>Ga0181573_10000445_pt1 | contig 43339 bp, 33 predicted proteins | sample 101ome_25_FD_148643 | JGI IMG/M metagenome (GOLD analysis project Ga0181573, IMG submission 148643) | Coastal salt marsh microbial communities from the Groves Creek Marsh, Skidaway Island, Georgia - 101409BT metaG (spades assembly) | ecosystem: Environmental > Aquatic > Marine > Intertidal zone...
CGCTCCCCGCTCACCCTCCCTCTGCGCACCCACCCTCTCACCCTCTCACCCTCTCACCCTCTCACCCTCTCACCCTCTCACCCTCTCACCCTCTCACCCTCTCACCCTCTCACCCTCTCACCCTCTCACCCTCTTCTCCCGCCAGGTACCCATCGTGCCAGGAGATTTCCAACCGGTGCGTCAGTATGATGGCGGCGCTGTTCAACTCGCCGTCCGTGGATGCCATGGGGAACGGGGACGCCGTGGGCGCGCCGACGGTGGGGTCGTCTGAGGCCATCATGCTGTGTGCGTTGTCCATGAAGAAGAGGTGGCAGGAGCGCCGCGCCAAGCTTGGTCTGGACAATACCAAGCCCAACCTGGTCATGGGGAACCAGACGCACGTCTGCTGGGAGAAGTTCTGCAGGTATTGGGACGTCGAGGCGCGCTATGTCAAGTGCGAGGAGGGGCGCTATTGCGCGACGCCAGAGCTGATCGCGGCCAAGTGCGACGAGAACACCATCGGCGTGGTTTCTGTCTTTGGATCGACCTATACGGGCGAGTTCGAAGACACCGAGGGCCTGGACGCTATGGTGGGCAAGCTCAACAAGAAGAACGGCTGGGACTTGGTCATCCACGTCGACGGTGCTTCCGGCGCCATGGTCGCGCCTTTCCTGTACCCCAACGTCAAGTTCGACTTCAGGCTGCCCAACGTGGCGTCCATCAACATCTCGGGGCACAAGTACGGACTCGTCTACCCCGGACTCGGATGGGCCATCTGGCGCGATGCCGCGGCGCTGCCCGAGTCGATGGTGTTCTACTGCGATTATCTCGGCACAGTCGAGCGCAGTATCACGCTCAACTTCTCGAGGGGAGCCAACAACATTATCTCGCAGTACTACCAGTTCCTGCGCCTCGGTCGCGAGGGCTACACCAAGATCATGACCAACCTGAACGCCATCTCCAAGCACGTCAGGAAGGCCATCATAGACACCGGCCACTTTGAGATCCTCTCTCAGGACGTCGGCGTGCCTCTGGTCGCCTTCAGGCTCAACAAGGTCAAGGGCAGCGACGGCAAGATGCATTCCAGGCTCTACGACGAGTTCCAGCTGGCCGAGCGGATGAGGATGTTCGGATGGGTGTTGCCGGCCTACAAGATGCCCGAGGGCGCCGAGCACGTCAAGCTCATGAGGATCACCATCCGGGAGGACTTCTCGATGACCATGGCCGACCAGGTCATCCAGAAGCTGATCGAGTGTGTGGAGTGGCTCGATACCCACTTCACGGTGAGCAAAGAGGACCTGGACAAGATCGCCGGGAAGACCTGGGGGAGGACGTACTCGCGCATGGACTCGAAGGTCCTCGTCGGGTTTGAGGAACTCTTGAGGCCTTGCTAAGACGGAGAAAATTGCGAAGAATCAGTTAACTGTGTTTTAACCGTAGGAGAGGAGCATAAACCACATTCACCATATAATAGGGTGCGCGCCCATGGCACGCACAGCGTAGTATCGAGGCTGCAGGCCAGGTTTTTAAGAGAACTCTAGAGTCGAATCCGGATGGCCTCGAAACTCGCCGTTTCCAGCCAGCAGGTGTTCCTGAAGGTCGACGTGGACTGCGAATACGTCACAGGGTACGTGAACGACGTGACCGGCGCGGGCACGACGCCCTGACCTCCCTATCTCGCGCACAACCCGGCTCACTCAGTCCTCGCTCGCATCGACCACCAGTCGGACCGTCCTGGCCCTCACTACCAAGGGCGACAGCGATGCGTTGCCCATCGACCGGGTGGCGCTGAACTGCTCGTCGGGGATCCTCGTGCACTCGGTCCGACTGCTCGACGACAAGATACGCAAAGGTGACCAGGGAGACAAGGACGGGCGGGAAAACGGTGCGGATGCACCAGCCGAATTAGCCGACAACAGGTGGGTATCGAACTCGACCGAGGCGTGCGTTCCGCGCTCCACGCCCTGACACTCTGACACTCTGACACTCTGACACTCTGACACTCTGACACTCTGACACTCTGACACTCTGACACTCTGACACTCTGACACTCTAACTCGCCCACTCGCGCTCCGCGTTCGTTCGTTCGCCAGGGAGCTCGAGTGGTCGATCGTGCGGCCTCAGGCCAACCCGTCCCAGCCGTTGAACGGCAAGCGAGACCCGAGCGACTTTTACAAGTCGGTGTGCGCGGCCCGGGCAGAGCCGACGCTGCAGGTGACGCTGCCAGACGCGCGGGAGGACGTGCGGATCGAGATCACCTTCACGGTGGAAGCGCTACTGGCGTCCCAGTCCGGATATATTTGCTCGTGGAACCTCAGCGGGGACGCGCTGTCGCAGTCGTCGCCGCCGTCCGCGTGGACGCCGTGCGTGGACGCGGCTGACGCGCTCGTGGACGCGTTCGAGCTGCAGCTGCTGGTGCCGCCCACGTGCGTGGGCGTGGCTTCCGGCGACCTCAAGTCGATCGAGCGCTCGCCGGTCCTCGAAAGCTGGACTCTGTACCACTACCGGATGCCGTACCCGTGCTCGGCGTGCGACGTGGCATTCGCGGTCGGCGAGCTCGACCTGTCGACCGGGAGGGACGGCATCGAGGAAGGCTCTACGGAGTCTTCCGGGGGACCCGTCGTCAACCACTTTGTGCCGAGGGGCGTGACGAGTAGGCGCACGAAGAGCAACATGGAATACGTGGCGGCGTTCGACAAGCTGGCATTCAACATCCTTTCGCAGGCGCTCGGCGGGGCCATGCCGACGCTGTCGACGATGAACGTCGTCTTCCTGCCGCGGGTCGCGATGCCGGCGACCATGCAGCAGGGCGTCGGCTTTCAGGCCATCTGCATGGAGGACGTGCCGCCGCTCGACAGCATCGAAGCCTCGCTGCGGCTGCGTCGCGACGCCGCCTTCTCGCTCGCAAAGCAGTGGTTTGGCTTTTGGGTGCGACCGGGAAGCTTCAACGACAACTGGATGGTGCTGGCCCTGCAACAGTGGCTCGCCGACCAGTTTGTCCTCACGTGCATCGGCAAGACGGACTACCTCTACCAGCGGTACCAGCGGCACGTGGCGGTCGCCGAGATGGACAACGGGGAGGCCCCGCCCCTGGCGGGCGCCTCCTTCTTCGGCACGCAGTCGCTCGATTTTACGCGGTTCTACGCCATCAAGGCCGCGGTCGTGCTGTCGATGATGGAGAACCGGGCCGGAGAGCAGCTGTTCAAGAAGCAGGTGGAGAGCTTCTTCTCCAAGGAGCCGCTCGTGTTCCGGGCCAGGGAGTTTTTCGAAGAGCTGGCTAAGGCTGGCGACTACGCCAACGAGGTCGAGCCGTTCCTGGAGCGTTGGGTGTTTGGCTCGGGCGCGCCGTCCGTGTCTATCGGCGTGCAGTACACCAAGCGTGGCTCGAAGCTGGACGTCGGCGTCAAGCAGATCGGATGCGACGCGGCGTTCAATTCGGCCTCCAAGGCCGAGAAGACCATGGGCGTCGCCGGCGTCATCAAGGTGGGCATCCAGGAGGGCTCGGGCAACAAGGTTGACCACCCGCTCCACTTGGGGACCAGGGGCTACCTGGCGAAGGCGCTCAGCGTCAACCCGCTCGTGAAGAAGATCGCAGGCAAGCGTGGTCGCAAGAAAAAGTCCGAAGAGGCCCTCATCGAGTCCAAGAAGCTGGCCCTCCAGAACGCCCAGCACCCGGTCCAGTTCGTGCGGCTCGACCCATCGAGCGAGTTCCTGTGCCTGAAGCACGTGCACCAGCCGGTTCGCATGATCATGAACAAGCTGCGAAACTCCAGGGACGTTGTGAGCCAGGCCGAGGCCATCAAGGAGCTGAGCGTGGCCCCCGCCGAGTCGGCCATGGAGGGCCTGGTCGAGTGCCTGGAGGACGAGAAGAACCAGTTCCACTGGGCCATCCGGTGCGAAGCTGCGCGCGCCTTGTCTCATATGATTGGCATGGACGGCAGCTCCCTGGGTGCCACGGCGCTCCTCGCATTCTACAAGCGAAGGTTCTACGATGCCGACGGCGACACGCCGCTACGCGTCCAGTTTTCAAACATCGAGGACTACTACGTCACCGAGGCCGTGCTCATGAGCCTGACCAGGTGCAAGTTCGACTTTGACATCATCAGCTTCTTTTTTGAGTGTCTCGACGGGCTGTGGGTGGGCGAGATGAACATGGACAACAGCTCGCTGCTGGCGACCTTCATGACCTGCGTCGGGCGCCTGGGGCCGAAGAAGTCCGACCTGACCTCGGAGGACGAGCAGCTGGCCGAGTTCATTCACAGAAAGGCATATGGAATACTGGACCGGCACCTGGACACGGACCTCGCGGACGACGCCGGGCTGGACGCCGCGGACGTCGGGGGCAGGCACGTCGTCGCCGAGGCGTGTGCGACCGGCATGGCCGCGCTGGCGACCAGTGGTACGTGTTCTCCGGAGATTGCGGAACGGGTGACGGCGCGCCTCGAGGCGCTGGTGTGCGACGGCACCACGCCAGACGGGGTCGTCGAGGCCGGCTGCGGGGCGCTCACCAGGATGAAGGCGGCCTTTGCGTCGTTCGAAAGCGCCGTCTCGTGGGGCTTGAACGTTTCTCAAAACCGTCGGGAACCTCGCGTGGCCTTACGGATATGGGAGGAGCTGATGCGGGTCGCCAGGCGCGGCGCCAGGGTCGACTGGCTGAGGCTCGAGCGGTTCATCGTGGCAGAGCGGGGCGACAGGCTGCTGCAGCACGCGGCCTTCGTCGTGGCTGCCTTGGTCATCGGCAAGCGCGTCTGGATCTGGGAGGCGACGGCCACGAAAAAGACGCACATCGCCCTCAAGGTGGACCTCAAGGCCGCGATGGCCAACGCCGGCCGGCCCGCCGCAGTGGCTCCCGGTGCCGCATCTCCCGCTGGCGCAGCTCCCGGTGCCGCACCCCAGGCTCCAAAACCGGCGTTGAAGATCAAACTCGGCGGCACCAAGCTGAAGCTGAAGCTCGGGGGCCAGAGCGGGTCGACCGCCTTGGCGGCTGACACCACCGCGACCGCCCCAGCGCCAAAAACAGACGAGCACGTGAAAGAAGAAGAACAGTAAATGGAAATGATATAGTTCCCTCCCCCTCAAGTACCAGTGTTGAACGCCTGGATGCTCTTGTCCAGCCCGTTCTCGAGGAACTGCGTCATCTTCTCAAACGCAACCTTCGTCACTCTCGACAGCCCGATGACCTCGTTCCGGAAGACGTCAAAGTCCTTCTCCGGCTCGACCGAGCCGGCCGCGCTCGAGTCCGACTTCCGCTTCTTTAGCTTCTTCGCCTTCTCCGGGATAAACTCCAGGAGCTCCGTCTCGACCTTGTGCGAGAGGCGCTCCAGGGAAATCTCGGCCTCCTGGTTGGAGAAGTCGAAGAACGCCTTGTACTCGGCGCGCTTCTTGGCGGAAACCTTGGCGGAAATCAGCGAGCTGCAGATCTCCTTGTCCTCCTTGGAGTCGGTCGCGAAAGCGAAATACGCAGCCACATACGTCCACTTGAGCACGCGGCGACAGTGGTTCACCACGTCCCAGGCCTCGGAGACGAACTGCAGGGCGCCGGCGGGAATATGCCTCGCGGTCGACAGACTCGCCTTGTCCACGTTCTCCCACTCGTCCTTCGCCTTGATCAGAATCTTCATCGCCCTGTCATGCTCGGACCACCGCTCGAAGAACTGCAGGTGCCTGTTGAGACTCTTCTTGGCCGCCTCCCGCTTCTTCTCGTTGGGATCCTGCTCCTTCTTCTGCTTCTCGAACAGCGTGCAGTTATAGTAACCGCCCGTGCTCTCCCCGTGCTTGTTCCAATCCCCCATACACAGCCAGCAGAAGTGGAACCCGCACCGCGTGCAGTGCATGTGCATGCACCCCTTGTTCTTCTCGATCGGCCGGTTGCAGCTGGGGCACGGCTTTGTATGCGACACGATCCAGTCCATATTCGCCCGATCCGTGGTATTCTTCAAATCCCACTGGTGCACCAGCTCGCAGCTAATCGGCCGATGCGCCTCCCCCAGACAGTCAAAGCAAAAGTCGGTATGGCACCACGAGCACCGCACGTCCTTCACCAGCACCCCCTTCTCGTGCTCAGGCACCTTGATATACCTGGTGCAATCCACGCCCGGACACACACAGATATATCCCATCTTATCGGCAAAGTTGGCAATCGACGCCATCTTTATCTTCTTCAGGTGCTCTGGCGCCGCAATCTTCGCCATCAGACTCCCCTTGACCAGCCTCGAGCAGTCCGGCTGCGGACAATCGATCCGAAGACACGTCGACGCATCCTCCACCTTGGACGAAATATACCCGCCCCAGCACTCCTTGCAAAACCCATGCGCACACCCACAGTCGAACAGCTCTTCCCGCGGAAACTCCTCAAAGCACACCAGACACTTCCCTGCCCCCGCCACCTCCCCCTCCCCCCGCTGCGAACACACCGTTTCCATATTATCCTCGAAATCCGCGAAGAAACCCTCCTGAAACTTGGCCGTATCCCACTCATACCGACTCAGCAACCTCAGCACGTCGTCCTGCGGCACGTTCACCACCTTGGCCACCTCCTCCACCATCCCCATCATCTCCCTGTACACATCCTCGGCCCGAAGCGTCTCATGAGAATACACCCCCCCTTTTTCCTTCTCCCCCCCCCCCCTCCCCTCGTCCAACCCCGCCTGATCCTCCGCCATCAGATCGTCCAGCGCCCCGTCCAACCCCTCCATATCATACGAGTCATCCGAATCATACACAGACGCATCCACATCCTCCTCCGAACTCACCACATCGGTCAAGTCCACCAAAGCCGCCTGCGAACTCGACCGAGTTCTCGCCCTGTTGGCTCCCATGACCTGAACCTGAACCTGGGTCAACGTCAGGGGCGGTGTGATACACCCGAGTGTCGCGTGTACGTATGTACCGACTGACCGACCGACCGACTGACCGACCGACCGACCGACCGACTGACCGACTGACGTGACGCCCGCGCCGAGGCAGTGTCGTAGAGACGTAGGAATGAGGAACACGCCAGGAGCGTTTCTCGAATCGATTCGAATCAGAGGAACGAACACCGCCAGACACGACCACCCGCGACGTCTACAGACACATATAATAATAATGACCGTGACCGTGACCGTGACCGTGACCGTGACTGTGACCGTGACGAGTGAATGAATACAAAGACGATCAGAACTTCTATCAGAACCAAAACCGAGATTTTCGGGAACCTCAGAACTCTGAAGAAGAACCCTCTGTGCTCGGTCTCTCTGTGCTGGTCTCTCTGAATACACAGGGGCAGGCGAGCGGAGAGACGCGGAGAGACGCGGAGAGAGAAGGAGAGACGCGGAGAGAGAAGGAGAGAGAAGGAGAGAGAAGGAGAGAGAAGGAGAGAGAAGGAGAGAGAAGGAGCGAGCGATTCGGCGCATGCGGACTTGCTCCTCTGAGACACTGAGACACTGGGACACTGGGACACTGGGACACTGGGACACTGACCCGGGATACCTCGTACCATCAGTGGTCGTACGTGCGTACGTGTCATCACCTGCAGCCATCGTCGTTCGTCGTTCGTCGTTCGTCGTTCGTCGTTCGTCGTTCGTCGTTCGTCGTTCGTCGTTCGTTGTCATCATGGATGCGTTGGCGCAGCTTCAGCAGTTGAGTCTGGTGAGTACGGTGACCAAGACGTTGGAGCAGAATGTCGGGATTGCTGATCGGACACTGAGTGAGTTTATTATTGAAACGGCCAAGGGGGCGAAGGATGTGGATGCGTTTGATGAGGCGTTGAAGGAGCAGGGGGCGGAGTTCGAGGGGAGTCTGGTGGAGACGTTGTGGGGGGTGATTCGGAGGATGCAGCCGAAGAAGGAGGGGGAGGGGGAGGGGGAGAAGGGGGGTGGGAAGCGGGAGGGGAAGTTTGCTGGGTTGGCGATGCCGGATTCGGTGGATGCCGTGAAGCGGATGGAGGAGGAGATTCGGATGGAGGGGGAGGCGCAGAGGAAGGCGCGGGAGCAGGAAGGCGGTAGAGACCGGGATGGTGGGTATGGTGGTGATCGTCGTGAGGACGATCGTCGCGGTCGGGAGCGGGAGCGGGATCATCATCGGGATCATCATCGGGATCATCATCGGGATCATCATCGGGGGCAGTACAAGGGCAATTCGAACGGAAAAGTCGAGCTGAATGGCGTGTATCGGGGTACGGTGAATAAGATTGTGGACTTTGGGTGCTTTATTTCGCTGGATGACGTGAGCAGTAGGGAGCCTTTGCGCGAGGGTCTGTGTCACGTGTCCAACATGAGCACGAGGAAGGTGCGGTCGCAGGACGTGGTCGCGCGTGGGGATGGGGTCTACGTGAAGGTCATCTCGCTGACCAGGAATCGGATGGGTCTGTCGATGCGGGATGTGGACCAGAAGACGGGGGAGGATCTGCTGGCCACGGCCGGTGGGTTTGACGCCGGGCGGGACGATGGGCGGGGGCGCGCCGAGGAGCGGTCGTCGCTGTACGGGCTGTCGGGTGTCAACGCGAAGAGTATTAGCAATGCGGATGACGTGCGTGGACCGAAGAGGCGGCGGAAACGGATGACGTCGCCGGAGCGGTTTGAGATCCAGCAGCTCATCAAGAGCGGGGTCCTAGATCCCAGCGAGTACCCGGACATCTTCCAGGAGGACGAGCCGGAGGACTTTGCGACGGAGGAGGACTTTGAGATTGACCTGAATGATGCTGAGCCGCTCTTCTTGAAGGGCGTGTCGAGCAGGAGCACGGGCGCTGTGTCGCCCGTCCGGGTCGTGAAGAACCCAGACGGGTCGATGCAGCGTGCGGCCATGACGCAGGGGGCGCTGGCGAAGGAGCGGCGGGAGATGCAGCAGCAGCAGCAGCGGACCGTCATGGACGCGATCCCGAAGGATCTGTCCAAGCCATGGCAGGACCCGATGGCCTCGGGCTCGGACAGGGCCTTCGTGGAGGAGCTCCGTGGCGTCGGCCTGCAGCAGCAGGAGATGCCCGAGTGGAAGAAGGCGTCGCTCGGCAAGGCGCCCACGTTTGGCATCCAGGACACGCGTTCCATCAAGGAACAGCGGGAGACGCTGCCCATCTTCACCCTCCGGGATGCGATGCTGTCGGCCGTGCACGACAACCAGGTGCTGGTCGTCATCGGAGAAACGGGGTCGGGAAAGACCACGCAGATGACGCAGTATCTCGCCGAGGCGGGATACACGTCTCGCGGACGCATCGGATGCACCCAGCCGCGGCGAGTGGCTGCCATGAGCGTGGCCAAGAGGGTCGCCGAGGAGGTGGGATGTAGGCTCGGCGAGGAGGTCGGGTACGCCATCCGGTTCGAGGATTGCACGTCGCCGTCGACGGTCATCAAGTACATGACGGACGGTATGCTGCTCCGCGAGGCGCTCTTGGACGACATGCTGTCGTCGTACTCGGTCATCATCCTCGACGAGGCACATGAACGGACCATCCACACGGACGTCCTGTTCGGGCTGCTCAAGGGCATCCTCCGCCGCCGCAAGGACCTCAAGGTCATTGTCACGTCGGCCACGCTCGACGCTGATAAGTTCTCGGCGTACTTCTTCAGCTGTCCGATCTTCACAATCCCAGGAAGGACGTTCCCCGTGGAGATCATGTACACCAAGGAGCCGGAGAGCGACTATGTCGACGCCGCCCTCATCACGGTGATGCAGATCCACCTGACGGAGCCGGAGGGAGACATCCTCCTGTTCCTGACGGGACAGGACGAGATCGATACGGCAGCACAGGTGCTCTACGAGCGCACCAAGGCGCTCGGTCCCGCCGTCCCGGAGCTGATCATCCTTCCAGTCTACTCGGCGCTGCCCTCCGAGATGCAGAGCCGCATCTTCGAGCCGGCGCCTCCCGGCTCGCGCAAGGTCGTCATCGCGACCAACATCGCAGAGGCCTCCCTGACCATCGATGGGATCTACTACGTCGTCGACCCGGGCTTCTCCAAGCAGAAGGTGTACAACCCCAAGATCGGCATGGACTCGCTCGTCGTCTCGCCCATCAGCCAGGCGTCGGCCAGGCAGCGCTCTGGTCGCGCCGGTCGTACGGGCCCCGGGAAGTGCTACCGTCTCTACACAGAGAATGCCTTCAACGACGAGATGCTGCCCTCGGCGGTGCCCGAAATCCAGCGTTCCAACCTGAGCATGACGGTGCTGACCATGAAGGCGATGGGCATCAACGACCTGCTCAACTTTGACTTCATGGACCCGCCCCCGCCCCAGACGCTCGTCACCGCGCTCGAGCAGCTGTACAACCTGGGAGCTCTGGACGAGGAGGGGCTCTTGACCAAGCTCGGCAGGAAGATGGCAGAGTTCCCCCTCGACCCGCCAGTGTCCAAGATGCTCATCGCGAGCGTCGACCTGGGCTGCAGCGAGGAGGTCGTCACGATCATCGGCATGCTCAGCGCCCAGAACATCTTCCATAGACCCAGGGACAAGCAGGCCGCCGCGGACCAGCGCAAGAGCAGGTTTGCACAGCCCGAGGGGGACCACCTGACCATGCTGGCGGTCTACGATGCCTGGAAGGCCGCCAGCTACTCCGTGCCCTGGTGCTACGAGAATTTCATCCAAGCCCGCTCCATGCGCCGCGCGCAGGACGTCCGCAAGCAGCTCATCACCATCATGGACAGGTACAAGTTGGACCTGGTGAGTGCCGGGTCCAACTGGAAGAAGATCCAGATGGCCGTCACGTCGGGCTTCTTCTTCCACGCCGCCAGGAAGGACCCCCAGGAGGGCTACAAGACGCTCGTCGAGCAGCAGGCCGTCTCGATCCACCCTGGATCGTCCCTGTTCCAGCAGCAACCCGACTGGATTATTTACCACGAACTCGTCATGACGACCAAGGAGTACATGCGCGAGTGCACCACCATCGACCCCAAGTGGCTCGTGGAGCTCGCGCCCCGGTTCTTCAAGACGGCCGACAAGAACAGGCTCTCGCGCCGCAAGCGTGCTGAGCGCATCGAGCCGCTTTACGACCGCTTTAATCCTGGCAATCAGGATTGGAGACTCTCGAGGCGGCAGGGATGATCGTGATGGTTGATGCCCAGCATGTCCAGCATGTTCGCGCTCGCTCGGGCGCTGTGTGTCGGTTTTGAATTTGAAAAAAAACACTCGGCAGCGCACATGCGGATCACAGTATCGACATTTGATGACACCGTCGTCAGCGTGGAGGTGCGTTCGAGGTGCCAGCGACGATAGAAGCGCGGCGAGCTGCGGTTCAGAACGTTCGAACGGAGTTCGATCGATCCAGTTCCGTCTCTCCCTCACTCACCACTCTCTCACCACTCACCACGCCCTCCCTGCAGTTGGACCCCTCGGCCACTCTGGAGACGTTCAAGATGATTCTCGAGGCGGAGACGGGACTGGCGAGCTCGCAGCAGGTGGTGATGCTCGGGGGGAAGGCCGTCACGGGCGACGGGTCGACGCTCAGCCAGCTGGGCTTCGAGAACGACTGCTTGGTGATCATGGAGCGGCGACTCGCCCCCCGCGCCGACACCGGTGCTGACGCGTCTCGGCCTCCCGCCGGAGCAGGCGAGCCCGACGTTGCCGCCGTCAACCCCGACGGCAGCGCCAAGTACCCAGAGCGGCTGATGAGTATGCTGGCACAGCCTGGCTTCGAGATGCGCTTTCCTCCCGAGATGGCAAAGGCCATCAAAGACAGAGACGTTGAATCATTTCAGACGTCTCTCCGCCAAATGCGCGACGAGACCCTGAAACGGCAGCAAGAGGAGGAGCGCTTCATGCGACTTGCGGCCGAGGACCCGATGAATATCGAGGTGCAGAAGAGGCTCGAGGAGATCATCCGACAGAAGAACGTGGAAGAGAACTTCCAAAACGCGATGGAGTATAACCCCGAGGCCTTTTCGTCCGTCACGATGCTGTACATCAATGCGACGGTGAACGGGGTCAAGCTGCCTGCGTTTGTCGATTCGGGCGCGCAGATGTCGATCATGGGACAGAGCACCGCGGAGAAGTGTGGGCTGCTGAGACTGATGGACAAGCGGTTCGCAGGAAAGGCGGTCGGCGTGGGCACGGGCAACGTGCGTTGTTGATATACATGAACTGCGACCGGGCCGACAGGCGCCGGCACGCCTCGACGACGACTCGCTCTCTCACTGGCTCGCTCGTTCTGCAGATCCTCGGCAAAGTTCATATGGCACCCATGGAGATCAATGGCCACCATTTCCCGTTGAGCATTGCGGTCATGGAGCAAGATGGCATGGACTTTCTCCTAGGACTGGACAATTTGAAGCGCCATGCCTGCTCGATTGACCTCCAGAAGAACGTGCTCAGGTTTCCCGGAATGGCCAACGGGCAGGACCTCGAAATGCCGTTCCTCCAGGAGCACGAGATAAAAAAGTGGACCGTGTCAGAAACCCGCGACCAGGCCGAGGGCGATGCAGAGAAAGGCGACGGTGGCAAGCCGGCGGCTCCCGCCCCGCCGCCGCCCCCGGCGGCATCACCGTCACCGTCACCTGCCCCGGCTCCAGCACCAGCACCAGCATTAGCATCATTACCATCGCTACCATCGGCCCCATCGTTCCCGGAGGAGAAAATCTCCCTGTTGATGAATCTGGGCTTTCCGCGAGACTCCTGCATCCGGGCGCTCACAGCTGCCAACGGCAACGAGGAGATTGCCGCCAGCCTCCTCTTCTCTTGACACGATACTGTTACAACGTTTTTTCACTATCCAGGCAACCGGAACTCTTGTGCTTTCGGATTCAGTCCGCTCCCGGCGAACTCGGCACCCTCGAACCCCGCCAGCCGCTTCGCCACCTGCATCTTGAGCCTATCGATCTCGGCGACCACCTCGTTCACGATCGTATGCCGCTTCGCAATATCCGCCGCCACCGCATCCCGCTCCGCCTTGAGCGACGCTAGCTCCTCCAACGCGAGTTGTCGCCGCTCCACCTCGAAATGCAGTCGCCCGAGCTTGAAGATGTGCGCATGATTGTCCGCACCGACGCCCAGCCGCATGGACGACGCCTTTTTGTGCCCTTTCCGTTTCCCAGACGCCGCATCGGCATCCCGCATCTCCGTGTCCTCCCCCTCTTCTTTGTCCGAGGCCGCCCCCTCCTCCACTTGGCCTTCCTCGTTCGCCACCTGGCCCTCTTCGTCTTCGTCCTCCTCTCCCTCCTCTCCCTCATCGTCCAAGGCCTCGACCCCGTCATTTCCGTCGTTTGTACCCATATCCTCTCCCTCCTCTCCCTCCTCTCCCTCCTCGCCGTCCTCCGCAGCCGCGAGGGCCCGGTCCTTCTCCATCTCCTCCGCAATGTACTTCCGGTACGCCTCCTCGCTCACCAGCTCAATCCCGTCACCCATCAGACTCTCTTCCATCTCCTCCGTGAACACCCGACACGCCCGTATCTCCCGCTGATAATGCCGCTCCTGATACCGCAGATTCTCCAGCTTCAGACTCGTCGCATCCAGCGCCGCCTTGACGCCCTGCGTGTGCTGCCGCACCCCCTCCAGGTTCTCGCAGATCGTCCGATGCGCGCTCTTCAGCACGAGGATCGAACTGTACATCTGAGAACGAGAGACCGAGGCGGCGGTCGACGGCTCTCTCGCCCCCCCCTCGTTCTCGCCCTCGCCGGCGAGCTCTGCAATTCGACGCGCCAAATTTCGGGCAGTCGTCACGACCTCGCGCAACTTGTCTGGCGCCAGGTCTCCCGCGACCGTCATATCTACCATCAGATCCACCTGATGTGCGGTGGTCGCGACCATGCCACCTGTATCTCGTATGGACTGACTGGGTTTCCGGAGAGAAAATTCTTTAACTCGTCGTGCACGAGTCAGCTCGTCCACGTGGACTCCACAGGAAGACACGATGGCGGCCTCGACGACCAGTTCTCAGTCGAGGAAGCTGCTGGCGTCGCGGATGTCCCGAGAGCCGTGGCGTCGGACGAGCTCGGGGCGCGACTGTGGCGACTGTGGCGGTGCGCCCAGTTCGATCGCCTCGCCGGCGTCGAGCTCGCCTTCCTTCGCCAACGCGGCGTCGGCGTCGCAGCACAGACCCTTCTACGTAGCTTCCAACGCCTCGTGGCGGTCAGCGTCCTTCTCGTTCCCGTTCCCGTTCCCGTTCCAAGGGCGAGGACGGTTTGCAGGCAAGCCGTCGTTTGCCGCCAGCGTGCACACGCCGACGGGCAAGGCCGAGAATGCGGGAGGGGCGACGGAAACTTCAAAAACGACGGGAACGGTGGGAATGATGGGATCCACAGAGGTCGCGAATGTCAGCAGTGCAGCGCTCGCGGCCCGAGGGGGTCACCAGGTCGTTCCGGTGGCCGTCGAGGAGGATCTCTATGCGGACGCAGAGGAGTGTGACGAGGCCATGGAGGACCTGGAGAACGTGAGGAAGCGGGTGCAAGCGGCGAAGAAGCTGCCGCCCGGGTGCGTGCCGTTTTCTGTGCGGTTGAAGAACTTTACCGAGACGGTGGTGAGCGGCGTGACGATGGTGGTCGGGTACACGGTGTCCATTCCGGGGCGGGTGGTCCGGTTCTACTCGCAGCCCCGGGCTGATAGGAAGCAAACGTATGCGCGGTGGTGGGGTATTGTGAAGAGCGAGGCGAAGCATTACTGGCTGGGGTTCAAGCTGCTGGGGAAGGATACGAAGATTGCGTCGAGGCTTGTGGGCAAGGTGGTGCGGGGTAAGACGCTGTCGAGGCGCGAGCGGAAGCAGTTGACGAGGACGACTGCAGATATATTCCGGCTGGTGCCGATGATGGTGTTCTTGGTGGTGCCGTTCATGGAGCTGCTGTTGCCGGTGGCGCTCAAGCTGTTCCCAAACATGCTGCCGTCCACGTTCGAAGACAAGCTTAAGAAGGAGGAGGATATGAAGAAGGGCGTCGCTGCTCGGCTGGAGATTGCCAAGTTCCTGCAGGATACGGTGTCGGAGATGGCCGGAGACATCAACCAGCAGCGGAGCGGCGACACGAAGACGAGCGCGGCAGAGCTGTACGGGTTCATGCAGCGGGTGCGCGCCGGAGAGCATGTGGATGGCTCTGAACTGCTCAAGTTTGCCAAGCTTTTCAACGACGAGCTGACGCTGGATAACTTGGAGCGGGTGCAGCTGGTCGGCCTGTGTCGGTTCGTGGGCATCAGTCCGTTTGGCACCGACGCGTTCCTGAAGACCAGGCTGCGTGCTCACCTGATGGAGATCAAGCAGGATGATCTCGAGATTCAGGAGGAGGGGATCGACGCGCTGACGGAGGAGGAGCTTCGGGCGGCGTGCCGCGCGCGGGGGATGCGGACGCCATTCGGCGAGGGGGCGGAGAAGTTTATGCAGCAGCAGCTAGAGGAGTGGCTGGACTGGAGCCTGAACCGGAGTCTGCCGAGCTCGTTGCTGTTGTTGAGTAGGATCAGTACGTTCACGGTGTCCTCGTCCGGCGCAAAGGCCAGCAAGCGCTCCGAGTCCAAGACCAAGATGGACGTCAGCTCCATCGACTCGATCAGGGAGACGCTGTCGACTATGTCGGAGGATGTTGTAGAAGACGTCGAGCTGTTTGCGACCAGCAGCGCGGATCGCTCGGAGGAGTACGAGAAGAAGATCGAGCTGTTGGAGCGTGAGGAGGAGCTCATCCGCGAGGAGGAGGAACTGGTGCTGGACGTGTCGCTGCCAGACGTGCACACAGCCGACGACATCCACTCTCGAACCGCAAGGGAGAAGGCTGCCACGGCCGCCGCGGCCGCCGTCGTCAAAGAGGCCGCGATGTCGTCGTTCGCAGACGTGCTCGACCGCGAGTCGGCAGAAGAGCGCGAGTTCAAGGCGGCCGCCGCCAAGGAGGTCAAGATGCAGAAGGTGGTCAACGCGATCGCCGCACTTGCATCATCCAGCGGTGTCATCTCCGAGCGCGAGGCGTTCATGGATCTCGTCGAGAAGGAGATTGAGCGCCTGCAGTCGAGCCTCGGCAACAAGGGCGCCGGCATGGTCTTCACAAAGGGACAGCTCAACGTCGACCGGGGCCGCATTGAGGAGGCTCTGGGACAGACGCGCCTGGAAGACAGAATCGGATCGATCCTCAAGCGGGTCGAGCGAGACCTGGACGACGTCGAGAAGAAGATCGGCGACAAGTTCAAGCTGCTCGATACGGACAACGACGGCATCATCTCTCAAGAGGAACTCCAGCTTGCGCTCGGCTTCCTCAAAGAACAGCTGGGCGAGGAGGAAGTGGCGAGCCTCATGGAAGAGCTCGCAGAGGAGGGCGCCGTGTTGCCGACGGGCGGCATCAGCACGGCCGTGCTGCAGGAGATTGCGTACGAGTCTGACGACGACGACGACGACGACGAGGAGCAGGCGGTGTCGAGGAGTCACGCCCGAGACGAAGAGCTCCGGAGCTAGACGGTGACCCCGGCCACTAATGAGAGGTATTCTGTTTAAACGTCACAGTGCGACACGACTAGCGCATGATGCTCGCGAGCGTCATCACCGCGGCCACTCCCCACGCGACAAGTTCACGCGGCCCGATCTTCTTCTGCGTCTGCACATGCTTGACGTTCGTCCGCGAACTCATACGCCTCTCGATCATCGCGTCATCGTCACTGCCCTGGTTCTCGCGCTCGTTCCGGTTCTCGCGCCGGTTCCTGTCGTCGTTCCGTCCCGCCGAGGGAGCCGCCAGCTTTTCCTCTCCCTCTCGACGCGTCTCCGTATCGATATCAATGCACGCGTTGTGGTATCCGACGGCCATCATCAACAACCTCGCGTCCACCTCGCATCCCTCGCGTTCTTTCTTCTGCAGCAGCCACTCCAACAACTGCGACCCTGGCGAACGAGCAGAGCGCCCAGTGGCGCGAGTCAGCGAGTCAGCGCATGAGTTCAATCGAGTTCAATCGAGTTGAATCCGTACCATATGGCGCCCAGAATGACTCGATAAACTCCCCTTCGTGCAGAGTCGGCTCGACGTCTTGGTTCTCCGGCGAATCCTGGCGAACGAGCAAAGCGCCCAGTGGCACACGTGAGCGTCGGGGCGTGCGAAGAGGGAGCGCGTCGGCCGAGTTCAATATTCAATATTCAATGTTCAACACCCACCAGATCGACGTCGACCACAGCCAGCAGCATATTCGCATTCGTGATGCCTGGATCGTTGTACACGAGCGGCGACACACTCGACACTGTCGCTGTATACCCGCACTCTTCCTTCAACTCACGACAAGCGGCCTGCGACGGCGTCTCGCCCGGATCAATCAGACCCGCCGGAAGCTCCAAGACATGCCCACCGACCGGCGGCCGAAACTGCTTGATGATCAGCATCTTCGCAGAGTCTCTTCCCCGGCCCGACGCCTTGGCGACGACCGCCACCGCGTCGGCCCCCTCGACGTTCTGTGCGTCTTTAACAGTCGTCTGGCGTTCTACCGACTCCCAAAATCTGGCAAACGAGCGAGAGAAGAAGCGTAGTGCGAGTGAGTGAGTGCGAGTCGTCTCGAGCACACACGTCGGCCGAGATCAATACCCACCTGGACCGACCGTCCGGACCCTGCCACTCGATCCGCTGCAGGCCCAGCCACCGGAAGCCCTTGGGAGTGTATGGGCTCTTGCCGACGATGCGACACGCCGGCGCGGGAGACTCCGCGGCGCTGGCGCTGGCACGCATCATCCCTCGACGTCGGGTCCGTCCAACTGGTTCGATTGGGGACGAATTCCGTACGGTCGTGGCCGCGTTCGCCCGTCTCCAGCACACAGAGATATATATAAAGTGACCGAATGCCGCACGGCGAACGAAACGGTCGGTAAACTTCGTTTTTTCCTCTTTTTGTTTGTTTCGGAGGCGAGCTCGGAGGCGTGTACGCTCGTCCATAGACGCCGACCCTTGTCCCAGCTATCGGATCTCGTCCCTTCATATGGCCTGTCGTCTGGCGAGGGGACGGACCGCGCGACGAGCGCTCAGTCTCCTCCACCGGCCACCGATCGAACCTGCTCCGTCTCCAACTGCGTCCAAGGCCTGTCTGCACGGCGCCGCCACGCTGCTCCAGGGCGACGAGACCGGCGTGTTGATCGACCGGTCTGGGCTCATTCTGCCTCCCGGCGCACCGAACACCCCGTCATCGTCGACCGCCAGGAAACGCACGCCCATGGAGCAGCACCTGGCGTCGTTGGTCCTCCACCGGGGAGGGCCGCTGACGGTGGCAGAGTTTATGCACGATGCGCTCACGCACCCGACGCACGGGTATTATACCGCCAAATGTGACGTGTTTGGGGCGCGGGGTGATTTCGTCACGTCGCCCGAAATCAGTCAGCTCTTTGGCGAGGCGATTGGCGTATGGGCGGTGGCGACGTGGCAGTCTCTGGGATCACCGTCGAAGTTCAAGCTCGTCGAGCTGGGGCCGGGGCGGGGAACGCTGATGGCTGACTTGATGCGTGGTACGCAGTGTTTCACCGCGTTTCAGGACGGGCTGGAGGAGGTTGCCCTCGTGGAGGTGAGCGCCGTGCTGCGGGAGAGGCAGCTCGAGGCGCTGCGCGGGTCGCCGTTGTCATTGGACCGCGTGAAGCATTACGGATCGCTGGAAGAGATCGAGGATGGCGACGTGCCGACGCTTTATATCGGGCACGAGTTCCTGGACGCGCTGCCCGTGCACCAGTTTGTCAAGCGCGACGACGCCTGGCGCGAGGTCCTCGTAGACGTCGCTGACGGAGAAGAGGGAGGAGAGGGAGAAGAGGGAGAAGAAGGAGGAGAAGGAGGTGGCGGAGGAGATGCGCGCGCCTTTCGGCTGGTGGTTGCGCCGTACGAGACGTTTGCCCTCAAGACGGTCCTCCCGGCCCGGCTTCGGGACCTTGACGAGGCGACGCGGGAGTCTCTGGACGCCATCGAAGTCAGTCCCGCCGTGATTGGGCTGGCGAGCGATCTGGCACGGCGAATACAGAAGAACGGCGGCGCGGCAATCCTCGTCGATTACGGCCAGGACGGGCCGTACGAGAGCTCCCTCGTCGCCATAAAGGACCACGCCTTCGCGGACGTCCTCGCCGACCCTGGCGCGGTCGATCTGTCCGCATACGTTGACTTTGACGCAGTCAGGTCGGGCTGCGAGAAGGAGGGCGCGGTCATGCATGGCCCGGTGGACCAGGGCGTCCTGCTCAAGGCCCTCGGGATCGACGAGCGGCTGCAGGCCCTGATCGGCGCCAGTGCCGGGGACGAGGGCGCGACGAAGCGCCTCGTCGACGGATACAAGCGGATTGTCGGGGACGGGGAGGGCGAGATGGGGGTGCGGTACAAGGCCGTATGCTTGACGAAGAGAGGCTGTGGCGTCGCGGTGGGGTTCGACTAAGTCAGTTGAAACAATTTCCTCTTCTCTCTCGATCTCCATCTCCACAGATATGGCTGCCATGCAAACAATAGCGGTCCAACGGACCACGGCCGGCCACCAGAGGCGAACAGAGACGCGACAAGGCCGAGTGAAGCCAATAACGTTGGCCCGGCGGGTCGTCGCGGCCTACGCCTCGTCCCCCTCGGCAGCACTCAACACCGGGTCGTACGACTCGAACGACGAGTCGGCAGCCGTGCAGCAGGGCCTCCCCGAGGTCGCTCGTCAGAACCTCGAGTCGGCCTTCTTCCTGTGCCGGCGGTTTGGCTGGTTCAGCTTCTGGTTCCAGCTGTCGCTTTCGGTGGTCGCTGGAATCGTCACGCTCTTCTCCATGGCATTCTCCAGCCAGCAGTCTCCACAGTCAGCGCTCTACTTTACCCTCTTCGGTGTGATCACCGGGTTCCTGTCTACGTTTTGGGCGTTTGGGTATGTCCGGTTGAGCCGGAAACTGCGGTCGTTCCTCGACGACAGCTCTGGCGCCAAGAAGGTGCGGCGGAGCGACGTGATCAACATGCTGGAGAAGGGAGCCATTATCAACGTCCTGGGTGCGGGGGCCAGTCTGATCGGCTTGCAGTCGACGATCGGGGTCTTGGTGGCCAAGACGCTGACGACGGCGGCCGTCAACCCATACCTCGGCGCGACGGCGATGGGGGCGAGTCCGGTGGCGTTTGACGTGTTTGGTATCCAGGCGACGACCAACTGCCTGCTGAGCCACTTTGGCAGCCTCGTCATCGCGCTCTTTCTGCTGCGGAGGATCGCGAATAGGCCCTCCTTGGTGTGATCATTGTAAATGACGACGATATGGACAACGGCCAACCAGTGGACGTGAAGGTGAAGGTGCTCATCATAGGCGGTATCACCGGCTATCTGGGACAGCTGCTTTGCATAGGGTTGTCGAGAGAACAAGGGATTTCCGAAATCCACGCTTCATCCACCACCACGTCCTCTCAGTCTCAGTCTCCACCCACCACGGCCAAGACGATCCACCTCGACTTGCTCGACGAGGCGTCGGTCACAGCCGTGTTGTCTGAAGGGTCGTACGACGTCGTCGTCAACACCGCCGCCGTCAGCCAACCTGCCGTATGCGAGACCTCGTCCACCGCCGCGGCGATCAACGTGCCCACCCACCTCGTCGCCGCCCTCGAAAACACCAACACCCTGCTGATACACATATCCACGGACCAAGTCTACGACGGATCGAGTCGGGACAGCACAGAGTCGACAGCACCGAATCCGATCAACGCGTACGGCCGTTCCAAGCTCCAGGCGGAGGCTTGCATCCGGGAGGCGCCGAACCTGTCCCACGTCATTCTCAGGTCGTCCATCATCGTCGGCCCGGAGGTCGAAGGCGTCGAGCGCCCGCTCTTCGTCCAATTCATCCGCGATCGATTACTCGCCAAGCAACCGACAGACTACGTGACCGACGAGTTTCGAAGCCCGATCTTTGCACAAGACATCTGCCGCATCATCGCGTGGTTCGTTCGCCAGCGCGTCGCACACCCCGACACGACGTTCCGGGAGCTGTACTGCATGGGCGGCGTCGAAAGGCTGAGCCGACACGACATGGCACACGCCGTCGCGACAGCACTCGGCATCGACGCCAGCGCAGCCAGCGATCTCATCGTGGCGACCTCCAGTGCCGCCATGGACCGACCGTACGCGAGCCCTCGCGACATATCGATGGACAGCTCGGCGCTCGCTCGCCGCACCGGCATCCAGTGCAGGCCATTCCGCGGGGCCCTCCTCAAAGAAATACTGCAGTTGTCGTAGTTGTAGTTGCACGACCGACTTACTTATCGCTTTTTCAGTGTCAGTTTGATGCTCGTACTCTTCTTCAGTGATGGTCCAGCGCCGCCGGCTGCAGGAGCTTGCTCGCTCTTCTTTTGTTTATTCGCCCCCTTCGCCCCCGTCTCGTCCCGCAGCATCCTCGTATCCAGCAGCTGGCCCGTTCGAGCCTCCGCGTACCCGTTGGCCATCACGTCATCCACCAACCTCTCGACCATCGCGTCGTCCACTTCCCGAAACACCTTGTCCGCTCCCTCCACGTACACGTCACCCTGGCCGTGCGGGGCGAGGTCAAACCCGGGGCCCGATCGCAGCGGGGTATCGTGCGGTGTCCGCGGAAACTTCTTGGCCACGAACTCAGGCGATAGAACGTGGTTGAGCAGCTGGGAGAGGTCGTGCCTCTCGACAATGTCTGCCTTCTTCGTCGTCATGGTTCGCCTCCCGCCTCGCGCCTCTCGTCTCCCTCTCTCTGACCGATGGTTATCACACTACAGGGTCCAGAAACGCGTCGGGGTGCACCAGAACGAAGTATTTTCACTCTAGCCACCACCCAAGAGTTGAAAATTTCGAAAGCGCGGGCATGGATAGCTTTTACCTGGTCACGTTCGGCCTGACCGCCGTCCTGGCGGCCTTCCTACAGTTCAACCACCTGCTCCCGTCGTCCTTGCAGCACCGAACGACGGCCGCCGCGCAGCTCCACCAGAAGCAGCGGACCTCCCACGCCGCCCACACGCCGCTGACCAAGGACTTTTCGTTGTTCAAGAACAACTATCTCGTGGTGTATTCGCTGATGATGGCCGGCGACTGGCTGCAGGGCCCGTACGTATACGCGTTGTACGAGTCGTACGGGTTTGATCGCGGGGCCATCGGGAAGCTGTTCATCGCCGGGTTTGGGTCGTCGATGATCTTTGGCACGTTCGTCGGGAGCCTTGCCGACGTTCACGGCCGGAAGAAGGCAGCGCTGGCGTACGTGGCGACGTATTCTGTGGGTTGCCTGACAAAACATTTCAACAGCTTCAACGTGTTGTTCCTGGGGCGCATCTTCTGCGGAGTGGCGACCTCGCTGCTGTACAGTGCGTTCGAGTCGTGGCTGGTGGCCGAGCACTTCAAGCGGGGGTTCGATGCCGATTGGCTGGGTGGCGTGTTCAGTCAGGCCGTGTTCCTGGGGAACGGGCTGATGGCCATCGTGGCGGGGCTGTTTGCGCAGAGCGTGGTGGACCTGTTTGGGCCGGTGGCCCCGTTCGACACGGCGCTGGTGGTGCTCTTGGCTGGCGGCGTGGTAATCGCGTCGACGTGGGACGAAAACTACGGCGGCGGCAGTGGCAGTGGCAGTGGCGGGGGAGACCCCGCCGGCCGCGACCACACGGCCCAGCTGCGCAAGGCGTGGAACCTTATCTGGACGGACAGGAAGATCTTCCTGCTGGGGTTGATGCAGTCGCTCTTCGAAGGCTCGATGTACTGCTTCGTGTTCAGCTGGACCCCTGCGCTGAGTTACGGTGCAGACATCCCCCACGGTGGGTATTGACCTTGACCGTCGTGCGCTCACGCTCGCGCTGCTCGCTCGCTCACTGTCGTCCCCTCGCTCGCCCGCTCACTGTCGTCCCCTCGCTCGCCCGCCAGGCATGATCTTTGCCTGCTTCATGGTGTCGTGCATGGTGGGTTCTGCCATCGCTGGAACGTTATTACAGGAGGGATCCCACCACCGGGTAGAGTCCTACATGCAGACAGTATTCTACGCCGCCGCCGGCTGCCTCTTCGTCCCCGTCATCATGGTCAGGCTCGGCCTCGCCGGCAGCACCGCCATCTCCGACGACCTCAACGCCATCCCAACCGGCATCAAACTCTCCCTCCTCGCCTTCTGCGCCTTCGAATGCCTCGTCGGCATCTTCTGGCCCTCCATGATGAGCCTCCGCGCTCGGTACATCCCCGAGGACATCCGGAGCACCATCATCAACTTCTTCCGGATCCCCCTCAACATGTTCGTCTGCCTCGTCCTCAGCAACGTCTCCATGCTCCCCCTCTCGGCCGTGTTCACCATGTGCTCATTTTTCCTGGTGCTGTGCGGCTCGTGCATGGCTCGGTTCGAGTCCACCGTCGATGCCGAGGTGACGGTCGTCAGCGTCGGGAGCGGGAGCGGGGGTTCAAAGTCCTAGCAAGCAACGACAGTCAGTCAGCCTGTCAGTCATTCAGCAGCCGTGATCCATCCGTCTGACTTTAACGAACGAGTTACTGGTCCGCCGAAGATCGCTCCAGTCCTGCTTCTCTCTCTCTCTCCAGTGCCGCACGCCGCGCCTCTTCCTCCAGCGGCTCCTTGTACAAGGCAACGCCAGAAGCGATACCGACCATCACTGCGACGACGTAGTGCACGCCTCGTGCACGTCGTATGGACATCCCTTGTTCAAATTTGCACAAACCGTCCCCCACGTCGCTCGATACCTGGACGCCTCTTTCTTCGTGATCGTGATCGTGATCGTGATCGTCGTCGTCGTCGTCGTCGTCGTCGTCGTTGCCTCATGCGGTGGGCGTCGCGAAAAGCCGCGGGCGAACACCGGACGTTCGTCGTCCAGATCGAGGAGCTGGCGCCGTGGCCCGCCCTCCACGGACCTCTTGTCGTGGAGTATCAGCGCGGGAGCAAGAAGCGGGGTCACTCTAGTGCTGCGGAGTCTGAGGATATCGGGACCGGCGTGACGAGGTACGAGTGGGGTTCGTCGTCGAGTGATCGGTTCGTGATCCCGTCGACGCTCTTTGCGGGGAAGGACGGTGGGTTGGAGCAGAAGTTGCTCAACCTGTACGTGTGTCAGGTGGACGAGAAAGGCAAGCCCGGGAACATGGTGGGCGGGGTGGTGCTCGATTTGGCGCAGTTGGTGGGTTTGCCGGACGAGGGGGAGGGCGTGGTGCGGCAAGGGTTCCCCGTGGAGTGTGCACTCTCGATCATGGAGATGGCGGGCGGGCGGCCAGAGTTGGTGATCGGGTTGAGTCAAACGGGGGCGGGGGCGGGGGCACCGGCGCCGCGGGCGCCGTCTGTCGCGAGCGAGGGTTTGCCGTCTCGGCTGTCGACAGAGGTTCCGAGTTCCGAGCAGCGGATGGACGCGCAGGAGGGGAGTGTAGCGACGGTGATGAGTCCGACGCGCGTCGAGGTGGCCGAGCGAGGCTTCAAGGGGGACGTGGTTGCCTTGGTGGGCGGGGAGGGCTTGCAGGTCGACGAGGACGGGTTCATCGTCGATGACTATGACGATGACGATGACGTGGAGGATTTCGACTCGGAAATAGACGAGGAGATCGAGGGCGATGAACGCGAGCCCGATCCCGATCCCGATCCCGAGCCCATTGCGCCGTCGCCGACAGCAACGACGAAGAACCTCGCCGAGGAGTTCCGGCGAGCCTCGCTTGACGATGAAAATGATGGATGCGAAAATGGGGATGCATGTGCCGAACACGAGGAGGAGAGAGACGAAGGCATCTTGGAGCAGGAGGAGAGCGTGGTTCCGCCACTCCCGGCCCCCGATCTCACGCCGTTCCAGACATCCAAGCAAAAGCCGAGGCACGAGCGGCGGTTCTCTCGGGACGTCAACACGTCGTTCGGGTCGTCGATGCGCGAGTGTGGGAGCACAGGCGCCGGCAATCGAGACCGCCTCGGATCGCCAACCTTCGGCTCGCCGCGCGTCGGGGGCGCCACCGACTCGCCGTCGGTGGCGAGTTGCGGGAGCGCCATGAAACAGGCCGGGGCCAGCGACGACGCCGAAGTCAAAACCCAGTACCGGAGAGAGCTCGAGGTGCTGGCTGCGTTGGAAGCGGCCGTGTGGGGTGCCGGCTTTCGCAGGCGCGCGGACGGCAACGGAAACAACCCGCAACTGACGTCCGCGAGGCGCCTCGCACGGACGGTCATAGCCCTCGGCGAGATCGACGGTGCCGCCTTTGCCGTCCGCGCCGTTCGAACCATCAAGGTCGCCTGCTCGTCTTCGCTCGGGGACGTTAAGCGTCTCGTCCTGTGGTGGTCGGCGCTCGTCACGCTCCGGGTCCGCTTCTTCACGCTGGCCGAGGAGGAGATCTTTGGCTGGCTCAAGTCGGTGTCGCCCACCATTGCCGAAGCGGAATCGGAGCTCTACGCGCAGATCTTCGATTCCGTATGGGACACCCACGTGGGACCGGCGCTCCGTCTGGACGACGAGCCGTCGGATGGAAACTCGGCCGCTGCCATCGACGTCCGCATCACGTCCGGGCTTGACGCGGCGCTCGACGCCCTTGACGCCCTCAGCGACACGGGGGTTTCGATCCTGAAGACGCTCAATCGCCTCGTCCTCGAGGACCTCGCTGTCAAGATCGACGTCGCCCTCCTCAAGCGCCACCTCGCCTCGACGGCCCCCGTCGACTCCACCACGGGCCTCGAGATCAAAGTGATGGTCTCACAACTCACCCACTACTTCACTTCCCGCGGTGCCTGTGCCGAGTCGACACCCGGCTCTACGGCCACCGCCACCGCGAACGCCTCGGCCGTGCTGCTGCCCCGGATGGACTCTCTCTCCAACGTGCTCGTGAGCCATAAGGCAGGTCTCGCCGACCCGGAAGTCCGCAAGGCCATCGCCCCGCGCATCTCCCTCAACACGATCCTCGCGATCCTCTCCCGCTACACCATGGAACCCGAGGAAGGCGGCCGCGAGGAGTTCCACAAGCTCCTCGCCACCCTCAAGACCAAAGCCTCGACCACCGTCGACCTGAACGCCACCTACGAAGTCCTCGACGAGGTCGAGTACGCTCCGCCCTCCGAACGGACACTCTCCGAGCAAGGCATCGTGCAAAGACTCCGTCTGGAGATGGGCGAAGACAGCGAGGACGAGATCGACGACGTTCTCGGGGAGCAACGCAAGGGGCTGTTGATGGAGCTCTGGGGAATATGAGGATCCAAGATGATCATGATCGATCGTGTATACCGGTAAATAGATATCACGAATCCTCAGCACTCTCGAAAGCCCCCCACCCGCCGTCGAACTCCGCCTCGGTGTCCGTCCCGGTCCCTCGCCGAGACGACCCACCCAGCGGACTATCGGTGCTCGCCGAACTCAGCGCCGCCTCCACGCCCCCTCCCTTCGCAAACATCAACGAGAACGTCTTCGACAATCCCTCTTTCTTGCCGCTCACAAACCCAGCCCCCGAATGCGACAACCCCGAATTCGAATTCAGATGTAACGTCACTGGGGCATTCAGCGGCTGCGCCCCCCGCTCCCCTCGCTCCCCCTCCCGCGTCTGCCGCTCGACGTACTGCACGTGATCGACTAACGATGAAAAGAAATCTCCTGCAACGTCCCGACTCTCGAAACCCAGGCCCAGGAAGGCGTGCTTGCCGCTCTCCCCGTCCACCACCTGGCCAACGAGCGTAGCGCGAGTGAGAGCGCGAAGAGCGAAGAGCGAAGAGCGAAGAGCGAAGAGCGAGCGCACGTCGATCGAGTTCAATACCCACCCGCACACAGAAGTACCGAGAGCTGTCAATCGCCCGCTCCACACACGTTTGCAACGGACACGTCACAGGCGCCTCTGCAAACAACTGACCCGCCTCCGCAAACAACCGGATCCTCGTCGAGTCCTCCCTCGACCCAGACGTGTCGATCTGTCGCGACACCCGCACTTGCACCGTCGCCAGGGGGTTTTGCACGTCCCACAACTCTGCACGATGCCCGTTCTACAGCGAGCGAAGGGCGTGAGACGGTGTCAGTGCGTGTGAACGCCCCGCCCGTTTCGACCCAGCCACCTCCCCACTCCCACCTCCCCACTCCCACCTCCCCACTCCCACCTCCCCACTCCCCACTCCCCACTCCCAATCGCCAACCGCAGTAACACGTAACACGTTACACGCACCGTGGACACGTTCGTAGGTATCGCGTAGACAAAGCCCTCCGCAGGGCCAAACAAGGACAGCTCGGCCATTTCGGTTTTCGGATTTTTTAGAATGCTCCGCGCCGCGCACTCGCGCTTGCTCCGGTGCCGATTGGCGCTCTTGGGTGCTCATATGCATTCAACCCGGCGGTGTGCGAGTGGACCCGCGGTGGGGGTGGGGAGAACGTCGGCGGTCGCGCGCTCGAGCGAATCGTATCGGAGGAGACCGAGTCTGCCGCCCTCGTCCGCTGCCGCTCCCGCGCGCTCCCTCACACGGCATCAGTCGACGACGACGACGACGACGACGACGGCGTCGGTGCGTCCTGGTGGGTCCACACCATTCGGTGGCCGTGCTCTTGTCGACCGGCGGCTACGTGCCTCGTCGTCGTCGTCGTCCCCGTCGTCGTCGTCGTCGTCGTCGTCCCCGTCGTCCCCGTCGCTGTCGATTCCGGTCGAGGTGCTCGTGTCTTCCGAAGGGACGACAGAGGTCGACGATGGTGCAATGGAGTCTCTGGAGGCGCAGTTGCGTGTGGATGCGGTGCGGGTCACGCAAGAGGCGGCTTGGCATGTTGTGAAGGACAGAGCGTCGCCGGTGAGTCCTGCGTTGGAGCTGTCTTTGGTGCTGTGTGGTGATGGGAGGATACGGGAGCTGAATGCGGCGTGGCGGGGGGTGGATGCGAGTACTGACGTGCTGAGTTTCGAGATGGACGATGACGAGGGCGAGGGCGAGGGTGATTTGGTCGAGATTGACCGGACGAATGATACGGCTGATGATGATACGACCGACTACGCGAGTGGCAATAATGATACGAACGGCAGCCCGCCGGTGATGTTGGGGGACGTCGTTATTTCGGTGGATACGGCGCGGCGGCAGGCGGGAGAGCGGGGGCACTCGTTGTTGGACGAATGTCGGGTGTTGTTGGCGCATGGAGTGCTACATTTGCTCGGGTTTGATCACGAGGAGGATGCGGAGGAGGCGAGGGAGATGGCGGCGGCGGAGCGGGCGGTGTTGCAGGCGTGTTTCGGGGCGGGGGAGGGGCTGATTGCGCTGGCTGGAGGGGAAGCAGGAGGGCAGGCGGTGGCGGCAGGAACAAGAACAAGAACAAGAACAAGAACAAGAACAAGAACAACAGCGACGAAGAGATCATCATCGCGGGAAATCAAGTTGGTGTGTTTGGATATGGACGGCACGCTGTTGGACTCGACTTCAAGCGTCCTGGAGTCGTCCGTGGAGGCGCTGACGTTGGCGATGGAGCGCGGGGTGCGGGTGATGCTGGCGACGGGCAAGGCGAGGCCGGCGGCGATGGCGGCGATCGATGCGGTGGCCGGGTTGAAGGGATCCGGGTTGGTGGGGTTGGCGTCGCCGGGCATCTTCCTCCAGGGGCTGCAGGTGTACGGGAGGGGAGGCGCGGCCTTGCAGAGCGGGTGTCTCGATATGGACGTCGCTCGGCGGGTGTTGGAGTTTGCGCGGGAGCATGGTGTGGCGGTGACGTGCTTTCTGGGGGACGAGTGCGTGGCGCCGCGAATCACGCCAGAGCTGGAAGAGCTGCATTACCGGTACTACGAGCCCTATCCGGAGGAGCGGAGCATCGACGAGATTCTGACAGGGCCAAGCATACGCAAGATGCTCATGATGAACGACGACGTGGCGCGGATGGCTGCGTTGCGGCCGGGGATGGATGCGGCGTTGCTTGGGACGGGCGCGGGGACAATGGTGGCGGTGGACACGATGCTCGAGGTGGTGCCCCGGGGCTTCAACAAGGGCACCGCCTTGAGGACCTTGCTGCGGGATTTCGAGGGGGACGGGGTGGGCATCGAAAACGTGATGGCGGTCGGGGACGGCGCGAACGACCTCGAGATGGTCGAGGCGGCGGGGGTCGGGGTCGCGATGGGCAACGCCGTGGACGTCGTCAAGGCACGGGCAGACGACGTGGTCCGTGGGCACGACGACGGCGGCATCTACGACGCCATCATGAAGTACGTCTTGTAACGCAATTACAGTCAGCAGACTCGGTGCACCCATCCAAACTCGTCCGCGGTCCGCTCCTGCTGCAGACCGGTCAGCGCCTCGTACAACTCCAGTGCCGTGGGCGTGGGAACGCCCGGCGCTCCAAACTGCTTCTTCTCCCCCTTGTACGTCAGGCTACCCACGGCGCACAGCACCACGGCCGTCCCGGTGGTGAACACCTCGTCCGCCGCCATGGCCATCTCGATGCTCACCGGCTCCTCGCGCACCTCGTACCCCTTGCTCCTCGCCAGCTCGACGACACTCCGGCGCGTCACACCCGGCAGAATCGACCCAGAGATCGGCGGCGTCGAAATCACGTTCCCGTGCTTGACGAAAATGTTGCAGGACGAGACCTGGCGAAAGAACGGACGAGCAAGCGAGCGAGCGAGTGAGAGAATCCTGCGTCGCGCGATTCGCGAAGAGCCACGTCATCCGTCATCCGTCATCCGTCACCCGGTCTCGGATATCGGTCACCCGGTTGTAAGTTTCAAGGCTCAGTACCCACCTCCTCGAGGTACCGGTCCTCGCTGGCATCCAGGTACAGCACGTCGCTATACCCCTCCCCCTTGGCCTTCAACTGCTGGACCAACACGGGCGAGTAGTTCCCTGCTGCTTTGGTCCCACCCATCCCCCTCGGCGCGCTCCGATGGTACTGCGTGTCCACCTTGAGATCGATCGGCGTCAGCTGCCCGCCCTTGAAGTACGACCCCACCGCCGCACAGTACACGCAGAACGTATACTCCGGCGCCGGACCCAGCCCCAGAATCGGACCCGTCCCCATCAGCAGCGGCCTCAGGTACAACGAACCCTTGCCCAACGGCGGCACCATGCTCGCATTCGCCTTCACCACGCTCTCCACAGCCGCGACGAACTCCTCCGTGCTCGGACAACTCATACTCAGACGTGCAGCACCATCCTGCATCCGCGCCGCATTGCAATCGGGCCTGAACAGGACAATGTGCCCGGCCTCTGTCCGCTGCGCCTTCATCCCCTCAAACACGCTCTGCCCGTAGTTCAGCACCTGCGCCGATGGATACAGCGAGAGCGGTGCATAGCTCTGCAACGACCCCGTCCACGCCGACGATCCGATGGGACACGTCGCGACGTACATGGTGTCCGCAACGTGCTGCAGGCCGAAGCCGAGCTCGTCCCAGTTGACCTGTGGACTCGGCTCGGTCGACGACGACACGGACGTGTGGCGGACCGTCGACGTCCGTGCATTCTTCCTCGTCACGAATCTGGGGGCCGATGGGGCTGCCGTGACGCGCGCCGGCTGCACGCCAAGAGAGCGTTGCATCTTCTTGGTTGTCTGATGATTCGGCGCTGGGCTTCTCTCTCTCTCGCTCTCTCTGCGTGATGGGATGCTCTGAGGCTGTAGGAGGATCTCTGTGATGGGATTCGGAGAACGCCTGAACAGCCAGCTAACGAAGACTAATTCGTCTGTCTGGGGAGGTCCTCCTCGAGGGAGAATTCTCGAAGAAGGGAAGGGGCGTGGAGGATCAAGGTCGAGGTCGAGGTCGAGGTCAACGCCAAGGTCAAGGCCAAGGTCAAGGCCAAGGCCAAGGAGGTCCAGACTGCGTATGCACGTCCAGGGCGGGGGCGGCGGCGGTCCCGGGGGGGGGGGCGAGGTGGAGCGCCGGTGGGGCGCACGACGGGCGCCGACGACCGACGACCGACGACCGACGACCGACTGACGGAAGGGAGGAAGGGTGGCGGCGCCACCGCCGTCACCCTCGTCGACGGACTGTCATGGCCGGTACTCTGGAAACGAAGGACAGAGACCGATCGGTGTGATCGGAACAGTGGCCACCACCATGGTGGCACTCCTATCCTCCTCCGCACCTCGCTCACCGCAGAACGAATTCTCTAACAACGCACATTGTAGTGACACCATACATACCAATCGCCAAGAATGTACACGATGCGTTCCCTCCAGCAGACCTCCTGGTGTGGGTCTGCGAGTTCTTCTCTTCGAATCGTGGCTTTCCGGGGCCCAGTTCGCGCGTCGTACACATCGTACACGCCGTCGCCGTCGTCGCCGTCGTCGCCGTCGAAGAATATACACACACGGCAATGTGGTGGCAAGCGCATTGTGTGCAAGGCTGCGGCCTCTTCCGCCCCTGTCGTCCTGGCTGCCGAATCGGGACCCAAGCCAACCGTCGCCGTCGCTGGTGCGACGGGGCTGATCGGCACGCGCCTCGTGGAGATGCTGATTGCAGAGGGGTACCGTGTGAATGTGCTCACTCGGAACCCGTCGGCTGCGCGCGCGAAGCTTGACACGCTGGCCGGGGTGAACGCAGAGACGGTGGCGATTGCGGGTCCGACGCAGTGGAAGTCTGCGATGATGGGGACCAAGGCGGTGATTAACATGGCCGGAGAGCCGATTGCGACGCGGTGGAGTGCGGAGTTGAAGGAGGAGATCAAGCGGTCGAGGGTGTCGACGACGAGGAGGATCGTGGAGGCGATTAATTCGCTGGGGGAGAAGGAGCGGCCCGAGGTGCTGGTGAATGCGAGTGCGGTCGGGTTTTATGGGACGAGCGAGACGGCGACGTTCAACGAGTCGAGCTTGTCTGGGGGTGATTACCTGGCCGAGGTGTGTCGGGAGTGGGAGGCGGCGGCGAACGAGGCCAAGTGCAGGGTGGTGGTGTTGCGGACGGGCATCGTGCTGGCGAAGGAGGGCGGGGCGTTGGCCAAGATGGTGCCGGTGTTTGAGATCTTTGCGGGTGGGCCGTTGGGGAGCGGGCGGCAGTGGTTCTCGTGGATTCATCGGGACGACGTGTGCGGCCTGGTCTTGAAGAGCGTCGAAAACAAGGGGTGGCGGGGCGCCTACAACTGCACGGCGCCCAATCCCGTGCGGATGGGGGAGCTGTGTTCCGCGCTCGGGGACGTGATGAGCCGGCCGAGCTTCGTGCCGGTGCCGGACTTTGCGCTGAACGTGTTGCTCGGCGAGGGGGCGCAGGTCGTGTTGGAGGGGCAGCGGGTGCTTCCGACCAAGGCGCTGGAGGACGGGTACGAGTTCAAGTTTGCCAAGGTCGGAGACGCGCTGCGGAACCTCATTGCATGATGATGATGATAGTAATGATGATGGTAAACAATAAACGTACTACGTGGCATTGGTGGTGGGTGCCTCCTCGACGTCGCGTTCCCGCTTTTCGCCTCGCGTCTCTCCGCCACTGCCGCCGTTCCCGTCCCCCTCCTTTGTGTGCTCTCCTCCTTTGATCTTCTTGCCGTGCATGGTCTTGGGGCCCCATCCCGACGGGTTTTGGACGAACCGCGTGGTGTTGTTCTTGCCCTTGTAGACCATCGACCCTGGCGCCCTGGAGAAGTTAATGTCCGTCCGTTTGGGGGTGTTGTTGGTGATGCGGTGCCCGGCCGTACCTTCCGGCAATGGTTTGGCGGTCGGATGTTCCTTTATCCACGCCCGCATGACGTCCCAGACAAAGTCCCACGGCGCGTCGGTCTTGAGCGCCGTGGGAGCCGAGTGGACACCGGACGCCCGGTACCCGGCGTTGATCAGCGCCGACTTGAAGACGTGGTGGGGCGGCACGCTGCACTTGAGGACCTTGCACATACTGTGGAGATCCAGGTGCAGGGGCACGTCTTGAAGCTCCTCCAGCGCGCACGTCAGCAGCCCGCGGATCTTCTGCTCGGCGGCAAACCCACGTCCCTTCATGTACTCCAGCACGCCCTTGATCCAGTCCGCGTCGTGAATCGGCCCGTTCCAAATCGGACCCCCGACCGTGAACTGGGCTCCCGTCTCCGGACACGCGGCCGTTTTGCCGAACGCGTCGTCGGACAGCACGCAGTAGCCCGGCCCGTACTTCCTCGAGTTGCCGTTCACCTTGACCCGCCCCACGGGCGACAGGTAGAACGAGTCGCACCCCTGGGACTGGTACACATGGCTGAGCTTCAGTGCCCCGTCCCGCACCTCCGTCTTCGCGCTCGTGTACACCCGCACGAAGACCCGCACGTAGAAATCAATCGACAGCGACAGCACCGGCACCACGTACCGCTTGTGCTTCGAAGCCGACTTGGAAATCGCCGCCAGCACGATGCGAATCGCCTGCTCATGGCAGTACGATTTATGCAGCGGGTAGCTCCCGTACTTGGCGTAGCACGCCTCGGACGCGTTGCCGCACAGCGCGGCCCCGTCTGTCGCCGTGCACAGCATCAGGCCGCCCTCGCTGATGCACTCCATCGCCGAGTCCAGCAGCGTCACCGGCGCCCCATACGGATCCAAATCTACCACATCAAACGCCTGCTTGTTCGAGAGCATCACCACCCGGGCGTCCCCCACCGACGCCTCCACCTTGTCCCCCACCCCGTTATGCTCGATGTTCCGCTTCATGCTCTCCACCACCACCGGATCGAGATCATTGCATACAATCCGCTCGACATCCCCACCGATCTCCTTCGCGTACCGAATCGACCGCAGTCCCGTCGCCGCCAGTCCCTCGAGGATCCGCAGTCCCCCGTCCTTCGCCGACGCCGTCCGGATGTTTTGCGACTTTTTCGCCCTGATATTGGTATTGATGATCGATCAATGTCACGTGCGTGAGTAGGCGTTCGAAAAACGACGCTGCAAGCGTCGGCGACAGCGACAGCGACGTCAGTATACCCACCGCCTCTGCTTGTGGCTCAGGACCATCGTTTCCTCCGCACGAACTTTCTGAAAGTGATTGATCACTGCAATACTCAGATCCCTGTTGACCACTTGAGCAGGGTTATAGAACGCCTCATTGTTCCCCTGGGTCAGGATGGTCGCCCTCCCCTCTGTCAGCGTCGTAAACGCCTCCCCTGAGGAAGACGGGTTGGCGACGTCGTCGGCCATCTTCTCCCTGCAGTGACGATGGACGATGGACGATGGAAGATGGACGATGGACGATGGACGATGGATGATTGACAGAAGGTGGGGTGCGCGAGTCGTGAGTCGTGAGTCGTGGGTCGGCACGTCGTCGTCCCCTGGTGTCGGCTCGATGTGGTGCCATGCAGACCCTTGCCGTCGTTCCCAGGCCAATCCACGTACATCTCTTCGCAGGCGGTCCCCGATACAAATCTCTGCAACAGTGTCTGTGTGATAGAAGAAGAAACGTGACGAGCGATCCTCCGAGACGACAGCGCCAGGGCCATTTCCTTCCGATTTTTATGGAGTCTTCGGTCGGTTCAGTTCGAACCGACCGCTGCGGCTGCTGACAACGACAATGCGCCATCGCTTGCAGCCGATTCGGTTCTCAGTAGTCCCTTGGTTAACGCTAACGCGCACCTGGGCTTCGAGAAGCGCGGCGACACACGGCGCTTCACACGGCGCGCCCCAGGTGCCGCTGTGCGAGCGGCCGCCGAACGAAAAGGCTGCTCAGGAAGACGTGCGCGCCTTCTATGAGGAGGCGAGGCGGGCGATTCGGCACGACCTGAAGGACGGCCTCGGTGCCGACGGGGGGCCGACCATGGCAGAGCTCGAGCTCGAGCTCGAGTACGTGATGGAGGACGCCGTGGTCGGCTGGAAAGGTTCGGGCGAGGACGACGGTGCGCTGTTCGCCATGCGGATGGCGCTGGGAGACGTGCGGGACCTGTGGCACGAGCGGGTGAGCCGGCGGCTGCCGCTGCAGTACCTGACGAGCTCGGCGTTCTGGCGGGATATGGTGCTGTCGGTGGGTCCGGGCGTGTTGATCCCTCGGCCCGAGACGGAATTGATGGTCGATTTCGTGCTTGAGGCGGTGGAAGCGAATCCGTCGCTGGGACGGGGCGTGTGGGCCGACCTCGGGACGGGGAGCGGGGCGCTGGCGGTGGGGGTGGCACGGGCTCTGCCGGGCGCGGGGACCGTGTACGCGGCGGATATAGCAGACGAACCCCTGGCGTACGTGGCGTATAACGCGGCGCGGTACGACGTCGGGGACCGGGTGCGGCCGATTCGATCCGACTGGTTCGACGGCTTGGCGCGGGAGTTGCGGGAGAATGCGGCGTCGACCAAGCTGGCGGGAGTCGTCAGTAACCCGCCGTACATCCCGTCGCCGACCTGTGCGACGCTGCAGGCCGAGGTCAAGGACCACGAGCCGGTGCTGGCGCTGGACGGCGGTGGGGCGCTGGCGGTCGACTGCCTCGTGCCCATCTGTCGCGGGGCGGCGGAGATGCTGGTGGAAGGGGGCTTTCTGGCGCTCGAGACGAACGGCGGGGAACAGGCGCATTGGATTGTCGAGTTTTTGGAGGAGCACGGGTTCACAAACGTGCGGATACGTCGCGATTTGAGACGCGTCGATCGATTTGTGACGGCCACAAAGCGACGAGCGATGAATGATGAGCTGATGAGGGAGAGTCCGGACAAGTAACCCGCGACCGGTCGGTCAAATTTACAGCTCTTTATCGACCCCGTCGTCCATGTCATCCCCGCCATCCCCGCGGTCCACATCCACGACGTCGTCGTCGTCGTCCAGGTCGGCGAACTGCGCAAAGTGGTCCTCCTCAGGCTTCTCCTCCTCCGCCTGGCTCGCGTTCTTCCCATCCCCGATCATATCGCGGTTGTTGTAGACGTTGAAGTAGTCGAACAGATCGTCGCGATAACGGCCCACGTTCTTCTTCAGGGAGTCTGGCCCGGGCGTCTGCAGGTAGAGCACGTAGCACAGCACGCCCGTACCCACCAACGTCAACAGCCGCATCAGATAATGCTTCAAGCGATCTCCGCGCGATTTCAAATCCGGCCTGTCCACGCTCACCAGCGGCTTGAGGCTGTCCTTGAACGGCAGGTTATCGTCGAGCGCGTTTGGAAGAATCCAGACGGCCCCGCCCGTGACTATGTACGTCGTGAGCGCGATGAGCCCCCTGACCACTAACAAACTGACGATGATTGCCAGCAGCGTCGTCGACACGTACATGACGCCGATCTTCACCCCGGTCGGCGCCACAGGGAACAGACACACCGCAACCACACCGACCGCCGCCAGCGCCGAGGCCACGTACACCCACGTCGGCGTCGGGCACTCATACGTCCAACACATAAACCCATCCTCATTGAACTTCTTCTCCGCGCCACCCGTGACCGGCAGCACCTTTCTCGGGAACTTGATCAGCCGTTTCTGTCCCGGAGGCGGCTTCAAGAACTTCCTCTGCGCGTTCACCAGCAGCCTGCGCTCGATAAGCAGCTCGGCAAGCGCCTTGATCTGTGCCGCAATATCGGAATCCTCCGCCACCACCTCCGACAACAAACCAGACGCCTTGATCTTGTCGGCATTGCTCCGGCACCAGCGCGCAAAGTCCTTGCTCCGGATCAGCTCGAGCCGCTGCACGTTATAGACACAAGAACGGGCGGGAACGCCCCCCGAGCCCCGAAGGTAGTCGCCCGCGAACGACAGCACCTCCTCTTGCTGACGAACGAAGAGGGTGGTGGTGATGATGATTGGGGTGAGCGAGAACTTGCGGGGGAATTGGAGGTTCAGGCCGTCTCCGCGGCCTGTCCACGGCCTCGCACGATCGCGGATGGTCCGAGGACACGACGGGATCACGCGAGGTGCACCGCGGAGGCGCGGGGAAAGGATGATCGAGTTCGGAATCCCGAAATCGAAACGTCCTCGTCGCAGTACGCACCGTCGGTTTGATCGGCTTGGGCGCCGGTGAGCTTGCCATGATGCGCTGCGGACAAGACGTGATGTTGTGGAGTTACAGTAAGACCTCGCCCAACTACTCGCTCTTCTCGGCCTGGACCGGCGCCGGGGCCTCCTCGCTCTTCATCTCGGCCTGGACCGGCGCCGGGGCCGGAGCAGCAGCAGCGGCGGCGGCGCCCTGCTGCATGGCGTACGCGCTGCTCACGACCTCGGCCTCCCTCAGCCTGTACTCGCGGGCATCCTGGCACGTCGCGCACGCAGAGCAACATGTGTACGCACTGGCGAACGAACGAAGCGCGTAGTGCGAGTGAGGGTTGAGTCAGGGCGTGCGCGCGCACGTCGGTCGAGTTAGTACACACCAGCACGCAGGACAGTCCTCGCCCTCCAGATTGAACTGCGAGCGCAACTTGCTACGCTCGCAGCAGCCAACGAAGCCCTGCAAGCAAAGCAGATGCGACAGCCAGAAGAGCAGGCAGCTCCCGCAGCAGCCGGCGTTGGGGTCTCCCGCAGCACGGTCAAGCTTCTCGCTGGTGTCACCGAAAAGCCAACAACCACACCAGTAGCCCCCTTTTGAAGGAACGGGAGACGAGCGGAGATCGGTGAGTGAGTGCAGCGGTGTGTCAGCTGTGCGAGGGTGGGGGCAGACCCGGCGAGATTTCTCACGCACAGCAGCAAATCCCGCAGTCGGAGCAACAGGCGCATAGCGACGTCTTATACGGTTGCTTCGGAGGCGTGGCCATCGTCGTAATCGTCGTCGATCGAAACGAATCGCGATATTCGTATTTGAGTTCCGAACTTCGGCGAAGTCGACGTGACGTGACTGACGCAGCTTCACCCAGCTTCACCCGGCGCGTATCACACCCCGTCTACACTCCGAAAATATCAGCAGAGCGCGCGGATCTCAGCGTGCACAGAGAACGCGGCTGCGGAAGGTTTTTCGAACGGGCCGAATCCAGTCGACCCAACCCGCCCGGCGACCGGCGACCGGCCCCAAGCTCGTCGAAGTCGAAAAGACGCCAGAAGAGGGATGTTTGCCGCGTTGTCCACCTCATTGCGGGGTCGTCTACCCTATACGACGACCCCATTGGCTGCCAGGGCCATGTCGACCAAGATCGACGTGTCGGGTCGCGTGGTGGACATTGACGGAGACGAAATGACTCGGGTTATATGGTCGTGGATCAAGGACAAGTTGATCTTTCCGTACGTCAACGTCGACACCTTGTACTTTGACCTCTCTGTCACGAGCCGGGACGCCACCGACGATCAAGTCACGGTTGACGCCGCCCATGCGATTGCTGCGCATAACGTGGGCATTAAGTGTGCGACGATTACGCCGGATGAGGCTCGTGTGAAGGAGTTCAACCTGAAGAAGATGTGGAAGTCGCCAAACGGTGGGTATTGAGAAAAAATGGGGCTCGCTGGGGCTCGGACGCAGCTCGCCTGCGGCTCGCCCTCCCCCCTCTCACCCGCGTTGCCGTGCGCTTTGCTCATGCTCTCTCTTAATCATTCGGCAGGGACGATCAGGAACATTTTGAACGGGACGGTGGGTGCTGACTTCTCTCCCCCCAGCCTCCCTCTCTCACTCGTTCCTTCTCCCACCCACTTACCCCCCCCTAGGTGTTCCGCGAGCCGATTGTCATCGACAATATTCCTCGGCTGGTGCGGGACTGGAACAAGCCGATCGTGGTGGGGCGTCACGCGTTTGGGGACCAGTACAGGGCGACGGATTATGTCGTGCGGGGGCCGGGAACGCTGGAGATGGTGTTCAAGCCGGCGGATGGGGGAGCGCCGGACCGGATGGAGATCTTCAAGTTTGATTCGCCCGGGGTGGCGCTGGGGATGTACAACACCGAGGCGTCGATCCGGGGCTTTGCGCACTCGTGCTTCCAGTATGCGCTCAACAGGAAGTTCCCGCTCTACCTGAGCACGAAGAATACCATCCTGAAGCAGTACGACGGGGCGTTCATGAACATCTTCTCGGAGCTGTACGAGCAGCAATACAAGGCCGAGTTTGAGGCCGCGGGGCTGTTCTACGAGCACCGTCTGATCGACGACATGGTGGCCATGGCGCTCAAGAGCGAGGGCGGGTTTGTGTGGGCGTGCAAGAACTACGACGGGGACGTCCAGTCGGATATCGTGGGGCAAGGTTTCGGGAGTCTGGGGCTGATGACGTCGGTGCTCGTGACGCCCGACGGGAAGACGGTGGAGAGCGAGGCCGCACACGGGACGGTGACTCGGCACTGGCGAAACTACCAAAAGGGGCAAGAGACGAGCACGAATCCGATCGCGAGTATTTTCGCGTGGACGAGGGGGCTGAGTCACCGCGCCAAGTTGGACGGGAACGAGCGCTTGGCGGTGTTTTGTGCAGACTTGGAGCGGGCGGTGGTCAGGACGGTGGAAGAGGGGCATATGACGAAAGACCTGGCGCTGTTGGTGGGCGGCGTGGAGTGGGTCAACACCCAGCCGTTCATGGACACGGTGAAGAGGGTGCTTGAGCGGGACAGCGGCGGGAAGTATCGATCTGCTTGAAGGTGGCGTTGTTGTGTTTGAAGTTGAGGTATATATACCCTGTACCAGTGTAACCCTAACCTATTGCGCAAAAGGATTGAGTGACCCGATGGTCGACTCGGGGGCCGGCCAGCTGACCACCGAGTCCCGCAGCTGCAGGCAGACCCCGACGTCGGTCGGTCCGCCGCGGCCAGAGCAGTCGGCTCGCTCGTACACGAATCCCGTACATTGTGCGTTATTCTGGCACATGTTGCAGCACTCCTTCGGTCCAGAGACCCGGTAATCGCACGGCTCGTAGAAGTTGTTGCCCACGAAGTTGCCAGCCAGCGACTTTTCGTCCTTGATGCGTTGTGCGCTGCACATCGACCCGCGCGCGAGGAGGTTGCCATTACCGTTAGGAATATCGTCCTGCTGCCACGGGTCCGGGATCGGGACCGGACTCGGATTGTCGGCGGGCGGCGGACTGGGCACGGGCACGGGGGGCGGCGGACTCGGCCTCGGCGGCGGCGGCGGTGGTGGTCTCGGGGGTGGCGGAGACGGCGACGGTTTGCTCAAGTCAATCATATCGCCCTGCCACTTGACCGGCTTCCGGGATGGCCTATTGCGAGACGTCTCGCTCGCGCCCTGGGGGTCGTAGACCCCGACCTTGAAATGAAGGCTTCGTCGCGAAGCATCTGAATCTGAATCGGAGACAGAGGAAGCCGGCGTGGTCAGCGTCCACAGGGCAAGAAGGACGATTGCCCACGTCCTGAAATGTGGTGATCTATGCTTGATCATATCGTCTTCCGTCTCTGCGGATGTCGTCTTGTCGGATTTGGAAAATCTCGTTCGAATTTAGTTCTCCCTCGGTCGCGCAATCTGGCTCGTTTCAGCGCCCATACACCGCGAGACGACCCACAAGAGCGTGTCTTACGGGTATTGAATGATTATGGAGGAGGGAGGCGCAGGATCGTCCGATGACGGATGACGGATGGAGCACTTGCAACGGCACCTTCTCAACCGGACGATCGATCGTCCCCCCTACTCGTCGATCGTCCCCCCAAGGTCCCTTCGAATTACCGATCAATCAATGAAGCAATTCTCATCGAACGACCTCCTACCACGACCGTGGTGCTCCCTCGGTCAATATCGGGAGCCGCTCGGCTCGCTCGGCTGCCGACCCAGGCCTTCGTCCCCCGTTCTCTCGTCTCCGGGCCCTTCGGCGGTTCCATCGGGCGCACCCCACCAAGAACAGCAACAGGAATGCCACGGCAGCCAGCAGGAACTCCTTTGAGACAACGTCCGTCGGGTATTTGCGACCGCCATCGCCACCGCCAGACTCCAGGTTGGCGTCAAACACGACATCGGCGTCGACGTGCTGGGGGGGGGACGGGTGGCGAGGAGACGGCGGCGACGACGCGATGACGTCGTCGTCGCCGCGGCCACCGTCGTCGTTGCCGTCTTCGATTTCGTACGCTTCGTACGGGCCGTATTCGTCGCCAACCCGTACTTCCTCAACAACGACCGGCTCTGGCACGGCCCGACCATCGCCGTCGTCTCTCTTGTCGTCTCTCTTGTCGTCTCTCTTGTCGTCTCCCTTGCCGTCTCCCTTGCCGTCTTCCTTGCCGTCTTCCTTGCCGTCGTCCACCACCATCCACGAGTTGGAGCGACACGTCAGGGGCTCTTGCATCACACGCGAGACGGTCGCGTAGTCCACTTTCTCCACTCTCTTTGGAAGGCCGTCGAACCCACCGTATGCTGCCTCCTGCAGCTGCATGCCCGCGAGCATGCTGTCGTCCCCTTCGGCCAAGTAGCGCACGACCGAGATGGCGAAGCTCTCGCAATCGGACCGGCGGTGGGAAGAATCGAGGCAGTTGCTGTCTCCGTACAACGCAATCCTGCCCCCGACGCCCCCGACGGTGGCGAGGCCCAGGACGGGCAGCTCGCGGGGCACGCGCTTGCCGGCCGCGTTGGTCGTCTTTCTCGCCGTGTCCTCCACAAATAAAATATGCGAGCCGGCTGGCATGGCCGCGAGCGCACTGCCGGATGCCATATCGAACTTGGTGCCGTCCGGCGCTGCCACGGGCACCTTGTGTGCGCCGCCGGCGAACGCCATGTCGAACGGCCGCAGCAGGTCGTTCAGGGCTGGAATATTGGCCCCACCCGTCGCTGCATCCCACCACGAGCGCGTGTTGTCATCATAGAAGCGCATCTGGGCGATGGACTCCAGATCGTACCAGTCGGCAAAGATGGCAACGCCGAGGCCTCGCTCCCTCACGTCGGCTTGGAGTTTGCTCACCTCTTCGTCGTAAAACTCCTCCTCGGAGTCGACAATCAGGAGCGTGCCGTACTGATTGGCGTCAAAGCACGTGAGCGGCGACCCGAGCACCTCCAGGAAGTAGCCCTCCCGCCGCAGCGTGTCGTACAGCGTGTGGAAGTTCGTGTGGGGATGGTCCCCGTGCCAGTCGAGGATATCGATATTGTTGGCCAGGTCGTCGCGCGGGATGTACGCCGGGGGATACTTCGTCGAGTGAAACTGGTCCCACAGCACCCGTTTCTGCCGCGGCGGCGTCGGGATGATGTCAAACTTGACCCGCATCGTCGCCGTCGATCGTCTCGGCACCCCGGCTTGCTCCCCCAAACCGGGCGGAGACTCCACGTCCACCTCGACCGTGCCCTCTGCCACGCCGCGATACGCCGAAGCCTCGGGACGCACGCGCACAAACAGGGCCACGTACCCCGACCACGGCCAGAGCTGCTCCGAGTGCTCAAACCGCACCTCCACGGGCCCTCGCGTCCCGTCGCTGCCCTCCCTGCCCTCCCTGCCCTCCCTGCCCCCGCCGTCCCCCGGCCCCCACCGCACTCCCGTGATCCTCCCGTCCACGCCCATCCCGTTCAACACGGTCGCGTTGAAGATTGTCGGCATGGCGTTCGCGTACAGCGGCTGCGTACAAAACGGCCACGAGTACGGGCACCCCGCCGCCGTCATATCCAACACGGCCGGCACCAGACTCGCCCTGGGCTCATAGGCCTTGAGCACCTCGTACGACCGCTCGATGTTCATCATCCCCTGCCCCTGCTCGTACATATTCGCCCCGACCACCCGCTCCGCCCCCTCCACCAACACCTGCTTCATCACCGCGGGGTTCAACACCTCCCGCCGCCGCTCCTCCGGAATCGCACTCGCCAACAAACTCAGCGCCGCGGCCGCAATCGGCGCGCTGAAACTCGTCCCCGACATCGACTTGCACCCGCCCGGAATCGTCGACCCCCGCACGCTGCTCCCGTACGTCACCACATCCGGCTTCACCCGCCCATACCCCGCATTCAACTCCCACGTCGTCATCCCCCTCGAACTAAACCCAGCCATCACGTCCCCATACGTGATCCCGCCCACCCCGATCACATCGTTCTGATCCGCCGGATTGTTCATCGTCCCGTACGTCGGCCCATCGTTCCCGATCGCACTCGTCATCACCATCCCACTGCTCGTCGCCTCCATCACCTTCTCCACGAACGGCACGTCCATGTAGTCCGGACCCCCGATCGACAGGTTGACAATGTCTATCTTTGTCGCGATCGCGTAGTTGAACGCGTCCAGAAACCACGACGTGAACGACACCTGATCGTCCGTAAACACCTTGAACGTATGCACAGACACGTTCGGCGCTAACCCCGGACACTCCGGGTGATGCGACGCAATCACCCCCGCCACGAACGACCCGTGCCCCAGCCCGTCTGCCAACGACTTTTGATGCGTCCAATTCGACCGCTCCCCGATATACCTATTATCACGTAGGTCGTAGGAAGCGCGAGCGAGTGAGCGAGTGAGCGAGTGAGCGAGTGAAGAAACACGTCTCAGCGCTCGCCGCTGACATTGGCCGAGATCATACTACCCACCGAATATCCGGATGCCCCTCCTTCACCCCCGTATCAAAAATCCCCACCCGAATCCCCTCCCCAGCATACCCCAGCGCCCACAACCGGTCGGGACGCAACCGCTCCACCAACAACCGAGCCGTCGACCCGGGCGTCGAAGTTTTCGCCTTCCCAAGCGTTCGCGCGTGACGACGATGATCGCGATCGTCACCATACTCACCATACTCACCATACTCACCATCGTCCACCCCCTCGATCTCATCCGGCCACAACGTCGTCATCCTCCCCGCCCGCCGCTTCCCCGCCCCCTCCCCGACCGCCTTGACCCCCCGCACGGCCGCATCCACCCACACATCCTTCACAAGCCCCCCCCCGACCCCCCCCCCACCCCCCCCCCCCCCCACCCCCCCCCCCCCCCCCACACCCCCCCCCCCCCCCCCCCCCCCCCCCCCCCCCCCCCCCACCCACA
>Ga0181573_10000447_pt1 | contig 43197 bp, 36 predicted proteins | sample 101ome_25_FD_148643 | JGI IMG/M metagenome (GOLD analysis project Ga0181573, IMG submission 148643) | Coastal salt marsh microbial communities from the Groves Creek Marsh, Skidaway Island, Georgia - 101409BT metaG (spades assembly) | ecosystem: Environmental > Aquatic > Marine > Intertidal zone...
AACTGTCCCTCTTGGCCGACGGGGTGGAGCGGAACCGGGCGCATCCGAGCCCGAACGCCCACTGGTACACCGATCCGTCGAACGCGGTGGGCTTCTGGAGCGACTACGTGACCTGGCGATCGGTACCGGAGTACGAGCGGATCGTCCGCGACGGCGGGCTCGCCCGCGCGGCGGCTGCACTCATGGGCTCGCGCACCGCGAGGTTCTTCCACGAGCATGTCCTCGTCAAGGAGGCGGGCGCGACCGAGCGGACCCCCTGGCATCACGACCAGCCGTACTACTGCGTCGACGGCGACCAGAACGTCTCAATGTGGCTCGCGCTCGACCCGGTGCCCGAGACATCCGCGCTGCGCTTCATCGCCGGTTCGCACCGCTGGAACCGTTGGTTCATCCCGCGGCGCTTCATCGACCACGCCCCCTACGGCATGGAGGACGACCGGTACGAGCAGCTCCCCGATCGGTTCGTCAGCTCCGACGGCGAACTCGAGGGCGAGCGGGTCATCACCCTCCCGGTCGAACCGGGTGATGTGGTCTGTTTCCACTTCCGAACCCTCCACGGCGCGCCCGGGAATCCGAACGCGGCGGCCCGACGCGCCGTCAGTCTCCGATGGGTCGGTGACGACGCGGTCTGGGCCGAACGACCCTGGCCGGTCTCACCCCCGTTCGAGGGCGAGGGCCTCGACATCGGCGACCCGCTCGATGACGAGCGCTTCCCCGTCATCCACCCCTGAGGGTGGGGCGGTAGGTTCAGGCCCGCATGGCACACGAGTTCATCTACACCTGCTACAAGCTCGCCCGGCACTACCCGCCGGATCGAACGGTGCTCGAGAACATCTCGCTCTCGTTCTACCCCGGCGCCAAGATCGGCGTGATCGGCGGGAACGGAGCCGGAAAGTCGAGCCTGCTGAAGATCATGGCCGGGCTCGACGACGGCTATTCGGGTGAGGCGCGACTCACCCCCGGCTTCACCGTCGGCTATCTCGCCCAGGAGCCCGAGCTCGATCCATCCAAGGACGTCCGCGGCAACGTGATGGACGGTGTCGCCGAGGTGCAGTCGATCATCGACCGGTACAACGAGGTCATGGCCATGTGGGCCGACCCCGACGCCGACTACGACAAGATCGGCAAGGAGCAGGCGGTCCTCGAGGATCGCATCGCCGCGACCGACGCCTGGAGCCTCGACCGCAATGTCGAGATCGCGATGGATGCGCTGCGCTGTCCTCCCGACGATGCCGATGTCACCACGCTGTCGGGCGGTGAACGACGTCGCGTGGCGCTCTGCCGTCTGCTGCTCAGCCGCCCCGATCTGCTGCTCCTCGATGAGCCGACCAACCACCTCGACGCTGAGAGCGTGTTCTGGTTGGAGCGTTTCCTGCAGGACTACGCGGGCACGGTGGTCGCGATCACGCACGACCGCTACTTCCTCGACAACGTCGCCAAGTGGATCCTCGAACTCGACCGCGGCCGGGGCATCCCCTTCGAGGGGAACTACTCGTCCTGGTTGGAGCAGAAGCAGGAGCGCCTCGCCCGCGAGGAGAAGTCGAACGAGGCGCGACGGCGCACCCTCGAACGCGAGCTCGAGTGGGTCCGCATGGCGCCCAAGGCCCGACAGGCGAAGGGCAAGGCGCGACTCGCCGCCTATGAGAAGTTGCACGCCGAGGCCGAGGCCGAGCGCGACACCTCGAACCGCCTCGAGATCGCCATCCCACCGGGGCCGCGCCTCGGCGACACCGTCATCGAGGTGAACAACCTCCGCAAGGGCTTCGGCGACCGCCTGCTCATCGAGGATCTGTCGTTCTCCCTGCCTCCCGCCGGCATCGTCGGCATCATCGGTCCCAACGGCGCCGGCAAGACGACGCTTTTCAAGATGCTCACCGGGCTCGAGCAGCCCGACTCCGGCGAGATCACCATCGGATCCACCGTGCAGCTCAGCCATGTCGATCAGGGCCGCGACGATCTCGATCCGGACAAGACCGTCTACGAGGAGATCACCGGCGGGGTCGACCATCTCAAGGTGGGCAACCGCGAGGTGCACGGCCGCGCCTACGTGGCGAGCTTCAACTTCAAGGGCACCGACCAGCAGAAGTTGGTCGGAAAGCTCTCCGGCGGAGAGCGCAACCGCGTGCACCTCGCCAAGTTGTTGAAGTCCGGTGGCAACGTGCTCCTCCTCGACGAGCCGACGAACGACCTCGACGTCGACACGCTCCGCGCCCTCGAGTCCGGTCTCGAGTCGTTCCCGGGTTGCGCGGTGGTCATCTCGCACGACCGCTGGTTCCTCGACCGGATCGCCACCCACGTCCTCGCCTTCGAGGGCGAGAGCCAGGTGCGTTGGTTCGAGGGGAACTTCTCCGAGTACGAGGAGTTCCGACGTCGTGAGTTCGGCGCCTCGGTCGATCAACCGCACCGGATCAAGTACAAGAAGCTCGCCTGATGTCATCCGAGGTCGGCGGCGCCGACGCCGACGACCATCGTCTCGCGGCTCGGCTCGCGGGTGAGGCCGGTGAGCGTCTCGTCGCGCTGCGCGAGGAACTCTTCAGTTCCGGGATGGACCACTGGAGTGTGAAAGACGCCGGGGACGACGCGAGCCAGTCGTACCTCATGGGAGAACTCCGTCGACTGCGCCCCGAGGACGCCGTGCTGAGCGAGGAGGGTCTCGAGGATCCTCGACGCTTCACCGGCGGTCGCGTCTGGATCATCGACCCGCTCGACGGCACCCGCGAGTTCGCCGAGGCCGGTCGCCACGACTGGGCCGTGCATGTGGCCCTCTGGGAGGACGACCACTTCCTCGCCGGGGCGGTGGCCCTCCCAGCACTCGGCGCGGTGCTGACCATGGACCCACCTCCCGCACTGCCCGACACCGGCGGGCGCGAGCGGCCGAGGCTCGTCACCTCGCGCACCAGGGCCCCCTACGCCGCGGCGGTGGTCGCCCAGGAACTCGGCTGCGATGCGGTCCGTCTCGGCTCGGCCGGCGCCAAGGCGATGGCCGTCGTGCTCGGCGAGGCCGACATCTACCTGCACGACGGGGGCATGTACCAGTGGGACTCGGCCGCGCCCGCCGCGGTCGCGCTCGCGGCCGGCCTGCACGTCAGCCGTATCGACGGATCGCCGATCGTCTACAACGACCCCGACCCCTGGCTCCCGGACTTCATCGTGTGCCGACCGGAGCTCGCCACCGCGGTACTCACGGCGCTCTGGGGCGTCGATCCTCGCTGAGCCCGACGTCACGGCCCTTCGTGGCGCACGAGGTGCGCCGTCGCCCGACAACGGCGAGACTCTGTCCGTGACGCTCGTCGACTCCCCCACCACCGATAGCGACGACGACGTGGCTCCCGCCGACCGCCGCTGGGGTGCCTTCACCGAGGCGGCTCCGTGGGTGCTCGACCCGGCATCGATCTCGTGGATGCCCCTCGCCGAGCGCCTGCGCGACCGGGCCCGCGCCGAGGTGCCGCGTCTCACCCGACCGGGACGGATACCCGACATCAGGCGACTGCTCACCGTCGTCCGGCATCTCGGATGGGCGGTCGGCGTCTGGTGGATCCGCAAGCGTCGCGGTCGCTACGCCGACGGCGAGACCTCCCGCGCCGATCTGTCGCTCCGGCTCCGCTCGGCGATCGAGACCCTCGGCCCCACCTACATCAAGCTCGCCCAGATCATCTCCTCGGGCGAGGGGCTCTTCCCCGCCGAACTGGTCGACGAGTTCAAGAAGTGCCGCGACCAGGTCCCGGCCGAGCCCTTCGAGGTGGTGCGCACGACGGTCGAGGCCGACCTCGGCGCCCGACTCGAGGACATCTTCTCCGAGTTCTCACGCGAGGCGCTGGCCGCGGCCTCCATCGCCCAGGTCCACTCGGCGCGTCTCCTCGACGGCACCGAGGTGGTCGTCAAGGTCCAGCGTCCCGATGTGGCGCGCCTGGTGCGCACCGATCTCAAGGTCATGGCGGCTCTCGCCCCCCATCTCGTCGGTCGAATCCCCGTCGCCGCCCTCGCCAACCCTCCGGCTCTCGTCGAGCTCTTCGCGGAGACGATCGTCGAGGAGCTCGACTTCCGGCTCGAGGGGGCGAACATGGTCGATGTCGCTCGTGTCATCCACGATCTCGGACAGGAGTCCTACGTGGTGCCCCGACCCCATCCGGGTCTCGCCACCCGGCGCGTGCTCGTGATGGAGCGCATCCGCGGGTTCAACTTCGACGATGTCGTCGGGATGCGCGATGCGGGGATCGACACCGAGGAGGTCATCCGGACCGGCATGGTCGCCTTCATGGAGGGGGCGATGATCCACGGGGTCTTCCACGGCGACCTCCACGGCGGGAACCTCTTCGTCCTCGCTGACGGTCGCACCGCCCTCCTCGACTTCGGCATCGTCGCCCGGTTGTCCGAGGCGCGGCGGGTCGCCTTCCTCCGGCTCCTGATCTGCGCCACCACCAACGATGTGAAGGGCCAGATGGCAGCCCTCCGTGATCTCGGGGCGCTCCCCCAGGACACCGATCTCGATGCGGTGATCCACGATCTCCGTCTCGACCAGGCACCGATCGACCCGACCACGCTGACCGGCGAGGAGATGGTGGCCGAGGTGCAGCGGGTGGTGAAGGCGATGCTCGGTTACGGAGCGCGTCTACCGAAGGAACTCATGCTCTACGTGAAGAACATGGTCTTCCTCGACGGGGCGATCGCCCGACTCGCTCCCGAGCTCGATCTGCTTGCCGAGGTGACCAACATCTCGATGGTGTTCACCCAGCGACACGGGGACAAATTGCTTCGCGACCTCGGCATGGACGCCAGTCGCGTCACGGTCGACCTCGACAGCGTGAAGGCCGGTTTCGGGGTGGACCTCGACACCGAGCGACTCACCTACCGCGAGCTGCAGGAGCGTCGGGCGTTGATCCAGAGGCGCATGCGCTCGCACGTCGAGTCGCAGCGTGGCCGTCGCTGAGCGCTTCATCTAGTTTCGGCGCGTGCGCCTCGTCATCGCCCGCTGCTCGGTCGACTACGCCGGACGTCTCTCGGCCCATCTGCCCGAGGCGGTCCGACTGATCATGGTGAAGGCCGACGGCTGCGTCGCGATCCATGCCGATGGCGGCGCCTACAAGCCGCTCAACTGGATGAACGCCCCGAACACCATCGTCGACAACGGCGACCACTGGGTGGTCACCAACCCGAAGGACGAGACCCTCACCATCCATCTCCACGAGGTGGTCTCCGACAGCGAGCACGAGTTCGGTGACGATCCCGGACTCTCCAAGGACGGGGTGGAGGCACACCTCCAGGAGCTGCTGGCGGCCGCCCCGGAGGTGATGGAGGACGGGTTGCGTCTCGTGCGGCGCGAGTATCCAACGGCTATCGGCCCGGTGGATCTGCTCTGCCGCGACACCGACGATCGGGTTGTCGCGGTCGAGGTGAAGCGGCGCGGCGAGATCGACGGGGTGGAGCAGCTCACGCGCTACGTCGAGCGCCTCCACCACGACTCCTCGCTCGGTGAGGTACGCGGCATGTTCGTCGCCCAGGTCATCAAGCCGCAGGCCCGCGTGCTCGCCGAGAGCCGGGGCTTCGTCTGCGTGGAGGTCGACTACGACTCGCTGCGCGGCCTCGCCCCCGACGAGCTCCGGCTGTTCTGACCGCCGATCCGGCGCCTCCGGTGCCGATACCGTGACCCCATGCGCGCGGTGCACGGGACGGCCCGTCACTACGACTGGGGCGACACGACCTTCATCCCCGACCTCCTCGGCCTGCCCGCCGACGGCCGGCCCTGGGCGGAGTGGTGGGTCGGCACCCACCCGAGTGCTCCCTCAACCCTCGACGACGGATCCCCGCTGGCCGCGACGACCGGTTCACTCCCGTGGCTCCTCAAGGTGCTGTCAGCGGCGCAGCCGCTCTCGATGCAGACCCATCCCGACGCCGAAGCGGCGCGGCGCGGCTTCGAGACCGGTGTCTTCTCCGACCCGAACCCGAAGCCGGAACTGCTGGTGGCTCTCACCTCGTTCTCGGCGCTGTGCGGGGTGCGCCCGATCGATGCGACCGTCGCGCTGCTCAACGACCTCGACCTCGGTGCTGTCGCGAAGCGGATCGACTCAGAGGGGTCGGTGGTCTCGCTCGTCGACGATCTCTACCGCGGAGACTTCGACCCCGGAGTGGTGATCGAGGCCTGTCGCGGCGCCGACCGGCCCGAGGCCCGCTGGGTGGTCGACCTCGACACGCGCTATCCGGGGGAACCGAGCGTCGCGGTGGCACTCCTGCTCAATCTGGTCGAACTCGCTCCCGGCGAGGCGATCCGCCTCGATGCGGGAAACCTGCACGCCTATCTCTCAGGGTCCGGTCTCGAGTTGATGGGTTCGAGCGACAACGTCGTCCGGGGTGGGTTGACCTCCAAGCCCGTCGATGTAGACCTGCTGCTCTCGACGGTCGACCTAACCCCACTGGCCGAGCCGGTGCTGCCCATCGCCGACCGCTACGAGCTCCCGGCTGCCGGCGTGGCCCTCGGCCGGGTCAGAACCGCGCTGACCGTCGAGAGCCCGACGGTGGTGTTCGAGTCGGCGGGACGGTTCACCCTTGTCGAGCCGGGGGATCTCGCGGAGATGCCGGCCGGCGGCTACGCCGTCGTTCCGCTCGAGGCCTGACGGTCGATCAGAGCGTCATACATCGCCTCGGTACCGGCGATGAGGGCCGTCGCCTGATCATCGCTCAGCGCCGAGACCGCGGACTCCACGATCGAATCGGTGATCTCCTCCGCTCGGGTATGCCGTTCGCGTTCATCGTCGGTCACGGTGTGGGCGTCCTCCGGCCAGCCGAAGACCGCCACGTCGTTGGGACGCTTGATGATGTGGGCGACCATCGAGGTCAGCCCGACAGCGCGGACCGCGGCGAGGTGAGCGGAGCCACGCAGTTCCCGCAGCACCACCGCCTGGTGGTACGCGGCGGCTGCCGCATCCTCGGGGACGGGTTCGGACTTCCAACCGGCGAACAGGTGCAGACCGGAATCGTCCGCGGCGTTGATCACCGCCGAGGCGGCGTCCACGTAGGCCTCGAGTCCAGACAACTCGTCGAACAGCGATCGGGCGTGCCCGTGGGCGCAGGCGATGTACTCCCGAGCCGCCTCCCGCGGGTCGAGTCGCTCCTTGGCGCTCGTCCACAGTTTGTCGACCAGTCCGGGGTTGAAGTACCCGAACGCCGAGTGAACGACGGCGGCGTCCACATCGCCGAGCACACCGCCCCGACCCAGGAAGTAGAAACGAAATCCATCGAGACCGAGTTCCTTCCCTCGGGCGACAGTGTCCGGATGGAAGATGAAGGTCTCGGCGAGTCGGCCGGTCTTCAACGCGATGGTCTGGGTGGTGTCTCGAGCATTCACAGGACTGATCATCTCAGGAGCGAGGTCATGTCGCCGAGTCATCGTGCGGGAGGTGCCGCACGTCCGCGGGCCGACCGGTGTTCCCCCAGGCCATCCCCGTCATGGTGCGCAGGTGCGCGAGGTCGTGGTCGATGAGTCGAGGAGCGGCGGCGATGACCCCGCCGTCGGCGAGCACCTCGGTCCCAGTGACGAACCGCGACTCGTCTGAGGCCAGCCAGGCGACGACATCAGCGATGGCCTCGGCGGTACCGCGCTCCGGCCAGGGTTGTATCTGCTCGCGCCACGAGTCGGTGAACTCGGGGCGACCGCGGTGGAGCAGTTCGGTGTAGATGGCGCCGGGAGACACGGCGTTGACCCGTATCCGGTGCTGCGCCAGTTCGACTGCGGTCGTCTTGGTGAGGCTGAGGACGCCGGCCTTCGTGGCCGAGTAGGCCTGCGGTCCTCCACCGCCGGTGGAGCCCGCGATCGAGGCGGTGTTGATGATCGACCCGCCTCCACCGCCGCTGATCATGGCCCGGGCGGCGTGCTTGGTGCCGAGGAAGACCGAGCGCATGTTGACCGCGAAGGTCGCGTCCCACTCGTCGACGCTCTGCTCGGTGATCGGACCGAAGGCGCCGCCGATGCCCGCGTTGTTGAACATCGCATCGAGACCTCCGTGGGACTCGACGGCGTGGGTGACGAGCGCCTCCATGTCGCTCTCGACGGAGACGTCGACCTGAAGGAACCGGAGACGGTCGCCGGCATCGAGATCGGCGATCAGTTCGCGACCGCGGTCCGGGTTCAGATCACCGACGACGACGGCGTACCCGTCGCGCAGGAACCGCTCCGCGGCAGCTCGACCGATCCCGCCTCCACCACCCGTGACGACCGCGGACGGTCGACGGTCAGTCGGCGGCATCAGTGGTGGGGCCTGGCCTCGTGAACAGTTCGGCGACCCCGGCGAGGGAGCCGAGGGCCGTCGAGGTGTCGGCCGGGAGGAAGATCTTGGTCGCCTTGCCGTCGGCGACCTTCGCGAGCGCCTCGAGGTACTTGATCGCGATGAGGTCGTTGCTCGGGTCCCCGTCGTGGATGGCGGCGTAGACGAGGCGGATCGCATCGGCCTCACCCTGCGCTTCGGTCTCGCGCCGGAAGCGCTCCGCCTCGGCGAGTTCTCGCACGGCGAGGGCCTGACCCTCGGCGTGGAGGATCTCCCGCTGGCGAACAGCCTCGGCGGCCAGGATCTCGGCTTGACGCTGGCCCTCGGCGCGCGTGATAGCGGCCTCCCGTTCACCGTTGGCCTCGGTGACGGTCGCGCGACGGGTGCGCTCGGCCTTCATCTGCTCGTGCATCGCGTTCATCACATCGGCCGGCGGATCGATGCGCTGGATCTCGACGCGCTTGACCCGCACACCCCAGGTGTCGGTGGCATCGTCGAGGATGCTGCGGAGACTCGCGTTGATGGAATCGCGCGAGGTCAGGGCCTGATCGAGCTGGAGGTCACCGATGAGGTTGCGGAGGTTCGTCTGCGCCAACTTCGTCACCGCGACGATGAAGCTCGCCACGTTGTAGATGAGGCGCTGCGGATCGACCGGCTCGTAGTAGACGACCGCGTCGACGCTCACGACGACGTTGTCGGAGGTGATGACCTCCTGCGGTGGGACGTCGACGACCTGTTCGCGCATGTCGACGAGCGCCATCCGGTCGATGAAAGGCACGAGCAGGCGGAGGCCGGGCTCAGCGGAGGTCTTGAACCGGCCGAGACGTTCGATGACCCCGCGTTGGTAGGGCCTCACGATCTTGACGCTGAAGGACAGATAGATGATGAGCAGCACGAACACGGCGATGAGGACGATGAACGGCATCACGGGAACTCCCTTGTCTCGTTGGGGGCTAGCGGTACGACGACGACCGAGGTGCCGCGCAGGTCGACCACGCGAACGGCGGTGCCCTCGACGATCGCCGAACGGTCCGATGACTCGGCGCGCCACTCCTCACGCCCGATCCGCGCCTCGCCAACGCCGGTCGGACCGGCGGGGATGCCCTGCAGCAGGACGGCCTCAGCGCCGATGAGGCGCCTCGCTCCGACGCCGTCGGAGGTTCCGTCCGCGTCGAGACGCCGCCGCAATGGGATGAGGGCGACCGCGCCGACGATCGACACGACGAGGAAGAGGATCCACTGGACAGCGATTCCCGCGCCCGCGAAGGCCGCCACCGAGGCGGCGAGCGCCCCTGCGGCGAAGGGGAGCATGAAGAAGGTTCCGGCGATGAAGATCTCGGCGGTCGCGAAGCCTCCGGCGACGAGCAACCACACCCACCTCCAGGTGTCCGGGTCGTCCACAGGGTCAAGGTACCAAACACCGTGCGGTGGATGTCGGGGCTAGCGTCGCGCCGATGGGAGGTGGCCTCGGGACTCCGACGCGGGTGCCCCGCCTCGCCCCGACACGGGTGTTCTACGGCTGGGTCGTGGTGGCCGTCACCACCGTCGCCCTCATCATCACCGCCGGCACCCGAGCGGCTCCCGGGGCGCTGCTGGTCGACATGGAGCGGAACACGTCCTGGTCGACCTCGCAGTTGTCGCTGGCTGCTGGGCTCGGCCTCGTCACCTACGGATTCAGCGGTCCGGTGGCCGGACTCCTGATGCAGCGGTTTGGCATGCGGGCGGTGACCACCGCGAGCCTCCTCGGGTCGGCACTCGCCTATTGGCTCTCCTCCCGGGTGGAGAGCATCTGGGCGCTGTGCCTGTGGTTCGGCCTGGTCTCGGGCATGGCGGCCGGGCTGATCGCGAGCGTCCTGGCGGCGACGGTCGCCAACCGGTGGTTCGTCGAGCGACGGGGGCTGGTGACCGGGCTCTTCGGCGCCAGCACCTCGGCCGGTCTGCTGCTGTTCTTCCCGATCTTCACCGCCGTCGGCTCCTCCTCGGGTTGGCGGTCAGCCATGACCATCGGGGCGACGGTGGCAGGCCTCGCGGCCATCCCGGTGTGGTGGTTCATGCGCGACTCGCCGGCCCAGATGGGCCTCGCCCCTCACGGCGGCTCTCCGGAGCCGTCACCGGTGGCCGACGCCGGGATCATGCGCCGCGCGATTCGCCGACCTGAGTTCTGGTTGCTGGCCGGAACCTTCCTGGTGTGCGGTGGGACGAGCAACGGGCTGATCGGCCAGCACTTCATCGCCCACGCGACCGATCACGGCTTCGGCGAGGTGGCGGCAGCGAACTGGCTCGCGGTGATGGGCGTGTTCAACTTCGTCGGCACGCTGGTGAGCGGCTGGCTCACCGACCGGATCGACCCACGACGCCTGCTCCTCGCCTACTACTCGTTCCGAGGTCTCAGCCTGTTCTTCCTTCCGGTCATCCACGACAACGTTTCGATCGCGGTGTTCGCGGTGCTCTTCGGCCTCGACTACATCGCGACCGTCCCGCCGACGATCATGCTGTGCGCCGACCTGTTCGGCCGCCGAAACGCCGGGGTGGTGTACGGCTGGGTGTTCGCGGCGCATCAGTTGGGCGCGGCTGGCGCCGCCTGGGGCGCGGGACTGGTGCGCGACGCGGTGGGCTCCTACGGCTGGGCCTTCTCCTCGGCCGGGGCGGTCGCGATCGTGGCCGGCCTCGCGGCGACGATGATCAGACGGCCCGCGCCCACGCTGGGAGCCGCAACATGAGCGCGACCTACTACTCGGGCCGCTACTGGAACGACCTCGAGTCGGTGCGACGTCATCTGTCCATCCGCGCCACCGGGCAACCCGGCGTCACCTGGTACGAGTGGCTCGGCCGCGAGGGGCGTCACTTCGAACGGGTGCTGATGCTCAACTGCGGGAACGGTTGGGTTGAGCGCGCCATGCACTCGGCCGGCGTGATCTCCTCGGTGATCGGTGTCGACATCGACGAGGGGTTCCTCGAGACGGCCAGAGCGGAGGCCGGTGCGTGCGGCCTCGATGCCGAGTACGTGCTCATCGATGTGGACCGAGGCGATCTGCCGGACGGACCCTTCGACCTCGTGGTGAACCACGCCGCCGCCCACCACATCGCCTACCTCGACCGAGCGATGCGCCAGATCCACGGACGCCTCACCCCTCATGGTCTCTTCGTGTCCTGGGACTACGTCGGACCGCATCGCAACCAATATTCGCGGACGCAGTGGGAGGCCGTCGTCGACATCAACTCCGAGCTTCCAGAGGAGGTGCGACAGGAGCTCGACTATCCCGACATCGAGCTGATGATCGCCACCGACCCGTCCGAGGCGGTCCACTCGGAGCTGGTGCTCCCGATGATCGACCGCTACTTCGACGTCGACTGGATCCGTCGTCTCGGTGGCGGCATCGCCTATCCGATCCTGACCCACAACGACCGACTCCATGATGCCCCCCGCGAGTCGCGCGAACCCTGGGTCGACCATGTCATGCAGGCCGACCAGCGATTCGCGGAGCAGCATCCCGAGCACAATCTCTTCGCCTTCGTGGTGGCGCGCCCGCGGACGATCCTGCCGCCCGGGCAGGCCCTCATCGACTGGGAACACGAGGAACGCGTCCGCGAGGAGGAGGCGCTCGTGAACGGTCGTGAGTACGGGCCGCGCACCGAGCTCGCCCTCGAGCTGCCTCGAGCGGGGCAGCCCGGGCCGATCGGCGCGTTCGCGGCTCGGCGTCTGCCGGGACTCACCCGCGCCTACAACCGGGCCGTCGAGTGGGTCAGGCGGTCGGCGCGGGGTAGATGACGAAGGTCCCCGTGGCGGCGACGATCTCGGTGCCGTCCTCGGTGGTGACCACGGCATCGAGGTGGGCGATACGACGCCCGGCGCGGCGCACCGTGGCGACGCAGGTGATGCGTCCCGATCGGCACGGTGCGAGGTAGCGGGTGGTGATGTCGATCGTCGAGCAGAAGTGATCCTCAGCGATGACGCTCATGGTTGCCGCGCCCATGGCGGTGTCGATCATCGTGAAGGGCACCGCGCCGTGCAGTGACCCGTGGGGGTTGATGTGTATCTCGGTGACGTCGAGGGTGGCGGTGGCGCTGCCCTCTCCCATCTCGAGTTCGAAACCGAGCAGATCCCGGAGCGGGAAGGCGGGGGGTGGCGTGTCGGTGGGCACGGGGCGAACCTAGCGAGGGGCCGCGGCGGCTGCCGTGTCGGCGGCGACTCGCCCGCGTGTGAATCTCGGTGGCGAGGGCGGTCAGCCGCCGAGGGCGCGCCGACGCGCGTCGGCGTGCTCATCCGCCGAGATGACGCCTCTCGCGAGGAGGTCGTCGAGTTCGCGGAGTCGATCCTCGGTCGATGCCCCCTCGAGGAGTCGTCCCTGCGCCACACGGGCGGCGATCTGGCCTCCGGCGGTCATCGGATCATCGACTCCGGCCTCGCGCATGACCTTCAGGTTGCGTCGGGTGTGGCGGGAGAGACCGACGAGGAACACGAGGAAGAGGACGATCGGCACCGCCATCAGCACAGGCACCCAGACCGGGATGTCGATGTCACCGATGCTCATGTCGCCCTCCTGCGCTCCGAAGTTTATTCCGCCGCACCGGCTTAGCCGTTTCGGTTATGGTCGATCCTCAATCGCGTTCAAGTCAATGAAGGGGACCCGCTATGGGTAATCGATTGAAGAAGATGTTGCCGCTGCTGCTCACCGCAGCGATCGTCGGCACCGCCGTCAGCCTCGTGTTCATCACCTTTGGCGACCGCGATGAGGCAGCCGAAGCGACGACGGTCTACGTCGCCTCCCCGGGGGCGCTCGGCCCCGATTCGTTCGCACCCACCTTCGCGACCGGTCAACTCGACCAGGCCACCATCACCGAACTGCGATCGGCTCAGGAAGCCGGCGAATCGGAGAGTCTCTACGTGGTGCCGTCGGGCACCTACGGCGGCCCGGGCAAGAACATCTGCGATGTCGAGGGCATGAAGGAGTTCTTCCGGCGCAATCCGGCCAAGGCTGTGGCCTGGGCTGGGGTGCAAGGGATCGACCCGGGTCAGATCGACGCCTATCTCGACAGCCTGAACCCGGCCTTCCTCGCCCAGGATGTGCAGCTCACGATGTACGGATTTCGTGGCGGACAGGCCTACGGCTATCAGGCGGTGCTCCAGGCGGGTACCGCGGTGCTCGTCGACGATCAGGGAATCCCACGGGTCCGGTGCGCCTGCGGTAACCCGCTGGTCCCGGGTGACACCCCGGAGGGAACCCCGACGACGCTGACCCAACAGGAGGATCCGACGACGACCACCGAGCCCCCGGCGACGACGACGACCGTCCCCGAACTCCCCTGCCCACCCGACGCCTACACCCGAGAGGACGACGGAGCGGTCTTCATCGACGGCGACGGCACGCGGTGGGTGCATGAAGTCGACTTCTCGGTGAATCCACCGAGCGGTTTCGACAGTTACTGGACCGACGGTCAGGGCAACTACTACCGATACGCCTCCGACATACCCGGCTACCAGGAGGAGTGTGATCCGTGTCCACCTGGGTCGCGGACCTACGAGTACGACGGTGACGGGCGTCCGTACACGCCGGATGACTCCAGCCTCCGAGACGAGGTCGAACCCGTCGACCTCAGTGAGGAGTACCCGGGCGAGTTCGACCCAGAGCCACTCGACGACGGTGAGGTGACCCAGTGGACCCCGACCGACGACTACTGCCTGCCGCCGTGCCCGCCGCTTGACCCAGTGACCGGCGACACCTACGGCGACCGCTGGGTGTTCGAGGATGGCGCCTGGGTTGACGTCACCAACCCAGGTACGCCGCCGATCGGTGACAGTCGCCAGTTGCCGGGCTTCACCGACGAGTGCGATCCATGTCCGCCGCCCTCGGACGGCACCAACGATGACGTGGCAACGAGGACCCGTTTTGCCGACGGACGTTTGCAGCACTGGGACTTCCTAGAGAACGCTTGGCGTGACAACACTGGGGTGCTCACCGCCGAACTGGTTGACCTCGGAAGGCTTCGTGAACTCGGTTCATCCATGATCATTGACGGGCTCGGCTCGTTGAACGATGTGGTGAACAACCCGTCGACTCCGATCGACCCGTGCGCGCCCTGCCAGTTCCACGACTACATGTCGGCGTTGCCCACCTTGATCACCGACGAGAACGGGATGTCGTGGCGCTACGACTCAGCTCAGGATCTCTGGATCGGCGACGGGATCACCTCGGTCGACCCGCCGGCATCTCTCGCCAACTACATCGATCGCTACGTCGCGGCGTACGACCCCTCGGTCGACTGCCCCTACTACCCCGAGTGCCCTCCGCACAATGATCAGAACTTCTCTGAGTTCGTGATCGACGCGAACGGTGACCTCTTCGTGTTCACCACCACCCAGGGCGTCTCCTACTGGCTGTCGAGCGAGGGATATGCCCGGTACAGCGTCAATGACTTCCCGGGATGCAACCCCTGCCCCGTCGACAACGGCGGCCTGACCTACGCCTACACCGATGAGAACAACATGAGGTGGGTGCGCGGCTTCGGCGACAAGTGGTACCCGTACGACGGCGGTGACCCGGTGCGCGATCTGTGGCAGATCCCCGGCTTCATCGAGCACTGTGGACTCTTCGAGTGCCCTCCCGATGACCCGGCGCCCGGCACCGTGTACATCAGCCCCGACGGAGTCGCCTGGATGTATGTGGGCACGCCCGACAACCCGTCCATGTGGACACCGGACAGATTCGACTACATCCGCGGGGCGGCCAACCTGCCCGGGTGCGCCGACGAGACCGACGCCGAGCGGGCGGTCGTCGAGGCGACGATCATCTGCGGATATTTCAATGAGATCGACAGGTATTTCATTTGGGTCGACGTCGTTGGTCGCGTCTCAGAGGTGATCGGGGTGTGGGACGACATCCCGACTCCGTCCGGCGCCCAAGGTAGCTACAACCGGCACGAGAACACCTGGGTGAGGATCTTCGAGGAGGGACGGCCAGCGGGGGTCGTGAACGTTCGCATCAGCACGCGCCTTGGCGATGTCGAGTACAACCATGACGTCGGCGACTGTTCCGCGGAGTATCCAGCCGAGACGGGCCTCGCTTTCGGTCTGGCGATCGACTCCGTGTGCGGCTTGAACCCAGTCTCCGGGGTCTTTGAATTGCGACTGTCGTTCGAGAGCAGGGGGCTGCCCTTCACGGAGATTCGATCGGTGACCACCGACGTCGACGGCAGCGAGTGGACGAAACTATTCGGCGGCGCTGCGTTCGTGAAGTACTACGACGCTCCGCCGCGCGCGTCGTTCTACGTCACGGTCCACACCTTCGACAACGGCTTCACGGAGTTCTTAGTGGATGCAACCGGTGAATGTGACGAGACCATCCCGGCCGGCTGGCTTCCTCTCAACATCAAGGCGACCTGCATCGACCAGCAGGGCAACTACGCGTTCTTGGTGCAACTCGCGGGACATGCCGTCAGTGAGGTGACCCGCATAAGCGACGATCTGAACAACATAGGCTCGGACAATTACGCGCCCGTCGACGACTTCTGGAACACCTGGTTGCGTCCCTTGGGCTCGCGATCCCCCGATGCCTCGAGGCCGGTGACGATCTATGTGGAAACCTCGATTGGTCAGGTGCATTCCGCGATCATCGACTCCGAAGAACTTCAGTCCTGCGCGACCCCGCTCGAGATATACCCACACTTCGGTTTCTCGCCATCGTCTATGGACTGCCAGGCACTGGTCGACGAGTCGACGGGCCAGCCGTTCTGGCGTGTTCAGGTCAGCTTCCAGCAGTGGTCCTCCGACACGGTCGGCCCGAGCAACTCGATCTCCCGGGTGACCGGCGTACCGGCGCCTTACTCGATCTTCTCTCGTCTCGATTCAACTCGACTGAACTGGGTCGGTGACTACAGATTCCACCCAGATGCGCAGAGCACCCCGTACCTGAGTGTCCGGTTGTTCGATGGGAGAGTCACCAAGTTCGAGATGACCGCTGACTGTCCGGAGGCTGTGGCCGGCCAGGCCGTGCTCGGAGAGAACCAGCAACCCCTCACCTACGAGGACCCGTCGACCACCACTGCTCCCGGAGGCACGGTGTCGATCGACACGACCACGACGACGGCACCGCCCATCGTCGTGCCGGACACAACCGTCCCGGCGGCAACCACCACCACGACAACGACAACCACGACAACGACCACGACGGTCGCTCGGAGTGGCCCGTCGATCTCGATACGTCAACTTGAGTGCGTCGACACCGGTGAACAGACCTTCACCACCGTCACGATCATCGTTGATGTCACCGAGAACGACGGTGACGAAGTGGCCCTCACTGGATCAGCGGTCGTCTTTGGCACCGAGCAGTTGATACCGCTCTCGGGTGACCGGATCTCGGGCAACACGGTGTACGTGACCGGGAACGGCACCGCCAGGTTCACGCTCGAGTTGACGAACGACAATTACGACAGCGTGATCCCGGTGACCGTGACCGCGAGCGATCGCGACGGATCGACCTCCGATGAGATGACCTTCCGCACCTATCCATGCGGTGAGCAGGTCAACTCGGACCCCGTATTGTTGGTGATGACGCGGAACTGTCAGCTCAATCTGACCAACGCCAGCACGACGTTGACAGTCACGGCCTTCGTGTACGACGAGGACGGCGACAACCTCACGGTGTCGGCGACACGGACTCCCACCGGTGCCTCACCGACCACGATGACGCCGGTCTACCTCTACGACGGCTCGATGGGGAACACATCGGTGACGGTGACCAACTCATCGTCGGGGGATTCGGAGATCCAGTTCCAAACCACCTTCTCCGGGGGGTCGAACGACTTCACCTCACGAGTGACGGTGAGCGACGGCACCTCGAGCGTCAGTGACACCTTGAGCGGTTGCTGATCTCGGGTCTCGGACTCCAAACGAGGGCCGGACAGCCAGAAAGGGATCTTTGGAAATCCCTGCACACGGAAGATGATCGGCGGCCTGACAGACTCTCGCCGTGCTGTTCCGCCGGTCGATCATGCTCCTCGTCGGGCTGTCGCTCTTCGGGATCAGTCTCGGTCTCGTCGTGCGGGCCGGTCTCGGGCTCGCCCCGTGGGATGTCTTCCATGAGGGGGTCTCGGAGCGGATCGGTGTCTCGCTCGGCACGATCATCGTCGCGACCAGCTTCGTGGTGCTGTTGCTGTGGATCCCGCTGCGCGAGCGACCGGGCGTCGGCACCATCGGCAACGCGATTCTCGTCGGCGTCTGGGTCGACATCACCATGGCGGTCATCCCGGAGATCGACGACGCTCTCCCCGGACGCGTCGGACTGCTCCTGCTCGGCGTGTCGATCAACGGTCTCGCGACCGGGCTCTACATCGGCGCCGGCATGGGCTCGGGTCCGAGGGACGGCCTGATGACCGGGATCGCATCGCGGGGCCACTCGATCCGAGTGGTGCGCACCTCGATCGAGGCGGTGGTGCTGGTCACCGGTTTCACGCTCGGCGGCACGGTGGGCATCGGCACGCTGCTGTACGCCTTCGCGATCGGGCCGATCGCCCACAAGACGATCCCGACCTTCGTGCGATTCTCCGGACGCGACGTGAGGGGGTTGCTCTCCTCCGAGCACTGACAACTATTGCGAGTCACTCTTGCAATAGTTTCCGGACCCGTCTACGTTCTCAACGATGGGGAGCCGTTCGGACACCGCCGTCGACGGCCGTCGTCTGCGCGCCGAACGCGGTCGAGCAGCGGTCATCGACGCCATGTTCGATCTGATCATCGAGGGGCACCTGCCACCCGCCGTCGATCAGGTCGCTCGGCGATCAGGTGTCTCAACGGCCACTATCTTCCGGTACTTCGGATCCCTCGACGAGCTGCAGCAGGAGACCGTCGCGCGCTTCGTCGAGCGATTCAAGGATCTGCTCGTCATCGACCGACTCGGTCAGGGCTCCACCACCGCCCGGGTCCGGCGATTCGTCGACTCCCGCATCCGACTCTTCTCCGAGGTCGGTCCGGTCATGCACCTCGCCTGGATTCGCGCGCTCGACCAGCCCCGGATCGCGGCTGCGGTCCGCGACAACCGTCGGCGACTCCTCGAGGCCACCGCCCGGCACTTCGCCGCGGAACTCGGCGCGACGTCACCGCGGCAGGCGCGGCTCGCCGACGCGATCGACGGCATCTGCTCCATCGAGTCCTGGGTGTCGCTCACGCGCATCCACGACCGCTCCCCCGATGAGGTTCGCCGCGCCTGGACGACGGCCGTGACCGCACTGGTGGCCCCATGACCCGCCCCGCGCGCTTCGAGGGCACCATCGGTCGCACCGTCGCTCAGTCGACCCCGTGGTGGGATGAACCCCCCGAAGCGGGTGAGGGCTCGCCCGACGTCGTCGTCATCCTCCTCGACGACACCGGTTTCGCGCAGCTCGGCTGCTTCGGCTCCGAGATCGACACCCCCAACATCGACGCCCTCGCGGCGGACGGCCTCCGGTTCACCAACTTCCATGTCACCCCGCTCTGCTCGCCGACTCGGGCGGCGTTGATGACGGGCCGGGCCAACCACGCGGTCGGTATGCGCTCGGTGTCGAACTTCCGGACCGGCTTCCCGAACCAGCTCGGGCACATCTCGCCCCACGCGACGACGATGGCCGAGGTTCTCCGCGAGGGGGGCTACGCGACGCTCTGCGCCGGCAAATGGCATCTGGCGCCGATCGAACAGTGCTCGGCGGCCGGGCCCTTCGACCAGTGGCCCCTCGGTCGCGGCTTCGACCGCTTCTACGGATTCCTCGACGGCGAGACCGACCAGTTCCACCCCGACCTGGTCGCCGACAACCACATGGTCGCTCCCCCATCGACACCCGAGGACGGCTACCACCTCTCGGAGGACCTCGTCGATCGAGCGCTGGCGATGTACTCCGACTCGGTCGGCATCCGCCCCGATCGACCGGTGTTCCTCTACCTGCCCTTCGGCGCGACCCACGCCCCGCATCAGGCCCCCCGCGAGTTCATGGAGAAGTACCGGGGGCGCTTCGACGACGGCTGGGACGCGGTACGCGACCGATGGTTCGCGCGGCAGGTCGAGATGGGCATCGTGCCCTCGCACACGCGGCTCGCGCCCCGTAATCCCGGTGTCGAGGCCTGGGATGATCTCCCCGAGGTCCAACGCCGACTCGCGGCCCGACTCCAGGAGGCGTTCGCCGCATTCCTCGACCACACCGACACCCAGATCGGTCGGCTCGTGGACGGCCTCCGACGTCTCGGCCGACTCGACAACACCCTCCTCATGGTGCTCGCCGACAACGGCGCCTCCCAGGAGGGCGGGCCCTACGGGGTGATGCACGAGATGAAGTTCTTCAACGGCATCCTCGAGACACCCGAGCAGGCCGTGGAGCGCATCGATGACATCGGTGGACCGAACAGCCACACCAACTACCCGTGGGGCTGGGCCCAGGCCGGCAACACCCCGTTCCGTTGGTACAAGCAGAACACCCACGAGGGCGGTGTCCACGTTCCCCTCGTCGTCCACTGGCCGGCCGGCATCGATCCCGGGGAGCGCGGCGGCCTGCGCCAACAGTTCGTCCACGTCTCCGACATCGCGCCGACGATCTACGACCTGATCGACGTCGAGGCTCCGGAGGTCCACCGCGGAGTCGAACAACTCCCGGTGACCGGTCGCTCCTTCGCCAAGACCCTCGACCACGCCTCGGCACCGACGGCCAACACGCTGCAGTACTTCGAGAACGGCGGGAGCAGGGCGTTGATCGCTGACGGTTGGAAGGCCGTGTGTCGACACCTCCCGGGGGCTGACTTCGACACCGAGACCTGGGAGCTCTACGACCTCACCGAGGACCCGTCGGAGTGCGACGACCTCGCGGCTGCGCAGCCCGAACGACTCGAGCAGTTGACGGCGCTGTGGTGGAGCGAGGCGGAGCGTCACGGTGTGCTCCCCCTCGACGACCGCACCTTCGAGCTCTTCGGAGCGCGCTTCCGCGATCGCTCGCCGCACCCTGCTGATCGCCGCTACGTGTACCGGCCACCGATGTCACCGATCCCCGCCCAGGCCGCCGCCCAGATCGGCGGACGGAACTTCACGCTCACCGCGAGCCTCCAGCGGGCTGCCGGCGACGACGGGGTGCTCTTCGCCACAGGAACCGCCAACGCCGGCATCTCGGTATTCCTGCTCGACGGCCATCTCCACGCCGACTACAACGCCTTCTTCGACCACACGGTGGTCCGCTCGGATTGGCCGGTCCCGGAGGGGTCGAGCGAGGTCACGGTCACCTTCGACCGCGGCGAGGGCTCGACCGGACGGATCGAGATCGGCATCGACGGAGATGCCGCCGGGTCGGCCGATATCCCCTTCATCATGCGGGTCATCTCCTCGGTCGGATCGAGTATCGGACGCGACGCCGGTTCGGCGGTGTCCACGCTCTACACCGGGCCGTTCCCCTTCACCGGCGAGATCTCCGAACTGGTGATCCAGTTGCGCTCGCGACGTGATGCCTCGACCGTCGAGGCCGAGGCCCGAGCGGAGATGGGACGTCAGTGATGCGCGTCGTCACCCTCGGCACCGGCTCACCGATCCCCGACCCGAACCGGGCCGGGCCGTCGACGTTGGTGACCGCCGGCGATCATCACTTCCTGGTCGACTGCGGACGAGGGGTGCTCATGCGCCTCGCCGCCGCCGGTGTGGGCGCCGGCCAGTTGTCGGCTGTGCTCATCACCCATCTGCACAGCGACCACCTGACCGACCTGAACGACGTGATCACCACCCGTTGGATCTCGACGTTCGAACCGACACCGCTCACCGTGGTGGGGCCACCCGGTACCCGTGCCGTCGTCGAGGCCATCGAGTCGATGCTCCGCGCCGACATCGCCTATCGCCTCGCCCACCACGACGACCTGCGCGAGGTGCCGGTCACCGAGGTGATTGAGACGGTCGAGGGCCCAGTCGACCTGCCGATCGGGCCGAGCGTGACGGCCGCGGCGACCGATCACCGACCGGTCGAGCCGAGCATCGGCTTCCGCATCGAGCACGAGGACCGAGTTGTCGTGCTCGCCGGTGACACCGTGCCCTGCGACGGTCTCGACGCGCTGGCCGCTGGCGCCGATGTCCTCGTGCACACCGCCATCCGCTCCGAGGTCATCGCGAACATCCCCATCGCCCGGCTCAACGACGTGACCGACTACCACTCATCGGTCGAACAGGCCGCTGACACCGCCACGCGCGCCGGCGTGCGCACGCTGGTGCTCACCCATCACGTGCCCGCTCATCCCCCCGGGCAGGGCGACGAGGTGGCAGCGATCGCGAGCCGGGTGTTCCCGGGTCGCGTCGTCGCCGCCGACGACCTGACCACCGTCGACATCCCTGAGGAGGATTCATGAGGGTGCTTCGTACCCCCGATGACCGTTTCACCGGCCTACCCGACTTCGACTTCGAGGCGAACTATGTCGAGATCGACTCCGGTGGAGGCGAGACGCTGCGCGTCCACTACCTCGATGAGGGAGCGGCCGATGCTCCGCCGGTGCTGTTGATGCACGGTGAGCCGTCGTGGTGTTTCCTGTATCGACACATGATCCCGGCGCTCGTCGAGGCCGGCCACCGGGTGATCGCGCCGGACCTGATCGGTTTCGGCCGCAGCGACAAGCCGAGCGAGAAGACCGACTACACCTACGCCCGCCATGTCGAGTGGATGCGACGCGCGCTCTTCGAGCGACTCGACCTCGACGGCTTCACCCTGTTCGGCCAGGACTGGGGCGGGTTGATCGGCCTCCGGCTCGTGGCGGCCGACCCGGAGCGCTTCGCGCGCGTCGTGATCGGCAACACCGGTCTGCCCACCGGTCACGGTCCGGCGAGCGAGGCCTTCCTCAACTGGCAGGAGTTCTCGCGCACCTCACCTCACTTCCCGATCGGGGCCATCATCAACGGCGGATGCACCTCCGACCTCACCGCCGAGGTCATCGCCGCCTACGACGCTCCCTTCCCCGACGACTCGTTCACCGCTGGGGCGAGGATCTTCCCCTCGCTGGTCCCGACGTCACCCGACGACCCGGCGAGCGGTGACAACTCGGCCGCCTGGGAGGTGCTGTCGACCTTCGACCGACCGTTCCTACTCGCGTTCAGCGACAGTGATCCCATCACCCGTGGGGGCGACGCCCCCTTCCTCGCCAAGGTGCCGGGAGCAGCCGGTCAGCCCCACACCACGATCGTCGGGGCCGGGCACTTCCTCCAGGAGGATCGCGGCCCCGAGTTGGCGGCCGTGATCAACGACTTCATTGAGACCACGCGATGACCGACTGGCGTTCCCTCAGTGCTCGAGCCGCGTTCGCCTCGCACCGACTGATCGGCTGGATCTTCTGGGACCCGGGTGGCCTCGAGCGTTACGCCGCCCTTGGCGTGCCGAACAGCGCGGGCTACTACGTCACCACTCGCGCCGGCGCGCTCGGCCGAGCCGGAGCTGAGGTCGTGACCGCCGCTTACGGGTCGATCCACCCCAAGTTCATCGAGGCGAGTTACTCGTTGCTCGCCGAGCACGGCACGGTCGACGATGCGATCCGGGTGCGTGACGAGGCGGTGCTCGCCGGCCTCTCCGAGTACGCACCCGAGGTCTGTGAGGAACTCGGCTCCATGGCTCCGTCGCTCTGGGCCGCCGCCGATTCGCTGCCGTCCAGCGCTCGGCCGCTGTTCGCGGCCCAGTTGACCCATCGCCGACCAGACGAACCGACCCTCGACGCCTGGCTCGCCGTGAACTGCATACGCGAGTGGCGCGGGGACACCCACTGGGCGCTCCAGATCGCTGACGACCTGACCGGCACCGAGGCCGGGGTGCTCGACGGGGGTTGGCGCGACTACGAGCAGGACTGGCTGCCGCGCAGCCGGGGTGCCGACGACAACGACCTCGCCGAGGCCTACCTCCGCCTCGAGCGCCGGGGGTTCATCACGGATGGTCGGGTGAACGAGGCCGGTGTCGAACACCGCCAGGTGCTCGAGGACCGGCTCGACGATCTCTCAGCGCCCGCATGGGTCGCCCTGGGCGAGTCCGCCACCGAGTCGTTCATCACGCTCATCGCCCGTGTCGGCGAGCGCCTCGTCGCCCGAATCGACCAGACCGCCGGTGAGAAGTGGATGCCCGCGGGGAGACTCCACCAGAGGAGCAGGACATGATCCGAATCGAACGGTCGCGTGAGATCGAGGCCACCCCCGACCGGCTGTGGGAGGTGCTCGCCGACTTCGGAGCCCTCGCCTCATGGGTGCCGATGATCCAACACACCTGTCCGCTCTCAGCCCAGACCGAAGGGGCCGGCACGGTGCGCAGGGTCCAAGTACAGCGCCAGACCCTCGTCGAGACCGTCACCGTGTGGTCGCCTCCTGACCTGTTGACCTACACGATCGAGGGACTTCCCCCACTCGTCGGTGTTCCGGTGACCTCCTGGCGGCTCGTCCCCCGGGGATCAACCACTTCGGTCACCGTCTCGACCGAACTCGACACCGGCCGCAACCCGGTGCGCGTCCTGGTCGGCCGCAAGGTGCTGGAGCGTCTCGAAACGGCAGCGGAGTTCATGTTGGCTGGGCTCGACGAGCGCGTGGGGTCGACGTCGTGAGCGCCCAACCCGACATCGTCATCTTGATGACCGATGAGGAGCGTGCCGCTCCGACGTATGAGACCGACGAGTTGCGGGAGTGGCGACGCACGCTGAGCGGCGCCTCCTGGTTCGAGGACCACGGCGTGTCGTTCGATCGTCACTACACCGGTTCGCTCGCCTGCGTGCCGAGCCGGCCGACGCTCTTCACCGGCCAGTATCCCGATGTCCACGGGGTCACCCAGACCGACGGCCTCGGCAAAATGGCCGATGACTCTCGCATGCGGTGGCTTCGGCCGGGCGAGGTCCCGACCCTCGGCAACTGGTTCCGCGCCGCCGGCTACGACACCGTCTACGACGGTAAGTGGCACATTTCTCACGCCGACCTGCACGACCCCTCCGGCGAGCCGCTCGCGACGAACACCGCCGAGGGTGAGGTGCTCCGCGACAACGTCGACCGCTATCTCGAGGCCGACCCGCTCGAGCCGTTCGGGTTCTCGGGGTGGGTCGGCCCGGAACCCCACGGCGGGCTCTTCGCCAACTCAGGTCTCGTGCGCGACCCGCTCATCGCCGACCGCGTCGTTGCCTGGCTCGAGGATCGCTACGCCCGGCGGGCCGAGGGTGATGCCGAAGCCCTCCGACCGTTCCTGCTGGTGGCGAGTTTCGTCAACCCGCACGACATCGTGCTGTTCCCGGTGTGGATGCGCCGCGGCATGCCCGCAGCGCTCGACGGGATCACGGTGCCTCCGGTGCCGATGGCCCCGTCGGCCTTCGAGGACCTCCGCCACAAGCCGGCGGCCCAGATCGCCTACCGCGAGGCCTATCTCAGTTGTTACGGGCCCGCTGGGATGGTCGCTCCGGTGTACGCGAAGAACCACCAGCTCTACCGCGACCTCTACCACCGACTGCACGCCACCGTCGACGGACCTCTCGACCGGGTGCGGCGAGCGGTCACCGAGGGGGCCGGTGGCACCGACACGGTGTTGGTGCGCACCTCCGATCACGGGGAACTGCTCGGCGCTCACGGTGGGCTCCACCAGAAGTGGTTCCAGCTCTACGACGAGGCGACGCGTGTCCCCTTCTCAATCGCCCGGGTCGGATCGACAGCGACCGAGGCCCGGAGCGTCGACTCCCCGACCTCGCACATCGATCTGGTGCCCACCCTGCTCGGTCTGGCCGGGGTAGATGTCGAGGCCACCGCGCATGACCTCCGCGACTCCTTCTCCGAGGTGCACCCGCTGCCCGGGACCGACCTCACCCCGGTCGTCGCTGGTGCCGAGGCCGACGCGCACCGAGTCGTCTACCTCATGACCCGCGACAACATGCCGGAGGGTGACACCGGCGCGAGCGGCGTGTCACGAGCCCACGGACGCATCGAGGACGCGCCCGGTCCACTGCGGATCAACGTGGCCGCCCATGTGGCCTCAAACTTCGAGGGGGTCGTCCACCGGTTCGCCGACCTCCCCGAGGCGGAGGGGCACCTCTGGAAACTGGTGCGCACCTTCGACGACCCGGCGACCTGGACCGAGCCCGGGGTGCGCCAGGTGGCGAGCGACGGCATCGGCGGGCCGACCTATCGCACCGGTGTGCTGCCTGATCAGTGGGAGCTCTACGACCTGACGTCCGATCCGGCCGAGTTGTCGAACCGCGCCTCCGATCCGTCGGTGTCGGCGGTGTTCGACGCGCTGTACGACGCCATGAAGGCCGAACGCCATCGAGCGGTCCCCGAACGGAACGAACCCTGGCCCTATGCGGTGAGCCGCCTGACGACGGTCGGGAAGGTGCCGTTGCTCCCACCGGCGGAGATGATCAGAACGCAGGTTCGTCAACGGGTGCGCTCACGGGTCGCTCAGCGGATCGCCGAGCGTCGCAATCCGGTGCGCCCGGTCGCTCCGCGTCCCGCTCTCGCCGTGCGCCGCCTCTTGACGCGCCTCGGCGTGCATCCTGATGACCCGACACCGGTCACCGCCGATCTCTCGGGGCGACGCGCGCTCGTGATCGCGACGAACCACGCCCACCTCGACGTCGGCCGTCCGACCGGGGTGTTCTCGAGTGAGCTCACGGTGCCCTACTACGTCTTCGTCGACGCCGGGATGAGCGTGGACGTGGCGAGCCCGCTCGGAGGGGTCATACCGGTCGATCCGTTGTCGCTCAAGCCGGCGCTCCGCACCGCGGCCGACGATCGGTTCCTCGCCGATCCGGTGCTCCGCGGCGCGATGACCGAATCTCGATCGGTCGGCAATCTCGACATGGACGACTACGACATCGTCTACCTGGCCGGCGGCTGGGGAGCGGCCTTCGACCTCGGGACCTCCGAGGCGCTCGGCGACCGGATGACTGAGGCCATCGCCTCCGGCGCGGCGATCGGCGGGGTGTGTCACGGTCCGCTCGGACTGCTCAGAGCCCGCGACGCCGAGGGCCAACCGTTCGTCACCGGTCGTCGGATCAGCGCGGTGACCGACAAGCAGGTGCGCGAGCTCGGCATCACCTCGACGCCGATGCATCCCGAGCGCGACCTTCGCGCCGCCGGCGCCCTGTTCGAGAGCCGCTCGGGTCGCCGCGATGTGCTTGCGAACCACTGGGTGGTCGACGGTGACCTGGTGACGGGCCAGAACCAGAACGCGGCGCCGATGGTGGCGCGCGAGTTGGTCGGCATCGCGGCCCGGAGGACATCGTCGTGAGTCGCGACCCCTCCTACGGCATCGTCGACCGCGACTACGGCCTGCACCTCGCCACCCGGTCACCCGATGACGACGGGCCGATCTGGATGGTCAACCTCATGCGCTACCGGGAACGCGCCGTCTACGCCGATGGGTCGGATGAGGGGCGTTCGGGTCGCGAGGCGGACGACGAGTACGCGCCGGTCGATGTGCTCACCGACATCGGCGCCGAGATCTCCTTCCTCGCCGAGGTCGAGACGCAGGCGCTCGGCACCGGTCCGGCCTGGGACCGCGTGGCGGTGGTCAGGTATCCGACTCGGCGTGCATTCATCGACATGCAGTCGCGGTCGGACTTCCGTGAGCGCCACGTGCACAAGGAGGCCGGTATGGCGGCCACCATCGTGATGGGCTGCGTGCCGATGGCGGTGCCGGCGCTTCCCGAGGGCATCGAGGAGGTCGACTGGGCGGCGGTGCCTCACCCACCGACCGATGACGACGGGCCGATGATGGTGATCCATGTGCTGTCGTTCCACGACCCGGGCGGCGCGGAGCGCACCCCCGAGCACATGTCGGCCTATCAGCGGGTGGCGGCCGAGTCAGCGGCCGCTCAGGGGATTCGGATCGGTGGATGGTTCTCGGTGGAGGGCACCATCCTCGGGGACGGTCGCCGCTGGCATCAGGTCCGGTTCAACGAGTTCCCGTCACGACGCGCGTTCATGGCGGTCGTCAACGACCCCCGTCGCCTCGAGGCGCAGCGCGACCACCGCGAGGTCGCCATCGCCGACACGTACACCCTCATGACCCGCGCAACCGTTCCGTTCCGCCCGCTGTCCTGAGCTCGGGAACGAAAATGGGGCCCGGCGAACCGGGCCCCATCTCCGAGTTGTCTCGGTGTGGGGTCGGACGACCCCACACCGATCAGATGTGTCGCGTCAGTTGCCACCCTCGTTGAGGGTGACCGACATCGGCGAGTAGCCCTCACCGAACAGGTCGACACCGCCGGCACCGGCGAGAGCCCAGGCGGCCTCGACGATCTCGTTGGTGTACGCCCCGGCGTCAGGCGCCGCGGTGAGCACCGTGGTGCCCTCGAGGTTCGGCGTCTGCTGGCTGATCTCGACGGTCTGGTTCCACGCGGCCTCGTCGGTGTACCCGACGCCGTTGCTGGACGGCCAGATGAGCTTGTTGACCTCGTTCATCTGCCACATCTGGTGGCTGGCGCCGAGGGTCGGGCCAACACCGAGCACGATGTCAGCGCATCCCTGCACGTCGTCGCGGCAGTGCGCCCACCCGAGCATCGAGGCAGCGACGAAGCGCACCGCGATGTCCTTGTAGGCGGCATCGGAGGCGAGGCGGGCGCCATCGGCCCAGATCGCGTCCTGGAGCATGCCGACGCCGTACTCCTCGTAGCTGATGACGTTGAAGTCGTCAGCGGTGTAGAGCTCACCGGTGTCGGGGTTCACGGCCTCGAGCACCATCGCGTACTCGTTGTAAGTCATGGCCTCGGCGGCATCGATCTCCCCTTCGAGGAGTGCGGCCATGTCGAAGTTCTGACCGACGAGCTCGACATCGGCAGCCGGGTCGAGACCCTCGGCGCCAAGGGCGGCGAAGATCTCGTACTCGTTGCCGAAGCCCCAGTTGCCGATCTTCTGGCCGGCGAAGTCGGCCGGCGAGGTGATGCCCTTGTCCTTGAACGACACCTGCAGGGTGCCCGAGCGCTGGAAGATCTGCGCGATGTTCACGATGTCGGCACCGGCCTCGCGGCTGGCGAGGGCCTTGGGGACCCAGGCGAGGGCGAAGTCGACGTCGCCGTTGGCGAGCTGCGTCTGCGGGACAATGTCGACGCCACCTTCGATGATGGTGACCTCGAGGCAGTGGTCGGCGTAGTAGCCCTGGTCGACGGCCGCGTAGTAGCCGGCGAACTGCGCCTGGGCGAACCACTGGAGCTGCAGGCTGACCTCATCGGGGGTCGCGCAGGACTCCTCGGCGGGCTCGGCAGCCGGCTCGGCGGCGGGTTCCGCAGCCGGCTCGGCGGCCGGCTCAGCGGCGGGTTCGGCGTCGTCGGACCCGCAGGCTGCGACGAGCAGTGATACCGCAGCGAGTCCGGCGAGGACTCCGCGGTGCTTGCTGATTCTCATGTGGTTGCTCCCCCTGGGGCTCTGCCCCTCCGGTTTGAGGTGATGTTCTCCAACAGTACGGAGACTAGGTAAAAAGTGAGGCCGAGCAGGCACGCGCCGATCACGTAGGCCCAGGCGACCGCATTCTTCGAATTGGCGAAATTGGACGGGATGAAGTAGCCGAGACCGTTCTGACGGCCACCGAAGTACTCCGAGACGAAGGCAGTGATCACCGCGGTGGGCGCGGCGATCTTCACCGCGGTGAAGAGATACGGCACGGCGTTCGGGATGCGGGTCTTGACGAGCACCGACCGCGGGGTCGCGGCGTAGGAGCGCATGAGCTCGAGATGGATGGGGCTCACCTGGCGGAGCCCCTTGGCGACGTTCACCAGGACGATGAAGAAGACGATGAGCATGACCATCAGTCGACGCGGCACCTCGCTCGTGGAGGTGAACATGTTCTGGAAGACGGCGACGAGCACGATGATCGGGATGGCGTTGAGCGCGATGGCGAGGGGCGAGACGAGCTCGTTCAACAGGTTGGAGCGCATGAGGGCGAAGCTGGCCGCCACGCCGAGGGCGATGCCAAGGAGCAGGCCGACGAGTGCGTTGCCACCGGAGACGAAGGCGGCGGCGCGAACGAGCCCGAGGTTGTCGGTGAAGGCCGACCAGATGGCTGTGGGTGCCGGCAGGAAGTAGGGCTTGAGGTCGAAGCCGCGCACGAGCGCCTCCCAGGCGGCGACGAAGGCGACGCCCCACACGAGGGGCGGCAGCACCGCGGAGGCGAGACGCGCGACCCTCATCGGTCGTCGACCCCTCCGTGGCTCTGGTAGCCCTCGACGGCGCGGAGTGACTCGCGCACCTCGGTGATGCCGGCGAAGAAGGCCTGGTCCTCACGGGTGTCGTCGTCGCGGTCGCCGGTGAGGGCGATGTCGACGATCCGGGTGATCCGCCCGGGCCGAGGTGACATGACGACCACTCGATCCGACAGGTAGACGGCCTCAGGGATCGAGTGAGTGACGAACACGATGGTCGAACCGGTGGCCTCGCGGATGCGCAGCAGTTCGGCCTGCATGTGCTCTCGGGTCATCTCGTCGAGGGCGCCGAAGGGCTCGTCCATAAGCAGCAACGGTGGATGGGTGGCGAGGGCGCGGGCGATGGCGACGCGCTGTTGCATGCCACCGGAGAGCTGCCAAGGCATGTGGTCGGCGAAGTCGTCGAGTTTGACGAGGGCGAGCATCTCCTCAGCGCGCTCGCGGCGGCGACCGCGGTCCCAGCCGGCGAGTTCGAGCGGCAGTTCGACATTGCGACGCACATTGCGCCAGTCGAAGAGACCGGCCTGCTGGAAGGCCATGCCGTAGGTGTGGTCGCGGCGGGCCTGCTCGGCCGAGGTGCCGTTCACCAGGATTCGCCCCTCGGTCGGCTCGACCAGGTTGGCCACCAGGCGGAGCAGGGTGCTCTTGCCGCATCCGGACGGGCCGATCAGCGAGACGAACTCGCCCTCGGTGATCGAGAGGTCGATGCCGTCGAGGGCGTTCACCTCCCGGGTGGTGCCCGGATTGAAGCTCATGGACACGGAATCAAGGACGACGGCGGTCATGAGGTGGCCTCTTTCGGGCGGTTGCGGTTCACGATGACATCGAGCAGGACGACGGAGCCGAAGAGGGCGAGACCGAGTGCGGCCGCCCCGAACACGGCGGCGTAGATCTTCTCCGCGTCACCGGTGGATGCCTGCTGGTAGGAGATGACGGCGCGCCCGATCCCACCGCGGATGCCGGTGGAGATCTCCGAGACGATGACGCCGACCACCGAGAGCGTGGCGGCGAGCTTGAGCGAGGGGATGATGAACGGCACGGCGGCCGGGAAACGCAGCTTCACGAGCGTCACCCGCCAGGGAACCGCGTAGGTGTCCATGAGTTCGAGCGATGCGGCCGGCACCGAGGTGAGCCCCTTCAGGGTGCCGACGGCGACCGGGAAGAACGAGAGGAAGGCGGCGAGCGCGCACACGCTGGCCCAGCGCGGCCACTCCCACCCGAAGAGGTCGATCTTGCCGCTCCAGGACACGACCTGGGGGGCGAGGGCGATGAGGGGGACGGTCTGGGACATGATGACCCAGGGCAGGATGGCCCGCGAGGCGATGCGCCAGCGGGCCATGAGCACGGCGAGGCCGATCCCGACCACTCCGCCGATGGCGAGTCCCGCGGCCGCGAGGCGGAGCGTGTACCACGAGTAACCGGCGACGGTCACCGCGATGGGCGAGCCCCCGCTGCGATTCTCGGGTTCGAGGAGTCGCGCGACCATGTCCCAGGTGTGGGGCATGGCCCGGTCGGAGGCCTTTGGGATGACCCGCCAGCCGAAGACGGTGCCGCCGTCGACGGGGCCGATGAGCTTGTAGATCTCCCAGAGGCAGCCGACGGCGAACACCGCGACGACGAACAGTGCCGTCTTGCGGGCCGCCCGGCGGAGCATCAGCGCTTCGCCAGCCGATGCTCGGCCAAGGCGGGGATGATGTGCTCGCCGTACTCGAGGAGGGTCTGGTCCTTGCCGTCGTGCTGCAGGTAGATCGCGAACTGGTCGACGCCGAGATCGGCGAGCTCCTGGAGGCGTTCGAGGTGCTGCTCGGGGGTGCCGAGGATGCAGAAGCGGTCGATCACCTCGTCGGGGACGAAGTCGGCGTGGGTGTTCCCGGCCTGTCCGTGCTGGTTGTAGTCGTAACCCTTGCGACCCTTGATGTAGTCGGTGAGGGTGGCCGGCACGTTGGAGTCCTCGCCGTAGCGCTCGACGATGTCGGCGACATGGTTGCCGACCATGCCGCCGAACCAGCGGGTCTGGTCGCGCATGTAGGCCATGTCGTCGCCGACATAGGCGGGGGCGGCGACGCAGATGGTGATCTCATCGGGGTCACGGCCGGCGCCTTCGGCGGCGGCGCGCACCGCGTCGATGGTCCACTTGGTGATGGCCGGGTCGGCGAGCTGGAGGATGAACCCCTCGCAGGTCTCACCGATGAGCGCCAGGGCCTTCGGCCCGTAGCCGGCGCCCCAGACCTCGAGTCGCGACTTGGTGGCCCAGGGCAGGGTGATGGTGGAGCCGTTGTAGTCGACCTCGCGCCCGTTGGCGAGCTCGCGGATGACGTGGATGGACTCGCGCATGGTGGCGAGGGTGGTCGGCCGTCCGTTGGTGACGCGGACCGCCGAGTCGCCGCGCCCGATTCCGCACACGGTCCGGTTGCCGTACATCTCGTTGAGCGTCGCGTAGGTGCTCGCGGTGACGGTCCAGTCGCGGGTGGCCGGGTTGGTCACCATCGGGCCGACGATGACGTTGCGGGTCTCGGCCAGGATCTGGCTGTAGATCACGTAGGGCTCCTCCCACAGGATGTGGGAGTCGAAGGTCCAGACGTGGCTGAAGCCGAGGGACTCGGCCCGCTTGGCGAGTTCGACGACGCGCAGGGCCGGCGGTGTGGTCTGGAGGACGACGCCGATGTCCATGATCAGCGGGTCTCCGGGAAGCCGAGGTTGATCGAGCTGGTGGACGGGTCGGGCCAGCGCGAGGTGACGACCTTGCCGCGCGTGTAGAAGTTGATGCCCTCGGGCCCGTACATGTGGGTGTCACCGAAGAGCGAAGCCTTCCAACCGCCGAAGCTGTAGTAGCTGACCGGCACGGGGATCGGCACGTTGATGCCGACCATGCCGACCTCGATGTCGAACTGGAACTGGCGGGCGGCGCCTCCATCGCGGGTGTAGATGGCGGTGCCGTTGGCGAACGGGTTGGCGTTGATCATCTCGACCCCGTCCTCGTAGCCCTTCACACGAACCACCGAGAGCACCGGTCCGAAGATCTCGTCGTCGTAGCACTTCATACCGGGGGTGACGTTGTCGATGAGGGTCGGGTCGACGAAGTAGCCGGCCGAGCCCTCGGCGCGGCGACCGTCGACGACGACGGTGGCGCCCTCGTCACCGGCTCCGGCGATGTAGCCCTCGACCTTGTCTCGATGCTCGGCGGTGATGAGCGGGCCCATCTCGCTGGCCGAGTCGCTGCCGGGGCCGACCACGACCCCGGGGATGCGATCAGCGAGCTTCGCGACGAGCTCGTCGGCGATGGAGTCAGCGGCGAGCACGACGCTGATGGCCATGCACCGCTCCCCCGACGAGCCGTAGGCGGCGCTGATCGCGGCGTCGGCGGCCATGTCGAGGTCGGCGTCGGCGAGCACCAGCATGTGGTTCTTCGCTCCGCCGAGGGCTTGGACTCGCTTGCCGTTGGCGGTGCCGGTCTCGTAGACGTACTTCGCGATCGGGGTGGACCCGACGAAGCTGACGGCCTTCACGGTGGGGTGCTCAAGGAGGCGATCGACGGCGACCTTGTCGCCCTGGACCACGTTGAAGCATCCGGGCGGCAGTCCGGCCGAGGCGAGGAGCTCAGCGATGAAGAGGCTGGCCGACGGGTCCTTCTCGCTCGGCTTCAGCACGAAGGTGTTGCCGCAGGCGAGGGCGTTGGCGAACATCCACATCGGCACCATCGCCGGGAAGTTGAACGGCGTGATGCCCGCCACGACACCGAGGGGCTGGCGGATGCTGTACACGTCGACGCCGCTGGCGGCCTGCTCGCTGTAGCCACCCTTCAGTAGGTGCGGGATGCCGCAGGCGAACTCGATGTTCTCGAGTCCGCGGGCGACCTCGCCGAGGGCATCAGAGGGCACCTTGCCGTGCTCGGCGGTGAGGAAGGCGGCGATCTCCTTGCGGTTGGCGTCGACGAGTTCGCGCATGCGGAAGAGGATCTCGGCGCGCTTCGACAGGCTGGTGGCCCGCCATTCGGGGGCGGCGGCCTCGGCGACGGCGATGGCGCGATCGACCTCGTCGACACTGGCGAGGTCGACGGCAGCCGACTGCTCGCCGGTGGCCGGGTCGTAGACGGGGGCCGAGTTGCCCGAGGTGCCTTCGACGATGCGACCGTCGATCCAGTGACTGATCCTCTTCATGTGGTCCTCCAGGGGGTTAGGTGACGTTCGGGTGGTGACTCAGTGCAGGTAGGTGCTGAGGCCGCGCTTGACGTAGCGGCCGTGGCCGACGCTGCCGGTGAAGGTGTCGTTCTCGACGACGACGGTTCCACGGCTGAGCACCGTGTCGACCTTGCCGTCGATCTCGAACCCCTCGTAGGCGGAGTGGTCCATGTTCATGTGGTGCTTGTCGTTGATGCCGATCTTGGTTCGCTTGGTCGGGTCCCACACCAAGATGTCGGCGTCCATCCCGGGGGCGATCGCGCCCTTGCGGTCGAGGCCGAACATGCGCGCCGGGGTGGTGCTGCACGTCTCGACCCAGCGCTCGAGGGTGATCTCGCCGTTGACGACGCCTTGGTAGAGCAGTTCCATGCGGTGCTCGACACCCCCGATGCCGTTGGGGATGGCCGCGAAGTTGCCAAGGCCGAGTTCCTTCTGGTCCTTCATGCAGAAGGGGCAGTGGTCGGTGGAGACGACGGCGAGCTCGTTCATCCGCAGGCCCTTCCAGAGGTCGCGGTGGTGATGCTCGTGCTTGGTGCGCAGCGGCGTCGAGCACACCCACTTGGCCCCCTCGAACCCGGGCTGCATGAGCTGGTCCTCGAGCGAGAGGTAGAGGTACTGCGGGCAGGTCTCAGCGAAGACGTTCATGCCGGCGTGTTGGGCGGCGGCGACCTCCTCGAGGGCCTCGGAGGCCGACATGTGCACGATGTAGAGCGGCACGTTGCCGGCCACCTTGGCGAGTTGGATCGCGCGGTGGGTGGCCTCGCCCTCGAGTTCGGCGGGGCGGGTGAGGGAGTGGAAGTAGGGGTCGGTCTGGCCGCGCGCGAGGGACTGGGCGACGAGCACGTCGATCGCGATGCCGTTCTCGGCGTGCATCATGATCATCGCGCCGGTCTCCGAGGCGTTCTGCATGGCCCGGAGGATCTGCCCGTCGTCGGCGTAGAAGACACCGGGGTAGGCCATGAACAGCTTGAAGCTGGTGACACCCTCGTTGTCGACGAGGTAGGTCATGGCCTTGAGCGAGTCCTCATCGACTCCACCGATGATCTGGTGGAAGCCGTAGTCGATGGCGCAGTTGCCCGCGGCCTTCTCGTGCCAGGCGGCGAGCGACTCGTGCACGTTCTCCCCGGTCTTTTGCACCGCGAAGTCGACGATGGTGGTGACGCCACCCCAGGCGGCGGCGATGGTGCCGGTCTCGAAGGTGTCCGAGGCGTTGGTACCACCGAAGGGCAGCTCCATGTGGGTGTGCACGTCGATACCGCCGGGCACGACGTACTTGCCGGTGGCGTCGATGACGCGGTCGGCGGTCACCCCGAGTGAGGCGGCCTGTCCGGGTGCGAGGATCGCGGCGACGGATTCGCCCTCGATGAGAACGTCACCGGTGGTGCGTCCGGTGGCCGAGACGATCGTCCCGCCGGAGATGAGTGTCCTTGCCATGTTGTTCCCCCTGGTGGTGGCTGCTGGTGGTGGGTCTGGTCGTTCCCGACTGGTCAGCGATCGGTGATCTCGCCGTAGGCCTCGGGGCGACGGTCGCGGTAGAACTGCCAGCCGGAGCGCACCTCGCGGATGAGGTCGAGGTCGAGGTCGCGGATGATCAGTTCGGGGTTGTGCGGGTCGCCCTTGTCGCCGACGTACTCGCCGCGCGGGTTCACGAAGTAGCTCTGGCCGTAGAAGTCGTTCTCACCGAGCGGCTCGATGCCGACCCGGTTGATCGCGCCGACGTAGTACATGTTGGCGACGGCGGCGGCCGGCTGCTCGATGCTCCAGAGGTACTCCGAGAGCCCACGGTGGGTGGCCGACGGGTTGAAGACGATCTCGGCGCCGTTGAGGCCGAGGCAGCGCCAACCCTCGGGGAAGTGACGGTCGTAGCAGATGTAGACGCCGACCTTGCCGACCGCGGTATCGAACACCGGGTAGCCGTCGGTGCCGGGGGTGAAATAGAACTTCTCCCAGAAGCCCTTCACCTGCGGGATGTGCTGCTTGCGGTACTTGCCGAGGTAGGTGCCGTCGGCGTCGATGACGGCGGCGGTGTTGTAGAAGAGGCCGGTCTGCTGGATCTCGTACATCGGGAGCACCATGACCATGCCGAGTTCCTTGGCGACCGACTGGAAGCGCTGGGTGGTCGGGCCGTCGGGGATGGCCTCGGTGTAGTCGTAGAAGGCGGCGTCCTGCACCTGGCAGAAGTAGGGGCCGTAGAAGAGCTCCTGGAAGCACATGACCTGCGCGCCTTGAGCGGCGGCCTCGCGGGCCGACTCCTCGTGCTTGTCGATCATGGACTCCTTGTCGCCGGTCCAGTCGGTCTGCAGTAGGGCGGCCCTCACAATGTTGGACATCCTCGTCTCCTTGTTCGACCCGGCTCGGTGCCGGGTGGTGTTGGCGCCAAGGGCAGGCAGGACCGTCCCCCAGCGATGAGGATGGTAATTCGGCCGAACCTCGCTGGACAATAGCGACTATGTACCAGTACGATCCGGCGGATGTCGGACCACCTAGACGACGACATGAAGTCGGTTGTCGCCGCCGTGCGCGCGATGCTCGACAGCACCGGCGGCAACCGCCGGGAGTCCGAGACAGTGGCCACCACGATCGGCCGCCTGGTCGCATCCGGCGACCTGCGCCCCGGCGACCGTCTGCCGACGGTTCGCACCCTCGCCAAGGCCCTCGGTATCTCCCCCACCACCGTCAGCGAGGCCTGGCGGTCGCTCTCGAGTGCCGGTGTCATCACCACCAACGGTCGAAACGGCACCCGGGTGCGCGCCAACGCCGGAACGGGAGCACCGACGCGATACCGCGCCCTCGGGACCGGAGCGGACGAGTTCCGGATCGACCTCTCGAGCGGGATTCCCGACCCGACGCTGCTGCCGGACCTCGGCCCATCCATGGCCCGAGTCGGGCGCGCCGATCTGACCTCGAGTTACCTCGACGATCCGGTGGTTCCCGCGCTGGGTGAGCACCTCGCGGCCACCTGGCCCTTCCCGGCCGAGTCATTGACGGTCGTCGACGGATGCCTCGATGCCCTCGACCGCATCTCCACCGAGATCCTGGCGTTCGGCTCGGCGGTCCTCGTCGAGGAGCCGACCTTCCCTCCCCTGATCGATCTGCTGGAACGCCTCGGATGCGAGGTCATCGGCGTCGGCGTCGACGCTGAGGGCCCAATCCCCGCCGATGTGGTGCGGGGACTGGAGGCGCAGCCGGTGGCGTTCTTCACCCAGCCGCGAGCGCACAACCCGACCGGCGTGTCGATCTCTGAGTCGCGGGCCAGGGTGGTCGCCGACCTGTTGCGACCGACCGGTGTCCTGCTCATCGAGGACGATCACGCCTGGGGCATCACGACCGGTCCGGTGGAGAGCCTCGGCGATCTGCTTCCCGGGCGCGTGGTGCACATCCGCGGATTCTCCAAGAGTCACGGTCCGGATCTCCGACTCGCCGCGATCGGCGGACCGAGCGAGGTGATCGGTCGGGTTCGAGCGCGACGGATGCTCGGCGCGGGCTGGTCGAGCCGACTGCTGCAGTTGCTGCTCCTCGACATGCTCTCGGACGAGACGGTCATCGAGGCCATCGCGACCGCGAGGAACGTCTACTCCTCGCGGAGGAGGCGGTTCCTCGAGCGGCTGCGCTCCCATGGCATCGCCCTCGGCGAGGGTGACGGGCTCAACCTGTGGGTGCCGGTCGACGATGAGCAGAGCGCGCTGGTGGCTCTCGCCGCGGCCGGTGTCCGCGTCGCACCGGGAGCTCCGTTCACCTTTGGACGGCGGGCCGACCATGTGCGCCTCACCGTCGGCCTGCTCCCCGAGTCCGAGGCCGACTGGCTCGCCGGTCTCGTGGCGAGCGCGGCGCGGGCTGGCGGAGCACCACGGGTGTCGCGTGGTCTCGGCCCGATGAGCATGTGATGTGCTGACGCGAGGAAATTCGTGACCGTACAAAGTCGGCATTGTGCGAGCGTTTCCGTGATGCTTAGTCTTCGCCCATGACCACGCTCGAAGAACTCGGAATCGACGACGCCAGCCTGTCCGACGAGTTGATCGCCGCTGCCTACTGCAACGACCGGCGTCACGTGTTCCACTCCTGGTCGGCCCAAGGTGCCCTCAATCCGGTGGTGATCGCCGGCGCGAGCGGCTCGCGAATCTGGGACGACAAGGGAACCGTGTGGCTCGACTTCGCCAGCCAGTTGGTGAACGTCAACATCGGACATCAGCACCCCCGCATGGTGGAGGCCATCCAGCGTCAGGCGACACGTCTGTGCACGATCGCCCCGAGCTTCGCCAACGACGTGAGGAGCGAGGCGGCCCGACTGATCTCCGAGCGGGCTCCCGGCCACCTCAACCGTGTCTTCTTCACCAACGGTGGCGCCGAGGCGGTCGAGAACGCGATCCGTATGGCCAAGGCGCACACCGGTCGCCTGAAGGTGCTGTCGGCCTATCGCAGTTACCACGGCAGCACGGTCGGTGCGATCTCACTCACCGGTGAGCCACGACGCCTTGACAACGAGCCGGGTCTGCCCGGGGTCGTCAAGTTCTTCGGCCCGTATCCGTATCGCTCGCCGTTCCACTCGGCCGACGCCAGCCAGGAGTGCGAGCGCGCCCTCGGCCATCTCCGCGATGTGGTGCTCGGTGAGGGCGCCGATCGGGTCGCGGCCATCGTGCTCGAGTCGGTGGTCGGCACCAACGGCATCCTGGTCCCGCCCGACGGCTACCTCGCTGGGGTTCGGGCCCTGTGCGACGAGTTCGGGATCATGATGATCTGCGACGAGGTCATGGCCGGCTTCGGCCGCTGCGGTGAGTGGTTCGCCGTGAACAACTGGGGTGTCACCCCCGACCTGATCACCTTCGCCAAAGGGGTCAACTCGGGCTACGTGCCCCTCGGCGGTGTGTGCATCTCCGATGCGGTCGCCGAGACCTTCGACTCCCGCGTCTTCCAGGGTGGCCTCACCTACTCGGGCCACCCGCTCGCCTGCGCCGCGGCGGTCGAGAGCATCCACATCATGGAGGACGAGGGAGTGCTCGCCCACGCCCGTCGCCTCGGCGCCGAGGTGATCGGCCCAGCGCTCGCCGACATGGCCGAACAGCGAGAAGCGGTCGGTGAGGTGCGGGGCCTCGGCGCGTTCTGGGCCATCGAGTTGGTGGCCGACCGCGAGTCGAAGGCTCCGCGGGCCGCCGAGGACATGCAGCGGGTCGCGGCGCACTGCAAGGCCAACGGTGTCTGGCCGTTCGTGGCCGGCAACCGCGTCCATGTCGTGCCGCCGTGCAACACGGATCTCGACGATGCCCGCACCGGCCTCGCCGTGATCGACGAGGCGCTCGCCCTGCTCGACTGACCGCGCCGTCGCCGCAGACCGGGCTCAGGTGGCAGCGAGCGACTTCTTCGGGTCGTAGAACGGGGTGTCGACCACCGACGCGGGAGCCGCGCCGCGGTCGGTCATGACCTCGAGGGAGGCGCCCGTGCCGGAGTGTTCGACGGCGACCATCGCGAGGGCGATGTTCTGTTCGAGTCGCGGTGACCACACCGCGGAGGTGACCTGTCCCACCGTCTCGCCGTCGGCGAGGACCGGCCAGAACGTGGTGTTCGGTCCTCCGAGCGGTTCCATCTCGATGACGAGACCCACCTGTCGACGGCTGACTCCCTCATCTCTGATTCGACGGAGGGCCTCCTTGCCGACGAACTCGATGTCAGCATCGACGGCGACGAGACGGTCGAGCCCGAGTTCGAACGGGTTGTTCTCGATGGTCGCATCGGCGTGGTAGCTGAGCATGGCGCCCTCGATGCGACGGATCGATGAGGTGTGGCCGGGTTTGAGCCCGAGAGGCGCGCCGGTCGACATGATCCGCTCCCAGAGTTCGTCACCGCGCGAGCCGTCTCGCAGATAGATCTCGTAGCCGAGTTCACTCGACCACCCGGTACGCGAGACGACGAGGGGGATCCCGTCCAGTTGGGTCTCCCGGAGGCGGTAATAGCGGAGGTCGGCCACCCAGTCACCGAAGAGCGCGACCATCACCTCGCGAGACTTCGGACCCTGCAACTGGAGGGGTGACACGTCGGGCTCACGGATCGTGACGTCCAGTCCCGAGTGCACGGCGACGCCCTGCGCCCAGAGGAGGACATCACTGTCAGCGAGCGAGATCCAGAAGTGGTCGTCGGCGAGACGCAGGAGCACGGGGTCGTTCAGCAAGCCGCCGTCGGCGTTGGTGATCAGGATGTACTTGCATTGCCCCACCTCCATCGCCGACAGGTCGCGGCAGGTGAGCAGTTGTGTGAAACGGGCAGCATCGGGGCCGGTGATCTCGACCTGACGTTCGACCGCGACGTCGCAGAGGATCGCCTCGTTGACCAGGTTCCAGAAGTTCTCCTCTGGATCACCGAAGTCTCGGGGGATGTACATGTGGTTGTAGACGGAGAACCCCGTCGCACCCCAACGGACGGTCGCGTCGAAGTACGGCGACTTCCTGATCTGCGTGCCGAAACCGAAGTCACCTGATCCAGACATCCGGAAGACAGTAGGCGCAATCGGGGAGTGATCGGCACCCGAGGTCGTGTGGGACCGTGAAGTGATGAGTCGGCGACAGCTCAGGTGAGTCCGAGGGGCGCGTGAGAGAGCAGTTCTGGACCGGTGTCGGTGACGAGGATCTGCTGCTCCAACTTGACGCCCTCGCCACCGTCACGGCGACCGACGAAGGCCTCCACCGAGATGACGTTGCCAGCTTCGATCACTCCGTCGTAGCCGTGGTCAGCCCACGACTCCCGGTTGTAGATCGACGGGTACTCGTCGCACAAGCCGACGCCATGAGCCATGACCGTGTAACCGTTGAAGTCCTCGACCGAGGGGTACACGAGCGCCTCGGTGATCTCCCGGTGGGACACTCCGGGTCGGAACAGGTCGATGTTCGATTCGACTGAGTCGACGGCGCGGGCGTAGACGTCCCGCTGGGCCGGATTCGCTGCGCCATCGCCGCAGAGCCAGGTCCGGCTGATGTCAACACACATTCCGTAGGCGCCGACGAGGTCGGTGTCGAAGGCGAGGAGTTCGCCGTCGTGGATGATCTTCGAACTGGCCTCCTGGTACCACGGGTTGGTCCGCTCGCCGGAGGCGAGCAGGCGGGTCTCCACCCACTCGCCGAACCGTTCCCAGTTGCCGACATGCAGCAAGGACCACAACTCCACCTCGGACATACCCGGGCGAAGGGCCTCACGCATCTCGGCGACGATCAGGTCACAGGAGTGGCAAGCGAGGCGCATGGCCGCGATCTCATCCGCGGTCTTGATGAGACGGGCCCGTTCCATCAAGGGTTGCGCGAAGACCAACTCAGCCCCCCGCGCCTCGAGTGCCCGGATACAGGGCAGCGTGAGCCGGTCGATCGCGACGCGGAGACCGCCGGAGACGGCGTGTGGCCGAATGGCCGCGAGCACCTCGTCGGCCCAGGTCGCCGCGACCTCCTCAAGACGGTCGCCGGTGTAGAAGGGGTGACATGAGCGCGCGGGTCGCACCTCGTCGATGCACCCGTTGTGCAGCGAGAGGAACTCACCGTTGGAGTACTCGTAGGCGACGACCGGGCCGGCGGCGTTGACGGTGACGAATCGGACGTCGTTGTGCATCGTCCAGATCGACATGTTGGTCGTATCGACGGCGTACCTGATGTTCAACGGGTCGTAGAAGATGGCCGCGTCACAACCAGTTGCCTGGAGCTCAGCCCGAACCCGAGCGAGCCGCTCGGTCCGCATCCGGTCCACATCGGGAAGCGCCAGACCGGCCTCGTGCCACTCCCGACGGGTCGCGGGGCTCGGCCCGATCTCGTGCATGTTGCGAGCGGTGTGGGCCGTCAGCCATTCGGGCGGCTCGCCGGCGACGATGCGCGGAATCGTGACCACAGGGCGGCATCATCGCATAACAGACAAGCGCCCCCGGCACGACTCGAACGTGCGACCTGCGGTTTAGGAAACCTATCCACGAGTTCGCTGGCGATCGGTAGCGACGCCCCAAACCCTGCATTTCAAACGATTCTTGACGCTCCGTCTCCTAGCGACATCTAGCGACGAGAAGCAACTGTGCACAAAATGCGCACGATTTCGCAGGACAGGCTTATATCGCTGTGCGGCTTCTGAACCCGCACCCGCTTCATTCCGCCCCCGGCCCTCAATGCGACATCGAAGCGTGATAGCACCCGGGGCTTTCCGGCGTCGAGGCCCTCTGCGGTGGTGGTGGTCAGGGCGACGCTCTGGTGATCAAGGTGGACGGCCGTTCGTAGCTGCCAGAGACGCCAACCATGACCCGGTCGATAGTCCGGGTTCTCGCCGGCCGACCTCGAGACCTATCGGCGCTGCCTGATCAACCACGAGATCGGGCACTACATCCTGGGCGCCGGCCACGCGACGTGCCCGGGGGCAGGTCAGCTCGCGCCGGTGATGACGCAACAGACCAAAGGGCTGAGTGGCTGCATCACCAACGGCTGGGGCGACCCCTGATCGTCTGGGCGAACGCGACAAGCGGACGACGCCTGCCGGCAGATCAGGCGGGCGCGTCCCCCGGGGTTCGCAGCGAGTCGAGCAGGCTGCCGTTGCCCGAGCCGACCGGACCGATACCGAGGGTGCGGTAGATCGCCCAGTAGAGCGTGCAGTCGGCTGCCAGGATCGGCATCTCGACGAGCGCCTCCAACTCGGCGACTCGATGCACCATCCGTTGGGGTTGGCCGGACTCGCTGCGGAAATTGCACATGCCGTTGACGAGGATGGCATCGACGTCGGGCGCCTGTTCAGCGACATAGCTGAAGGACCTTGCCGCGAGATCACCAGGGAAGATCCAGGTGTGGTCATTGACAATCTGCTGGTTCTCGAAGAAACCCTGATCGACGAAGTTGCCGGCCCAGACCACGTCGATCCCGGCCGATCTCAGGAAACGGACGACCCCATCACGCCAGTCGGGCCAGAAGTAGACGGCGTTGAGCGCGATCTTCTCGTACCCGAGCGCCTTGCACGCCTGCACGAGCGTGAGACCAGCCATGTGGAACGGCGTCTCGTACTTCTCCGACATCTCGGTGGTGAAGCGCACGATGTCGTCGTGATCGGTGCCGTTGGCGTGCACCCAGTTCGTCCCGACCTGGCCGACGACATCGGCGCCCGCCTCCGACATCGCGTACACATAGTCCTCGAGCAGGTGGAAATTGTTCGCTCGCTGTTCGAGCGTGTGGGCGTACTCCGGCGTATGGAGCAGGCGACCGTGGACGCCGACCGAGTCGGGCGACATGCGAAGGAAGTCCGACGGCGCGGCATCCCAGTCCTTCGGCGGGCCGGTGAAACCGACCTGATACGGAAAGAGCTTGTGATCGGGATCAGACCATTTGGCGGGCTTGCTCATCGGGCGGCTCCGATCGTCCAGGAAAAACATTGGCGCCCCCGGCAGGACTCGAACCTGCGACCTGCGGTTTAGGAAACCGTTGCTCTATCCGCTGAGCTACGGGGGCGGGGACGGTCCGAAACGTGGCCCGAAACTCGGATCGGCTTCGTCGGTCCGCCGGTGAGGTTACCGCTCCCCTGCTTCGCGCCGAATGGCTGGTGGATTGCCAAGGCAGAGGACCTCCTCAGCGGAGATCAGCCCGACGGACTCACTTCAACACCTCGAATTCCACGACGAAGAGGCAAGGAGATAACGAAGGTCGAACCGTGG
>Ga0181573_10000449_pt1 | contig 43002 bp, 36 predicted proteins | sample 101ome_25_FD_148643 | JGI IMG/M metagenome (GOLD analysis project Ga0181573, IMG submission 148643) | Coastal salt marsh microbial communities from the Groves Creek Marsh, Skidaway Island, Georgia - 101409BT metaG (spades assembly) | ecosystem: Environmental > Aquatic > Marine > Intertidal zone...
TCGGTTTTCATCGGGCGTCCTCCCGGCCCGTGCGGTGGAGTGCCCTGCAGCTGGCCGCTGCGCCGTGACGTCTCCTCGCCGCCCTTGAAACAAACGCGGTGAAGGAGGGATACACGGTTTTCATTTCTGGAACCACTCCCTTCGAACGTCATGGCTCGATTCACCGCTTTCCTGTCCCTCCTTGTCCTTACCGCTCTGCCGGGCTTGGCCGGATCGTCCGCTACGCTCGAGTCCGCTGGGGTGCGCGATGCGTACGGCAGCTCCCTGTTGATGGTGGGTGATGCCCTCCTGGTAGGCGAAACGTCCGGATTTTCGACAACAGGCATGGTGCACGTCCTGCGTCGCAATGACCGGGGTTCTTGGGATGTGGTGCAAACACTCACATCACCCGATGCAGCCATTTCGGATCGATTCGGCATGGCAACAGCGCACGAAGGTGGGATCCTGGCTATTGCCAGCCCCGGTGCGCTCGACGGTCGTGGCGCGGTGTACGTCTATCGACAGGAAACGGATGGAAGCTGGCGCTACGAAACCCGCCTGACAGCGGACGCTGTCCAGAGTGATGGATTTGGCAGTGCTATCACGGTGGCAGACGGACATGTTTTCGCAGCCGCCCCGGGAAGCCACGACGGTGCTGGTCGGGTACATGTGTTCTCGGCCGATGGACAGTGGACCGAATCTGCGACGCTGCAGTCCCCAGCCGATGCCGAAGGCATCCGATTCGGTTCAGCACTGGCCGCCATAAACGGCATGCTGGCTGTCGGAGCCCCCGGTGCGGATGACAACGGTGGGCGCATTGACTTCTTCGACCTCTCGAACCTGTCCGCTTCGGGTGCCATTACCGCGGACGAAGCTCAGCAGGACGCTCGTTTGGGTACCTCCCTGCTCGTTTCGGGTCAGCATGTGCTTGCGGCAAATCCGCGCGCTGAGCGTGGTATGGGCAGCGTATATATCTACCGCCAGGATGATGAGGGATGGCACATGCAGCAGATGCTTGCCAGTCCTTCCGAGGGCAGTCGCGCCTTTTTCGGTGCATCCATGGCCGCGTCCGAAAGCGAAGTGTGGATTGCCGCGCCGCTTGCAGCCGATGCTGCGGGGATGATTTATCGCTTCGATGCCTCCACATTCAAGCAGCTCGGCGAGATTGCGAATGATCAGGGGGTGGGACGGTCCGGTTTCGGTAGTGCCGTGGCTGTCGGCGCCGAGGCAGCAGCCATCGGAATGCCCGGTAATGACTATGGCCTCGGATCTGCCGCTGTCTTCGAGTGGCAACAGGGTGCGTGGGTCAAGATTGCAGCCTACAACCGTCCCGTGGCCGATCTGCCCAGTGTGACGGACAATCCGATCGAGTGCAGCGAGGGCGAAGCAGACGAATTTGCCTGCCAGAACGTTGACATGGTATCGTTCATTTCGCTCAAGGACCTGCGCATGAACCGGGGCGTGCGTCTCAATGATGTGTGGGGATGGACGGATTCCGAGACGGGGAAGGAGTATGGATTGATTGGTCACATGGAGGCCATGGTCTTCGTGGACGTCTCCGATGCCACCAATCCTGTGGTATTGGGTGAACTACCTCGTACGGAAGGATCGCCTGGTTCCACCTGGCGGGATATGAAGGTCTTCAAGGACCATGCCTTCGTAGTGGCCGATGGTGCCGGTCAGCACGGCATGCAGATCTTTGACCTGCGGCGTCTGAGGGACTGGCCCGGTACGTTCCAGACGTATGAGCCGGATGTCCATTACACCGGCATTGCTTCCTCGCACAACATTGTCATCAACGAGGCATCCGGCTATGCCTACGCGGTGGGCAACAGCAGCGGTGGCGAGACGTGCGGCGGCGCACTGCACATGATCGACATCAACGAGCCCAAGAATCCCCAATTTGTCGGATGCTTCAATGACCCGAAAACAGGCAACAACGGCTCGGGCGCCACGCACGATGCCCAGTGCGTGACCTACGAGGGTCCGGACGCCGAGCATCGCGGCAAGGAGATCTGTGTCGGCTCCAACGGTACCGCCATTTCGATTGCCGATGTAACCGACAAGAACAACCCCATCGCCATCAGCCAGGGTACCTATCCGAACTCGGCCTACGTCCACCAGGGATGGTTCACCGACGATCAGCGATTCTTCTACCAGAATGATGAGGCGGATGAGCTCAATGGAATGGCGGCAGCAACCCGGACCATGATCTGGGATCTGACGGATCTGGACGAGCCTGAAATGATTGCTGAATACTTCGGAGACTCCAACTCGACCGATCACAACCTCTATGTCAAGGGCGACTACATGTATCAGACCAACAACGCGAGCGGTCTGCGCATCATTGACATTCGGGATCGGGCCAACCCGGTTGAAATAGGGTATTTCGATACGACGCCCAACAACCTGAACGTAGCCGGTTTTGATGGCACCTGGAGCAGCTACCCGTACTTCGAATCGGGTAATATCCTTGTCAACTCCCGGCGTGAGGGACTTTTCATCCTCAAGAAGCGGGAACTGGATCTCTGATCCACCTGTCGCTACCGCGCATGGATGCTTTTCGTGTTGCCTTCCACTCGGCCCTGAGTACACCTCTGGTGGCTGATTCGGCCTGTCGATGTGGCGTACCCGTCGGGGTTGCCGGTCATCTGATCCGCCCCTTGGCCGATGGCTATCGGATTGCTGGTCCGGCCTGTACGGTCGAGGCCAATAACGATCTCGTGTCCATCCTGCTTGCCCTGCATCGGGCACCACGGGGATCGGTTCTGGTCATTGGCAACGCGGTGCAGGGGCCAGCCGGATTGACCGGGGACATCATTGCAACCGAGGCGCGACGTAAAGGCATCGAGGCCATCGTTGCCGACGGTTTTGTCCGCGATACGGCTGAGATCCGGCGCGTGGGTCAGCCGGTGTTTGCCAAGGGACGAATTCCTGTCGGGCCGTTGATCCTGCCGCCCTCTGAAAAAGGCATCGGAACGCTGGATGTGCCTGTCCGCGTAGGGGATACCCTCGTCCGGCCGGGTCAGTGGCTCATTGGAGATGATGATGGCGTGCTGGTGCTGAACGCCACCGATCTGCCGGCCATCCTGGCGCAGGCTGAGGAGACCTTGAAAAAAGAGGAGGATCTAACGGGACGCCTTCGGACCGGAACCGCACTTGGTGACATTTTTGGCATCGAGGCCTTTGCCCGGAAACGTACCGAAGACCCGCAAGCGGATTTCAATGCGCATGTGGCCTCCCAAGGAGATGCCATTTGATGCGTCCTGCCTGCGCGATATACACAATAACCCTCTCGCGCAGGGCGGGGCGCCGTTTGTGACGCAACCCCTCGCGCCCTACTTTCACCCGAACCAATCCCCATCGCTGGCGGTGCTCGAAGCCGTTCGTTTGGAACCATCCTGATACGAACGACCCTGGGCATCGCATGGAACAGCCCATGACATACACGAGTGCGTTAACCTACGCCACGCAGCGTCAGCCCCTTGACCATCAGATCGGCGCGCTGCTTTCCGAGTCGGACGCAGTCCCCGTCGATTTCCGGGTCATGTCCGTAATCGTTCCTGGCTCAGACCATCTGGAAGGAGCGTCGTTGGCTGCCGATGTATACCGGTCCCTCCCCGCCACGGACCAGGACACGGTCGTCTCCATTGCCAGCAATTCCGGTGAGGAGTTCAAGCGTATCACGGTCTGCTCGCTGGACAGGTACCACACCCCGCTCGGAGATGTGCCGGTCGACGACAAGATCCGTAATGAGCTCTGTGATGAGGATGATGATATTTTTCTCGACGACAGAGGACATTTTCTACGTCATGGCTTGGATGTCAACTTGCCTTTCCTCCAGAAAGTGCTTGGCAGCTTCAACGTGGTGCCGTTGGTCATGGGCTCTGAAAGCCCTGAGTTCTGCAAGGAGCTCGGCCATGCTGTCGGAGAGGTCATGGCCAATCGTCGTATGCTCGTCGTGGCCTGCGTCGACATCGTGGAAGCAACCGAAGAAGGGATGGAGCGCTTCCGTCATCACTTGAAGGAACTGGACGTGGCGAGCATGATGACCCTACTCAATCGTGAGGAGGGTATCAAGGTCGACGGGAAAGGTCCGCTTCTGGTAGCGATGATGGCCTCCGCATACCGACGCGCGAATGACGTCGCCATTCGGGGATTACGCCTCCCACAGATGGGGATCCCTGGATTCGCCGGCGCGCTGATCGGCCGGCGCTAAGATGCAGGCGGACACCCCATCGATGGGCACGCCACTCCCGGGATCGGGATGGCTGGACTCATTTTCTGTGATAGGTACCGGCGCACTGGCCCGCGCACTGACCAGATCGCTCCTGCAACATGGAATGCGATGTCGCAGCATGGCAGGGCGTAGTGCAGACGCGCTGGACCAGTGCGCCCGCTTGTTTGAGCCTGAGTCCGCTTTCAGATTGGGAGCCCGGCCAATACCCCCGTGTGACGCCGTTTTCATTGCGGTCTCGGACGATGCCATTGCTGAGGTGGCCGCCATCACGGCTACCCATCCTCTGGAGGCAGGGCAGGTCGTGCTTCACACCTCTGGTGTCCATTCATCGTCTGTTCTCGATCCGCTTGCCCGCCTCGGAGCCCAAACAGGTTCCTTCCATCCCCTGCAGACCTTTACCGGCACGGAGGGCAAGGAGCGGTTTCAAGGCATTACGATTGGTGTAGAAGGTAGCGAAGCAGCCATTCAGGTCGGGCGCCATCTGGCGGACGATATGTTGGCTACAGCGGTAACCATCCCATCGGATCGGAAGGCGCTCTACCATGCGGCGGCGGTAACGGCGGGCAATCATGCCATTCTCATGCTGTCAGTGGCTGCCGATCTCTGGGAGCGTGCTACATCGGACGCACAGGGTGGCCGGGAAGCCTTGGGTCCACTTACACGCCAAAGCATTGAAAACGTGTTGGCTCAAGGAGCTGAGGCGGCGCTTACCGGTCCCGTGGTGCGCGGCGATCTCAATACGGTTACGTACCACCTGCACGCCCTGCAAAAACACGCCCGACATCTACTGCCCATGTATGCCGCCCTCATCACGGAAACCATCCACCTGGCCATGCGCTCTGGCCGTTTGCCTGCGGAGCGAGCCGTCGAGATGCTTGATCTGGTGGCGCGTAGCGTTTCGGTTGCGAACGAGGGAGATGCCTGATGGAAGATCGAAATGATGCCCTTGAGCGTATCCGTGCCGCTGTGAACCGGGCCGCATCATCAGATGCCCGCTTCATTTCTGTTGTGACGGTTGTTGGAAGTGTCTTGCGCCGGGTCTTGTCGGCCGAAAAGACCGCCTTTCAAGCTGCTATCTCGCTGGCACAACAGACCCGTCTCGAAGAGATGCGCTCAGAGCTCTCAGCCATGATCGAGGCCTTGGGAACGCTTCTTCCCCAGCACGTTTCGCTGGATAAAGTGCCCGCAAGGGAGGAGCTGTCATGGTGGTTTGCCCTGTCAGAGGCCATGCAGATCCTCGAGGAGAGCATTGATCAGTTATCCATCCTTGTCAAGCAACAAGAGAAAGGATCGGCCATCAGGGATGTGACGGCCCAGGCTCAGCGACTTCTCCGGGAGCACTACAATGTCCTGCTTGAACAGGCTCGTAGTTATCTGGATGGCTGAATACCGGTGTCATTCACGGCAGGCGGCGTGAATTGACAGTCAATGACGTAGATTCAGAGGCCCCGGACGGAACAGCTTACCGCCGGATCCATACCCCTTCGATTGTCCCGCAACACGGCACAGACTGCCATGAAGCAGACCCTTACTTTTGTACCCGCCGCACTGCTCATCCTGGCACTTGTGCCCGGCTGTGCGCAGCAATCCGATTCCATGGCATCATACTACGCAATTGACACCTCCGCAGGTCGGTTGGTTGTCAAGCTCTACGACGAAACGCCCATTCATCGTGACAACTTCCGGAAACTGGCCTCGGAGAAATTTTACGACGGCACCTCTTTCCACCGGGTAATTGCCGGATTCATGATCCAGGGAGGCGATCCGAACTCCAAGGACGATGATCCTTACAACGATGGAATGGGAGGTCCGGGCTACACGCTGGAAGCGGAAATCACGCCGGCGCTCATCAATCGCCGCGGTGCCCTTGTCGCTGCTCGTCAAGGAGATCAGGTCAACCCCGATCGTCGCTCCTCTGGGTCCCAGTTCTATATCGTGCAGGGCCAGCCGGTGCCCGAAGCGGCTCTCACGCAGGCTGAGATGCAGATCAATCAGGCCATCGGAGGCGGCTTCTCTTACACCGATGAGCAGCGCTCCACGTATATGACGGAGGGAGGCGCGCCGTGGCTGGACATGCAGTACAGTGTTTTCGGCGAGCTGGTGGAAGGATTTGACGTGCTTGATGCCATTGCATCGGCTCCGACACCCCGTTCCACGGGGCAGGGAGATCCGCGGTTGGCTGATATGCCGCTCGAACGCGTTGAGATGACCCTTACGCCGCTGCCCGACTACGAACCCGGCATGTGATCGCTCATGAGCAGAATCTACACCGAGCAGGAGCAGGTCCGTCGCGAGGCACGTGTCCGCATGGAAGAGGAGGGCGTCAATCCGTACGCCTACTCCTGGGATGTATCCCATCATGCCACGGACGTGCTGGCGGCGTTCGATGAGGAGAAGCACGTAGCTGATGGTGAGGGGGAGGCCCCGGAAAAACTGACAGTGTCGGTGGCCGGACGGATCATGTCCCGGCGCATCATGGGCAAAGCCGCCTTTTTTCACTTGCAGGATGAGTCCGGCAAGATTCAGATCTATGTCAGTCGGGATGATCTTCCCGAGGGCTTCTACAACACCGTATTCAAGAAGCTGCTGGACATTGGCGATATCGTGGGTATCGAGGGATTTGTGTTCCGAACGCGTGTCGGGGAGATTTCCATCCATACCGAAAAGCTGCAGGTCCTGGCCAAGGCCCTGCGTCCTTTCCCCGTCGTGAAGGAGACCGGGGAACAGACCTGGAATGAGGTTACGGACAAGGAATTCCGTTACCGGCAGCGGTATGTGGATCTGGTGGTTCATCCTGAGGTGCGTGAGACATTCCGGCAACGAGCACGCATGATCACGGCCATGCGAGGTTTTCTGGATGGGCGCGGGTACGTGGAAGTAGAAACGCCGGTACTGCAGCCCATGTACGGCGGTGCAGCAGCTCGACCCTTCACGACCCACCACAATGCGCTCGACATGAAGCTCTACATGCGCATTGCAGACGAGCTCTATCTGAAGCGGCTGATCGTGGGTGGCTTCGATGGGGTATACGAGATCTCCAAGGATTTCCGGAATGAGGGACTATCACGGTTTCACAATCCGGAGTTCACCATGATGGAGCTCTATGTGGCCTACAAGGACTACGCATGGATGATGGCGCTTGTGGAGGAGTTGGTCGAGCATCTGGCCATCGCTTTGCATGGCACGACGGAGCTGCAGGTTGGAGAGAACCGCATCAGCTTCCAGCGACCGTGGAGGCGACTGCCCCTCTTCGACGCCATCGAGGAAAAAACAGGCGAACAACTCTTCGGCAAGACCCGTGATGAGCTTTCGGTCATCGGGAAGCGGTTGGGCCTGGAAGTGGACGATTCCATGGGTGCCGGCAAGATCATCGACGAGATTTTTGGTGAGTTCGTCGAGCCGCATCTCATCCAGCCTACCTTCATCACGGACTATCCGGTTGAACTGAGTCCCTTGGCCAAAAAGCATCGTTCCAAGGAGGGACTCGTCGAGCGTTTCGAAGCCATTTGCAACGGCAAGGAGATCTGCAATGCGTTCTCCGAGCTCAACGATCCTGATGACCAGCGCCAGCGTTTTGAGGAGCAGGTTCGACTGGGTAAGCGTGGCGATGAGGAGGCCATGCAGCTTGACGAAGATTATTTGCGGGCGCTCGAATACGGGATGCCGCCAACGGCGGGACTGGGCGTTGGGGTGGACCGATTGGCCATGCTCATGACCAACGCAGACTCCATCAGGGATGTCATCCTGTTTCCGCTGCTGCGTCCCGAGGCGGACGATACGCGGGATCAGTCGGCCGATGACGCGCCGGCGCAACCCTGATGTCGACCCCTCCCCGGCAGATCGGCTATCTGGAACTGCTCCGGGAGAACGTTTCATTCCGGCGGCTTTGGACGGGTACCGTCGTTTCCCTTTTCGGGGACTGGTTCAACACGATAGCGCTCTACAGTCTCATTCTGTCCCTATCGGGATCAGAATTTGCCCTCGGAGCAGTGTTCATCACAAAGATGCTTCCCTGGGCCCTGGCCTCGCCCATCGCGGGAATTCTGGCTGACCGGTTCAACCGGCGCAGACTGATGATCATTTCCGATCTCTTGCGCGCCGTGGTCGTTCTGGGCTTCCTGGTGGTTGATGAGCCGTCCGAGGTCATGCTGATCTACGTACTGACTGCGGCGCAAGTCGTGCTAGGATCCGTTTTTCAGCCTGCCAAAAGCGCTTCTGTACCGAACATCGTCAAGCGGGAGCACCTGGTGACGGCCAATACGATCATGGCAGCCACCTGGTCGGTGCTTCTGGCCATCGGTGCCGCCGCCGGCGGTTTTGCCGTGGAGTATCTGGGACTGAAGGCCGTCTTCATCATGGACAGCCTGACCTACCTTGTCTCGGCGTGGTTCATCTACAGGACTGTAATTCCCCAGTTCACCTATGTGTCTTCCGGCGAGTCCCTGGTTCGCACCGCCCATCGTGAGGTCATGGACGGGCTGAGGCACATAAAGCGATTCCCGGCCATCCGGCGAATGGCCACGACCAAGGCGGTGTGGGCGATGGGAGGAGGTGCACTTGTATTTCTTCTGGCCCTGCTTGGAGAATCCCTTAATCCCGAGGCCGCGTCCGTTTCCATAGGAATCCTGTTTGCTGCTCGAGGCGTGGGCACGGGTGTCGGCCCGGTGGCCGTGCGTTCGTGGTTCAAGGACGAGCGATTGTGGCCTCCAGTCATTGGCACATGCATCATCCTGACCGGTGCAGGATACATTGTTGCCGGCTGGATGGCAGCTGTCTACACCGCGTCCTTTCTGGTCGCTATCCCGGTCATGCTTGCGCACACTGCCGGAGGTGCCAACTGGGTTTTTTCGACGGTCTTGTTGCAGCAGCGCGTGGTGGACCAATACCGGGGCCGCGTGTTTGCCACGGAATGGCTCCTGGTCATGGGAATGGAGTCCATCTCCATTTTCGTAGCCAGTCTGATTCTTGAAATGGGACTGCTCTCGTTGGTGCAGGCCGTTCTCGTTTTTGGATGTGTTTCCATGCTTTCGGGTGTCCTCTGGCTGATCGGTGTCGTACCGGCCGAGAAGCGAGACCGACGGGAAGGCAGGATACCCCAGTCCTGATCCTGCCAAGGGTGCGTGCAGCGCAGCCATCGCCCGAGCACGGATGCATTCAGGCTCCAGCGATCTCCAGGATCCGGCTATGCCTCCACGGGCAGAGACCAAGCCCCCCTGCGGATCGTGCTACGCCTCTCCGGGGCCGGCTCCATCGGATTCGCCCCGCACTTTGTTCTGGATGGCGATATCCACATTGCGCTGAAAGCCCGCAAGCTTCGCCCTCTTGACGGCACTGCGGCTGAAAAACGTGCTGAAGGCTTCCTGGTCCATCTCCTTCCAGACATCCAGGGGGGTATCCAGAATCCCTTCCCTGGGCTCGTAAGCAGCCTCCGTGCTCACGGTCCTGAACTTGTTCCATGGGCACACTTCCTGGCATATGTCGCAGCCGAAAATCCAGTTTCCGTGTTCGTCACCGATTTCGGCTGGCGGAGCCGGGCCCTTGTATTCAATGGTGGTATAGGAGATACACCGATTGGCGTCGACAACATAGGGTTCCACGATGGCCTCGGTCGGGCAGGCATCGATACACGCCGTGCACGATCCGCAGTGATCAGCAATGGGACGATCGGGTTCGATGGCCGTGGTTACGACCAATTCTCCGATGAACACCCAACTGCCGTGCTCCCGAGAAATCAGATTGCTGTGCTTACCGATCCACCCCAGCCCGGCACGAGCGGCCCAGGCCTTGTCCATTATGGGAGCCGAGTCCACGAAAGCCCTGCCCTCCGTTCCGGGCACAAGGTCCTGTAACCACTCCAGCAGGGCAAAAAGTCGCCTCTTCAAGGTCAGATGATAATCATCACCCCACGCGTAGCGACTGACGCGGCCCAGAGAGGCGTCCTCTGCTGCCTGATACGGCGTGTAGTAGCTCTGAAGTACCGATACTACGGAGCGCGCTCCCTCCACGAGAAGCCTGGGATCGGTACGCTTCTGGCCGTGACGGGACATCCACTCCATATCTGCCTGGTATCCGCGATCCAGCCACGTCTGCAGTCGGCTGCCTTCCTCCTCGAGTGCTTGGGCCTCAGAGATGCCGCAGGCATCCAAGCCGAGCTCCGCAGCCTTCTGCTTGATGGCTCTTCGAAGCGCACGGGGGGATGGGGATGTGGAGGATGACATCGACATATCCCAACCTACGAAAGAATGGCACCAGGAAACGCGCTCGTTTTCCTACCGGAGTCGCTGCGAGCAATCGAATGGGTTCGTCGCAACCTGTTGCTCTTCGAGACAGCCTTTCCCGTCCTTTCCTTTGGGACAAAAGACTTCGCCAACCTCGGTTTCAATATGTATCCGATCGGCAAGAATGCCATTCTCACGGTAGTAGCGTGCTACGGTCTCGGCCCGCTGGCGAGCCAGGCGAAGCGAGGCAATATCAGCATTATTGCCCGAGGTGTAGCCCACGATCTCCACACAGCATGTCGGATTGAGCAGTAATGCCTCAACATTTTCGTCGAGAGCTTCGACTGCGACGTCGTCCAGGAGATCACCGCTCGATCGGAAATAGATGCTGTTCAGATCCCTGAGCGCACACATCCTGGGAATGCGTGGAAGAGGCGGCTCGTAGGAGGGGACTGTCAAGGGGGGAGGAATGTAGGCCGGGGGCGGAGCTACGAGGGGTTTCCGCTCGATACAACCCCGCAGTCCTGCCATGACAAGAGAACTGTTGTGGGGTTCGTAGTCCCGCTCGTTGCGCCATACATAATTGATATGCCATCGGTAGCTGGCTTCGGCAAAGAACGACCAGCAGCCGTTGAACGCAACATCGACTCCAAGGCCAAACGGGAGATGGTAAGCCGTACGCTCCGGACCGGGCACCCCCGATGTAGGAAGGTCCACCCTGCCCTTGGAGTCGTTCGAGAACAGATCTGCTGTGGTGGCTCCGAAGCCGGTAAAGACATAAGGAAGAACACGAGCCTTCGAACCTGCGCGCAGCGTCACTACAATCTCCGGCTCGAACATGAACAGGTGCTTGGTCAGGAATTCGTTGCTGCCTGTACCCACGAGTTGCTTTCCGTCCTTCGTGCTGAAATTCGTGAAAAGCAGCATGCCGCGGAAAAAGAAGCGATCCCGGGTGATGGGAAAAGAACCCAGCAAAAACAGGCCAGGGTCGCTCTCTCGTACAAAGTTGGCTTTACTGTTGGGCTGCAACAGATCAATGGGCCCATGATAGGTGAACACACCGACCCCCATTCCCAAATGGGCTTTGGTATCCCGGAACTGGTTGCTCTGGGACAAGGCGGGGAGGGCCATCATGACGGCCAGTACAAACCCGATCAGGAAGCGGCGTGGAATCATGGTGATGTGGCCACGGGGTTACAGGGTGTCCGCAGTCGCAGGATTTGGTGTGTTGCGGTATTCAGAGAGCAGGCTCTTCTGCCCTTTGAGGAACGTATCGTCCATACAGCTCACCTTTCAAGTGGTAACCATCGATTTTTTTTGGCCCGCGCAGAGCGCGGGCCAAAAAAAAGGCCGCCCGAAACCGGGCGGCCTTTTTCATGTCAGCAGGATCTCCTGCCTTCTTATCCGGCAGTACGTCCCGTCAGCGGACCATGATGGTGTCCACACGGCGGTACTGAGCCAATCCGTCTTTCTTGCTGGTCAGATCGGCTGCGCGGCCCGTTCCGACCGTTACCATGCGTGTAGCCGATACGCCATTGTCTGTGTAGAACTGCTCCACGGCGCGGGCGCGATCCTCAGAGAGCTCCTGTGGGCGGCGCTCGCCCGGCGCTGCGATACCTTCGAGGCGCACGTTCATGTTCGGGCACTCGGAGAGGATCTCCAGGTTGTCTGCCAAGGCGGCTTTGGCCTCATCGGTCAGGACAGACGAATTGCGGTCGAAGAAAGCACCGCTCAGCTCGGTTACCTCACGGCAGATGGCAGCTTCGTACCAGTCAACCGTAACGCTCATGGAGCGCGAATCCGAACCGGCTTTGTTCGATGCGTTCAGCTGCACCGTGTAGGTACCGGGCTCGGCGTAGGTGTGCGACGGGGTTGCGTCGCTGCTGGCGTTGCCGTCTCCGAAGTTCCATGCGTAGGAGAGTGGCTGGTCGCCGTTCACCGTGGCGGTGAACGTCACGCTGGTCTGCGTGTCCGGTGCGTTGTCACTGGCGCGGATGCTGACAATCTGAGCAGGGACTGGGGGGTTGACAACGACCACGGTGGCCGAGCTCATGTCCGAGGACTTGCCTTTGCGGTTGGTTGCCGTGGCTGTAACGGTGTACGTTCCAGGCTCCGAGAAGGCGTGGGTCGTCGAAGCACCGGAAGCGCTGGCATCATCACCAAACTCCCAGCTCACGGCGACAGGCTGCTTGGCATCGGCATTGGTCTCAACGCCAAAAGACCCGTTCTGGTTGGTTTGGAGGCTGTCAGGGGCACTCATCGACGTGATGTCGACGGGCACGCTTTTGCAGCCGGTCATGGTCAGGCCGACAGCGAGCACGGCCAGCACGAAGGAGTGGGAAAAGATGCGTTTCATGGTGTCAGAAGCGTGGAGTTATGAAAGATCCGAAGGTCGGAACTCCCCGAATATAGGAGTTGCGGGTAAAAAACCCGGCATTTCTTCCGTCGCCGAGGGCTGACCGAAAGACCCGTCAGATGGGCCTTTCAGACGGAGAAAGCTAGTGTAACAACCTAGCCGAGGGCGTTGACGTGCTTCTCGAGCTGGCTCTTGTAGTGGGCGGCCTTGTTCTTGTGGATGATGTTGCGGGAGGCCATTTTGTCGAGGTACGACTTGACCTCGCTCAACATCTCGGTGGCCTGCTGGGCATCCTCGGTGGCGCGCAGTTTCTTCATCAAGGTCCGCATCTTGCTACGGGAAGCGCGGTTGCGGATGTTGCGTCGCTCGTTCTGGCGGACGCGCTTGATGGCTGATTTATGCTGTGGCATGGCTGTACGTGCCGATAACTGGTGTCTTGCGAGAGAAAACGGGAGCCGGTAAATATACGCCGGCCTCCTGCATGCGTCAAATGAAAGGGGATGCGAGGAACCGATTCGAAGGGTTGCGGTTTCGCGCAATCCAGCTTCACAGGGGCGATTTTCAATTCCATGCTCGGGCTTCTTTCTGAATTCATGCGCAATGTGGGACGCACCATCACGGTCATTGTGATGGACAAGGACCACATGGAGCAGCCGCGCTCGTTCATGGTGGAGCCGCGTCGACTGCTGTGGGGCGTGGGTGCCGCGGCAGCAAGCGTGGTCGTTGTACTATTGGCCCTGCTGTTGCTTACGCCCATTCGTTATGCTCTGCCAGGCTATGGTTCGCTGGAGATGCGACGTTCCGCTGTCGAGAACCAGATCCGGCTCGAGTCGCTCGAGGACTCCCTTCGCATCCAGACGGAGTATGTTGCCCGGCTGAGGGATACCTTTCTTGGGAATGTGCGCCCCGACTCCGGATCGAGCGGATCCGCGGGGTTTGTGAGCATCGTTGCGAGTGATCTGGAGGCGATGCCGCTCCCCGTTGCCACGGACGACTGGGAGGAGCATCAACAGCCCGCCTTCCGCTTTGATCAGCTCGGGATGCTTCCCCCGTCCAGGCCGCAGCCGGATACGCCCTCAAGTGCCTATCTCTCCGCGCTCTCTTTTCCGGTCCTGCCTCCCGTCTCCGGGATTGCGACGCGCGGATTTGACGCCCGGACGGGCCACTTTGCGGTCGACGTGGCACTGGAAGAGGGTAGTGCCATCCGCAGCATCGGAGACGGCTATGTCATTCTGGCCGACTGGCTGAACGATGGCGGGCAGGTCATCGCCATTGCCCATGCCGATGGATACATTTCCGTGTTCAAGCACAATTCGAGTCTGCTCAAACAGGTGGGCGATCGGGTCACGGACCGAGAGGTGGTCGCCTTGTCCGGGAACTCCGGCGAAATCACGACGGGCCCCCATGTCCACTTCGAACTGTGGCAAAACGGACTGGCGCAGGATCCCAGAGCCTATGTTCTGGGTTGGTAACTGATCATCTCCCCCTTTTTTGGTCGCTCTCATGCCACGAAACGACTCAACGCCGCCCAATCCGACGCAGATAAACCTGATCGCAGTCGGCACCTCATTGGAAGGAACCCTGCTGGCTGAGGCAGACATCCGGGTCAACGGCACCCTCAAAGGTATTCTCAAGGTCAAGGGAAAGGCCATCATTGCCCCGGAAGGGCGCCTGGAGGGGGAAGTTCATGCGGTCGATGCTGACGTCGCCGGCACGATTAAAGGTGACTTGGTTGTTTCGGGCAGACTCGTCCTCAAGGGGTCGGCTCGCATAGAGGGAACCATCAAGACGGCCCGGCTGATTGTCGAAGAGGGCGCTGTCATCGACGGCACCTGTCGGATGGGGCAGCTCGATCCCAAGCGCGCGGCAGCCCTTCAGTCCGGGGAGGGTGCGCAACCCGCACCGTCGAAAGCAGGAGCCAAACCTGCACGCCCATCATCGTTTTCCGTCGTAGCCGATGAGTAAGCACGGATCACCATGGCGTCACGGGCTGGGTAGCGTTGTGCCCTATCTGGGTGTCGGTATCCAACTGGCATCGACCATGGTGGTGTATGTAGGACTCGGGTGGCTGTTAGACGAGTGGCAGGGAACGGCGCCCACGTTTTTGATTGTTGGGAGCGTCGTCGGTATGGTCGCCTTCTTTTTTCAGGTCATACGGCTTGCCAAGGTGATGAGCGGGCGCAAGAAGCGAAGCGATTCCAAGGGTCAGGACCAGTAACCCAGGTTGTTCATCCAGTTTTCACTCCCCTGCCCGGCTCCTTCAATCATTATTCACCCCTGTCTGCCGCGTGACGCGGGATGGGTGCCGTAGTTTTGCTGGTCTAGAACCAACGCCCGGAACCCACCGGACCAACGCAGCACAGAGAATGAGTGACGGCATCCTGATCAGTGCCCTTGCAGGAGCAGGAATAGCCGCCCTCTACAGCGCTGTCGCCTTTGTCCTGGGGCGCGTAGCCCTTCGGTCCTCCCGGCAAACGTTCATGATGATCGTCATGGGTGGCATGGTTGCCCGCATACTCGTGGCGCTCTTCATCCTGACACTCATACTGGTCTTCGCACCGATCCACAAGGTCACTTTCCTGGCGGGATTCTTCGTTGTGTATCTGGCCGGACAGACCTTTGAAATAGTCACGCTGCACCGACATCAACAGGCGATCGCCCGAAAGGGAAACGCCACCGCATGAACGCCGGACCAATCGATGATCAAACGAGCATCCACATTCCTGCTTCTCCTCGTCATTGCCACGAGCGCGATGCCCCTCGCAGCGTTTGCCGCCGAGGACGGTGAGCTGGATGCCCTGCATCACAGCGCCAACGCATATTATCTGGACTTCGAGCCGTTTGGCAAACTCCAGTTGCCACGAATCTTCGTGGTGCAGCATGAAGACGGATCCTACGGTGTCGAGATCTTCCGCTCCACGGCCGCTGCCATCCTCGAGGGAGGCTGGGTTGCCGAAACGGCGTCCCACGCAGAAGAGGGCGAAGGGGACGCACACGCGGACGAGGCCCACACAGACGAGACCCACACGACCGAGGCCGGTCCCTATGGGGGTATTACGCTGGAGCAGTTGGAAGGCTATCTCGCTCCAGCCAGTGGCGGCCACGTTGTCCTGGATCTGTCCATTTCCAAGCACCTCGTGTTTGCATGGCTCGGGATGCTCGTTGTCGTATTGATCATGACGCGGATGGCTGGGTTGTACGGGCAGGGTCAAGGTCGCGACACCGCGCCGCAGGGCGTCTTCCAGAACCTGTTCGAGACGCTCATCATCTTTGTCCGTGACGACATTGCCCGTCCGAACCTGGGCAAGAAGGCTGACAAGTACACGCCTTACCTGCTGACGGCCTTCTTCTTCATCCTGACCTGCAACCTCTTGGGTCTCGTGCCCTTCGGCGCTACAGCCACGTCAAACCTGATGGTTACGACCGTGCTGGCCACGTTCACGTTCGTTCTGACGCAACTTGGCGGCACGAAGGATTACTGGATGCACATTCTCTGGCCCCCCGGCATTCCCGCCTTTGTCAAGCCGATCCTCATGCCCGTCGAGATTCTGGGTATTTTTACCAAGCCGATCGCCCTGGCCATCCGACTCTTTGCCAACCTGACGGCGGGTCACCTCGTCATCCTCAGCCTGATTGGCCTGATTTTCTCGTTCGCGAAAATCTTTGGCCCCGGTGTCGGCTATGCCGTTGCCCCGGTGAGCATCGCATTCGCGCTGTTCATCTATTTCCTCGAACTCCTGGTGTCCTTCATCCAGGCCTACGTTTTCACGATGCTCTCGGCCCTGTTCATTGGCATGGCTGTAGAAGAGCATCACCATGACCACGACGAAGCCCATGGCGATCATCACGCTGAGCCGGCTCCCGTCCAGGTCGCCTGATATTCCAAACAACCCTTTCCTTCAACCAAAACGATAACAGGAAACAACATGGAACCCACTGCTCTCGCATTCCTCGGTGCAGGTCTTGGTGCTGGTCTCGTTGCTCTCGGTGCCGGTCTCGGCATTGGTAAGCTTGCAGGTCCGGCCATGGAAGGCTCTGCCCGTCAGCCGGAAGCTGCTGGCGATATCCGTACGTCGATGATTATTGCAGCTGCCCTTATCGAGGGTGTTGCTCTCTTCGGCCTGGTTATCTGCATCATCCTGGCTACCAAGTAAGCTGAGGCGGCGCGCTCGCGCGCCGCATTCATCGTAGGGTCGGCCGTCCGGCGCGACCCCACCGGATCCAACGGGTACCGGCTGGGTGGACTGTAGGTCTGCTCGCGTGACCCGCGGATGCGCATCCAACAGAGAAACGATGACCCTATTCGCAGCAAGCCTCCTCGCTCCCGATCTCGGACTGATCGTCTGGATCAGCATCACGTTCGGCATTCTTCTCATCCTCCTGCGCAAGTTCGCCTGGGGCCCAATCACGTCTGCACTCGCGCAGCGTGAAGCGACCATCAGCGAATCCATGGAGCAGGCCGAGAAGGCACTGGCCGAAGCCAAGCAGCTTCAGGCCGACAATACCAAGGCCCGTCGTGAAGCCGAAGCCCAGGCTCAGGCTATTCTCCGCGAAGCCCGCGAAGAAGCCGAGCGCCTGCGTAGCGAGGAAGTTGACAAGACCCGTGCCCAGATCCAGCATCTGCAGGAATCGGCCCAGGCAGAAATCGAGCGTGAAAAACAAAGCGCTCTGGACAGCCTGCGCACCGAAGTCGCCGACCTCGCGGTCCAGGCGGCCGAGAAGATCCTGCGCGAGAATCTGGACGCGGACCGTCAGAAGAAGATCGTCAACGACTTCCTCAGCGATCTCCCCAAGAACTGATTGGCGCGTAACGAGCTTCCATCATGAGCGAAATCACGATTGCCAGGCGGTATGCACAGGCCCTGAATGAGCAGGCTGCTCAGGTAGGGGTCCTGGAACAGGTCGATGCCGATATCGACCTGATCAGCGGTGCCTTGGCCGATTCCCGTGAATTACGGTCGTTCTTCAGTAGTCCCATCATCTCTCGTCAAAAGAAAGGCGACGTGGTGAAGGGGTTGTTTGGAGAACGCATCCAGAAAGTGACCATGACCTTCATGGCTCTGCTCGTTGACAAGCGTCGGGAGAGCATTTTCCCGACGGTCGTGACCAGCTACCGGGAGTTGCGCGACGAGCAACTCGGCATGACGGCGGTTTCTGTACGCACCGCGTACGAGCTGTCTGATGAAGACCGTGCGGCGCTCGAGGGAGAACTGCGCTCCCTGACGGGCAAGCAGGTGCGTCTCGAAACGAAAGTCGATGCGTCCATCATGGGCGGCATCGTCATTCGGGTCGGTGATACGGTCTACGACGGAAGCATCACCAATCAATTGGCAACGCTGCGCGAACGGCTCCAAAGCGGAGCGCACGCTTGAATAGTTGAATCAGGCGGGCGTGGCCCGCATCAAACGAAACCAAACGAATCCAATGGCAACGGCAATCAGACCGGATGAAGTCACCGCCGTACTGAAGCGCGAACTGGGCGGCTTCGACGCGGGTACCGACGTATATGAAGTCGGTACCGTACTTCAGGTGGGTGATGGTATCGCCCGTATCTACGGACTGTCCAAGGTACAGGCCGGTGAGCTTCTCGAATTTCCTTCGAGCGGCGTCACGGGCATGGTACTCAACCTGGAAGAAGACAACGTTGGTGCTGTGCTTTTCGGCGGCGGCGACAAGGTCAAGGAAGGGGACGAAGTGCGTCGTACGGAGCGTATTGCATCGATCAACGTGTCCGAGGACATGCTCGGTCGCGTCATCGACCCGCTCGGCAACCCGATCGACGGTCAGGGCTCCTTCACGGGTGAGCAGTACGAAATGCCGCTCGAGCGCAAGGCGCCTTCCGTGATCTACCGCGAGCCGGTTACCGAACCATTGCAGACAGGTATCAAGGCCATCGACTCGATGATTCCGATCGGCCGGGGTCAGCGTGAGTTGGTCATCGGCGACCGCCAGACGGGTAAGACGGCGGTTCTGATCGATACCATCATCAACCAGAAATCGACGCATCAGACGGATAAGCCGGTTTACTGCATCTACGTTGCCGTAGGTCAGAAAAACTCGACCGTCGCCCAGGTGATGCGCTCTCTGGAAGAGAATGGAGCGCTTGAGTACACGGTCATCGTGAACGCCGGTGCCTCTGATCCTGCTCCGCTGCAGTACATCGCTCCCTTCGCTGGTGCCTGTATCGGTGAGTACTTCCGTGACACGGGTCGCCACGCGCTGGTCATCTATGATGATCTTTCCAAGCAGGCCGTTGCCTACCGTCAGCTGTCGCTGCTGCTGCGTCGTCCTCCAGGACGTGAGGCCTATCCGGGCGACGTGTTCTACCTGCACTCGCGCCTCCTCGAGCGTGCGGCCAAGGTCAACGGTTCGGATGCGGTTGCAGCCGACATGAACGACCTGCCGAAATCACTCAAAGGCAAGGTCAAGGGTGGCGGATCCCTTACGGCCCTTCCTGTTATCGAAACACAGGCCGGCGACGTGTCCGCGTACATCCCGACCAACGTGATCTCGATTACGGACGGTCAGATCTATCTGGAGTCCAACCTCTTCAACGCTGGTGTCCGCCCGGCCATCAACGTGGGTATTTCGGTATCCCGAGTGGGTGGTAACGCACAGATCAAGGCGATGAAGAAGGTGTCCGGTACGCTGCGTCTCGACCTGGCTCAGTACCGTGAGCTGGAAGCCTTCTCCAAGTTCGGCTCGGACCTTGATGCCGCCACGCAGCGCCAGCTGACCCGTGGTGAGAAACTGGTTGAGGTTCTCAAGCAGGGTCAGTACGTGCCGAAGCCGGTCGAGGAGCAGGTTGCCATCATTTTCGTTGCCGGTAAGGGTCTCATTGATTCCGTGCCGACGGAGAAAGTGGGAGCCTTCGAGGAAGACTTCATCTCGAACCTGCGCGTCAAACACGCTGATGCCTTGGCATCCATCGCAGCCGGTGCCATGTCGGACGAGGTGGCAGCAACGCTGACGGCCGAGGCCAAGACCCTCGTCGAAACCTACACCGCCTGATCCTGCCACAGAAACCGTCATCGTACCCGGTCGACTAAGCCATGGCCAGCCTTCGAGACTTACGCAGCCGCATCTCCTCGGTGAAAAACACCCAGCAGGTGACACGCGCCATGAAAATGGTGGCAGCGGCCAAGCTGCGTCGCGCGCAGGAGAATATTTTCAACACGCGACCCTTCGCCTACAAGCTGTCGGAAGTCATTGCCCGCCTGAAAGATCAGCTGGACCCCACGGTCCACCCGCTGTTCCAGGAGCGTGAGGACGTGACGAACGTGCTCCTTGTCATCGTGACGGCAGACCGTGGACTGGCTGGTGGCTTCAACGCCAACGTCATCAAGCGGGCTGAGCAGGAGATTGAGGAGAATTACAGTGTCCATCGCGATGAGAAGCGTCTCCTGCTGATGTGCGTCGGTCGCAAGGGGCATGAGCACTTCTCACGCCGGGGGTATCAGTTGGTTGGTGACTTCCGGGGTACCTTCGATAAGCTCAGCTTCGGCACGGCCAATACAATTGCTGACGAGGCTGAGGCAGGATTCCTGGAAGGTCGTTGGGACCAAGTCCACCTGATCTACAACGAGTTCAAGAACACGATCTCCCAGAACCGTATCGTGGAACCATACCTGCCCATCCGGGCGGACCGTTTCCTGACACCGGTCATGGAGTCCGAGCTCAAGCATCTGGAAGACGAGGATCACGCGTTTGACAACGATCCGATCTACGAACCGGGCGTGCGTGGCATCCTGGATGTTGTCGTGCCCAAGTACCTGAGCTACAAACTCTGGCGGATCCTCTTGGACTCGAACGCTGCCGAGCAAGGCGCTCGCATGGTGGCCATGGACAACGCCACCAACAACGCCAGCGAACTGCTGGGGGATCTCAAGCTCAAGTACAACCGCGCCCGTCAGGACGCCATTACGAAAGAGCTCATCGAGATCACCTCTGGTGCCGACGCTCTTGAAGCGGGGTAATGCATCTCTTCCGAAGACCGATAAGGACTTCTGAAACGCCAGGGCTTATGCTTCGCCACCCGCAGATCTCATCTGCTGTTCGATGTAGTCCGACGGAGAAACATCAAAGTGGCTTCTGAAGGATCTACTGAAGTGGGAAAGGCTCAGGAAACCCACCGCGTAAGCGACTTCAGAAACATTTCCGGCGCGACTCAGGAGCAGTGTTGATGCTTCTTCCAAACGCACTTGTCGTATCAGTGTATTGGGTGTCACGCCTGCCTCTTCAACCAGTCGTCGACGCAGTTGCCACCTACTGAGCACCAACTGGTTGGCAAGTTCGTCAACGCCAAATTCTGGATCTGCCAGATTCTCCCGGATGATAGCGTAGGCTTTCTCCACGAAAGCCGATGAAGGCATTGGCCGAGGTTTGTTTGTCAGGGTTGCTGAGGGAAGGTCGGAAGAACGCATTTCTTTCTTGACCAGGAGATCACGCAATCTATGGCGGATACGGAGCAGCGACTGAACCCGGGCCAGCAAAACCTCCGGGTCGAAAGGCTTCGTCAGGTATTGATCCGCTTCCGTAGCAAGCCCTGCCACCTGGTCTGCCGGGGTTGCACGGGCTGTCAGTAGAATTACCGGTACCGAAGCCAGATCAGAATCCCGCTTCAACTCGCGGTTGAACTCCAGGCCATCCATACGGGGCATCATGACATCTGCAATAATCAGATCCGGAAGAAACTCACGGGCCATTTGTAGCCCATCGAGGCCATCGCGCGCCTCTACAACCTTGTACTGGTCATCGAGGAAGGATCGAATGAAGGATCGAATGTCGTCATGATCGTCCACAACCAACACGGTCACGCGATCATCCTGATCCTTCAACTCCTCCTCAGATTCACCGGTCAAGGGAAGCAAGTCAGGTTCAAGATCGAGCCAACTGTTCTCAAATTGGGCTCCTGAAGAAACGGAAACCGAGTTCGGGGGAATGGCGATTTTTGCTTCCTGATCGTGACCAAGATGAAGCGGAAGCCGAACAGTAAAGGTTGTTCCGATACCGACTTCGCTGCGCACTGAAATCGTACCCTCATGCGCCTCGGTAAACTCCTTCACTAGCGATAGGCCGATTCCAGTACCCGTATGGCGGTTCCTGTTTGCATCCTCGATACGACTGAATCGCGTGAATATGCTTTCCAGGTTGTCCGCGGGAATCCCCGGACCGTTGTCCGATATGCTCAGATTAAGGGTATCGCTGCCGGGGCTGATTGAAATCGTGACGATGCCGTCTTCGTCGGTGAATTTAAGTGCATTGGAAAGCAGATTAGCAATGACTTTTCGCATCATTTCTCGGTCGAAGGCCACCTCGCATGTGAGAGGGGATCCGTCTGATGAGAATGCCCCTTCCATCACCAGCTTGATTTGCTTTCGCTCAGCCAGGGGCGAAAAAACATGGACAGCTTCACGAACGAGCGGAATGAAATCCTGCTTTATCAACGCCGGTTTGAACAGCCCCGAGTCCATGCGGGCCAGATCCAGAATTTGATTGGTGAGACGAAGTAAGCGCCCGCTGTGACGGAGCATCATCTCATGCGCAGGGATCAGTTTGTCCGGGAGGGCACCCTTTTTTCCGGCAAGCATTTGCTGTAAAGGACCCATGATCAATGTCAATGGTGTCCGGAATTCATGGCTGATGTTCTCAAATGACTGACTTTTTAATTTATCCAGATCCCTTAGGCGATTGGCCTGTGATTCTGTCAGGTCCATCTGTTTGCGCAGCTGCATCGTGCGTTCGGCCACCCTATTCTCCAGCAACCGCTTTCTGTCTACCAAACGTCTAACACGGATACGATCGGCAACTACAGCAAGAGCAATTATGGATAGAAGCACAATTAGGCGAAACCACCATGTCTCCCGGAAGAAGGGCATGACGCGAACCGAGAGCGTTGCACCCTCTTCATTCCACACGCCATCATTATTGGCAGCGATGACTCTGAAAGAATACGTTCCGGATGGGACCTGCGTGTAGGTAGCGGTCCTGTCAGTACCCGCATCGACCCAATCATCGTCATACCCCTCCAATTTGTATCGAAAGCGCACAAGGGAAGGAGTAGCTAGGCTCAAACCCGTGTACGTGATGTCAAAGTCGCGTTGCTCCGCTTGGAACACAGCCGATTCACCCTCAAGGGGGATGGGCATCAGTCTCGACCGTGCCGATTCTATCACCACGGGCGGAGCGATGGGGTTGGGTTTGACTTCAGAGGGATCAACAACCGCCGCGCCATACTGTGTGGCAAACCAAATCTTACCGTCATTTGATTTAAGTACAGCGTTTCCCCCCGAATTGGTTTCGTGATCCTTTAGGCCATTGGCAGTAGTGTATGCGGTCGATTGCACCCGCTGAAGGTCACCCCTGGCGTGAGCTTCAAGTGCATCTTTCGAAACCCAGAAAATTCCTTGGCGACTACCTATCCACAGACGTCCTTGAGGGTCCTCTGCTAGGGACGCGAGTTCTGTCGCATATAATCCCTGTTCCTGGCGGTAGGGGGTTACTCGGATGGCACTCTGCCCGGAATGGGTTTCAGAAGAACTGTCTATCTCCACCCGCATGAGTCCCCTCTCCTCTGAACCCAGCCATAACACGCCACGCTGGTCCTGATGTACGGATTGTATCTTGTTTCCAGACAGGCCGTGTGCAGTTGTCCATTGCGAAAATGTGCCGTCCTGGAAGTGAATAAGACCCCCGCCATTGGTGCCCATCCACAATCCTCCGCTTCGACCGAGAACCATGGACTCGATCTCTTTGTAGGGCAGCCCATTCGTAGTATCGAAATGAGTCCACTCTCCATGGTCTGGGTGCGTGGGATTTGACGTCGGTACAAAACGTGAGAGTCCGTCTTCGCCACCAAACCACAAGGTGCCATCGGCATCTTCTATAGATCCTTTGATGACGCGGTTTTGCAGAGCGTTTACGGATTCGAACCGATCACAGGTCCCTCGGTTGCTACGGTGACATATGGCTCCATTGATCCAGATGGTTCCAGTACGATCCTCCGTAAAAGACCAGCTTGGGAATGAAAACTCGGAGGAGGTTCCGTATCGCTTGTAGGTGCCGTCAGGGAGCTGCTGAATAAGAGACGACAGTAGACCGATCATCCAGATCGATCCATCACGACTTTCTCCTAGTGCGCGGAAGTTGAATTCTTCGCGTTCGTCTCCCTCCGAAGCAGATGAAAATAATTCAGTGGGGACCGTTTCAAACAAGGCGGGCTTCATTCGAACCAGCCCGGGCTGGAATCCTGACAACCACACATTTTCCTCTTGGTCCCGGAACACAAAGGAAGTTGAAGATTGTCGCTTTGGCGAATCGGGGCGCCTGGGTGGGGGGGGAGCAAAACGGTCTGGGACCATTTCGCCCAGCTGGGCCAACTCCCAGGAGAACCATGGTTGGTCAAGATTTTCCCCTATTACCGTTCTCATAAGCGAGAACGATTCAGGAAATAACTCTGGTAACTCTTCACCGTAGGATACAGGTACCCAATCATTGTCACGAAAATGATAAAGGCGAGGTCCTACTGAGAGCCAGAGACGTCGACGCGTATCCAAGCTGAGAAAGTGAAGTTGACTCTTTCCTGCTCCCGGGAAGATATATGCGTGGGCGCCGGTCGAGTCAATGTAGCTGATCTTCCCCTGAGGATGCGCCACCCAAATACGCCCATCATTACTGCGAAAAATCCCAAGTGAGAAGTCGCTGGTTAGACCGTCAGCCGCTCCGAAATGAGTGCTTTCCCCATCACGCCAGCGAAAGACCCCTTCTTGACCGGCAGTAAACCAGATCGTGCCATCGTCTTCAATCCACATGCTTTCCACCGAAGGTGAAGGATCCCCTAGCGGAATGAGGTCGAAGCGGTCGTCCACAAGGCGCATGATTCCACGATGGGTCGAAATCCAAAGAGTTCCTTGTCTGTCCTCGAGGAAGGACGTTATATAGGAGGGTTCTTGCGTGTCAGCTTCTTCCGACAAAAACGGTTGGAATGTTCGATCTCGATATCGGAGGAGGTTTCCTTTCCAGGTTGCAATCCAAAGGCTTCCGTCCTTGGATTCGAACAGGTTGGTGACCCAATTTTCCGGGAGGGCTGCTGTGTTGTCCACCGTAAAGCGCTTGAAGCGTACTCCGTCAAAGCGGACCAAACCAACTCGCGTACCAATCCACAGGTATCCGTCCTGCGTCTGAACCATCGATGAGCTAAGAAGTCGACGAAGAGGAAGGCCATCCTCCGTATCCCATACTCGTTGAACATATCGAGGCTGCTCCTGGGCCAAGACCGTGCCAGCCCAGCCCAGGCTCAGAGTCAAAAGCAGCCACGAGATAGAATGACGAATACGATTATTGAGAAAGTTCATAGGTCGTGACGCTGGACCCTTTGGCTATATCAGATGAAAAAGGTGAAAGGCGGGATAGTCAACTTATTGACAAGGGTGCGTCATGTTCACACACTCCGGTTCCGGATACCTCCAACGACCATAAGTTCGCCCATGTGAGCAAGAGAACGCACCATATGAGCAAACTCTATTCGCGAGATCTCCATAAGATGGTGTGTAACACAGTCCGGATGTGCAGGCGGCAGCCGCCCCTAAAAATCGGACAATCCCACTACGACAGCCAAACTAAATCACCAATGGCGATGAATACTTTGATACGGAATACCGTAAGCGCTTTTTTGCTTGCATTCCTGCTACCTACTGTGGCCATGGCCCAGTCGGAGATGATGATCACCTGGACCGGTGTCCCGGGTGAATTCGAGACCACGATCCGAGCGGATACCTTGGCGGACGGCTCTCAGGCTCACGATGTATACGTGCTTGAGAAAGGAAAAGTGTATTTCATGCTTGAGTCCCTGGACATTAACGACTCCGTTGTGATCAAAGGGCAAGAATTTGGTGACGGCGAGACGCCAGCTACTGTCCAGGCACTGCCCAAACCTGACGGTGCGTACGGAACAACGCAATGGCCCGGATCCTTCTTCGAGGTATACGGGGACGCAGCCACCTTCAGACTTGAAAATCTCCTTCTCAATGGGGCACTGGCGGACGAGTCCAACAGCGTATTCAGTACGTTGACGGCACGAGGTGACGACCAGATCATCGAGACGGAGAACGTGGTATTTGCAAACTTTGACTGGAACATGCAGTCATTTGGAAACGATACCAGCTTCGATATCAATGACACGGTCGGCAAGGACTACCCGTCTTACCTGAATGGCATCTTCTTTGGAGGTTTTCTCTGGGGAGGTGGCGGCTGGATGGGCTCATTCAAGGACATCGAGATCACCAACAGCTCCATCATGAACTGCTGGTGTAACGCGATCGTGATCTCAACCCATGCCGAGCAGGCCCTGGTAGACCACGTGTCGTTTGTGAACATCGTTGCGGGCGCCTTCTTCCACAGAGGGACCAACAACCTGACGGTCAGAAACAGCCTCTTCTACAACTCGATGATGTGGAGACACTCGAAGCGTTGGGATGCCATTCTTTGGGGTGATGACATAGCTCAGGGACCCATTGGCGTGATGAACCTTGCCTCTCAGGTGCCAGCTGATTCGGCGACCATCGCAAATGGTCGCGGGTACGATCACTTGAGTCGCAATATCACCTGGCACAACAATGCTTGGGCTAACGATCAAGTTGTTCGCGACAACTGGGACAGCTACCCCGAGACATGGTCTTGGGAAGGTACCGATGCTGACGGGAACCCTGTCACCTTGGCTGATACCACCATGTACACGGCGGACGAGATTTCTGTTTGGGTTGGAGCGCTGGGCCAGAGCCTGATGGATGCAGATCCAACGATCACGGAGTACGACAACGTTGAGACCACGGATGATCTGGCGTTGGAGGACGCGTACACCGAGCAGATGCTTGATCGCATATGGGATTTCCGTGACAATGAAAACCACGATCGCTACACTGATAAGTGGTGGAAATATGAAGCTGATGGAGAAAAAGTCACGGTTGAGTGGCCCATGGCTGAAGACCTCAGCTACAGCATGAGCTCACCGGCCGCAACGGCTAGCACCTCCGGCGGCCCGGTCGGTGATCCACGATGGAGTGGAGCCAGTGGTGTCGATACGGAAGAGGAGAGTGTCTTGCCTGAGGCCGTAGCGCTTCACCAGAACTATCCGAACCCTTTCAATCCGACAACCGAGATTTCATTCACGCTGGCAGATCGGTCTGCTGTACGACTGACGGTGTACAACGTACTCGGTCAAGTTGTGCGAACACTGACAAACGAAGTCATGCTACCAGGAACACACAGCTTCACCTGGGACGGTAAGAACTCCTTTGGCAGTGCCGTGCCTAGCGGTGTCTATATGTACTCCCTCAGTACGGGAAATCAGGTGATCACGAAGAAAATGACTCTGATCAAGTAGTCATTTTCCCACCGATAGCTTGAAGTCTGGAAGGGTCGGGACGACGGCATTCCGTCGTCCCGACCCTTCCTATCTCAGGCAGTGGTAGTTCACTCGGCATGGCCGATGTGAGCTGAACGAGAATTCGACGAGACTGAAATGGTTCAGATACGCCTCTTCACCATCGCACTCCTGCTTTTCGTGGTAGCCACAACCGCGGAGGCTCAGTCTATCACCGTAACGGGCCGGGTTGTTCATGAGCAGACCGGGAGTCCTCAGGTTCGCGTACCGCTGTATCTGATGGGAACGCCGAAGGCTGCGATCACAGACAGCAATGGGAGCTATGTATTCCGAGATGTGACTCCGGGTTCGTACGAACTGGTCGCCGTATTCCCTGGCCTTGGTCAAATAACGGAGATCCTTGAGGTTACGGATAGTGAGGACATCGTGCATGATTTTACGGTCCCTTACGCGATCAGTGCACCTGAAGAGGCGGTAGAAATGGCAAGAACAGATGCATCTACGGCTGCTAAAGCCGACGATCCTGTATCTCGAAGCGGGGTTGTAATTCAGGAAGTAGAGACGGTGTGCTCCTGTTACAGCTCTGCCGTTTCTCTCCTCGATCAGGCGTTTGAACTACGCGGTAGATTTGCAACAAAGAAGGCCTTTGAGGCCGATGCTGCTGCAGGCAAGGAGATGAACTCGCTCCTGAGTGAATGGACTAATCTTCAGCGCCAGTGCTTGTCACAATTCGGGACCAAACTATTCGAGGAGTCGGCCTGCAATAAGCCCTCTGAGATATCGCGCAAGCGCCAGGCGCTGAGCGATATCGGTATTCGTTCCTGACCTACTTTTCTGACGATCTTTATGAATACACGATTTAGCGCATCCATCATCCTCTGCGTATTTCTCCTACTGAGTTTTACGGTCAATGCCTCCTTTTCGCAGTCCGCTAGTATTCAAGGCACGGTGATTGACGAGCAGACTGGGGATGAATTGGTTGGGGCTCATGTGGTGCTGAAGGGTACGAGTCTTGGGGCTGCCACCAATTTTGATGGAAAATATCTTATTCCCAACGTCAAGCCCGGGACGTATGTGATCGAAGCAGGATACATCGGATATGCTACCATTACAGATACGCTTATGGTCAGCCCTGGTATGGACCTCGTTCGCGATTTCGAACTGGTGTATACCGAATTAGAAGGGGCTGAGATCGTGGTGACAGCCCAAGCGCAAGGACAGTTGGCGGCCATTAACCGACAGCTTTCAGAAAAGTCATTGGTCAATATCGTCTCATCCGACAGGATAGAGGAGTTACCCGACGCAAACGCAGCCGAGTCGGTCTCTCGAATTCCGGGGATTACGGTTCAGCGAGAGGGTGGCGAAGGAAACAAGGTCGTAGTGCGTGGTCTCTCTCCGAAATACAATGCCGTTTCGGTCAATGGGGTACGCCTTGCAGCCACCGACTCATCCAACCGCAGTACTGACCTCAGCATGGTCTCCCAGTACATGCTGGAAGGGATTGAAGTGACCAAGGCGGGTACGCCCGATCAAGACGCTGACGTACTTGGAGGAACTGTAAATTTCAAGCTTAAAAAGGCTGAATCCGGCTTTAACTCACGGCTGATCGTGCAAAGCATGTACAACGATCTGCGTGACTCATACGGTGATTACAAATTCGTCTTCACGTCCAGCAAGCGGTTCTGGGATGATCGATTGGGCGTACTGGGACTGATTGACCTGGAGAAGAGGGATCGTAGTTCATGGGAGTTGGGTGCATCCTATACCAATCCCAACGCGCAGCTGGACTCCCTGAATACCCTTCGGTCCACCGGATATCAGTTGTATGACATTTCCAGACTGAACGATCGGACAAACGGTTTATTTGTTGCTGATTGGAGGATTCCCAACGGTAACCTCAGCTACAGCTTCCTGTCCAGTTCAATCGAGTCAGACAGAATCTCGCATTTTGAATCCTACGGGCTGGGCGCAAGGACGCGTCTCATGACATCAGGGAATGCTGATAACAATACCAGGGTTCGGACGCACATTGTTGAATACGAGCAGACGATCGCGAAAAAACTCAATGTATCGGCGTCGTTTTCCAGGGCTTTCTCGGCTCAAAAGCTGGACGACTTTTATTTCAGCTTCCGACAAGAGCAAGCGTTTACAGCGAACCCACTCGGTGCGACAGTAGATACGGTTCAGACCTATATCGTCAACGATACGGTCACCATGTGGCCGGATACGTACAGCCTTGATGAGGATGATACCGAAGAGCGCGATCAGACTTTTCGTGTTGATCTGGGCTATGATATTCGTTTGACGAACAACTTGTCGGGAACTATCAAAGCAGGTGCGAAAAACCGTAGAAAGTCACGTGACTATGACCGAGGTGCCCAATCCGGGCGGTTAAACAATGCACCTGTAAGAGCCATGGAAGGGCTGTCGGAGACATTTGAAGAGCTGGGTGCGGTTCCGTTGGGATACGGTGTCAGACGATTTCCCATTGCTCCTTTTGTGGATGAGGATTACTCCAGTGAGGGGTTTTTTGGAGGCGACTACACTTTGGGCCCATTTCCTGACCTGGATTTTGCTCGGGAAATTTTCGATTACATGGGTGAAAACTTCAGCAACGCAGGGTATTGGGAAGATATCGCGCATACGATTCACAAGACCAATTCAAACCTTTTCGATTATTCTGGAAAGGAAAACTATCTGGCTGGTTACGCCATGGCAGATATGGATATCGGATCCCGCTTGAATGTCGTTTCCGGAGTCCGCTGGGAGAAGAACGAGACCACCTACAGGGCATGGCAGGGATGGTCGGACAACATCCCTAGCTTCTCCTTTACAGCGTACGAGAAGGTAGAGCGCGAGCGCGAAAACACATTTATGCTGCCCGCCCTGTTTGTTCGGCTTAGGCCGGTTGATGGACTGGAATTGCGTTTTGCGAAGACACGGACGTTGAGCCGCCCGAATTACACAGACTTGATTCCTCTGGCTAATTATATCGGATCCTCCAAGTCGGTCAATTATCGAAATCCGAATATCGTACCTGCTGTTTCCGAGAATATCGATCTGAGTGTTTCCATCACGCAGAATTACATCGGATTCATAAGTGCAGGATACTTCCGGAAAAACATTTCCGACCTGATCTACTCGAGTGGACGACGTTACATCGAAGATCACGAGGTGTACGGCTTACCCGAGGAGCTGGAAAAGGGATTCATTCAAAACTATGTATCCAACAACCCGAACGATGTCACGCTTTCGGGTATCGAACTGGATTTCCAAACGCGATTCTGGTACTTGCCGAGCTTCCTAAGCGGATTGGTTTTCAATGCCAACTACACCGTAACTGAGTCAGAGGTCAAATACCCACGAACCGTCATCGAATTTCAAATCGATTATGGTCCGCCGCTTCGTGTCGGCAGTGTGAACGTTGATTCGATCTATGTCGATCGACTTATTGATCAACCGAATCACATCATGAATATGTCCTTGGGGTACGATTACAGGGGCTTTTCAGCGCGAGTCTCCATGCTCCACCGATCGAATATTTTCCGGCAAACCAACTTCTGGCCTGAACTTCGACAAGCATCAGCTGCATTCCGGCGGTACGACCTGTCCATCAAGCAGACACTGCCAGTCAAGGGGATGGATCTCTACTTGAATGTGAGCAATATCACGAGCGCAGAGGATATAAATGAGATGCTGAATGTGGCCAGGTCGATCAGTTCCAGACAGAACTACGGAAGGACGGTCGATCTCGGACTTCGCTATGCATTCTGATACCCGACCTATTCCCGTGAGCGGCACATCTAGCTGATCAACGGTTCATTTTTCAAGCTGCCTAACAACGGACGTATGATGATGCGCAAGATGTGGCTCGCTGCGGCTTTTTCCATCCTCACGCTCCAGCCCGTTGCAGGGCAGGAGATTCCGTCCGGCATTCCCGAAGACCTCGGAATGTCGTCGCAACGGCTTCAGGCCTTGACAGACCTGCTGCAGGGCTACACCGACGGAGGAATGCTTCCTGGCGCGGTGGTTTCCATCACACGAAGAGGACAAATCGTTCACGAATCGGCTGTTGGTTTCCGTGACATGGAAAGCGGTGAGGCGCTGGCTTCGGATGATATTTTCCGTATTGCATCTCAAACCAAGGCAATCGTCAGTGTGGGAGTCCTCATGCTTCAAGAACGGGGACTTCTGCTTATCGGTGATCCGTTGAGCAAGTACCTGCCAGAGTATGCCGAAACGACGGTTGCCGTGCCAGGTGACGAAGGCTATGAAGTTGTTGCGGCTGAACGGCAAATCACGATCCGCCACCTTCTGACGCATACTGCCGGAATTGGCTATGGGTGGGGTGTCGCTGCGGAGGAGTGGGACAAGGCTGACATTCAAGGATGGTACTTCGGGCATCGTGAGGAGCCGATCAGAGAAACCGTTCGCCAGATGGCTGCGCTGCCCATGGATGCGCAGCCCGGCACCGAATACGTATACGGCTACAGCACGGATATCCTGGGTGCATTGATTGAGGTTGTATCTGGTCAGCCGCTGGATGCATTCCTGCAGGAAAATCTTTTTGATCCCCTCGAAATGAACGACACTCATTTCTATCTGCCCGAAGAGAAGCGGGATCGCTTGGCCGTTGTCTATTCTCTTTCGGAGGAAGGGCTTGAGCGCGCTCCGGAAGAAAGTGATATGGTCGCACAGGGCGGCTACGTAGACGGTCCTCGAGCCAGTTTTTCCGGTGGAGCTGGCTTGTTGTCGACAGCCCGGGATTATGGCCGCTTCATGCAGATGATGCTAAATGGCGGGCAGCTCAACGGTCAACGCATCTTGGCACCGTCAACGGTTCGATTGATGACCGCCAATCACCTCGACCGGATCGAGTATACCTGGAGTCGAGGCGTTGGGTTCGGACTCGGTTTCATGGTCATGGAGGATCTAGGGGCGTTTGGTGGACCGGGTTCGCCCGGTGAGTACGGCTGGGGTGGGGCGTACCATTCCACGTACTGGGCCGATCCGGAAGAGGAACTGGTGGTCATATATTTCACTCAGGTAATCCCAGCCACAGGACTGGACGATCATGGCAAATTGCGCGCCATGGTTTACGGCTCGATTATCGAGTAGCCAGGAAATTTTTAGGCCGCATGGACGCTGCTTTTGACACGCTCTTCGTTGACCTGCGCGCGGGGTAGGCGTATTTTTGACGCCTTGGTTTGATTTCTGCTGGTCCAAGGACTGCAAGAATCCGCTCGGAGAGGTGGGTGAGTGGCTGAAACCACCGGTTTGCTAAACCGGCATACGCTTCACGGCGTATCGGGGGTTCGAATCCCCCCCTCTCCGCACCCGGCGAAAACCCCGGCTGCCGTCAGGCAGCTGGGGTTTTTCCGTAACGGCCCAGACGGAGCTTGCTCCAGGAGGGCCGGACGGAAAAACCCCAAGCTCGCGGAGCGAGCCGGGGTTTTCATTGGTAAGGAGTACCCGGGGATGCACGCGAGCGTGAGCGAGCGTAATCCCCCTACGGAGGGGTCAGGATGCACGCGAGCGAAAGCGCAAGTGACAAGCCCTCCGCCAATGTTCACGGAACGCCCCCCGCAAACCCCGGTACACCCGGCATGCTTACGCGACGCATCATACCCTGTCTCGACATCAAGGATGGCCGCACCGTCAAAGGGGTCAATTTCGTTTCCCTGCGCGACGCGGGCGACCCTGTCGAGCTCTCTCGCTCCTATGTAGCGCAGGGAGCCGATGAGCTGGTTTTCCTGGACATCACGGCTACGCTCGAAACGCGTGGCACGCTCCTGGACCTGGTGACCCGCATTGCTGAAGTGGTCAACATCCCATTCACCGTAGGTGGAGGGGTCCGGACCGTGGAGGACGTGTCGCAGCTGCTGAAGGCCGGAGCCGACAAGGTAGCCGTCAATTCGGCAGCCATCGCCCGCCCGGAGTTGGTGCGCGAACTGGCTGATGCCTTTGGGAGCCAATGTGTAGTCGTGGCTATCGACATCAAGGAAGTCGACGGTACGTGGTTCGTGCACTCCCACGGAGGTACGAAGCCAACCGAACTGGAAGCTGTGGCTTGGGCTCGCCACATGGATGAGCTGGGAGCCGGCGAGATTCTGCTCACTTCCATGGATCATGATGGCACGAAAGGAGGCTTTGCCGTGGATATCACGGGAAGGATTTCGAAGGCTGTTGCCATACCCGTCATTGCCTCCGGTGGGGCAGGTAATGCAGACCACTTCAAAGACGTGTTCAAGGCCGATGCGGCTGACGCAGCGCTGGCAGCCAGTATTTTCCATTTCGGAGAAGTCCCGATCCCTGAACTGAAATCAGATCTCCAGACCGCCGGAATACCGGTCCGACTGACATGAGTGACTCTTTTGCAGGCATCATCGACCTGACGCATGGTATCGATGCGCTGGCCTTTGACAACAATGGGTTGATTCCAGCCATCGTCCAGGATGTCGAAACCTCCCGCGTCCTCATGCTCGCGTACATGAATCGCGAGGCCATCACCCGAACGCTCACGACAGGGCGTGTTACCTTCTTCAGCCGGTCCCGTCAGGCCATTTGGGAGAAAGGCGAAACGTCCGGAAATACGCTCCAATTCAGGGAGATGCGCGCCGACTGCGACGGGGATGCCCTGCTCATCAAGGCCTCCCCCATGGGGCCGACGTGCCACACGGGTGCCGATACCTGCTGGGATGAAGTCAATGAGGATCCGGCCGCGTTCCTGCGCCTTCTCGAACAGGTGATTGCGACGCGTGAAGCATCGGGGGATGATACCTCCTACACGGTCCGACTCCTGCAGGCAGGCGCCATGAAAGTGGCTCAGAAAGTGGGCGAGGAAGGCGTGGAGACCGCGCTCGAAGGGGCCGCGGGCACTGAAGAGAAACTGGCCGAAGAAACGGCTGATCTGCTCTACCATGTGCTGGTGCTTCTGCGGGCCCGTGGTATGTCGCTGAAGGACGTGACGGATGTTTTGCGGGAGCGTCACGGCGGATAGCCCTCCGGGCCACTTCTTTGGGTGCTTTGCAGGTCGCACCGAAACAAGTACTTTGTCCTCGTAGCCACCCCCGGACCAGGCATCTCCCGTGATCAACCCCTTGCGTATGCGGATTCTTCGCTGCGGATTACTTCTGTTTTGTGCCCTCGTCGCCCAGCCGACACGCGCTCAGCAGGCCACGATTCGTGGTTTCGTCACGGATGCATCTACCGAGCAACCACTGCAAGGAGCCACGGTAGCCCTCAGATCGGATGGAGTGCTCGTCTCGGCTGTCGCAACGGATGGTGACGGCTATTTCTTTATCCATCGCATCATCCCGGATGCCTACGAAATCGTCATCTCCTTCGTGGGGTTTGTGCCCTGGAGCGAGCAGCTGCAGCTCGTTGGGAACGATACGAGGGATATCCGGGCACGCCTTGTTCCATCCATGTCCGAGGTTGGGGAGTTGGTTGTCGAGGCCGACGCTGTGGGTGGTATTACTACCGTCGCCGCTGGTCTCGAGACGATCGTGCCCCGTGCCATCAATCGTGTGCCCGTACCCGGCGTCTCCGGCGATCTGGCCTCCTACCTGCAAACCGTTCCGGGTGTGACCTTGCAGGGAGACCGCGGCGGGCAGTTCTTCGTGCGTGGCGGAGCCGTTGATCAGAATCTGGCCCTTCTCGATGGCTTACCCGTGTACATGCCGTTCCATGTCGTCAGTTCGTATTCCGCTTTTCCCGAGGAAGTGGTTGACCGGGCTGCCTTCTATACCGGTGGCTTCGGAGCCCGCTATGGCGGTCGGGCTTCTTCCATCCTGGACGTCACTGCTCGCAATGGCAACAAGCAGCATCCATCGGGCTCGGTATCTGTTGCCCCCTTTCTGAGTGCAATTACGGCAGAGGGACCTCTTGTGGAGGGGCGGGTCTCGGTTGTTTTGAGTGCTCGCCAGTCCTTTGTGGATCAGCTGATGCCCAATTTCCTGAGTCAGCGCATGCCCTATCGCTTTGGTGACCGCTTCGGGAAGATCCATGCCCTGATCGGAACTAATAACGAGCTCTCTGTCACCTTCCTGGATACCGACGATCGAGGTGATATCGCGGGAACGAAGAAGTCCGTATTCGGTGACGCCCAAGCTGCCGCGATCACGGACACGTCAGAGGTCGCTTGGGACAACAGGGTCTATGGTGGTGCGTGGACGTTTCGCTCGGAGCGCCTACCCGTCGTATCCCGTATCTCTGCTGGTCGTTCAAGGATGGCCAATGCGTTTGGTCCCCCCGGCGCACCGGAACGTTTTGCCCGTATCGAAAGCAAAGAAGCAGGCATTCGATTGAGCTGGCTTCTGCAAAGGGGTGACATTGCCATCGGATCGACGGTGCGCAGAACCGAGTTGGAATACCTATTGGATGATCTGTTTACCGAGTACACGACCTCGCAGGAGACCTTGCTCGAGGTTCAAACGTACGCAGAAGCCACGCTGGATGCCTTGGCTGATCGCGTCTCCGTCAATCCGGGCGTACACCTCTATTCACTCACCGAGCGGTCGCAGCGCTGGGTCGAACCCCGGCTACGACTCTCGTTCTGGCCCACGGATCGAAATGGGCGTCATCAGCTGAATGCCTCGTGGGGTATCTATCACCAATCGCTGACCGGTCTGACGGACGAGCGGGATCTTGCGAATCTTTTTACCGCTTGGATTACAACACCCGAGGGAGAGCAGCCCATGCGGTCCGTGCATGCCATTCTAGGATGGTCCATGCGGTTACGACCCTCCATGAGCTGGGCCGTTGAGGTATTTCATAAAGGGTATGAGCATATCTCAGCCCCTGTTTTCAGTGCTTTTCCGCAGTTCACTACCTCCATTCAGGAGGCTCGTGGTGTGGCGTACGGGGCAGATGTTCGCCTAAGTTTCGAGAAGCACCCGTTCGTGCTACGCTCGCTGCTGGATGGCAGCCTGTCCTATACGTGGTCGAATGTGGAGTACGAAGCAGGACCCTACACCTATCACCCGGCGCATGACAGACGCCATCAGGTGAATGCTGTGGTACGTGCACAGCGAGGAGAGGTTGGACTGACGGCGCAATGGCAGTTTGGCTCGGGTTTGCCATTCACGGAGTCCGGTGGCTTCGATAAATGGTATCTGTTGACACCGGACGTGGATGTCGCTTCCGAAAAAGGGATCGATCGGATCGTGTACGCCGAACCCTTCGGGGGGCGGCAGCCCACATACGCTCGACTGGATCTGTGGCTGGAGCGCAGGGTGGAGCGAGGGCGATATGTCGGCACCCTGCGTGCAGGAGCCCTCAACCTGTTCAACAGGGCCAACCTGTTCTACTACGATCTCTTCACGTTCAGTCGTGTCGACCAGCTTCCGTTCATTCCCTCGGTTGGATTCAAGGTGGGGTTACGCTGATGAGACGAACTGTTTGGGGCATGGGGCTCGTGATCGTATCGCTTTGCTGGATGGGCTGCGATGACACCTTTCTGGATCCTTTTGATAATGATCAGCGCTACTTCACGGTCTATGGGTTTCTGGATCCATCCCAGCTTCAGCAGACCGTCCGGATCATCCCTGTTACCCGTTTTCCCGAGGATATCCAGGGTCCTGCGCAGTCGCAGGCGTTCATCGATGCACGCGTGTATACCCGGGATTTGACGGACAGCACGTCCACATTATGGCGTCATGAATTGAAGCGGCTCCAGGACGGCTCCTTCATCCACCTCTACCACGCGGAATTCCTGGTCAAGGCAGGGCATACCTATCGGTTGGATATCATCCGGAACGACAACAAGATGGCATCGGCAACCACGACCGTTCCTCGACCTCCTTCTGATGCGTTCGTTGTGGCAGGAGACCCGTTTGTTCGGGCAGATTCGTCCATCGTACGACATATCTCACTACCCGGAATTCCAGCCTTATGGGATTTTGAGGCGATCTATCTGGTCGAGGGACAGGATTACAGGGATCGCGTTTTCGTGCCCTATGATACGCCGTCGGGTCCTGGACCCGACGGCGTGTGGCAGTACGAGATGGACGTCACAGCCGACCAGGACTCCATCATTGCACGCGCTCGTCGCTACATGCGCACGCAGACCTTCGATACGATGCCCGTGACCTTGACAGCCATGGGCGTCCAATTCCGCATCATTGACGATGCCTGGTACCCCCTACTCAGCGGGGAGGACGTAGCGACCCTGTCGCAGCCAGGCTACGTCTCAAATGTCGTCAATGGCTATGGACTGTTCGGCTCCCTCGGCATTCATCGCGAGGAGTGGATGGTATCCAGAGAGCTCGCAGAGCGGTTGGGCTACCCCATCACCGTAGACTTTGACGCACGTTTCTGACGCCTGGTACGCTGTTATTCAAACAACGCAGGATCCAGTCCGGGGATGATGCGCAGGGCATTTTCGTAGTACACAGCCCGCAGTACATCGTCTGGCAGGTCCAGCCCGTACAGTTTCCACTGGGCGTGGTACTTGCGATAGTAGGGGAAGTATTCGTCGCCGGTCTCGAAGACCCGGAAGTACGTATAGAACTCCTCCACGCTGTAGGAATCCTTTCCGAACAGGATGCGATCCTTGTAATCGATCATGAACTGGCGCGCCGCACGCGGCTGACGCCCTAATTCGTAGATGACCGCGGCCACCTCGGTGACCATGTTCGGGTTCTCATCCAGGCGCTGACCCAGCTGCTGAAGGTCCTGTCCCATCCAGCTCATGTGGGCGCTGATGAAGGTCGTACCCCGGTGCTTGGCCATGATGTCGAAATGCTCCGACATGATCTGCTCCCAGGATGCATTTGTGGCCGGATCGCGGTAGCGGTTCGGGCGAAGCTTCAGTTCAAGCCACTTTTCGTTGTACTTGTCGCGCGGCTTCCAGAAGTTGGCCGGCTCGGCCGAGTGGATCAGCACCGGCACGCCCATCTCGCCGCACAATGCCCAGATGGGATCCAGCCGCGGATCATTGACCGGTACGCGGTTGCCGTCTACATCTTCCACGTCGAGCCCCAGGTTCTTGTAGACCTTGAGACCGCGGGCGCCGGCTTCAAGGTCTGCCCGCAATTGGGCCACGGCCCGCTCCGTCCATCCTGGTGCGCCGACACTGTCGAACTCGACGTTCGCAAACGTGATGAATCGCTCTGGGTAGCGACCTTCCATATTTTCAATCCCGGCCTTCAACGTCTCCCCGGACTGACCGGACAGGTTGACCAGCGCGGCCACGTTCATCCCGTCCATTTCAGCAATCAGATTATCGATGGCCTCATCCGTCATCTTCGAAGCCTGGAACCAATGACTGTGGACGTCAACGGACGGGTATTTGGAACGCGTGACAATATTCTCTTCCACGACCAGTGTGGAGGTGGGCTCGAACTCTTCTATCGTCATGTCGCCGATATCCTCGGCGCTACCCGGGGAGGAGGATTCCGTGCCACAGGCCGGGAGGAGAAAGATGAGGAGTAGCAAAAAAGAGCGGTTCATGGCTGCGTACTGGGTGGAATATCTGAACCATCGGTGACGGGAAAGGTACGACGCGGTGGTACAGATTCCAGCCTGCTTCGTTTCCATACGCCATGTCCGCTGAGCGCACATCCGAACTTCTGAAGGTCGAACAACCGTTCGAAGTGGTTTCCGAGTTCGAACCCACGGGTGACCAGCCGCAGGCCATCAAGGAACTCATGGAGGGCTTGACGCGCGGAGACGAACACCAGACGCTGTTGGGTGCAACAGGGACCGGGAAGACCTTTTCCATGAGCCACGTCATTGCCCAGCACGGCAAGCCGACGCTCGTGCTGAGCCACAACAAGACGTTGGCCGCGCAGCTCTATGCCGAGTTCAAGCAGTTCTTCCCGAACAACGCCGTTGAGTTCTTCATTTCCTACTACGACTACTACCAGCCCGAGGCGTACATCGTTCACTCGGACACGTACATCGAGAAGGACATGTCGATCAATGAGCGCATCGACCGCCTTCGCCTGAAGGCCACGTCCAGCCTCGTGTCCGGGCGCAGCGATGTCATCGTGGTGGCCAGCGTCTCCTGTATTTACGGCTTGGGATCGCCAGACGACTTCAAGAAGCAGATCGTGCAGGTCAAGGTCGGGGACACCATCCCGCGCAACGATCTCTTGCACGGGCTCTCAGGCATCTACTATGCCCGCAACGATATTGAATTTGCTCCCGGGGCTTTCCGCGTGCGGGGCGATGTGGTTGAGGTCTTTCCAGCCTACTCCGAGGACGAGGCCTACCGCATCGAGTTCTGGGGTGATGAGGTTGAGCGCGTGACCGTATTCGAGCCCATCAGCGGGGATACGATCATGGAGCCACGGTATCTGACCATCTATCCGGCCAAGATTTTCGTCACCCCCAAGGAACAGGTCATGAAGGCCGTCAAGACGATCGAGGAAGAGCTGAATTGGCGATTGGCGGTGCTGCGAGACAACGGCAAGATGCTGGAGGCGCATCGGTTGGAGCAGCGCACGCTGTTTGATCTGGAGATGCTGAAAGAAGTCGGGTATTGCTCGGGCGTAGAGAACTATTCGCGTCACCTGAGCGGGGCCGCCCCGGGCGAACGTCCCAAATGTCTCCTGGACTATTTCCCGGATGATTTCCTGATGGTGGTAGACGAGAGCCACGTCACGCTCCCGCAGGTGCGTGCGATGTACAACGGGGACCGCGCCCGAAAGCTGAACCTGGTCGAGCACGGTTTTCGGTTGCCGTCAGCGCTGGACAACCGCCCCATGACGTTCGAGGAATTCGAGGCGAAGCAGCACCAGGTGGTTTACGTCAGCGCTACGCCAGGTGAATACGAACTGGAGCTGTGTGGCGGCGTGTTCGTCGAACAGGTCATCCGTCCGACCGGCATTCCGGATCCGGAGGTCATCCTGCGGCCTACCAAGAACCAGATCGACGACCTCCTCGAGGAAATCAAGGTGGTCACGGATCGCAACGAGCGCGTCCTAGTCACGACGCTGACCAAACGCATGGCAGAGGACCTGGCCGACTATCTGGACGGATACGGCCTGAAGGTGCGCTACCTGCATTCTGATATTGATGCCCTGGAGCGCGTCGAAATCCTTCGGGGCTTGCGCTTGGGTACGTTTGATGTACTGATCGGCGTGAACCTGCTGCGTGAGGGGCTTGATCTGCCTGAGGTATCCCTCGTAGCTATCATGGATGCAGACAAGGAAGGCTTTCTGCGCTCGGACCGTTCGCTCATCCAGACCGCAGGCCGCGCGGCCCGTAATGCAAAAGGCAAGATCCTGATGTACGCCGATAATGTTACGGGGTCGATGCAGCGCATGATGGACGAGACCGACCGTCGCCGCGAGATCCAGGAAGCCTACAACGAGGAGCACGGCATCATTCCGCGAACGGTCAAGAAGTCGATCGAGCAGATCAACCAGGGCACGGCCATCGCCGACGAGAAATTCCAGGATGGAGGACCCGCCTCGCAGTACTACGATGGACCAGATCCACACCGCAAGGTGGCCGACCCGATCATCAAGTACCTGACCGACGATCAGAAGCGCGACCTCGTCAAGCAGATGCAGGAGGAGATGCTCGAAGCGTCCAAGAACCTGGAGTTTGAGAAAGCTGCCGAACTGAGGGATTCCATTTTGCAGATCGAAAACAGCCTGGAATGATGTACCGAATCCTGCTTATTGCCATCCTTGCCCTGCCCTCCATGTCCGTCCGGGCGCAGGTTGAGCCGTGCGCATCGCTTTCCCTGTACTGCATCGACCTTGTGCCGCGCCCGGAATTCCGAGAGGTCAGCGGACGGGTGGATCTGGCCCGGGCAGCAAGCGCCTTCGGGCTGGCCGTTACCCGTGATGGAAAGGTGCGCTACCGGTTGATTGCACAGGTTGACGGTCTGCCTGATCCATCAACGCTCGGTCCGTATACGCGGTACGTGTTGTGGGCGATGCCGCTGACACTGTGGCCCATGACCAACATGGGCGATGTCTCGAATGGAAAGCAGGAACTGGGCGAGGTCAGTTTGAACAAGTTCATGCTGCTCCTGACGGCCGAGCCGGACGGGGACCTTGAGGAACGCACAGGTCCGATCGTGTTGCGTGGTCGATCGCCATCGAGCCGACTTGAGCCCCACGACATGTTCCAGGTATCGGCTTTTGCCGATCCGGCGGACATGCCGGGTGGTCGTTCGGGTAGCGGAGGGCACCAACATCATCAGATGATGGCCTCATTCGCGGGACCATCCGGACCCGCCATGCACCCCGGCGTGGCCATGATGGATGCGATGATGACGCTTAGTCCGAGCGAGCCGGAATGGTTGCCTGCTGCGGCCGGCGATCCGTCCGGACTCCCGGAGGCGCGCCCACGCGAGGTGCTGAACCTCTCCGATGGCGACCAGATCGAGCTGCATGCCTACCCCGTCCGGAAACGGATTGCCGGCCGCGAATTCGCCATGCTGGGCTATAATGGGCAGATTCCAGGCCCATTGCTCGCAGTGGAATCAAATGTAACTGTAAAAGTTACATTCAAGAATGATGCGCCCTTTGCCAGTTCGATCCACTGGCACGGCCTCAGGCACGAGAACCGATTCGACGGCGTGCCGGGCATGACGCAGGACCCGGTGCCGCCCGGCGGCGTGTTCGAATACGAGGTCACGTTCCCGGATGCCGGCATCTACTGGTACCACCCGCATCACCGGGAAGAGGCCCAGCAGGAGCTGGGATTGTACGGCAACATGCTGGTCCTGCCACCGGATGACTCGTACCTCCCACCGGCCGACCGGCAGGAAGTCCTCGTGCTAGACGATTTCCAGATTGGCCCCGGCGGACAAGTGCCCTTCGGCGAGCAGAAAACCAACTTCGCCCTCATGGGCCGCTTCGGCCGTACGCTGCTCATCAACGGAGAAGAGCGCCCGACCTTCGAGGCGCGCGTCGGGGAGCGTATTCGCTGGTTCGTGACAAACGTGTCGAACACGCGAACGTGGAATGTGTCGGTCGACGATCACGCCCTCGAACTCGTCGCCTCTGACCTGAGCCCCTACCTCGATCCCATCTGGGAGGAGAGTATTACCATGGCGCCCGCCGAGCGGTACGTGGCCGATCTGTATCCGGAGGAGCCGGGCCGTTATCCCATCGTCAACCGTATCCAGTCGCTCGACCACACCCGCGGCATGTTCTTCCCGGAAGTTGACACGCTGGGGTGGTTGGAGGTGCAGCCCTCTTCGGGTGATGCCACTGGGCGTCCTGCCGACCGAACGCCTGCTCAGAAAGCCCTGGCCGCCGACCTTGCGCGCCATGCAGAATGGCACGACAAGACACCCGACAAAGCCATCGACCTGCTGCTGCGCACCGAAGGCCTGCCGCCGCTGGTGGAGTGGATCCTGCGTGCCGACCAGTCCTATTTCCTGCCCGTGGAGTTCTCCGACACCATGCCCATGATGAACTGGAGCTCGACTGGCAATGAGGTGGAGTGGGTCATGCGTGAGCCCTCCACGGGCCGTGAGAATATGGCCATAGAGTGGACCTTTGAGCGTGATAGTGTCGAGAAGATTCGCATCACCAACCGCCGGGACAGCCAGCACGCCATGCAGCATCCCATTCACCTGCACGGTCAGCGCTTCCTGGTGCTCTCCTACAACGGGCAGCCCATAGAACACCCCGTTTGGAAGGATACCGTCCTCATCCCGACCGGCATGACAGCGGATATCCTGGTCGAGTTCACCAACCCCGGCCACTGGATGATCCACTGTCACATTGCAGAGCATCTGGAGACGGGCATGAAGATGGCCTTCCGGGTGAATTGAGAGTCGTGTAGCCCGTGGTGGGTTCAGTCCGGTGTGGGCATGACGGTTCGAACGCTTGCACCCACGACCCGGAATCGCCTA
>Ga0181573_10000456_pt1 | contig 42575 bp, 33 predicted proteins | sample 101ome_25_FD_148643 | JGI IMG/M metagenome (GOLD analysis project Ga0181573, IMG submission 148643) | Coastal salt marsh microbial communities from the Groves Creek Marsh, Skidaway Island, Georgia - 101409BT metaG (spades assembly) | ecosystem: Environmental > Aquatic > Marine > Intertidal zone...
GCCGTCCGGCGCCGCCAAAATCATCACGTGTTCCGAGAACTTCCACGGCCGCACGACGACCATCGTGTCGTTCTCGACGGATCCGGACAGCACGGGTGGGTTTGGGCCCTACACCCCCGGCTTCGAAGTCATCCCCTACAACGACCTGGACGCCCTCGCAGCCGCCCTCAAGGACCCCAACGTAGCCGGATTCCTCGTCGAGCCGATCCAGGGCGAGGCCGGAGTGAACGTCCCTGCGGACGACTACATCCGAGAGGCGCACGCGCTCTGCAAGGCGGCGAACGTGCTGTTCATGGCCGACGAAGTCCAAACCGGCATCGCCCGCACCGGCGCCTTGCTCGCCACCTGCGGCAACTGCACCTGCGAGGCCAAGTGCGAACGTCAATCGACGTACGTGAAGGCCGACCTGCTCATCCTCGGCAAGGCCATCAGCGGTGGCGCCTACCCCGTCTCAGCCGTGCTCGCAGACAACGCGGTGATGGGCGTGATTCACCCGGGGCAGCACGGATCGACGTTTGGGGGCAACCCCGTCGCCGGCGTCGTCGCCACCGAAGCCCTCGCGATCGTGGCCGACGAGAAGCTGGCCCAAAACGCACGCGCCCTCGGTGCCCGCTTCCGCGAAGCGATGCAAGAACTCGTGGACGAAAGCCCGCTCCTGAAGTCGGTAAGGGGACGCGGCCTGCTCAACGCCGTCCTCATCAACGACACGCCCGACAGCAGCACGGCCTGGGATTTGTGCGTGGCGCTGAAGGACAACGGCCTGCTCGCCAAGCCCACCCACGGGAACATCATCCGGTTCGCCCCCCCCCTCGTCATGACAGCAGAGCAACTCGAAGACTGCATCGCCATCATCGCCAAGACGGTGCGACAGTTCACCAAGGCTTGACCTGATTGGGACAGGTTGTGCCCCAGGTTGCACATGCACATTCCCCTGCAACGTACGTTCGGCGCATGAAATTGAATGGACTTCCCTTGATGAAACAACGCTTCTACTTGTTCATGTGGTTTGCGCTGCTGAGCGTGGGGCTGCATGCGCAGGAAGAACGCACCCTCGACCAGGGATTCAACAGCTGGTATGCAGGAACCCTGGTGGCCCCACTCGCACCCAACCTGGACTTCGTCGGTCAATACCATTTTCGCCGGACCGATTTGGGCTCCGAGTGGCAACAGAGCCTGCTGTTCCTCGGGGCAGAATGGTCGTCGCCTGCCAACTTGAAATGGTCGGCCGCATACGGCAACATCATCAACTTTCCCGGCGGCGAGGCCAAGCAGGAGCATCGCTTGTTTGAGCAATTGGTGTACACCTTTCCCGCTGGCAAGTGGTCCATCGGCCACAGGCACCGCGTCGAACACCAATGGCTAGAACAAAAGGACTACGCATTGCGCCATCGGTACCGGATTGATTTCAGCGCGACACGAGCCCTCAACGAATCAGGCTCATGGAAATTCCGCGCCCACAACGAGTCGCTCATTGCGCTGTTTGATCGCACGACCAACATAGTCTACCAACAGAACTGGTTTGGCATGGGCTTTGTCCACGCCTTTTCGCCCAACTCCTCGTTGAACTTGGAGTACCTGAATCAACTCATCGTTTCAGGAGGTGGTTGGAACGCCACGAGCAACCACACCGTCAACTGGATGTACGTTCAAAAGCTCGACTTTGCCAAGTCGGAAAATCGCTGATTTCTCGTTTCATTTCAGCCAGCCCTGTTCCCTCATCCAGTCGTCGTTGTAGACTTTGCCGGTGTAGCGCGACCCGTGGTCGTGGAAGAGCACGACGGGCACGTCGGTGGGCTTGAGCCGGTCCTTGAGTTGGCGCAGTCCTTGGAACGCGCTGCCGCAGCTGTAGCCCAGCAGCAACCCTTCCTTTTTTGCAAGCTCGCGCGCCGTGTGCGCCCCGGCCTCGTCCGTCACCTTCTCGAAGTGGTCGATGAGGCTGAAGTCGACGTTGGCCGGGAGGATGTCCTCGCCGATGCCCTCGGTGATGTACGCGTGGATTTCGCTTTCGTCGAATTCGCCGGTCTCGTGGTATTTCTTGAAGACCGAACCGTACGTGTCGATGCCCCAAATCTGGATGTTCGGATTCTGCTCCTTGAGGTACTTGGCCGTGCCGCTGATCGTGCCTCCCGTGCCCACACCGACAATGAAGTGGGTGATTTTGCCCTCGGTTTGCTTCCAAATCTCCGGCCCCGTCGTCCGGTAATGCGCCTCGCGGTTGGCGAGGTTGTCGTATTGGTTGCACCACACGCTGTTGGGGATTTCGTTGTGGAGCTTCTCCGCCACGCTGTAATAGCTGTCGGGGTGATCGGGGGCCACGGCCGTAGGACAAACGTGAACCTCCGCCCCCATCGCGCGCAACACGTCGACCTTTTCCTTGCTCTGCTTGCAGTTGGTGGTGCAAATCAGCTTGTAGCCTTTGACAATGCACGCGAGCGCAAGGCCCATTCCGGTGTTCCCCGAGGTGCATTCGATGACCGTTCCGCCTGGCTTGAGCTTTCCGCTCGCCTCGGCGGCTTCAATCATGGAAAGCGCCATGCGGTCCTTGACGCTGTGGCCAGGGTTGAAGTACTCCACTTTGGCCCAAATCGGACACGGGAAGTCCTCCGCAATCGCGTTCAGCCGAATCATCGGCGTGTTGCCAATGGTCCCCAGAATGTTTTCGTGCACGTTCATGCGTCCAAAAGTAGCGCCCGCCCTGCTGCGCACCACCTTCCTCGGCCCTTACCTTTCACTCCATGAACGTGGAAAGGTTGGTGGCCCGACGCATGGCGCGCAGCAACCGGGAATTGAACTCCCGGCCGGTGGTGCGCATCGCCACGTCGGGCGTGGCCTTGGGGGTTGCCTTGATGATTCTTTCCGCAGCCATTGTCCAAGGCTTTCAGCACGAGGTCAAAAGCTTGGTGGTCGGGTTTGACAGCCACGTCCAAATCGCGCACAGCGACCCGGCGGCGGCGGGCGTCGTTTGGACTCCCGGGAGGTTGGACAGCCTGCGCCGAGTTCCGGGCGTCGAACACGTGGCGTTGCGCCACGAACGTGCCGGCATCGTCGAAACCACAGAGACCCTGCAAGGGGTGATTGTGCGTGGCATCGACTCCACCTCCAACGTCACACGAGTTCGGAACGGGTTGCTCCGGGGCAGTTTGCCTGCGGCCGACACGGACGTGTTGGTGGGCCAGCCGCTGGCCTCCAAGCTGGAACTCGACACAGGCTCACGCCTCACGCTGTACGTGGTCGTGGGCCCCGACGACATCCGGCCGCGCCCGATGCGCGTACGTGGCGTCTACGAAACCGGCCTCCTCGAGTTTGACCAACGGAACGTGTGGGTCGAGGCCTCGGTGATTCAGGATGCGGCGAGACGAGGAGCCGAAGCCCAGGTCGTGCTCGAGGCTGCGGGCGGCCAGACCCGAGCGGTCGGGCAGGCCTTTGGACGGAGCGACCGCGGGTCGAAATGGTCCGGACGGTGGATCGAACTCCCGAACGGCCAGGACCCCCGGGGGCGGCGGTCGGTGGCGCTCGACAACCTCCCCACCGACGCCGTCCCCTTGTGGATCGTGGGACGGGGCGAACTCGCCGACACCGTGGCCCTCTCCTGGGACGGCTCCGCCGGTTGGCAGGCCGAAGTTTCCACGGGAACGCACCGCAGGGTGGTGGACGGGTTTGACGTTTGGGCTTCCTCCCTCAACCAAATGGGCGAACTGCAGGAGCGCCTATTTCAGGCCATTCCGTACGATTGGCAAGCGACCCGCGTGGACCAACAGCATCCGGAAATGTTCAGTTGGCTTGGGATGCTCGACCTCAACGTCGAGGTGATTGTGGGGCTGATGGTGCTGATTTCCATCGTCAACATGACCAGCGCGCTGCTCATCATCATCCTTGAGCGTCGGAGCCAAATCGGACTCCTCAAGGCCCTTGGCATGACTGACAGCGGGGTGGTCCGAACGTTCCTTTGGCACGCCGCTCGGATCCTCGGCACGGGCTTTGCCTGGGGAAACCTCGTGGGCCTGAGCTTGGTCCTGCTGCAGGACACCTTTCATCTCGTACCGCTCGACCCCACCGCCTACTACGTAGATTCCGTCCCCATCTTGGTGGACGTGCAAAAGTTGCTGACGATGGAGGCCACGGCGTTTGGGCTGTGCGTGGCGGCCATGGTGGCGCCGGCCTTGTGGTCCACGAGAATCCGCCCTGCCCTGACCATGCGAATGACCTGAACCTCATGACCTGGAACTTTGAAACTCACCTGCAACGGTTCGACGTTGGCGACAACGGGGAAGCGTGGCAACACGTCGTGGTGCCACCTGACCTTGCGAAAGAGGTGCACGCTTCAGGGCAATCGCGGTTTGTGGTGACGCTCAACGGCACCACCTCGTGGCATTGCGCGGTCAACGTCACCTGCGAAGCCGACCACCAAGAAGCGGGAATTTCCTTCCTCTACGTCGCGAAGCACCACATGAAAGCAGCCGGCCTCGAACCGGGGGCCGAGGTGCAGGTCAAGCTGACCCCGGACGTGAGCAAATACGGCATGGAGGTCCATCCAGAATTGCAAGAGATGTTGGACGAGGACGCCGCTTTTTTGGCCAAATTCGACGCCATGCTCCCCGGCAAACGACGTGGCCATTTGTTGCAAATCAACAAGGCCAAATCCCCCGAAACGGTTGCCAAGCGCATCGCCAAGCTCATGACCGACCTCGGGCTTTCCTTGCTCTTCGGATTGTTCTTGCTCGCCTCGTCGTCCGGGTGCGCGCAGCCCCAATTCGAGCGCCCCGATGTGGTCGAAGAAATCAGGTTGGGCAACGAACGCACCGAGACCTACCTGCCCCTGCTTGAGGGCAAGCACATCGCGGTCGTCGGAAACCACACCAGCGTGGTGGGTGGCCTTCCGGGAGCCACACACCTCGTCGACACGTTGCTCTCGCTGGGCGTCAACGTCAAGCACGTGTTCGCCCCAGAGCACGGCTTTCGTGGGGAAGCAGCCAACGGCGCGGACATCCACGACGGGGTGGATGCCTTGACGGGATTGAAGGTGTATTCCCTCCACGGCAAGCACCGCAAGCCACAACCTGAGCAGCTCGAAGGCCTCGACGCAGTCGTGTTTGACATCCAAGACGTCGGCGCCCGCTTTTACACGTACGTCAGCTCGCTGATGCTGGTGATGGAAGCCTGCGCTGCCCAGGGAGTGGACGTCGTGGTCCTCGATCGCCCCAACCCCCACGGCCACCACATGCAGGGACCCATGCTCCAACCCGAATTCAAGTCCTTCGTAGGTTGGATTCCCACCCCCATGGTTCACGGCATGACCCTCGGGGAATTGGCTCGCATGGCCTCGAAAGAAGGGTGGTTCGAACGGCCTGAAGGGTGGCGTCCTTACGTGGTTTCCTGCATAGGTTGGCAACACGGTGACGACTTTCAGTTGGCCATTCGTCCAAGCCCCAACTTGCCCTCCACGGCATCCGTCGACTTGTACCCGAGCCTGTGCCTGTTCGAACCTACCGAAATCAGTGTCGGTCGCGGAACCCCCATGCCGTTTGAGGTGCTGGGATACCCCGACGTCGGTTGGGGCTCCTTCGCGTTCACACCGCTTCCAACCCCCGGCGCTGCCCCCCATCCCAAACACGAAGGCAAAACGTGCCACGGCCAACATCTGATCGGCCTGACCGAGGACTGGCGAAACGCGACACAAAACTCCAACGAAAGTGGCCTTCCCGGTTTCTCGCTGGAATTGTTGTGGTCGTGGGCCCAAAAATGGCGTTCCAACCACGGCAACAGCCTCGAAGGTTTTTTCACTTCTCCGTCGTTCTTTGACAAACTCGCGGGCACGGATGAAATCCGCAAGGCGCTCGAACAAGGCGTTTCACTTGCCGAACTTGAATCCCAGTGGGCCGCTTCCCACCGAGAATTCTTCAAACGCGCCCAGCCCCACTTCCTCTACGTGTGGAAGTCCCCTTTGCCCGGACGTGAATTCTGACCCTTATCTTGCACCCTGAATCTCCTGCCATGAACGTGTCCCGTACCTCCCTCCTTTCTTTCGCCTCGTTGGGGTTGTTCGCCTTGTTGACTTGGACGGGCTGCACCCGCTACGCCCCGTACGACGGGGAATTTTTTGACTGTGAATGCGGCACCCTCGTCTGGGATGGACGTGAACTTGGCATGCGGATGGCCGAAGTGGAACAACTCGATTCCACCACCTACCGATACCACGTGATTGCCGACCTGCGCGACCAAGAAGAACTCGACGCTCGAATGGAGCCTCGCGACGTCATCTTGACGCTGACGACGTCCTTCGTCGGCGCCTCCACGAGCCTCACCCTCGAAGCGGGCGACGCCGCCATGACGGTTCAGGAAGTCGACTCTCCCGGCTCGGAAGTGCCGTGGACGATGAACGGAGCGGACTTGGCCATCTCTGCCTCCGAGGAAGCGCACGTGATGACACTGAATTCGCTGTCCGCCAAGCGCGGCAACAAAACCGTCGCGGCCAGCGGAGAATTCACCTTCGAGATCGGCGACTGAACCCGGTTCGGGGATCGGCACGCAACGGCCCCAGCACCTCACTTCCTGCAACGACGTACACTTCGCCCCCCCTCCGGGGCTCGATGACGTGCGTGCCTGTAAAGGCGCCGAAAGCAGGCATCGTCAATCGCCATCCCGCCTCGCAGCCTGTCGACGATTCCACAAAGCACGCCACGCGTTCAGACTGCCGTCCTGAACCGCGCATCCGGACCGCGGGGTGCACGTGACCGCACACGTGAACTCGCGTGCCGCGAGGAAGCGGGTCGTCGGGTTCGTGCGTGAACACCACGCCGCCCCCTTGCCAGGAATCCACCACCGTCATGCCCATGCGCTCGTACGTTTCCTCGTTCGCCCGGTCGTGGTTGCCACGCACCAAAACCGCGGAGTCCAACCCGGATGCCAATTCGTCCCGAAGCCAGGCCTGAAAGTCGTCCCAAGCCCGGTTGGGCACGCTGTGAAAGAGGTCACCGAGGAACAGCAAAGTGCGTGGAGCGAGGTCGCGCAGAAGCCCCGTGAGTTCCGACAACGTTTGTTGGTCCACCGTCGGAGGAACCGCCAGACCCTTGGAACGGAAATGCTCTGCTTTGGCAAGATGAAGGTCACTGACCACCAACATCGACTGCTCCGGCCACCACAAAGCCCGTCCCGGAAGGAGCCACATGGCGTGGCCTTCCCGACTCCATTCCACGGCCCCGAAGGGGGTCACATTACGCGTTTTGGGCCTTGATCAAATTCAACGCCGAACCTGCACGGAACCACGCAATTTGCTGGTCGTTGTAGGTGTGGTTCGCCACCACCTCGTCCTTCGAACCGTCTTCGTGAACGAATTCGAGCGTCAACGGCTTGCCTGGGGCAAACTGGTCGAGGTCGAGGAAATTGATCGTGTCGTTCTCCTGAATGAGGTCGTAATCCGCTTCGTTGGCAAAGGTCAAACCAAGCATGCCCTGCTTCTTGAGGTTGGTTTCGTGGATGCGGGCGAACGACTTCACCAACACCGCGCGAACGCCCAAGTGACGGGGCTGCATGGCTGCGTGCTCGCGAGAAGACCCTTCTCCGTAGTTGTGGTCCCCCACCACCAAGGTTGGAACACCTGCAGCTTTGTACGTGCGTTGCACGGCGGGGACCTCTCCGTAAGAACCGTCAAGTTGGTTCTTGACCTTGTTGGTCTCCCCGTTGAAGGCGTTGACTGCGCCAGTCAAGGTGTTGTTGGCGATGTTGTCGAGGTGGCCGCGGTAACGCAACCACGGTCCAGCCATGGAAATGTGGTCCGTGGTGCACTTGCCTTGGGCCTTGATCAGCAACTTGGCGCCGGATATGTTTTCGCCGTCCCACGCCGCAAACGGCGAGAGCAATTGAAGGCGCTCGGAGTCCTCTTTGACTACCACGTTCACACCGCTTCCGTCTTCTGCCGGGGCGAGGTACCCCGCATCTTCGACGTCAAAGCCGCGCTTGGGCAATTCGTCTCCCACGGGCTCAAGCAAACGAACAGGCTGTCCGTCGACCCCAGGCAACGTGTCCGTCATGGGGTTGAAACCGAGGTCGCCGGCAATGGTGATGGCCGTGACCAACTCTGGAGACCCCACAAAGGCGTGGGTGTTGGGGTTGCCGTCGGCACGTTTGGCGAAGTTTCGGTTGAAAGAGTGAACGATGCTGTTTTTCTCCTTTTTCTCCGCCCCCTCGCGCGCCCACTGACCAATGCACGGTCCGCATGCGTTGGCAAACACGCTTCCGCCCATCTCCTCAAACGTGCCAATCAGGCCGTCCCGCTCAATGGTGTAGCGCACTTGCTCCGACCCCGGCGTGATGTTGAGTTTGCCCTTGGCTTCGACACCCAAATCCACCGCCTGCCGCGCAATCGACGCCGCGCGGCTGATGTCCTCGTAGCTGGAATTGGTGCAGCTTCCGATGAGACCAACTTCAATGTTGGTGGGCCAACCGTTGGCCGCGGCCACTTCGCGCATCTTGCTGATGGGCGTCGCCAAATCCGGGGTAAACGGGCCGTTCAAATGAGGTTCGAGGGTGCTCAAGTCGATTTCAATGACTTGATCGAAGTACGCTTCGGGGTTGGCGTAGACTTCGTCGTCGGCCGTCAGGTGCTCTTTGATTCCGTTGGCCAAATCCGCCACGTCCGCACGCCCTGTGGCCCGCAGGTACCGGTCCATGCTGTCGTCGTACCCGAAGGTCGACGTGGTCGCTCCGATTTCCGCGCCCATGTTACAAATGGTGCCTTTTCCGGTGCAGCTCAACCCCTTCGCACCTTCGCCGAAGTACTCTACGATGGCACCGGTGCCTCCTTTCACAGTGAGAATGCCCGCCACCTTCAAGATGACGTCTTTGGCCGACGCCCAACCCGACAAGGTGCCGGTGAGCTTAACGCCGATCAGCTTGGGAAACTTCAGCTCCCACGGCATGCCCGCCATCACGTCCACCGCATCGGCGCCGCCCACGCCAACCGCGACCATGCCCAAACCGCCGGCGTTCACCGTGTGCGAGTCTGTGCCAATCATCATGCCGCCGGGGAACGCGTAATTCTCGAGCACCACTTGGTGGATGATGCCCGCACCGGGCTTCCAGAACCCAATGCCGTATTTGTCCGAAACCGACTCAAGGAAGTTGTAGACCTCGTTGTTCTTGTTGATGGCTTCTTGCAAGTCGCTGTCGGCCTTCACCTTGGCCTGAATAAGGTGGTCGCAGTGCACCGTGCTCGGCACGGACACCTTGGGCTTGCCCGCTTGCATGAACTGGAGAAGCGCCATCTGCGCCGTGGCGTCTTGCATGGCCACACGGTCAGGCGCGAAATCCACGTAGTCCACGCCACGCTGATACACTTGGTTGGGGTTCCCGTCCCACAAGTGGGTGTACAGAATTTTTTCAGCCAAGGTCAACGGACCTCCTTTCAATTCTCGTGCGGCGTTTACGCGCTCGGGGAACCGAGCGTACACGTCGCGGATCATGTCCAAATCAAACGTCATCATGCAGTGTTTCGCCCGCGAAGATAGTCCGCGCACGTCGGACTGCCCACGCCCAGGGCTACGTACCTTCGTCCCATGGCGATGAAGCGTTCCATGTTGCGTGAAATGGGAATGGTGGCCCTGCGATCCGTCCAAGGCCAAGCGCTCCGAACCTCGCTCACCGTCGGAATCATCGGTGTCGGCATCATGGCCTTGATTGCCATGGTTACGGCTACTGAATCGCTCAAAGCGAACGTACGTCAGGAATTCTCTTCGCTCGGCACCCAGAGTTTTTCGATTGACCGCATGCGCAGCGGCGGCATGTTTGACGGGCAACGCCAAGCACCAAGCCCGCCCATTGACTTCCGCGAAGCGACGCGGTTCAAACGCGAAGCGACCTCCTTTGACGTGTCCGTGTCGGTGTTTGGGACGGGCATGGCTACGGCCACTCGAGGCAACCAACGCACCGACCCCAACGTCAGCGTGCAAGGCGTGGACGAATTGTACCTGCCGGTGAGCGGGCTCAAGCTCGCGAAAGGCCGAAATTTCAGCACGTCGGAAGTGGAAAACGGGGCGTCGGTGGTCCTGTTGGGGCAATCGGTGGTGGACCGGCTGTTCGAATCCTGGGAAGACCCTGTTGGCCAGCACGTCCTGGTCGGCGCGCAACGTTACGTGGTGGCGGGCGTGATGGAGGTGAGGGGAACGTCGTTTGGGATGTCCCAAGACAACCAAATCCTCATGCCGCTTCTGGGCGTTCGTCGGCAGTATTCGGACCAAGGACGGAGCTACAACCTGACGTGCACGGTCGACCAAGCCGAAGACTTGCCGCAAGCGGTGGAAGAGGCCACGGGGCTGATGCGAATGGTGCGCGGCGACGCGCCTGGCAAGCCTCACTCCTTCCGCATCCGACAGAGCAACCAACTTGTCGACACCTTGCTTGAAGCCACGGACGGCATCACCTTGGCGGCCGTGTTCATCGGGTTGATCACCCTGTTTGGAGCCGGGATTGGACTGATGAACATCATGCTCGTCTCCGTCAGCGAACGAACGCGCGAAATCGGCACGCGAAAAAGCCTCGGCGCGTCGAGCCAAGCCATACGTGCTCAGTTCTTGGTGGAAGTCATGGTCATTGGCCAGCTGGGCGGCGTGGTTGGAATCCTGCTCGGACTTGGGGCGGGGAACGCCATTGCCTCGTACTTCGAAACCCCGTTCGTCGTGCCGTGGGGTTGGGTGACCGTGGGCGTGGTGCTTTGCTTGCTCACGAGTTTGGCCTCCGGTTACTACCCGGCCCGCCTTGCTTCGAGACTCGACCCCATCGTGGCTCTCGGACGAGAATGAACGGGGGGTGGCGCGAAAGGACGTGATTTGCGACCTTTGCCGCCGCATGTCGAAGATTCTCTACACCCTGACGGACGAGGCGCCCGCGTTGGCGACCTACAGTTTTCTTCCCATTGTTCAAGCGTTTGCCGGCAAGGCAGGCGTGGCGGTGGAAACCCGTGACATCTCGCTGAGTGGCCGGATTTTGGCCGCGATGTCGGACGTGTTGCCGGCCGATCAGGCTGTGCACGACGCGTTGGCGGAGTTGGGCGGTTTGGCCCAAACCCCCGAAGCCAACATCGTGAAATTGCCCAACATCAGCGCCTCAATTCCGCAATTGAAGGCCGCCATTGCTGAATTGCAGGCCCTCGGTTACGCCCTTCCCAACTACCCGGACGAACCCGCCAACGACGAAGAGAAGCAGATCAAGGCGCGCTACGACAAGGTCAAGGGATCTGCGGTAAATCCGGTGTTGCGAGAAGGCAACAGCGACCGCCGGGCGCCGAAGGCTGTCAAGACCTACGCCAAGAAGCACCCTCACCGCATGGGAGCGTGGTCCTCAGACAGCCTCGCGCGCGTTGCGAGCATGAAGGAGGGGGACTTTTACGGTTCCGAGAAAAGTGTGACGATGCCCGAAGCCACATCCGTGGACCTCGTGCACGTGGACGAAAACGGCAACGCCACCACCTTGAAGGCCGGCCTTGCCTTGCAAAAGGGAGAGATCGTCGATTGCGCTTCGCTGTCCATGCGCAAGCTCGAAGCTTTTCTTGCCTCGGAAATCGAGCAGGTGAAGCACGAAGGCGCCCTGTTTTCATTGCACATGAAGGCCACCATGATGAAGGTGAGCGACCCCATCTTGTTTGGGGCCGCCGTTCGCGCCTTCTTCAAGCCTGTGCTGGAGAAGCACGGGGCCGTCTTAAATGCTGCCGGGGTGGATTTCAACAACGGGTGGGGCGACTTGGTGGCGAAGCTTCCGAGCATGAGCGCCGAGGACCGTGACGCGATTGAAGCAACCGTGGCCGAGACGATGGCGATGCGCCCCGGTTTGGCCATGGTGAATTCCGACAAGGGAATCACCAATTTGCACGTTCCTTCAGACGTCATCATCGACGCCTCCATGCCGGCCATGATCCGCGAAGGAGGTAAGATGTGGAACGCCGAAGGAAACACCCAAGATGCGGTGGCGGTCATCCCCGACCGGTCTTACGCCGGGGTGTACCAAGCGACCATCGACTTCTGCAAGGCCCACGGCGCATTGAATCCCGCGACCATGGGCAGCGTGCCCAACGTTGGACTCATGGCCCAAAAAGCCGAGGAGTACGGATCGCACGACAAGACGTTCCAAATGGCGGCTGCAGGCCGCGTGGACGTCGTTGCCGCAGACGGCCGCGTGGTGATGAGCCAAACGGTGGAAGCAGGCGACCTGTTCCGCATGTGCCAGGTGAAGGATGCCCCCATTCAGGACTGGGTAAAGTTGGCCGTGACACGCGCCCGGGCCACCGGCGACCCTGCTGTGTTTTGGCTTGACGCCAACCGCGCCCACGACGCGCAGCTCATTGCCAAGGTGAATGCTTACCTCCCCAACCACGACACCGACGGGTTGGAATTGCACATTCTCGCACCGACCGAAGCCACCACGTTTTCGTTGGAACGCATCGCCAAAGGCCTGAACACCATCTCCGTCACCGGCAACGTGTTGCGGGACTACCTCACCGACCTCTTCCCCATCCTCGAAGTCGGAACGTCCGCCAAAATGCTCAGCATCGTGCCGTTGATGAACGGCGGAGGGTTGTTCGAAACCGGCGCGGGAGGCTCGGCCCCCAAGCACGTCCAGCAACTCGTCGAAGAGAACTACCTGCGCTGGGACAGCCTCGGCGAGTTCATGGCGTTGGTGCCGAGCTTGGAGCACATCGCCACAACCACGGGCAACGGAAACGCCCAAATCCTCGCCGACGCCTTGGACGAGGCGACGACCCGTTTCCTGGACGAGGACAAGAGCCCGACGCGACGCTTGGGTGGAATCGACAACCGCGGTTCGCACTTCTACTTGGCGCTGTTTTGGGCTGAAGCCTTGGCTTCGCAAACCGCGAATCAGGAACTCGCTGCAAAGGCGCAACAGTTGGCCACGTCCTTGCGCCAGGACGAATCGCGCATTGTGGAAGAATTGATCGCGGTGCAGGGAGGCTCAGTGGATTTGGGGGGGTACTACCGCCCCGACGCCACGAAATGTGCCGCTGCCATGCGCCCTTCGGCCACCTTCAACGCTGCGTTGGAAGGCTGGAGCTGAGCATCGAAGCCATTCGAGCTCGTTCCTTGACCACCAGGTCGCGCAGCAACACGCTGGCGCCTGGCGTTTGCCGATCCGCGCGAATGGCGGCGAGCAAGGCCATCCAATCCACTTCTTCTCGGGCCGGCACCGTCGCAGGGTGCTGATCGGCGGCGAACGATTCGGTCAAGACCAAAAACGCCCGCATGTAATCGGTTTGGACTCGGGCCAAGAGGTGCCCGATTTGCGCCACGCTGTCCGGGTCGAGGGTCGTGGCCAGGGCGTTCCTGCACCGCATGACGTTCTCGACGTGGCCGCGAACCAAAGATTCCAAGTCCGCGCCGTGCGGAAGCAGCTGCGGCGTCGGTGCAGGGGTGCCAAGCGAAGAGACTTCCAGGGTTTGAGCGACGTCGCTCAGCAGCACGCATTTCTCCACCCGGCTCTCCGCCAGCGTCGGCACCACCGCGTTGCGCATGAAGTAGTCGCGCACCTTGAACACCGCTTGGTCCAGGGCGTCCGTGACGTTCTCCTCAGAGGCATGTTCATCCAGGCCCAACAGGGCTAGCGCTTTGGAACGTTCCATTCACACAAGTTACGTGAGAACCCCGGGATGGAACCCCGGGAATTCTCCATTCGCGGCTTAAATTCGTGCGAGTTTCTGTGTTTCGCAACAGAAATGCTATCCGAACCCTCTGAGAACGAATGAAACATCCCATGATTTGGACCCTTTGCACAGCAGCCGCCTTGATGGTCGGCTGCGGAGAAGCTGAAAACGCCCAAGCCCAGGCCTCGGAAAAGGTTCAGGCGACGGAAGCAGCCGTCCAACCCGCGGCTCCTGCGACACAACCCGACGTCACCGTTTCACCGAAATGGAAAAGCGGCGTAAGCGCGGCCAACGACGGTGACAAAGAAGGCAAGGTTCGCCTGCACGGCACCATGCCCGCAGCGGACGGCACCGTGTTGTACCTCTACGAAACCGAAGGCCGCAACCTCACTTTGATGGACAGCGCAAAAGTGGCCAACTCGGCGTTTGATTTCGGAAAAGTGGACGTCCACCGCGGATTCTACCAGATCGCCGGAACCGACGCCAAGAACAACTGCCAGTTTGTGATGAATCCGGACGAGGCCGATTTGAACCTCGTCTTTCGCTCCAAGCAGATGACCAGCGGGAAGTCCGCCCCACAAAGTGCTGAAAACAAGGCTTGGTTCACCTACGAAAGCTTCAGCCGCGTCAACAACAACCAAATCCGAGGGCTCCGCAAACAACTCAAGGACAGCCCGTTCCGCGCCCAAGTTGAAAAGCAAATTGAAGACAAGGAGATGGAGTTGGTCCAAAAGCAGCATGAGTTGATGGCGGCCAACCCCGACACCTACCTCGCCAAGTTTTTGGGTTGGAAAAACCCCAAGTACCCAGCTTCGCAAGGGAATTACTTCGACGACATGGACCCCATGGACAACAGCCTGATTCGCAGCATGGCCATCAGCGACCGCATCCAAGGATTCATGGTGGCCTACAGCAAAGGAACGGACCCTGGATTTTTGGCTTGCATTGACATGATCAAGGCGCATTTCGAACCCAATCCCGCAACCTTGGAAAGCGCGCTCTATTCCATGCTTGAAGGGTTTTACAACACCGGCAAAGAACACATTTGCCAGTACATCCTGGACAACTACATCTACGACGAGGACTGCGGCGCAGACTTGAGCGACGTCATCCGCCAGCGTGCCCAAGGCATCATCAACCTTCAGCTTGGCAAGACGCCCCCCAACTTCACGATGAACAAGTGGGACGGCGGGTCGGTGAATTTGATGGAAACCGCGAAAGCCAACAAGTACACGTTGGTCATGTTTTGGGCGTCGTGGTGCCACAAATGCGAGCAAGAAATTCCTGTCCTCATCCCCGTGTATGCGAAGTACAAGAGCCAGGGTTTTGAGGCCATTGGAGTCAGCCTGGACCAGCAACGCCAAACCTGGGTCGACGTAATCACCCAGCGCGGCATGCAGTACCCCAACGTCAGCCAGCTTCAAGGGTGGGACTCCCCCATCGTGCGCGATTACAAAATCACCAGCACCCCAACGTACTTTTTGCTGAACAGCAAAGGAGAAATCGTGCTGAAGCCCAAACGCATCTACGAAGTGGACGCGTTCCTCGCCAAGAACCTCTGAGGGGCTTCGGTCTCTGACTTAGAAAAGGAAGGTCACAGGCCTTCCTTTTTCTTTGCCCTTTTTTTCGCTTTGCGTGTGAGTTCTTCTTGCTTCCACTCGTCGTGGGTGTCGAGCACCATGCCGTCCACCAGACCCACTTTGGGAACCAGCATGTGGGACGATCCCGCAAAAGTCATGATCCGCAGGTAGATTTCCGCGGCGGGCACAATGACGTCCGCACGGTCGGGTCTGAGGTGGTATTTCTCGCGACGGTCGCGCACCGACAGCGCGGCCAACCGGTCGTGAACCGCCTGCAGTTGCACCAGCGGAATGGCCTCGTCTCGCGGGGTAAGTGCGAGACGTTGCAACCGGTTGGCGTTCCCGCCCGTGCCGATGGCGTACAACGGGCGACGCTCGGATTGCAGGTTTTCCACGTAGGCCTCCACCGCACCCCATTCTCCGTCGGGGATTCGGCCTGCCAAGGCGCGGACGGTTCCGAGCTGAAAGCTCTTGCTCTTGACCCGTTCGCCTTCGCGAATCAACGTCAATTCCGTAGACCCCCCACCCACGTCGATGTAGAGGTAGTCGTTGTCCGTGTCCATCACCGCTTGGGCGAAGTTGCCAAAAATCAATTCCGCCTCGCGGTCGCCCGAGATGGGCTCGATGTCGATGTTGGCCGCCTTTTTGACCTTTTTGACGACGTCCTTGACGTTGCTCGATTCGCGCATGGCGCTGGTCGCGTAGGCGTGAAACCACTCCACCCCATGCACGTCCATCAAGTACCAAAACGCCTTCATGGTCTTCACCAAGTGCTTGATTTTGCCCTCGGAAATGGCCCCGTCGCTGAACACATCCGCCCCCAAACGAACGGGAACGCGGTAGAAGCTGAGTTTGTCCACAGCTCGCCTTCCGTCATCCAACTCGTGCACCTTGGCGATCAACAGCCTGACGGCGTTCGATCCAATGTCAATGGCCCCAAACTTCACGCTTTCCTCGCTTTCAGCTCAAGGTACAAGTCTTCTTGCGCTTGCACAAGCTCATTCGCGTTGGAGGGTTCCACCCACTCGTTGCTGCCGTCAGGCAACAACCGTCGCGCGTGGGTGTTGTCCGCCCACATGCGCTCAAAGTTCATCCGAATGTCTTCCGCCAAAGCGGCGTCGAACAAAGGCGCAGACACTTCCACGCGGCGGTCCAGGTTTCGCGTCATCCAATCCGCGCTGCTGAGGTAGGTTAAAGGTTTGCCTCCGTTCCCAAACCGCAGAAACCGCGAATGCTCCAAGTTCCTTCCCACAATCGACCGAACTTCGATGTTCTCGCTCAAGCCCGGAACCCCTGCCCTCAACGCACAAATTCCGCGAACAACCATGCGGATCTTGACCCCTGCTTGGCTGGCGTGGTAGAGCTTTTCAATCATGCCGGCGTCCACGATGTTGTTCAACTTCAGGTCCATCCAAGCCTCTTCTCCGCGCTCAGCTCGCCGAATTTCATCGTCAATCAACTTCACAAACCGCCGACGCGTCGAGAAGGGGCTGACGAACAGGTGCCGGTACACTTTTCGCTCGAAACTGTTTTCAAAAAAGTCGAACAGCTTGGCCAACTCCCCCGTGATCTTGCTGTTCGCTGTCAACAGGCTGAGGTCTTCGTAGATGCCCGCGTTTCTTTCGTGGAAATTGCCTGTGCCAACGTGCCCAAAACGCTGAACCCTTCCCCCTTTCCGCCGCGTCACCAAAATGATCTTGCAGTGCACCTTGAGGTTGGAGATTCCGATGCGCACGATGGCGCCTGCGTCTTGAAGCATGTTGGCCACCTTCAAGTTGTGCTTCTCGTCAAATCGCGCGGCCAACTCCACGATGACTTCGACCTGCTTGCCGTTTCGAGCGGCGTTGATCAGCGCGTTGATGATTTGGCTGTTCTTCGCGACTCGGTAAAGGTTGACCTGGATGGTGGTGACGTAAGGGTCAATGGCCGCCTCACGCAAGAAGTCGACGATGTGGACAAACTTGTGGTACGGGCAGTGGACCAACAAATCTCCTTCCGCAATGGCGTTCATCACGCTGGTCGCAGCGCCGAGCCGGGGGTGGGTGATTGGCGGTTGCGGGGGGTGCACCAAGTCGGTTCGACCAAAGTCCGGAAACCCCATCAAGTCCCGGCGGTTGTGGTACCGGTCGCCGGCAATGACGCTGACGGCCGAGGTGACCTTCATCTTGCGAAGGAGTACATTCAGCATGTCCTCCGGCATGTCGCGGTCGTGCAAAATCCGCACGTACTCGCCCTGCTTGCGCTTTTTCAGCCCGCGCTCCACGCGGTTCATCACGGACCGTGCCACGTCGTCGTCCATGTCCAACGCGGCGTCGCGAGTGGCCTTCAAGGCGTACGCCTCGATGCGCGACGCTTCAAACAGCTTGAAAATCAGCGGCAAGGCAAGCCGAATCACGTCTTCAAGAAACATGACGCGGTGCTCGTTTCCGCGGTCCGGCAACGTCAAGAAGCGAGGCAAATGACGCGGCAATTGAATGACCGCCAACTTGTCCTTGCCGTTGGCAAACGTCAGCCGAATCGCGAGGTACCCGTCCCCGTCAACGAGCTGAGGCATCTTGACCTTGCGCCCAAGCATGATGGGCACCAATTCGGGGCGGACCGTGCGCCGGAAGTAGGTGGACACAAATTCAACCTCGCCTTCGTCCAGCTCGTCCTCGCGCACAAAGCGAATGTTTTCCGCTTCCAAGTCTTCCAAAACGCTGTGAAACGTGTCGTCGTATTGCCGGCGCAAATCGTCGATGCGGCCTTCAATCGCGTCCAAGGTTTCGGCTACGGAGAAGCCCAGGGTGGTTTTGGCCTTCTTGTCCACCAACAACATGCGCTGCAGGTTGGCCACACGGACCCGGTAAAATTCGTCGAGGTTGTTGGAGAAAATCCCCAAAAAACGCACCTTCTCAATCAAGGGCGTCCTGGCCACTTGAGCCTCTTGCAACACCCGCTCGTTGAAGGACAACCAGCTGAGCTCGCGGTTGATGAAATGCGGTTGGGGGGAGGAGTTCCTCATGGCGCAAAGATGGGCATTTGGCTTGCGAAATGTGCCTAGAATTTCGTGGAACAATTGTTACCATTCTTTGACGGAGGAATCGAACCCGGGCAACGGGGGCCTGTTATCTTCGCAGTCACAAATTCACAACTCAAACAACCCATTCCAACATGGCAGTTCTCGTTGGCCGCAAGGCCCCCCATTTCAGCGAAAGCGCTGTTGTCAACGGCACGGACATCGTCGACAACTTCTCCCTCGACCAATACCTCGGCAACAAGTACGTGGTGCTGTTCTTTTACCCCAAGGATTTTACGTTCGTTTGTCCCACGGAAATTCACGCCTTCCAAGAAAAACTTGGCGAGTTTGAATCGCGCAACTGCGCGGTGGTCGGTGTGTCTACCGACACGGCTGAAACGCACCAGGCTTACCTCCGCGTTGCGAAAGATCAAGGCGGGATCCAGGGCGTGACCTACCCCCTCGTTGCCGACACGAACAAGACGGTTTCAACGAACTACGACGTGCTCGCCGGCGAGTACGACTACGACGAAGAGGGCAACTTGACAGCAGAAGGCGAGATGATCGCGTACCGCGGCCTGTTCTTGATTGACAAAGAAGGCATCGTGCGCCACCAGCTTGTGAACTTCTTCCCCATTGGACGCAACGTCGACGAAGCGATTCGCGTGCTCGACGCGTGGATCCACAACGAAACGCACGGCGAAGTTTGTCCTGCGAACTGGGAGAAGGGCAAGGACGCGATGAGCGCCACCAACGACGGCGTGGCCGCGTACCTCGCCAGCCACTAAGTCAGGAACGTCCAGAACATAGAAAGCCCCGATGCATTGCTTTGCATCGGGGCTTTTTTCTTCCGTCGGCCCCAGCGGGGCTTGGTGCTCGGGTCAGACCCGACGCTTGCGACGGCGAACGTGGTGAACCACCTCCCCGTTGGGCGCCGTGTAGCGCTCTTCGCCGGTGTCAAAATGCGCCTCGAGCGCATCCGTCGACCATTCAGGACGAGCCTGAATCAAACAAGCCACGTCGTCGCAAGCCACAGCGGGATTGCCCTCGGAATCGAGGATGACGTAGATGTCTCCGACCAACCGTTCTTTCATGCGTTCGTCGTGAGAAACAGGAGGGGTGTACACCGCGTCGCGCGTTTGGCGCAACTCATTCAGCGTGCGTGATTTGATCATCGTACAGGGATTGAATGTGAGAGGGCGGCGTTGAGCCCTAGACATGCAATATACACATTCTCAACAACTTACACGTGTACTTTGGACACGGTTTGGGGGCCAAACGCGTGCTCGAGCAACCTGAACAACCCGACCGAGGGTGCAGAATTGAGCTCCAGGAGAACTGGACCCGCAGGGTGATGAAGGGTGAGGACCGGACGCGGCCCGGTGCCGCTGAGGGACCACGAGGTATGCGCCTTGGAACAGGGCATGCCGTAAACTTCGAGACGCACACGGAAATAAAGAATGGCGCCCGCTTGGGTGCGTTGGAGGTTCGCCCACTTGATGTCGGACGTTTCCTCCAAAAGTTTACCCACAGGGGCCGGCCCCTGGATCAGACGCATCCGCGGACTCCCCGACCGCTTCCACCAAGGAAACGGTGGACCGCTGATGGCGTAAACTTCCTTCCAGCGGTCCGGGTCAGCGTACGTCAAGTTCCAAAGCATCGGTGCTCCACAGGGTTTGGTATTTGCCATCGCCGTCGTACATCTCCGCTTGGCGTTGCGTGTTGAATTTGCGGTTGGGTCTGGGGTCGTTCCCGACACCAGCCACGTAAATCCAGTTGCCCGCGTTGCTTGCCGGGTCGTAATCGAGCAACATGTGCTCAAACCACGACGCGCCAAGGCGCCAGTCGATGCCGAGGTCGTGCACGAGGTAGGAAGCCACGTTTTGGCGTCCGCGGTTGCTCATGAATCCCGTTCGAGCAAGTTCCCGCATGTTGGCGTTGACAAACGCATCGCGTGTTCGTCCCTCCTTCCAGGCTTCGAACGCCGACCGTTGTGTTCCTCGGTTGGGACTGTCCGGTTTGAGGGCCTTGCGATGAAAAATTCGGCTCCCGTATTTCATCGCCACAAATCGGAAGTAGTCCCGCCAGATCAATTCAAACACCAACCAATACGTGCTGTCGTTGGCTTCGACCATGTCCTCAAACCGGTGCACTTCGCTGGCGATGCGACGCGGGCTGATGCAACCGTGAGCGAGCCAGGGACTGAATTTGCTGCTGTAATCGGCACCTACCAGGCCGTTTCGAGTCTTCTTGTAAACCGCCAGCCTCTTGGTGTCCCAGAAGTAATGCTTGAGCCGGGCCTTCGCTTCACTGGCGCCTCCTTTGAACGGCAACACGCTTCGGCTGTCGGACGGCGGCATCGCCTGTTTGGTGCTCGCGAGGAATTCGGTGAGGTCAGGAACCGCGTCGGAGGTGAGTTGGGCTGGGGTGTTTACGCCAGCTGGAGCGGGAATGCATTCACGCACTTCGCTGAGCTTCTCGACTTTTTTACGGAATTGGGTGAAGATGTCCGGCAACGCCTCGAGGTCCATGGGCAGGTCGTCGGGATGAAACAGCGTGTGGCCTTCGATCCACGAACACTGCCCCCCTTCGGCGCAGACCGCCCGTTCAACCGCGACTTGAATGTCCAATTCTTCAGGCGTGTGCTCCGTTTGCGCGGTGAGTTTGGTGCACCCGTGTTCCTTCATGAGTGCCGGAAGGGTGTCCTCCGGCTTGCCTCGACGAATCAACAGGGCTCCTCCCCGTTCTTCCAAAGCCGATTTGAGGTCTGCGATGCTTTCCAAAAGAAAGCGGGTGCGGAAAGGCCCCGTCTTCGAATGACCCCAGCGGTCCTCGGCCCAAAACCGATCGTCCAGCACCACGACGGGCACCGTTTCGTCACTCCGCATGGCTTCAGCCAAGGCGGGGTTGTCGTCCAGTCGCAGGTCGTTCCGAAACCAATGGAGGGTGCGTGCGTGAGCCATGTCAGAGAGATTCGAGGTTGGCCAACACGGCGTCACCGCGGTCGAGCAAGGCCTGTTGTTGGGGAGCGGGCATCTTGTCCCACGTCCGGTACACCATTCCGATGCGCGGGTTGCGTTCGAGGAGGTCCCGGTTTCGGGCGTGGAAATGCCAATACAGGCTGTTGAAGGGGCACGCGTCGTCCTCGGTTTTGCCTTGACGGTTGTACGAGCACGCCGCGCAATGCGGCCCCATTTTGTGCATGTAGTTGGCCGAAGAGACATACGGCTTGCTGCCCACGATGCCGCCGTCGGCGAACTGGCTCATGCCGCGCGTGTTGGTGATCTCGACCCACTCGAGCGCATCGATGTACACGCCCAAATACCACGCGTCCACTTCGTCCGGGTCGATGCCCGCCAACAAGGCGAAATTGCCCGTGACCATCAGGCGCTGGATGTGGTGCGCGTAGGCGTGGTCGAGGGTTTGGGTGATGGCGTGCTGCAGGCAGCGCATGCCCGTCTTCCCAGTCCAATACCACCCCGGCAACTTCCGGTCGTGCTGGAAAAAATTGAGGGTGGCGTACTCCGGCATCTTGGCCCAATAGATGCCGCGCATGTATTCACGCCAGCCAAGTATTTGTCGAATAAAGCCCTCGACTTGTTCGATGCTCGCGTGCTCAGGAGCCACACGCCATTTGCGTTCCACCGCCTCAATGACTTCACGAGGGCTGAGGATCTTGGCGTTCATCGCGAAGCTGAGTCGGCTGTGGTACACCGTCCAACTGTCTTCTGTGAGCGCGTCTTGAAAATCCCCAAACCGCGGCAGCAACTCTTCGATGAAAAGGTCAAGCAACTCCTGGCTCTCGGACCGGGTGACGGGCCACCCGAACCGCGTGGCGTCGACGCGGCCCACTGTCGCGACTCCTGCGCCGTGGATGGCATCGAGGAGCTCCGTGACGTCCCGTTCCCACAAGCGAGGTGCCGGAGGAACGTGACCCTTGGGGAGTTTTTTCCGGTTGTTGGCGTCGTAATTCCATTTCCCGCCCTCGGGCTCGCCGGCTGCGTCCATCAGCACGTCGTGCTGCTTTCGCATCTTCCGGTAGAAGGACTCCATGAGGTACTGCTTCTTGCCCTGGAAATGGTCTGCCAAATCCGTCCGTGCGGTCAAAAAATGTTCTGTGTCGTCCACCTGCACGTCGACTCCGAGTTCGCCGGGCCAGGACGTGGCTGCACCATGAAACAGCTGATCGAGGCGCCACTCGTCGGGCAACTGAAATCGAACTTCGGACGCGCCGCATCTCGTGACGATGTCGCGCAGAACGTCGAGCATGGGGAGAGCGGCGTCCGGGCCGTCAATGGGCAGGTAGTGCAGTCGGTGACCGTCGGCGATGCGCTCCTTGGCAAAGCTGCGCATCGCCAGAAAGAACGCGAGGACTTTCTGGACGTGATGGCGGGCGTAGTCCGTTTCTTGCCGGCTCTCCAGCATCACCGTCAGCACGTCGGGATCAGGCGACTTCCACCACGCGTGGGCGGCATTCAGTTGGTCGCCCAGCACAAGACGAACCACGCGGGCGGGCTGAAGGGTTGGTGAGGCGGGAGCGTCCATGGTATGCATGAAACACCCCGAGGCGCGTCATGTTTCCTTGGAGGCCGAGGAGCGATTTCGGCGGCAGCGTTCGCTGCAATGTTTCACGTTTTCCCAGTCGCGCTCCCACTTTTTCCGCCACGCAAAGGGTCGCCCGCAGGTAACGCAAATCTTCTCAGAAAGGTGGGGCTTTTTGTGGGCCACGACGACTCAGGGCATCCAAAGCTTGGACCATCCCACGGCCACGTAGGAATTGCCTGATCCGTCGGTCCAACCCACGCTCACGTCGAATTGGCTCCACGGGTCTGGACGCCACGCAAGGCCTGCGTCGCCCTGCAAACCGCCGCCTGCACCAAACGCTTCGACGTAGGCGTACAGGGTTTCCGACACGCTGTAGCCCAAGGCAAGGGTGTACTCTGCTTCTCCAACGGCGGCCTGCTCTTCTGTTGCCCACTGCCACGCGATGCCGACGTTGGTGCCGATGCTGAAGCGAGAGCCAAGAGGTTTCGCCACGTTGAGGCGAACCTGTCCTCCGTCGTTTGCACCGGGGCGAAACCGGTAATGGGCAAGCACGCACATCTGCGAAGCGTCGGTGTTCCAACCCGCCACCTTGGCCCCCAAGTCCCACGCGCTGGCCGACGTCCACGGCTCCTCCATGTCGATGAAGTTGAACTGCATTTGGTCACGCTGCCCCACCACACGCAACTCGAAGCGCTCGTGCAAGCCGTAGCGAAGGAGCGCCGTCGGCAAAGTGTAGCCGGTGACGGTTGCGTCGCCTGAAGTCCATCCGGCGACACCCGCCTCGAGCTGGATGCCTCCGACGGGGACGAGGGTGGCTGCCTCGGTTTGGTCGGGGCGGTCGGTTTCGATGGTTTGGGCAGAGGCAGAGCACGCCCCGAAGGAAATCAGGACAACAAGGGCAAGGCGGAGGTTCATGCTTTGGCGGATTGGAGTTGGCGCAGTTCTGCCCAAGACTTGGGCACGGGAGACGCGGTCACCCGTTGAGGCACGTCGACGTCCCTCAGAAAATTCAGCACGAGCTCGTTGAACAGCTCGGGGGCCTCAATGCTGCAGACGTGGCCGCAGTTTTCAATGACGCTGAGGCGCATGTTGCGCTGGATTTGGGTGAATCGCTCGGCCGCCCGAAAAAAGATGTGATCTTGATCTCCCATCACCACGAGGCCTTTTTTCGTCACGGGGCGTTGAACGTATTGGCGCACCAGCTTGAAAAAGGGCTTGTACAACTCCACCCACTTCAAGTACTCGCCTTGGGAAAGCTTGCGGCTTTGACGGCGGAAAATCCATCGGCTGAGGCGGTGGTTCCGTCGCGGCAGAACAATGAACGAGAACAACCAATAAATCGCACGGTAAGGAAGCACGTAGTTGAGCACTTTGGCGCTGTGCACGAACAGGTGCATGAGCCAGCTTCCGTCAAAAATGGCGCCCGCCATGACCATGCGGTCGATGAGTTCGGGGCGCTCAATGTCGATTTTTTGGAGGATGACGCTTCCGATGCTCAAGCTGACAAAATGCGCCTTCTCAATGCCCAAATGATCCACAACCCGGAGGATGTCTTCCGCCACAATGTCAAAATCGTAGGCCGGAAATTCGGGCAAGATGTCCTTGCTGTACCCGTGGTCCCGGAGGTCCAAGAGCAACAGCCGGTAATGCGGAGCAAACGCCTCGATTTGGAATTTCCACGTCTTGATGGACCCTCCTGCACCGTGAATGAGGACCATCCAAGGCGCATTGGGGTTGTCTCCAATCACTTCGTGGTGAAGCAAGGTTGCGGTGTCGTTCGCGGCAGGCATCGGTTCAAAGTTCGCGCATTCTGCCTTTCGTTTGCGCCCGGGCGGGCACAACATGTCGGGCCAAAATGCGTCTCCCCTCCTCCTTCACGTCTGCGCGCTTCCGAAACGCCCACATGCGCTCTCTCGCAGCGCGGGCAGCCTCGGTGAGGTTCAACATCGGCGCCGGATACTCGTCGGCGTCCCACCCTCCGAGTGTCGCCTCCATTGGCGGCGCCAACCACGGCGCGTGAATCCACTCGCGCGGAACGTTGCGCAACTCCGGCACCCACGTTCGGATGAACGTGCCTTCGGGATCGTGCTCCTGACCCTGCTTGACGGGGTTGTAAATGCGCACCGTGTTGATGCCGGTGACGCCGGCTTGCATTTGGAATTGGCTGTAGTGGATGCCAGGCTCAAAATCGAGAAAGCAACGTGCAAGGTGCTCCACGCCGTCCTGCCACCGGTGATTCATGTGGTGCGTGAGGAAGCTTACCAGCATCGCCCGCATCCTGAAGTTGAGGTAGCCCGTCTCGCGCACGCACCGCATGCAAGCGTCGACAAGCGGGATGCCCGTCGTTCCGTCCTTCCAACGCGAGAGCCATTCTTCGTTCAGCACCACCGGCAACCCGTCGTAGGCGCAGTTGACGTTCCTCCATTCGAGGGCGTGTTCGGATTCAAATTTTTGGATGAAGTGGCAATGCCAGCGCAAGCGACTCCCGAACGCATGGTGGTTCCGTCCCTGCCCACCACTTGCCTCCAGGGCTTGGTACACCTGTCGGATGCTCAGCGCTCCCCAGGCCAAGTAGGGCGACAACCGGCTGCAGCTTCGGCGACTGGCTTCGGGCTTGCTGATGTGGCGCTGGTAAGTCGCAATCCGGCCGTCCTTCAAAAAGCTCTTCAGGTAGGCGTGGGCCGCGCGTTCGCCCCCGGGCTGAAAGGGTCCCGCTCCGTCGAAGTCGTCGGGATTCGTGACGCCCGGGATGGAATCGAGCTTCCAGCCGGCCGGCCACGTGACCTCGAGCCCCGTGCCGTCCGAAGCGCGCCAGGTTTCGAGGTCGGGATTGGCCCAAGGCCGGGCCATGTTCACGTGCCAGGCTTCCACCCAGCCCGCCCGTGACGTTCGTCGGCGCTGGACACCGGGCTGCGGAACTTCGTGCCAGGGAACACCTCGGGTTTGGCACCAACGAGCCACTTCTTTGTCGCGATCGAAGGTCCTCAAGACGCCCGTCTCTTCGTGGGAGTGCAACGAAGCCACGCCGTGGTTTTCCCTCACCCACTCCAGAACCTCCACGGCCCCGGCCTGAACCCGTTCCAAACGCATCCCCCACTCCTCTTGCTCCAAGGTGAAATTGAGGTCGTTGCCGCACGCCCACTGGAACGCAACATGCCGAGAGGAGGTGGTGGGATGCGCAAGCATCCCAGGCTCGAACACCTGAAGCAGCAACACGCGCGCTCCATGCTCCGCGGCGAGACCCATCGCATGCTTCAACGGTTCGTGATCCCGCGTGCGCAGGTCCCGTTTGAACCAAACCACATGCACCCCGGACCCCATCACATGTCGTTCCAGCCGGCCATCACGTCGGTCAACAGCTCAACCTCCTTGTCCACTTTCGCATAGGACAGGCGTCCCAAATGCGTGGTGTCGTGATAGCCGTCCAAGCCACTGATGGCCGTCGTTCCAGCCAATCCCAAATCGACGTAGCCGTCCTCAGCCACAGTGCGCTCATCCACTTCGACCCATTGCACGTCGAGCACCAGGAAGTGGCATCGGTTGGGCAACACCATGTCTTCCGTCAAGGTCAGTCCCATGCGCACGCGCGCTTCAGCCACTGCCGGCGCTTTCCACTCCCCCTCCCAGCCGCAAGGGGTCAACCCCACTGCCTCAAACTCCGACACCCCCGCCGGGTAACGAGCGCTGCACTGATGGGCCTGAGCTACCCAAGCCACACCAATGTGGCTGAAGGTGCATTGCCCCGTTGCCAAAAGGTTCTTGTACGTGTGAGCGTCGTCGCCGGGCGGACGAAGAACCATGCCCATTTGGGCGGGACTCGACCCCAAGTGCACCACCGAGCTCACCACACTCAAATTGTGCACACCATTCAAATCTACCGACCCCACAAGCGTAGCACTCTTGAATCCACTCAAACTGTTGACCGTCCGTGCACGCTTTCGAGAAGGCCACGCTTCGAGGTCTTCCCTCGTCCACCGCACCATGTCCGCCGAAGCCTTCATCGCACGGCGCCCATACCCGCATCGACATGCAAGACCTGCCCTGTGATGCCCGCGGCATGCTCCGAAACCAAATACGCCGCAGCAGATGCCACTTCGTCCGCCTCGAGCACTTTTTTCAGCGGATGACGTTCCGCCGCGGCCTCTCGCTTGTCGTCGTTGCCCAGCAACGTCGCCGCCAAGCTCGTGTCCGTCAAACTCGGCGCCACGGCATTCACCCGCACTTCCGGTGCCCACTCCGCGGCCAACGTCCGCACAAGCCCTTCCACCGCGCCCTTGGACGCAGCGATGCTGGCGTGGTAGGCCATGCCGGTCTGGACCGCGACGGTGCTGAAGAGCACCACGCCCGGCTTCGCGCCATTCGCCGCGCCAGCCTGCAGCAGTTTGTGGTTGGCTTGGAGTGTTTGGACGGCCCCGATCACGTTCACCTGAAAATCTTCCAAGAATTGCTCCTGCTTCAGCCCACGCAACGGCTTGAGCTTGATGGTACCTGGGCAATACACCAGGCCATCAAGCCTGTCCGTAAACCCCGAAACGTCGCATGGGTGCGCCACCGCATCAAAAACCAGGCTCTGGTAGTTGGGGTGCTCCCCTCCTTCGCGTTGAACGCCCGTCCGCGACACGCCAATGACGCGTACCCCCTGGTTCAACAACTGCTCACGGAGCGCGGCGCCAATGCCGCGGCTGTCTCCCACAATCGCCACCGTCCTCATGACTGACCGGATTGAAGGGCCACCAACTTCGCTTCCACCTCAGCGGCCTGAGCCACCAACGCATCTGACTTCGCACGGTCGACTGTGCTCATCTTGTGGGCTCGGGCCAACAGGTCCGCGTGCTCCTTACGGAGCTTCTCCACCGGGTCTTTCTTGAAGAGTCCAAACATGCCCTCACAACACCCCAACCGGGCACTGTGTTCGGCCCACCGCAGCTCGCCTTACGCCAGGTCCGCGAGCTTCTCTTCGAGCACGGCAATCTTGGCCAACGCGTCGGCCTCCTTCTTGCGCTCGTTTTCGACCACTTGCTCCGGAGCGCCGCTCACAAACTTCTCGTTGGATAGTTTGCCACGTACGCTGCGCAAAAAGCCTTGCTGGTATTCGAGGTCCTTTTGGACTTTGGCGCGCTCGGCGTCAATGTCAAAACCTTCGCCAAACGGCAAAGAGAACCGATGCGTGCCCTGCACAAACCCAAACGCTCCCTTCACTTTTTCCGTCACGTGCTCGATGCCGCTGAGGTTGGTGAGGTGGGCGATCCACGGCTCGAGGTGCGCAGGGTAGCCGTCGCCCGGCTGCACCTTCAATTCAAGCTTCTCCTTGTTGGGGATGCCGTTGTCGTTGCGGATGTTTCGGATGGCGGTGACCACTTCTTTGGCCATTTCAATGTCGGCCAAAATGCCCTTGTCGTATGCCGAGCGCTCCGGCCAAGCCGCCACGCACAAGTCGTCCTCGTGCCCGGCGCGCGCGCTCGTCCAATGCCACACTTCCTCGGTGAGGAACGGCATGAACGGATGCAACAACTTGAGCATGCGCTCGAACAATTCGAGCGTCGCGCGCTTCGTCGCTCCGTCGATGGGTTCGCCGAACGGCGGCTTGATCGACTCGAGGTACCAACTGCAGTACTCTTCCCACACCAAGCGGTACGTGGTCATGAGCGCCTCGCTCAATCGGAAACTGGCAAACGCCCCGTCCAACTCTTCCATGGCTTGCTGGCTTCGGGCTTCCATCCAGGCCACGGCCGTGGCCGCCGCCTCCGGTTGGGCTTTCGCCTCGTCGACCTCCCACCCTTGCACCAGGCGGAACGCGTTCCAAATCTTGTTGGCGAAGTTTCGGCCTTGCTCGCAGAGCTTGTCGTCGAACGGAAGGTCGTTCCCCGCGGGAGACGTCAGCAGCATTCCCACACGAACCCCGTCCGCCCCGTACTGCTTCATCAACTCGATGGGATCGGGGCTGTTGCCCAGGCTCTTGGACATCTTGCGGCCTTTCTTGTCCCGCACAATGCCCGTGTAGTACACGTTCTTGAACGGCGCTTCGCCGCGGTAGTGGTAGCCGCTGATGATCATGCGGGCCACCCAAAAGAACATGATTTCCGGTGCCGTCACCAGGTCGTTCGTGGGGTAGTAGTACGCCACCTCGTCCTCCTTGTGCAGGCCGTCAAACACCTGAATCGGCCAAATCCACGAGCTGAACCACGTGTCCATGACGTCCTCGTCTTGGCGCAGGTCGTCCATCGTCAACCCGACATTTCCGGTCTTGGCGCGCGCTTGCTCCAACGCTTCCGCCTCGGTCCGCGCCACCACGTAATCCTCGTCGCCTTCCCCAAAGAACCACGCCGGAATCTGATGTCCCCACCAAAGTTGGCGGCTGATGCACCAGTCCTTGACGTTTTCCATCCAGTGGCGGTAGCTGTTCTTGAACTTGGGCGGGTGGAACTGCACGGTGTCGTTCATCACCGCCTCCAACGCCGGCTTCGACAACTCTTCCATCGCCAAAAACCACTGCAGAGACAAGCGCGGCTCGATCACCGCGTTGGTGCGCTCGCTGCGCCCCACCTTGTTGGTGTAGTCCTCCACCTTGACAAGGTTGCCCAAACGATCGAGCTCCTCAGGGAACTTCTTCCGGCATTCGAACCGGTCCATCCCCTCGTACGCTCCCGCCTCGGCAGACATCGTCCCGTCGGCGTTGATGGTGTCGATGGTCTCGAGGCCATGCTTTTGGCCCAATTCGTAGTCGTTGATGTCGTGGGCTGGGGTCACCTTCAAGCACCCCGTCCCAAACTCCAAGTCGATGTAATCGTCCGCAATGATGGGCACCTCGCGGTTCACCACAGGCACGATGGCCTTCTTGCCTACCAAGTCCTTGTAACGCTCGTCGTCAGGGTGCACGCAGATGGCCGTGTCCCCCATGATGGTCTCGGGACGTGTCGTCGCCACCGTGATCCAACGGTCCTCTTCTCCCACAATCGCGTAACGCACGTAGTAAAGCTTGCCGTGCTCTTCCGTGTGAATGACTTCTTCGTCGCTGAGCGCTGTCAAGGCCACGGGATCCCAGTTGACCATGCGCACGCCGCGGTAAATCAATCCTTTCTCGTGGAACTCCACAAACGTGTCGATGACGCCTTTGTAGTAGCCTTCATCCATCGTGAAGCGCGTGCGGTTCCAATCGCAGCTCGCCCCGAGCTTTTTGAGTTGTTCGAGAATGATCCCACCGTGCTCGTGGGTCCACTCCCATGCGTGTTCGAGAAACTCGTCCCGCGACAAATCCGACTTCTTGATGCCCTTGTCGCGAAGGCGACGGACCACCTTGGCCTCAGTCGCGATGGAGGCGTGATCAGTTCCAGGAACCCAACACGCATTCTTGCCTTGCATCCGAGCGCGACGCACCAAAACGTCCTGAATGGTGTTGTTGAGCATGTGCCCCATGTGCAGCACGCCCGTCACGTTGGGCGGCGGGATGACGACAGTGTACGGCTCGCGTTCATCAGGAACCGAATGAAAATGCCCTGCCTTCAACCAATGGGCGTACCATTTGTCTTCGGTCAAGGAGGGGTCGTACTGCGCTGGAATGTTCATGGTGGCGTCGTCCAAATTGGCGTTGGAGCACAAAAATACCCGCATTCAAACAACAAAGCCACCCCGAGGGATGGCTTTGCAAGAATTCGTTTCAGGCTTCGCTTACTGCTTGCCCGTGGTAGGTGCACCTGCAGCAGGCTGCTTCACAGGAACTCCTCCGCTGTTGCCGAGGTCGGAAGCTTCCACCTTGCCCTTGATGCGAATGACCTTCGTCGGCTCGTTGGCCGCGTTCGAAGTGATGGTCACCGACTTGTTGATCGGGCCAATGCGCTTGGTGTCGTACTTCACGGTGATGGCTGAAGTTGCGCCGGGAGCGATGGGCGCCTTCTCGCACTGGGGAACCGTGCAACCGCAAGATCCTTTGCAACGAGAGATGATCAACGGCTCCGTGCCGCTGTTGGTGACGGTGAATTCGCACGCGCCGTTGGCACCTTGTTGAATTGTGCCGTAATCGTGAACGTCCTTGTCCAAGGTGATGGACGGACCTGTGACCACTTCTTGAGCCACGCTCAAGGAAACGATGCCCAGCATCAAGGCACATGCTGCAAAAAACTGCTTCATAACGATTGTTTTGTTCTGTTGTTTGGAGGATGAAGATAACAAAGAATGAATTCCTGACGAGCAACCAAGGTCACTTCGCTCGGTTTCGTTCACATCTCTTCAAACCTCGTGCCAAGATGTTGCTCTGTCCGAAAGAGGAACAAAAAAGGGCCGCCCGAGGGCGGCCCTTTAATTAAAGAGAGTCCGTTGCTGTGAAGCAGATCACTGGCACGTCAAGCCGAAGAAGCTCAGGAACTGGAGCAAGTCGGCCGTAGCCACCGCACCGTCGCCGTCGAGGTCACCGGCACAATCGTTGGTTCCCGTTCCGTCAAAGACGCAAGAACCGTCGTCCGTGTTGGCCATGGCGTTGTAGTTCGTCGCTGCGTCGTAGAGGCAACCCAAAACCACCAAGTTCGCGCAAGTGCCGTCTTCGATGGAGGCGTATGGATCGTATTCAACGTACTGTGGGTCGGTGCAACCTGAGCACGAGCTGTTGTCGCCACCGCACACGCCGCAATCGTCGTTGGTTGCGCAAGAACCATCATCGTCCGTGGCAGCAGCATCGTAGTTGCAAGCCGTTGGATCGGTGCAACCATCGTATCCGCAAGCCAAGCTCAAGTGACAAGGGTCCGAGAAGTTGTTGGCAGCTGGATCACCGCAACCGATGGTGAAGTTTGCCAAAGGTGCAGCCCACAAGTACTGCCCGTCTGCATTCACAGGAATCGGGGACTGCCAGAACTGGCCGTTCCCCACCATGGGAATGATGTTGCCCAAGGCCGACACCGTGATGTTGTCACCGCAAATGCCGAAAGACACGGTGCTGGCAAGAGCTGCCAAATCGCCAAGCAATCCTGTGGGGTCCGAGATGCCCGCCATGGTCATTGGCGCTGAGCCGTCTCCAACGATGACGCCGTTGATGCTCACGTTGGGGTTCACACCTCCTTCCGCTTCGCAAGGACCGGCAAACGCTTCAAAGGCTGTGCCCGTCAACGTCAATCCCACCAACCACACGTCGGACACGCCCGTTGGAACGGTCGTCGTCTCGAGGTAGTCGCAAGAACCGTCGTCAGTTTGGGCCATGTTGTCGTAGTTGCAAGCCATGGGGTCCGTGCAACCTGGGGCAATTGCCTCCCCGTTGCAATCGTATCCTGGATCCGCGTAGGTGCAAGAGCCGTCGTCGGAAGTCGCCAACGCATTGAAGTTGCAAGCCGTGTCGTCCGTGCAACCGGGTCCGGCAGAAGCCAAACCGAGAAGAGACGCCAATCGAGGAGCCGCGTAGGCGACAATCGTGTCGCAATATGCGCGCCCCTCAAGCGGTCCCATGTTGGGGTTGAGGGTCAGCTGAGTCGCTGCAATGCTCGTGCCGTTGGCTGCGTCGACAAGTTGCGTGTATTCCACGTCCCACCATTGCCAAGGAGCTCCGTCGTAGGGCTGCGTGGGCTGGCCGTTGACGTAGTCGTTGCGCACGGGGTAAAGACCGTCCCACCCCATGTTGCCGTTGGCCAAAGCCTGGGCAGTAACCGCGTCGGTCAAACCGAGGCCTTGGAAGCCTGCGTTGTTGTTGGGGTCGCTCTGAGCGTTGATTTCCGCATGGATGTCGTACGCTCCACTTACTTCCACCACGTTTTCGTTCGTGGTGGGAACCACGAGTACACCCGTGGTGTATGGCGCAAACTGGTCCACGGGAGATTGGAAGCTGATCATGGCGGGATCCCCTTCGTCGAGCCAGTTGAGGTCACCCAACGCACCGCCAAGGTTCACTTGGAACGAGACGTCGCTGCTGTATCCAACGTGGTTGGCAACGCAAAGCTGAACGGGATCGGGACCGAAGATGCCCGCAGGCGCGTACCCGTCCGACGTGGCTTCCGGGTCGCCGTTCACAGCTTCAATCACCATGGGGATGAACGACCCGTCTCCTGGATCGTACCAAAACTTGGCAATGGGAGCCCCCATGTCGTCAAGGATGATGTCGTTGTAGTCGCTGATGGTCGAGGCCGCGTAGCTCACGTAGCCGCCCGTTCCCTCACCGAGGTAACCAATTTTCGTGGGGTCGATGCCGTAAGGGTCGCCCATGGTGTCTTCCGACATGCGGAAGTAGCGGACGGCCGTACGCGCATCCTGGACGCCGCGGTAAGCAGCGTTGATCAGTTGGTACGTGCGCTCGGACTGCGTTGCCGCAAGCGGGTTCCATCCCAAGCGGTAGTCAATGGAAGCCACGACGTACCCCATTTTGGCGTAGCGTGTGCAAAGTTCCACGGCGACAGAGTCGCTCTTGGTTCCAACCGCGCTGCCGTTCAAGTACTGGGGAAGAAAGTTGCCCGTGTGGATGTAAATCATCAACGGACGATCCACTTCCGTGTCGCCCGCAGGCTCGTAAATGTCGCAAAGCAAAGGCTGAGCCGAAGGTGGGGCTCCCTGCAACAAGGGAAGAACAGTCACATTGGATCCGTACACCACGTCGGTGGTGACGTTCACATCCGTGAAGACCTCGTTGAGGTAGCGCACTTGAGCGTCCATTTGGCTGAAAGCCAAGAGACTCAAGGCAAGGGTGAGAAACTTTTTCATGAGTATTAATGGTTTGCGCGAAAGATAAGACAAAGCTCTGTGTTTGGTGTACTAATCACACATTTTTGTAGACAAGGCGCCAACAATTATCGACAAACACCCCGCTAGCCTCAGCAGAACGGAAGACGTTGCAGCCTGGAAATCAGTTCACATCCACCGCCACACTGAGGTAGGCCAAACGACCCACCGTCGGGCCGCCGTAGGTCTCAATGTGCTCGTTTTTGAGCAGGTTGCTTGCCCCTGCCTTGAACGTGAAGTCCGTGCCGTGGGGTTTGACGTTGACCTGGGCGTCAAGCAAATCAAAGCCAGGAACGAACCCTGTGAATTGAGGGGATCCCTCAAACACGAACCCTTGCACCCAGCGGTAATTGCAGCTGAAGCCCCACACGTCCTTGAAACGGTCTTCCAGACCGCGTACCGTGACCCCCACGTTGAACTTGTGCTCCGGGGTGTTGAACGCAGGAATGATGGGGTCGTCAACGTTGGTCTTGACCAGCTTGTTCCAGCTGTAGTTTCCGTTGAACGTCACGTGGTCGTCCGCGAAGAAATTGAAGCCGAGGGAAGCGCCTTGGGTTTGGACTTTGTTCAAACTGTTCGCCGCATAACGATAAACATCCACACCGGTAATGAAGTCGGGGAACGAGGGGTTCTGGAACAGCACGTCCAAGCCCAAGTTGTACCCAATGAAATTGGTGTACCAGCTGAAATAGTAGTTGGCGTCCAAATAGAGCTTCTTCCCAAGCGTGGTTCGATATCCCGCCTCCACCGTGCGTACCTGCTCCGGCTGCAACGGCGCAATGTCGAAGTACACCAAGGTGTCCAGGTTGAATCCGATGTTGGAACCCGACGAGCTGTTTCGGTAGTCAATGAAACTCTGAACCGTGACCAAGTCTTGCGCTCCGTTGAGGTTGCCTACGAGCGTGGCAGGCCCCACGTCCAGGAACAAGTATTGGTCCGCCAACGTGGGATTTCGAAGGGCCGAACTGAAGCTGAGTCGAAGGAAATCGGTGGGCGTCGGAGTCCAAACGAGCGACGCCGCAGGCGACACCACGAGCCGGAAGTTCTGGTTTTTGTCCGCGCGCACTGTGGCCGTTGCAATCACCTTGTCCTCGAGGAAATGGCGCTTGATCCCCGTGTACAAGCCAATCTCTTGGTTGGTGATGACCCGGCCGTTGGTGTCGCTGAAAATCGTGCCGTCCGAATCCGGGGTGTACCGGCGGCCATTGGCACCAAAGCGAATCTCATCAGCCCACCAAGGCTTGAAGATTTTTTCTCCATGGACGTGCACAAGGGAACTCTCGTCAAAAAACCGCGTTCCTCCCTCCCCTTCGTTGTTTTTCTTCGAAACCAAACTGGTGAAGAGGCTTTCAAATTCCGGTGTGCCGGGCGCCGCGAATCCGAGGGGATCGGACGCCACATCTGCCAAACCGGCGTACCCGTTGTTGGTCCAGTTTTCAACTTGGTTGTGCCAAGCTTGCAAGTTTCCTGTGTTGTCTTCGTACCACTGCTCTTCCGAGCCTTCGGGGAACCCCGCCACCGGCACCGCATACAAAAAAGTGCCGTCGGAAGTGAAAACGCTGTCGTAGTAGAGGACTTGCAGCTGTGGGTACGTGGAATTCACCTGAGGTGCAATGCTGTCAATCCAGTACGCGTAGTAGACTTTGGCCCAGCTGTAGTCGCTGCGCAGGCTGTCTTGCATCTTCAGGGCTGTGGCGTACGGATCGTAGCTGTTTCCGGCGTCCTCACTCGTGCGGTAGGCTCGAATGAACCAATCTCCTTTTTTGCGGAGTTCCAGTTTGTGCTGGTAAAATTCAATGTCCCGAAGACTGAAGCGGTTGTCTCCTTGGTACACCGTGGTGCCTCGGCCCATGTTGAATCCGTAAATCAGTTCGGGGCTTTCGTAGGTTTTGTCCGGCTGCAGGCGCCAATGCCCACTCAAACTGACTTTGAGGTTGTCGGTGTTGTAGTCGACCAGGTCGATCTCTCTGTAGCCTGTGCGATACAAGGTGCCCAAACCACGTGCATTCACGCCGTTGTCTCCTCCGAAGTCAAGCGGAGAACTGTATTCGTCTCCGTAGATGTTTACGGCGTCAAATCTCCCGGGGTTGGAGGCATCGACAAACGAGTTGTCGACCGGATTGTAGTTGGTGGCTTCCCAATCGTAGGCCGAGAAGGCAAAGGCATTGACCTTGTACGCGAAGTAGGCGTCACCGTTTTCGTTTTCAAGGACATCCGCCCAACGGAAGCCCAATTCACTCAGGTCTCGTTCGCCAATTCGGCGAGATGCGCTGAACCCGGTGAAGACGAAGGGGTCCTTCGTTTCCATGTTGATGACGCCGTTGAAGGCCCCGGGGCCGTAGTAGGCCGAGCTGGCACCCGCCACGATTTCCACCGACTTCACGTCGAGGTCGGGCGCGCCAAGAAAGTTTCCTAGCGAGAAGTTCAGTCCAGGGCTTTGGTTGTCGACCCCGTCGATCAATTGAAGGGAGCGCACCGGCGAGGTGCTGTTGAATCCCCGCGTGTTGACGATTTTGAACCCGAGGGAAGCCGAGGTGAGGTCGACGCCTTTCAGGTTGCCAAGTCCTTCGTAGAAGCTCCCGGTTGGCGCCTCCTTGATGGCAAGGGCGTCCATCGTCTCCACCGTCAAGGGCGCCTGCTTCTGCTTGTCGCTGATCCGTTCGCCCACCACTTCGGCCTCTTCGATCAGGATTTGGTCTGGCATCAGCTTGACCTCAATTCGCTGGTTGGCCTTGGTCACCTGCACTTGCTTCAAGCTGTAACCGATGAAGCTCACGTTCAGGGTGACCGGCAGTTTCGCCACGTTGATGCTGAAGCGGCCGTCGAAGTCCGTCATGACTCCCTGGGTGGTGCCGTCAACCATGACGCTTGCAGAAAACATCGGTTCGCCCGTGTCTCCGTCTTTCACAAAACCCACCAACGAGGTTTGGGCCCAAGAGAATGCCGTGAACCCCAAGAAGAGAACAAGCACGATTCCTTTCAGAAGAGCGGCAATCGTGGACTTGGAAGCGTCAGAAGAAGGGACAACCGTGTGCATGAAGCAGAGATTTGGAATCGCAAGATGCAGAATCTCTGTGCTTGTTCGCCGCTGGCGGCCAACAACATTGTCCACGGGACACCAACAAGGAGATTCAGGTCAATCTTCTTTCGAGGAAATCTCCCACGTTTCTGCAGGTTCCAGGGCAACTTCAATTCGGTCACCCGGGCGAAGTTTTCGGCGCCGACGGCTTTCATCTTCGCCGTTGACGCGAATCAATCCGTCGTCCACGAGGGCCTTGGCTTCTCCTCCAGTCGCCGCGATTCCCGTGGCTTTCAGGAATTGCAACAGGTCGATGTACTCGGTGTGGATGGGAAAGTTCGACATGCGGAGCTGGGTCAGCGCAACGACGGAAACGAGGTGGGGTTCACTTCGCGCATGACGTTGTAAGCCGCTTCGACGATGTCTTCCACGCTCGGCTTCGAGAAATAATCACCGTCGGTGCCGTAAGCCGGCAAGTGAGGCTGCGATGCGAGGGTTCGGGCTTGGCCGTCGAGGTGACGCCACGCCCCTTGTCGGTTCAAGACGTCGTCCAACAAGTACGCAGACGCGCCGCCCGACACGTCTTCGTCGACGACAAGAAGTCGGTTGGTTTTCTCCACCGACTTGGCAACGGCGCCGTCGAGGTCGAAGGGGAGCAGCGTTTGGGCGTCGATCAACTCGACCTCCACCCCGAGCTCCGAAAGACGCTCGCACGCTTCGAGTGCAAGGTGCAACGTAGAGCCGTAGGTGAGCAACGTGAGGTCGTCGCCCTCACGCAGCGTCTCCACCACGCCAAGCGGGACACGGAACTCGCCCACGTTGGTGGGCATGGGTTCCTTTTTGCGGTACCCGTTGAGGCACTCGACCACGAGGGCGGGTTCTTCCGCGGCCAAGAGTGTGTTGTACATCCCGGCGGCTTGCGTCATGTTGCGGGGGACGCACACGTGCATGCCTCGGACCGAATGAACGATGGCGCCCATGGGGGATCCGCTGTGCCAAATGCCTTCGAGGCGGTGGCCCCGGGTGCGGACGATTAGGGGCGCTTTTTGGCCTCCTGCGGTGCGGTACCGAACCGTCGCAAGGTCGTCACGCATCAGTTGAAGCGCGTAGTACAGGTAATCGAGGTACTGGATTTCCGCGATGGGGCGCAAGCCGCGCATCGCCATGCCAATGCCCTGACCGAGAATGGTGCATTCGCGGATGCCCGTGTCGCTCACCCGGACTTCACCAAACTTCTCCTGCATGCCCTCCATCACCTGGTTCACGCCACCGATGCCGCCGGTGTCTTCCCCAAACGTCAAGACGCGGGGGTCGCGGCGGAACATCTCTTCGAAGTTGCGTTGCAGAATCAGGCGGCCGTCAAGCTGCTCGGAGTTGGCGTCGTAGGTGGGAGGCACCGCCGCGACGCGCAACGCGCTGTCGGCTTGGTCGCTGTACAACGTGCTGTTGTAACGCTGCTGGTTTTGGGCGTCAAAGGCTTCGAGCCAGCGAGTCAGCGCGTCGCGCTGCGCCGACTGTTCGCCTGCCGTGTCCGCCAAGGTTTGGCGCACGGCTTTGGCGATTTCCGCCCGTCCCGCGTCCGCGTTTCCACGCAACCCGTCGGCGCGCCCCGCGTCAATCGGAGCCAGGACGTCGACGGCCGACAGCCGCTCCTCGTCGATGGCCGACCGGAAGGCCGCCCACGCGTCCTTTTGGTGCTCGCGAACCTCCTTTTTCGCCTCCTTTCGAAGGGCGTCGAGTTCTTCCTCAGTGGCCGCGCCCTCTTGTTGCAGAAACAAGCCCATCTGCCGGATGCAATCGTATTCGGCTGCCCAAGCCAATCGCTCTGGGGACTTGTAGCGCTCGTGCGATCCGGAAGTGCTGTGTCCTTGCGGCTGCGTGACTTCCTCGACGTGCACAAGGACGGGAACATGTTCTTCTCGGCAGCGAGCGGCCGCCTCTTCGTAGGTGGCAATGAGGCCGGGGTAATCCCATCCCCTGACCCGGTAAATGACCAAACCGTTCGTGGCCTCCTCGCGTTGGAAACCGGCGAGGGCCGTGGAGATGCTTTCCTTGACCGTTTGGTACTTCTTCGGAACGGAGATGCCGTAACCGTCGTCCCAAACGTTCATCAGCATGGGCACCTCAAGCACGCATGCCGCGTTCATCGCCTCCCAAAACATCCCTTCCGACGTGCTCGCGTCACCAATGGTTCCCACCGCAATCTCGTTTCCTCCGTCCGTGAATCCAGACATCTCCGCAGCGAGTTCAGGCAAGGCACGAAACACTTTGCTCGCCTGCGCCAGGCCAACCAGCCGAGGCATTTGAGACCCGGTGGGACTGACGTCGGGGGAGCTGTTGAAGTCGGCCATCAAGTCCTTCCACGATCCGTCTTCGTTCAAAGTTCGGGTGGCAAAGTGCCCACCCATTTGACGGCCACCCGAAGTGGGATCGGCCGCCACGTCCGCATGCGCATAGAGCGCCGCGAAGTACTGCTTCACCGTCAAAAGGCCACGGGCCATCATGAAGGTTTGGTCACGGTAATAGCCCGAGCGCCAATCGCCGGGACGAACCACCTTGGCCAGCGCCACTTGCGCCATCTCCTTTCCGTCCCCGAAAATGCCAAACTTCGCCTTTCCCGTCAGCACCTCTTTGCGTCCGAGAAGCGAGGCTTCACGGCTGACGCACATCAATTTGTAATCGGCCAGCAACACCTCGCGAAAGGCCTGGACGTCTTGGGTGTTGGGGGTGGTGGAAGTTGCCTCCATGTGAGGACAAAAATACACACGACCCCTCCCCCGCGCCTGCCTTCACACAACCTTCTCGCAATCAACACATTCAGCACGCAGAATGGGCCACAGCGACCTGCGCTCCGACGCGGGCGTTGTTCTTGACGAGGGCCACATTCGCAGCCAAACTCTTTCCCTGCGTTGCTTCGGCAATGTGCTTGAGCAGGAAGGGCGTCAACGCCTTGCCTTCAACTCCTGCCGCCTCCGCGGCCGCCAGCGCAGCTTCGGTCGCGGCTCCCGCGTCAAACCCGTGCTCTTCGGGGACGGGATTGGCCACCAAAATGCCGCCTTGAAGTCCCACCCCCCATTTGGCCTTCATCACGTCCGCCACCTCTTGAGCCGAGTTTGCGCGGTGCGCCAAGGTCAAGCCGCTTCGAGGCGTGAAAAAGGCCGGGAATTCATCCGTGCCGTAGCCGAGGACCGTGATGCCCTTGGTTTCGAGGACTTCGAGGGTTTTAGGCAGGTCGAGGATGGATTTCGCGCCGGCGCTGACCACAGCGACGTTGTGCACGGCAAGCTCTTCGAGGTCCGCACTGATGTCCCAGGTTCCGGCCACGCCGCGATGAACCCCGCCAATGCCTCCGGTCACGAAGACCGAGATCCCGGCCAGGCCCGCCCCGATGAGCGTGCCGCTGACGGTGGTCGCACCGAGGCTGCCTTGGGCCAACACAACGGGCATGTCCCGACGCGACACTTTGGCCACGTGAGGTTCCGAGGCGAGCCGTTCCAGGGTCGGGAGATCGCAGCCGACTTGCACCGCCCCGTCGACCACGGCAACCGTGGCGGGAACCGCCCCTTCCTCCCGCACAATCGCTTCGACGGCGCGGGCAGTTTCAAGGTTGGCCGGGTAGGGCATGCCGTGGGCGACGATGGTGGACTCCAACGCCACCACGGGTTGCCCGGACGAGAGGGCGTCGCGCACCTCCTCCGAAAGGCGAATCCAACGAGAAGCGCTCATTGGAAATGGGGGTTGTGCAACATGGGGTTGGCTCGCACGATGGCCTGCCAGATTTGGTCTTTCAGCGGCTGAAGCCCTTGCTGAGCCACGCTGCTGAAAAACAGCGGAGGCTCGTCCAAAAGCGGTTCGAGCTCTGCCCGCAATTCGCGCTCGAGCTCCTCGTCCAGCAAATCGCTCTTGCTGATTGCGAGGATGTGCTGTTTGTCCATGAGCTCCGGGTTGTACTTCTCGAGCTCACCGCGAAGTGTGGCGTATTCGGCGGGGATGTCGTCGGCGTCAGCGGGGACCAAAAACAGCAACACCGGGTTCCGCTCAATGTGACGCAAGAACCTCAACCCCAACCCCTTCCCTTCTGCGGCACCTTCGATGATGCCGGGAATGTCGGCCATCACGAAGCTCTTCTCGTCGCGGTACGACACCATGCCGAGGTTGGGGCGCAGAGTCGTGAAGGGGTAGTCGGCGATTTCAGGTTTGGCCGCACTGACCACGCTCAGGAGGGTGGATTTTCCGGCGTTGGGAAAGCCCACCAAACCGACGTCCGCGAGCAATTTTAACTCCACAATCTTCCACTCCTCCAACCCGTCTTCGCCCGGCTGAGCGTACCGTGGGGCTTGGTTGGTGGACGACTTGAAGTGGTCGTTCCCGAGGCCGCCCCGGCCGCCCGGCGTGGCGATGATTTCCTGTCCGTGCTCCGTGATCTCGGCTTGGACCTCGCCCGTTTCGACGTCTTTGACGAGCGTGCCAAGAGGCACTTCAATGACGGCGTCTTTGCCGTCGGCACCGTGCTTCCGGTTGCCTGAACCGGCCTCGCCGTGCTCGGCGATGACGTGCCGCTGGTATTTCAGGTGGAGAAGCGTCCAAAGCTGGTCGTTGCCGCGAATGATGACGTGGCCTCCGCGCCCCCCGTCTCCGCCGTCCGGGCCGCCCTTCGACGTCATTTTGTCCCGGTGCATGTGTGTCGACCCTTGCCCCCCTTTCCCGGAGCGGCAACAGATCTTGACGTAGTCAACGAAGTTTTGGCTGGCCATGGCGTTCGCGCTGCAGGTCAGGCGCCGATGGCGGCCGTCAACCGGGACGTGATGTCTTCAATGGAACCCACGCCGTCCACGCCCTGGTACTTGTTCAACGCCCGGTAGTGGTCGGCCACGGGAGCCGTCTCGGCGTTGTACACGTCGATGCGCTTTTGGATGACTGCAGGGTCGGCGTCGTCCGCCCGTCCCGAGGTCGCCGCGCGTGCCAACAGACGCGACTTGAGCTCGTCTTCCGGCACCTCGAGGGCGAGCATGGCGAAGATGGTTTGGCCTTTGCCTTCGAGAAACGCGTCCAACGCCGCGGCCTGAGCCGTCGTGCGCGGGAAGCCGTCGAAAATGAACCCGGCCGCTTCAGGGTGCTTGTTCACCTCGGATTCCAGCATGCGAATCGTCACGTCGTCCGGCACGAGTTGACCTTGATCCATGTAGCTCTTCGCCAACGTGCCCAACTCGGTCTCGCCTTTGATGTTGGCGCGAAAGATGTCGCCCGTGCTCAAATGCACGAGGTTGTAGTGGTCCACAAGGAAGGCGCTTTGGGTGCCTTTTCCCGCACCTGGAGGGCCAAACAAAATCAAGTTGCGCATCGTCCGATTCCTTTCGTGAATTCTTTCGTGAAAACGCGAAGATAGTTCAACGCCTCGGGGCAGTACCTTCGCGGCATGAAGTACGACGTGATTGTTCTCGGAAGCGGACCTGGCGGCTACGTGACGGCCATCCGCGCATCGCAATTGGGGCTGAAAACAGCCGTGGTGGAGCGCGAGGCGCTCGGTGGCATTTGTTTGAACTGGGGGTGCATCCCCACCAAGGCCCTCCTCAAGAGTGCCAACGTGTTTGAGTACATCGAGCACGCGGGCGATTACGGCATCAAGGTGGCCTCGCCCAAAGCCGATTTCGGAGGCATGGTCGAGCGCAGCCGCGGCGTGGCCGACGGCATGAGCAAAGGCGTGACCTTTCTCATGAAGAAGAACAACATCGACGTGATCATGGGCACCGGAAAGCTTCAGCCCGGCAAGAAGCTCGAAGTGACCGCAGAAGACGGATCCACGTCGATCCTCGAAGCCAACCACATCATCGTCGCGACCGGCGCACGCTCCCGCAACCTCCCTTCGATGCCGCAAGACGGCGAGAAGATCATCGGGTACCGCGAGGCGATGACCCTCAAGTCGCAGCCCAAGAAAATGGTGGTGGTCGGCTCCGGCGCCATCGGCGTCGAGTTCGCCTACTTCTACAACGCCATCGGCACCGAAGTGACCGTCGTAGAGTACGTCGACCGCATCGTTCCCGTGGAAGACAAAGAAGTCTCCAAGCAACTTGAGCGGACGTTCAAGAAGGCCGGAATCAACATCAT
>Ga0181573_10000457_pt1 | contig 42523 bp, 30 predicted proteins | sample 101ome_25_FD_148643 | JGI IMG/M metagenome (GOLD analysis project Ga0181573, IMG submission 148643) | Coastal salt marsh microbial communities from the Groves Creek Marsh, Skidaway Island, Georgia - 101409BT metaG (spades assembly) | ecosystem: Environmental > Aquatic > Marine > Intertidal zone...
GGGGGGGGGTGTGGGGCCGGGGGGGGGGGGGGGGGGGGGGGGGGGAGGCAGGCGGATCCGCCGGCTCCATGGCGGGCTCACGCAGTATGTTGCCGTCGGCAACATCAAGAATGGGGCAGTTGTCCTCGCCCTGTCCGGACGCCAGCAGCGAGCAGGGGCCCGACGCCGATAACGACGACACAAACTCGGGCGCGTCGGCCTCCCACGCGCGCCGCCCAACGTCGGCGACGAGGGCAGAGCGGACAACTCGTGCGAGACGGTCGAGGGCGAGGGCGGCGGTCTCAGGTCGTGACATCGACGGCGCCGTTCCCCGACTCTGTGCCTCTGTCAAGGACGTGAGGAATAGGAGCAGGCGGAGGTGGGCAGGGGAAGGTAGGCGCGGGTTTTGGCGACGACAGCGGCACGGTCCTTCAGAGTCCTTTGCCGACCCCTGCACGGCCCCGGCGCTTTGAGCGCCGTGGGTCGGCGGCGAGGGGGCGCGCGTCTCGACCTCGTTCGCGCTCCCCTCCCACCCCCTCACCTTCTCGCGCCAGATCGGCAAAGGTGGCGGGGTCCGGGAACAGGACGAAGAGGGCCTCGGCGTCGCCGAGGGCGTCGGCCGTCCCGCCTCCAGGGCCCCATTCGAGCCCGGCGATGTCTCCTGCGCCGGCCCGAAGGGCGTGCAGGTCATCCATTCCGCTCATTTTCGACGAACCAGTGGTCGCCACTTAGCGTCGCAGTGCTCCCCCGCCCTCGTTGGAGGAAAGGCCGTATCTCGTTTCTTCTCGTCTCCCCTCCTTCGCCTTTGTGAGCAGCGGAGGACATCAGAATGTCCGCAATTTGTTGCGCGCGAGGAATGGCTCGCGCGGTGACTGCGACCGTGGCGTCGACCTCGGGTCGGCGTGGCGCGTACAGCGCCGAGGCGTCGACCCGAGTGGCGCGTACTCGAGCCTCGAGCGACTCGTCGACCCGAGTGGCGCGTACAGCGCCGAGGCCAGCGCTGCCGGGATCAGAAGGCGGTGGCGGGTTAAGGAACCGCGCGTCGTGGTCTGCGAGGCCGTCGGTGATCCGCCGCGCATTCGGCGGGCTCCCGCGTCCTGACGACGACTCGGGACTGCAGCCCCTTCCGCCGTGGACGGGAAGCCCGGCGCAGGAGGCGGCGCTGGCTGAGCTACGCGTCGCCGTTGCGGCCATCCTGCGGTCCTCGGGGGAGTTGGCGCTGATGCAGGAGGCGAGGGTGCGGACTCAGGAGAGGGGCGCCGTTTGTCCTGTCGGGCCTCCCTTTCTGCCAGGTGTGCCGACAACATAGTCGCCGATGCTCCACGCGTGTACCCGCCGCTCCACGCTTGTACCCGCCTCCACAGCACCCTCTGAGCCGCGATGACTACGAGTGGTTTCTTCGCGACCGGAGCTTCAACGTGGCCGAGGCGGCCGGCAAGCTAGCGGGCCTGACGCGATTTCGGCGGAGCTACCGACCATCTGAGCTCCGGGTGGCTGTCGCGGCCGGAAGCGACCCCGGTGTGGCCCGCGCCGCTGCCTCGGGCGTTGCCGTCCTTGCCGGCGCTGACAGTAAGGGCAGGCCTGTCCTTCTTGTCCGCGCGGCGCGGCACCGCCCCGGTGTCGATCGTCTCGCAGCCCTCGGGTCGGGTGTCCGGGCTGAAGACGCCCCTGACGCGTCCCGTCGCCTCGCGGTCGCCCTGCTCGAGGAAGCCCTCGAACGCCTCCCTGAGGGCGAGACCGAGGTCGTCGGCATCTTCGACCTCCGGGGCTTCAACCCCCTCGTCTCTGCTGACCTTCCTTTCGTCTCCTTTCTCGTCCGCCTCTTCTTCTCCCACTACCCACGCCGCGTGGCGGCCTGCTACCTCGTTGACGCGCCGCCGCTGTTCCGGCCCGTCTGGGGCGCTGTCCGGCCCCTTCTTGGGAAATACGCCGCCCTTGTTCGGTTCATCGACGGGCGCGACGTGAAACATCTAGCCGGAGCGGGAGCCGCCGACGCCGTGGCCGAGGGGAGACGCACGTGGTGAGGTCGAGGTCGGTCGAGGAGCCTGTGAGAAGGTGTCCACTGGAGCGTCGATGATTCCCGTCCCGTTCCCCGTCTCCCGCAACACCGCCGATGCCTCTCGTCGACCGTGACGACTACGGTGACGCAAAGTATGTAGGGTGCGACGTTCGCGACGTCGTCTCGGCGCGAGAGGGAATCCGGCTGGCGGACGTCCTCAAGGCGAAGGGTGGCGGCACGGCCCCATTTGGCGTCCCGCCCTATGCGCCGACTCGCGGATGGAGAAGCCCCGAAGGCCCTGAAGTCGTCAGTTTTCGTCCTCTAGTGATGTTTTCTCTGCGTTCCTAGCTCTGTATTCACCAGTGACGTGTCTGTAGCGCTCTCCCCGCCGTCTCGGCCTCCGCCGCTGCCTTGTTGCGTCGGCCCTTGCCGAGCCCTTCGCGAGCCTCGTTCTGCCCCCCCGATCTCATCGCAGGAGGCCACCTCCGAGGGCTTTGACTTCGTGCTGACTCCGCTGGAATCCCCCCAGTCTCCATCCTCATTCCGCCCACACCCGTCGGCCCCCTCTGACCTGTCCCTTCCGCCCGAGACATGGACGCAGCGAGTGGTGGGCGCTTTACCGGTCGACCTCGCAGAGGCCCTCGCGGCCCCCCCCGCGGCCGGAACCTGCGGCGCGGCCGCCGTGATCGCCCGCGGGAGGCTCGATGGCGCCCTCGCCTGGGCGGCGCACCTCGCGCTCTCGGCAGTTGTGCTACCCCTCCCCGCTGACCTCTTTGCCCCCTCAGCCCCCCGCGCGGGCCTTGCCCGCCTCGCCCGCTCCGTTGCCGAGGCTCTGGTGATGTCGCCAGGGGGCGGAGGTGGAACGGGCGGCGCCGGGGCCGGGGCCGCCCTCTGGATTGCCCTCGATCCCGCTGCGCCAGGTGCCCTACCTGGGTGGCTGCGGCTGCATGCAGCCCTCAGCCTTGGCCCGCGGCTCGGCGTCCTGCTCGAGGTTGACGGGGCGTCGGCTGCACCCGCACTGTCGGCTTGGTCCGCCGAGCCTGTCCGGGCGCTTGCTCTTGGCGGTGCCGCCTTCGTTCCAAACGCGACGGGGCACCCCGTTCTGCCGCGGTCCCTTCAGGCGGCAGCGGCGCGGGGCGTCGAGCTGTGTTGGCAGCTCGTCGTCGGCCCCGTCGGTCCCGACGCTGTCGACAGGACCGGGATGAGAAGTGGGACGGACGCCGGGACAGCTTCCTCCGCTCCCCCCCTGGCCCTCGCGGCCCGCCGTCGGGCCTACCTTGCCCATCTCTTTTCCCGACTGCCCGTCCGAGATGGCCTGGCGCGGGAGGCGTCCGGGTCGGGCCCCTACGCTGATGCCCTGCAGACACCCCTCCAGCCCCTGGCCGACGACCTCACTTCCCTCACCTATGGCGTTTTCGAGCGGGACGCGCCCAAGTACCGGGCCTATGGACGAGCAGTGCGGATGGCTCTCGAAGACATTGTGGCGGCAGTGGAAGAGAAGGGAGAGACGCCAGGGCCGCTGCGCATTGTCGTGATGGGGGCGGGGCGTGGACCGCTGGTGTGGACGGCGCTGGCTGCAGCGAGGGGGCTTTCAGCGGGCGTTGGGGTGCGCGTCTGGGCAGTCGAGAAGAACCCCAACGCTTGCGCCACGCTGCGGGCACTGGCCGCCGCCAGACCTGAGCAAGCGCCCTCCATGGATGTTGACGACGGCGACATATTTCCGTCGACCGGGAGGGCGCCTGACGGCACCATGACGGAACATCCCTTCCCGTGGCGTGGCTTCGTCGCAGTCGTCAAGGGCGACGGCCGGGCGATGGGCGCGGCAGCTGCCGCGGCCCGCGCTGCCGCGACTGACGGCTCTGACGGTGCCGCTGACGTCGAGGCCGGCTGGGACGCGTGGTTTGCGTGGGTTGCGGCCGGCGGCAGCGGCGGCGCAGGAGGCGTGGAGCCAACGGCCCCTTCGCGACCGCCCCCCTGCGACCTAATGGTGTCGGAGCTGTTGGGGTCCCTCGGCTGCAATGAGGCCCACCCTGAGTGTGTCGAGGCTGCTCGCCCCCTGCTGCGCCGAGCCGGGTGGGGTCCGAGGAGCGGACGCATGGTGCCGGCGTCGTGCGAGACATGGCTAGGGCCCGTGGCAGCAGGGGCTGCGTGGCAGGCCGTCGACGCGGCGGCGGCGGCGGCGCGGGGCGGCGGGTGGGTTGGTGGCCGGGCGGCGGGGCGCGGCGGGGGAGTCCCGGGCCCGCCCCCGCTGGGTGGAGTGGGAGAGGGGGGGGCCTTCGAGACCCCGGCCGTTGTCCGGCTGTCCCGGTGGCTGCCCCTGGGGGAGCCCCGCCTTGCCTGGCGCTTCGTCCACGACCCGTGCGCCACATCCGAGGCCGAGGCGTCTAAGCCAGGGCCCTCGGAAGGCGGAGCGGACCCCCGCTCGGACCCGACCGACGGGCCCGAACGCGAGTGCTGGCTCGAGTGGGCGGCGCCCTCCTCCTCCTCGGTGAGGGGCGAAGAGGGCAACGGCGGAGCCTCGGTCCTCGCCCCCATGATCTCTCCGGTGTGCCACGGAATCGCCGGCTACTTTCGCAGTGTCCTGTGGGCGCGACGAGAGGGCGAGTCCGTGACCCTCTCGACCATTCCTGGCGACGCCCACACCCCGGGCATGCAGTCGTGGTTTCCGGCCCTGCTGCCCCTGCGCTCCCCCGTCGATGCGCAGGGAGGGGTGTCGGTGGGGGCCTGGCGCCGTTCGGAAACGCGGGCCGGGGGGAGGAGCGGTGGGTGGGGTGGGTCGGGGGGGCGCTTCTGGTACGAGTGGCTCGTCGAGACTCCCGGGAGGGCGGGGGTGGGGGGGATCCACAACCCTGGCGGACGTTCAAGCGCCGTTGGACTCTGAGGGCAGCGTAGGGGTCTGACGAAGAATGGCGGGGCTCTTCCGGCTCCTCGCGTCGTCGGGAATTTTGTCTGGCCGCGCCGGCCCCTTCTAACTCTCCTGGATTATCTCACAGGCGGGTCGCGACCCACTCTGCGTGCTTTTATTATCCGTTTCATTGCGCGTTTTCCGTCTGCTGGGCGCGCTGTCTTCCACCCCTCGCTTTCTACCCGGCGTGGTCGATGGTGCACGGTCGATCGATCTGAGTTGAAATATTTGCATGATATCACGGAGGCGGGGCACAAGAGCCCGAAGAAGCTACCGTGTTGGCTGTGGAGAAGGGACGGGCGGGGTGTCCGTCTCGTGACCCCCCTCCCGCCTCCTCCGAGCTGTGTTCGGCTTCCCCTCGGGGTCGCGGGACGTTACAACCACAAAATCGCCCACGAGGCCGACGCGACGTCCGTCGGCCCCTAATTTAACCCTCGCGAAATCACCCCTCCCTCCCCTCACCCGCTCTTCGCCCCTAGGCGCTCGACACGATGGCGAGCCGCGCCCCCGGCACCTACCTCGTGGCCGAGCCCGATACGCGCGCCGTGCAGTGGACGGGTGGCATTGATGGCTCCTCGGACATCCTGCTCAAGGAGAACGGCGCTACTATCATCGGCCGCAGCATCGACCCCAGCCAGGGTGCGCGCCTGCCGCCCAACTGGGTCCAGATCAGCGGCAAGCACTGCCGGCTCGAGCTCGTCGATGGCGTGTGGTCGGTGAACGACCTCTCCACAAACGGCACCTACGTCAACGGTAGCAAGGTGGGCAAGGGCTTGAGCCGGACCCTCGCCGAGAATGACATCGTCCAGGTAAGCCGGTCGACGCAGCAAGAGCCATCTGGCAGCGTCGCGTTTCGCCTTGTTACTGTCACCGCTGTCGCCCCGAGCGCCGCCGCCCCCGCGTCGCCGCTCGCCCCGGCGGGGGAGGTCTCCGAGGGCGCGGCAAGCGGCGGGTCGGGCAAGCGGGTCCTCGATGATGTCGACGTCAATGAGGCGCCCAAGCGCGCCCGGGTCGAGCCGTCCCCGATGTTAAAGGGTCCCGACGGAGCCGGTGCTGGCGCTGGGGCCACGCCTGCCTCGCCTCTCGGCGTCGGTGCCGCCGCCTTACCCGCCGCTGCCGGCGGCGCCGCCTCGCCCGCCGGAGCGCGCGTCGCCGCCCCCGCCCCCGCCCCCGCCCCCGTCGACGCGGGCGAGGTTGAGTCCCTGCGTGCCCGGGTTGCCTCCCTGGAGGCGTCTCTCGAGGCCGAGCGCCGCGAGCGCCGCGCCGAGGTCAGTGCCGCCGCTGCCGCCCACCAGATGGCCCTCCAAGCCGCCGCCGATGCTGCCAAAGAGACGGGCATAGGCGCGGGAGCTGCGGCGGGTGCGGCGGCGGCAGGACCCTTGGCTGAGACGGTCAAGGCCGAGCTTAGGGAGATCAAGGTGATGCTCGCCACCGTGCAGGTCGCCGCCCCCGCTGCCCCTGATACCACTGAGGCTGCTGAGGTTGCCCGGGCCGAGGCTGCAGGAGCCCGGGAGGAGGCGGCGGCAGCCAAGGCTGAGGCCGCGGCGGCACGGGCCGAGGTCGAGAGGCTTCGGCGGGACGTGGAGCGGGAGCGGGCGGTGGCGGCCGACGCCGTGGCGGCGGCTGCGGCGGCGCGGGAGGACGCGGCAAGGGCGCGGGGCGAGGCCGCCGGCCTCCGCGAGGCTCTCGCCGCCGTCCCTGTTGCTGCTGCCCCGGCGGCTGTCGCCGAGTCGTTGCCCCCTCCTAAGGTCGGCATGGCCACGCACGTCGCCCCCTCGGCCGAGCTCGATGCCGCTCATCCCATGCCAGAGGCTGCACTCGAGGCTGAGGCTGAGGATGCCGCCCACGCCGCAAGGACACCCGCTGCGGGCGGTGCTGCCGGCACGGGCGGCGGCAGCACGGCCCCGCCCCCCCCCACCCAATTTGGGCGCTTCGGAGCTCCCGAGGAGGGAGGCACGGCCGAGGAGACGGCTCCCGAGGGAGAGGCCTCCCCCGATGCCACGCCCGAGCCAGAGGCTCCCGCCGCCGCCGCCCCCTCGCCGGGCGAGACGGACAATGGCGCTGACGAGGCAGTGGCGGCCCCTGCCGCACCCGCCGAGCAGCCTGCCATCGACCCCCTCGATGTGGCCATTGAGGACCCCAAGGCTGCTGGTGACGCCGCCGTAGATGCCAAGGCTGCCGCCACGGACGATGCCATGGACGCAGCGAATGTGGCTGCCGGGGCTGTCTTCGCAGACCCCGCCAAAACTGGGTCTGGGAACGACTATGTCGGGAGCGTTGAGGAGGACGAGGACGAGGAGGATGAGTAAGTTGGTCGAGGTCTCCTCTCGAACAAATCACGACACCCCCCCCTCGCGAGGAGCCGGACACCCGAGAAGGTCCCGTGCCCCCCGCCACCCCGGGTCGTCCCCCCGACAGATGGCCTCAAATCCCCCCATGCTCTGGGGCCACCTCCGCTCCTCCCGCTCCCTCTCAACCTCACGCGTACGCTCCCGCCGCTCCCGCTCCCGCTCGTCCCGCCTGACGAGGGACGATGCCTGCAGCGCGGGCGCCTTGACGTCGTCGTCCATCCACCCCCGGGCGCCCTCAAGGTCGAGAATGTCCAGTGCGTCGCCCAACACGGCCTCTTTGATCTCCCTGTCGCTCCCACTGGGGTCGACCGACAGCGCGGGCTGTGCATTGACCTCGATCAACCATGCCTTAAGGTCCGAGTCAACCATGACGTCATAGCCATACAGCTCAAAGCAGTGGCGATCCTGCACCACGGCGTGCTGGCACGCGAGCAGAGACCGCAGAACCACGTCGCGGATGTCGCGAAAGAGCGCATCGGACCGGGCGGCCCCGTAGACCGCTCGAATCCAGCGGCGAAAGCCCACTAGGCTCCACTTGTTGCCGGTCTCTTCGACGTAGAGGGCTCGGTCTCCTTTACCTTCTCCCCCCGCTCCTCCCTCCCTTCCCTCCCCTTCCATGGCCCGCTCCCCCTTGCCCACTTTTTTCGATATGGCCGCGTTGGTTAGGTGCGCTCCGAGGTCACGCAGGTCGGCATCACGGCCAACGCCCCGATACGACCCAGCTGAGAAGCGGCAGAAGCCCTCGCGGTGGAGCCATGCACGCAACGGGCGAAAGGATGTTACCAGACAGTAGAGGCGGAAGTCGAACTTGCGCCCACCCACCACAAGAGGTCGCTCGAGATACCGCTGAACAACATAAACTTCCACATCACCGTGCTCGTCATTTTCGCGCTGTGCGTCGGAGCCTGGTCGGGCGTACCCCCCGTGCGGCCTTAACGACACCGTGTCCGACCCGTCGGCGTCCCCCCCCGCCGCCGCACCCGCTCCCCCCTTGCGCCACGCCGACAGCTGAGCGAGGCGGTTGACGAGGAAGATGCCCTTACCCTGGGCCCGGCCGACTGGCTTTGCGATCCACACGCCTCCTCTGCGCCGAAAGTCCTCGGCGAAGAGGCCCCAGTCAATGGGCAGAGTGTAGGTCTGGGGGAAAAAGGACCACCGGCTTCGCTCGTCGTCCCGGTCGGCAGCGGCAGCGGCGGCGGTGCGTCGACCTGAGGGAACCGAGCGGGAAGAGGCGGCGTCACCCTCGTCCTCGCTGCCAGCCAAGGGAGTCTCGGGGCCCGAAGCGGGCGCTGACGCCAGTGCCGCCGCCTCGGCCTCGCCCCCGGGGCCTCGGCCGGCATCGGCCCGCTCCGCCGCTCTCCGAACTCGCTTCAAATTCTTCGCCATCAGGTCCTGCCGTCGTGTCAGTCGAGAGGGGGGGAGCGCTTGGGCGCGCGTGGGACGGAACAGCTCGATTGGTCGCCAGGTGGGTCAACGGGTCTGGGACGGGTGGGAAACGCGCGCCCCTATCCTTCCCGAATCCAACTCCCCCCCTCGCCTTGCGGCACAACTCGTAGTTGCGCGGAAAGTGGTTGACGAGGGCGCCCCCTGGGACGCGTCCCATCTGGAAGCCCGTCTCGGCCAGGAAGCAGTTGATGTCGCCCCAGAAAATGTCCCAGTCGTAGTCCTCGCCCTCCCCCGTGGCGCCGCGAACCTCGACCCAGCCCCGTCTCCGCCGCATCACGCTGTACGCGACGGTGTTGTGCATGTTGGTCTTGAAGCGCACGACGGTCCGGCAGGTAGGGCTGGTGCCATCGGCCCCGCGGCTCTCGGGGCCGCCAAGCCCGGAGGAGGAGACCCCGCCGGTGGAGCGGGCCCGGGCGCTGGCGGCGCGACGGTCCATCGCGGCCACGGAGAGAACCTCCCGCAAGAGAGCCAGAAAAGTCCGCTACGGGGGCAAGGGACGCTTCTACGCGTGCCCTCAAAGGTTGGGGCTTCCTTGACCTGGCTGGGGGCGGCGACGGCCAGCCAAGCCCTCGCGGGCACTCCGATTCACTTCAAGTTTCGTGGGTCTGACGCGTGGTTTCGTTAGAGTTCGCTGAATACGCCACCGCCCCACTCATTGCCCCTCTCTCGCCTCTAGTTCCCACTCCGTCGCGTTGGGGGGTTTCGCCTCCCCCCCCCCAGCCCCCCACGCCAGCTCACCCCGCTCCCACCGACGACAGGGCAACGCGTCACCCAGGCCGATGCTGTCGGTCCGAGCGACCCCGCCCGTGGCATCGACGACGGTTGCCACCTTGCGACGGGGGGCGCATCTGTCCGCCATGACGTCGAGATCGGACCCGCGGGCCGAGGCGACTATAGCGACCCCTCCATGTGTGCGCTCCGGCAGCAAGAACGCGCGGCAGGCGATTGCCGCTGCTCGTCCTGCGGGTTGGACGACTGACGGCCTTAAGCAGTGCGAGGTCGACGGCGACCTCCACGGCCACGCCAGCCATCTTCGATACCAGGTGAGCGATCCGACTCGTTTTTTTGACCTCGAAAACGCCCTGATCCAGACGCGCGGGGAGCTTCCTCGTTTCGCGGACGAGGGTTGTCTGCTTCGTGCCTGCCCCCCCGTCGCGCTCCGAGGTCAAGTCTTTGCCCCGTCCATCTACCTTGCAGTGGGATCATTTTCAGCGCACACTGGAGTCGATCGAGGGCGTGGCGGGCTCGCTCGACGCCTTCGCCTCGGCGCATCTCACGCACGGCGCCCAGACACAGGCAGATGGCAGCGTCACTGTCACCGAGTGGGTGCCCGGTGCCTCTTACGTCGAGGTCATCGGCGACTTCAACGACTGGGGCGCTCGGGGTGGATGGGGTCTCGAGAAGGACGACTACGGCACGTGGACGGGCACCCTGGCCCCCGGGACACTTGTTCACGGCGCCCGGTGGAAGCTCCGCATCCACATCCCTGACCGGGGCTTTGTCGACCGCTTCAGTGCCTGGGCTCGCCAGGCGCGCCAGGAGCCGGGCAACGTCAACTATGACCAGATCCACTGGAGCCCACCCGCGGATGAGACCTATGCCTTCCACCACCCCCGTCCGACACCCCGCCGCGGCACCGATGGCCGGCCTGCTGTCGCCGGCCTGCGCATCTACGAGTGCCACGTCGGCATGGCCGGAGAGGACGGCCGCGTCCATACCTACGATGAGTTCCGTATCAACGTCCTCCCGCGCGTCATTGACGCGGGATACGACACCCTGCAGATCATGGCCATCCAAGAGCACGTCTACTATGCATCGTTTGGCTACCACGTCACGTCGCCCTTCGCTGTCTCCAGCCGGCAGGGCAGCCCTGAGGAGTTCAAGCGCCTCGTGGACGCGTGCCACGCCGCTGGGATCCGCGTTCTTCTCGATCTCGTCCACAGTCACGCGTCCAAGAACGCCGACGACGGCGTCGGGGGCATGCGACTGTCGGAGGCGTCGTCCGACCAGCTGGGCATGTTCCGCCCTGGCATCCACCCCCAGTGGGACTCGCTCCTCTTCGACTACGGCAAGTTAGAGACGCTCCGGTACCTCCTGTCTAACGTGCGCTACTGGCTGACGGAATTCAACCTTGATGGCTTCCGCTTTGACGGGGTCACGTCAATGCTTTACACCCACCACGGCGCCGGCGTGGGCTTCTCCGGCAATTACTCCGAGTACTTTGGTCCCAACAGCGACGTCGAGGCCACCACCTACCTGATGCTGGCGTCAGAGGTGGCCGACCGGTGCACGCGGTGGGATGCGTCGCAGCCGGAGAGCGAAAGGACGCCGGCCAAGTGTGCAGCACTTGCGGCTGAAGCGGCTGACGGGACTGACGGTGCGCCGATGTCGGGGCCTGCCATCCTTATCGCTGAGGATGTGTCGGGCCGCCCCGGCCTCTGTCGCCCCGTGCGCGAAGGCGGCGTTGGCTTTCATGCGCGCCTCGGCATGGCGGCGCCTGACTTCTGGATCAAGCTCCTGAAGGAGGTACCAGACGAGCACTGGGGCATGATGGACATGGTCAAGGCCCTCTGCAACCGGCGCTACACCGAGACGACTGTCGGCTACACTGAGTCGCACGATCAAGCGCTCGTTGGGGACAAGACCCAGTCGATGTGGCTTTTTGGCATCGAGATCTACACGGGCATGTCACTCCAGGAGCAGCCATGGGCGAGCCCCGTCATCGAGCGTGGCATGCGCCTGCACGGGCTCATCCGCGCGGCCGCATCGTGCATGGGCGGCGAGGCCTATCTCGCATTCATGGGCAATGAGTTCGGGCACCCGGAGTGGCTCGACTTTCCCCGCGAGGGTAATGGGTGGTCCTTCCACCACTGCCGCCGCCAGTGGCACCTCCAGGACGACATCAACCTCCGCTACCACCTTCTGGGCCAGTGGGACAGGGAGCTCCGCCGGCTCGAGTCGACCTTTGGCTATCTCGCTGACGGGCATCAGATGGTCACGTGCATCGACGACGAACGCAAGATAATCGTGGTCGAGCGTGGTCCTCTCGTCTGGGTCTTCAACTGGAATGTCCAGCATGGGGTCGAAGGTCTCCAGATCGGGGCGGGGAGCCCAGGCCGCTTCCGCGTCGTCCTCGACTCGACCGAGGAGCGCTTCGGCGGCCAGCACAGCTGGAAGGTCGGTGCCGGCTTCGAGGACCGGGCCGACCACAACACGATCCCGGGTGAATGGGCTGGGCGTGGGCAGTCCATGCGTGTCCGCTCCCCGGCGCGCAGCGTCGTAGCTTACGCTGATGCCGACCTTTGGGCAGGCGCCTTTCCGAGCCTCGGCCGCGATGCGGGCGTCCCGGCCGCTGCCGAGCCCACCGCTGCCGCCACCACTGCGGACGCGTCGGTCGGAGCTACCAGCATAGGCGTTTCCGAGTACGGCCTGTCGATGCCTGCTGACCGGGTCGACCCTATTGTCTCGGATGCCTCCGCCGACGAGAACCGGGCCTCCGCACAGGCATGGATCGCCAAGCACCGCGGCTCGTGACCTGCTAAGGGAATTGGGCGGGAATGACATCATATTCTTCAACGGTTTCGGTATACCCGTCGCCTCCACCTCGGTCCACGTCACACTCGCCCCCGCGTCCGCACGTCCCCAGCCAGCCGTGCGTCCCGCTCCTGCTCGTATTCGCGCGTCCGTGCCTCGGCGAGAAAGGCCTGCCGAGCGAGGTAGGTTCCGCCACTTTTGCGGTGGGCCTCAAGCTCCTCGTCCACTCTCGTGTCACCCCGGGCGGCCTGAGCCCGCTTCCACGCCTCCCAGTCGGCACGAGTCTTGTCCACCACTGACACCTTTGAGCCCCGCTTGAGCTGGGCCACAAGGCGCTGCAGGGGGGTCGCGCGGACTGGGGGGGGCAAGAAGGGGGCGGGGGGCGGGCGAGCGCCGCCACGGACGGGTCCAAGGGCGGCCGGACCCGCAGCATCGGGGCCGGCTGAGCCCAGCGCTGATGCCCCAGACCCGTCGGCGCCTCCAGCGAGGCGCGAGGGGCTCGTGCCGCCTCCGCCGGCCGCCGCGCCCTCCAGCCCGCCGATGGTCCCCAGCCCGCCACCCTTGGTACCATCCTTGCCCGCGGTCGACGGCGGAGGGCCCACCCCGGGACCCCCCCCCGCCCGCACCGCCGCCTGAGCGAGGGCCGCCGCCCGTTTGGCCTCTTTGGAGTCAGCGTCCACCCTTCTCTCCACAGTCACTCTACTGCCCGCAAAGAGACGCTCCTCCCGAAGGAGCACTTTGCCCGCGTCCCGGGCGTGCTGAGTCGAAGCCGCGCGGGGAGCGTCGAGCAACGCTTGCACGGCGTCGGCGACGTCGGCGGCTGTCGTCGGCCGGGGGCGCTTTCTAGCGGGGGCTGCAAGGGCCGTGACCGCTGAGGCGATGGCATCGGACGAGGGGGGGGTGGGCTTGGATGAGCCGCCCGCCTTGGAGGACGACTCGCCGCCGCTCTTGGCCGCGCGACGGAGGAGGGCGGCAGCCTGGTCGCGGGGCGAGACTAAGGCCGCAAAGGCAGGCCCACCGCCTTGCCCTTTGAACCCCGCCTCTGCCCTCGAGTCAGGGACGGCGGCCTTCCCAGCTTTGCCCCGTCGGCTGCGCGCCCCCCCGGCCAACGAAGCGCCCCTCCACTCTTTGGTAGTTGCCGCCGCAGAGGCGGCGCTCTGACCGGGCACGAGCCCCAGCGGCGCCTGCCAGCACCGGTCAGAGCTCTGGGCCGCCCGCAGGGCTGCCGCATCCGCCGCATCTGCCGCTGCCGACGACGGGCCGGGGCCCGGGGCGTCCCCGTCGTCGTCATCGCCGCCGCCTCGACTCCACGTGTAGAGGGTACAGGGGGGAGGGAGCGGGCGTTTGAGGCGCTCTGCGTCGATCTTGTGCAGGGCGTCAAGCGTCGCCTTGGCCTGGGCGGCGCGTCGGCCCGCCCGACTGAGGTGGTCACGCTTGCCCACCTCCTCCTCGCCGAAGTCGGAGCCTGCGGGAGTGAGTTGAGGTGATGAAGAGCAGAATAACACGGTAGTCGGCGCGCGGAACGAGCAAGCCTAATCACGCGGAGCGCAGAGATAGGGCTGGCCGGGTCGTTGCAGGCGAAGCGCCGTCCGGGCGCTTCGTCCCGGAGCGTCGAGCCTTCCCTCCACTCCACTCGCCCGACTCGGGCTCTTTTTCCTCCAGCAAGCCCAGACGTGCCCTCCGCCGCGCCTCGGCGAGCTCGGGGTTGGTCTGGTCCTTGAGGGGGTCGTACCCCTCGTCGTCGCTCTCCGTGTCCGACGCAAGGTCATCGTCGATGAAGGCGGGGGGGGGGAAGGGGGGGGGCATGGTGGAACAGCGCGGCGCGAGGGGCAGCCGCACGGGGGGGGAGCGTCCGCGAACGGTGTGCTGGCGGCGCAGTGAGGAGGGGCGGGGGCAGAGTGCAGGGCGGGCAGGCGAGGGCGGAGCCGTGAATTCGCCACTTTTCCCGCCCACGTCCCCCAGCAAAACAAGTGCACCCCGGCTGCATCGCGCTCCCGCGCCACCGCGGGTCCGCGCGAGCGTGGATCCCTCTCGCCCTGGCCGCCCAGCTGACCAAGCCACCGTGTCCGAGGCTGTCTCCGCGCCGCGCTGATCCTGCGACGCCAGCGCCGCACCGTCCGCCTCACTAGTGGCCTGAACTTGCCGAGATGATCGAGGTCATCCTCAACGACCGCATGGGCAAGAAGGTCCGGGTCAAGTGCAACCCCGACGACACAGTCGGCGACCTGAAGAAGCTCGCCGCCGCTCAGACCGGGACGCGACCAGAGAAGATCAGGCTCCAGAAGTGGCGAGATGACTGGGTGGCGTCGCGCTGCAGACTATGTTGGCTTCGGGGACGTCGACATGGCGGCCGCGAGTTTGATCATGGAGATGATGGCAAGGGATGACCGTCCCTGATGTCCCCCACGACTGTGCAGGTACAACGTGTTCAAAGACCACATCACGCTGGAGGACTATGAGATTCACGATGGCATGTCGCTGGAGATGTACTACAATTAGATGTGGCGTTGTGGAGTCGGGCCATCGTGTGTCGATTCAACATCCCTCCTCCCGCTTCCCCGCCTCGTCCCTCAGCTCACGCCGTCCTCGCTGGTCCCCTCTCCGTCGCAGTCGAACGTCCTTCGCCTCGTCGGTCGCCCCAGCCTCGCGGTGACGCAGTCGATGTGGCGATGCTCCCGCGCCGTCCTACGCGGATCGAGCTCCGCCCCGAAGACAAGGCGGAGGCGAGTAAACGCGACGGGTCGGGTCGGCAGTAGGCGCAGCCGACCGGCGGCGCGGCCCTCGTCGTGGCCTGCTGTGCGCCTCCCCCTCGACAATTGGGGCTTGACGATGATCTACTCGAGGCTTTACGATGATCTTTTCCCCTTCTTGTCCGTTTTTGCGCACGCTTCACGCCGAAAGCTCCGCAGCAGCCATTGCCGAGCCCCGCAGCGCCCACCTCGGCCGCGTAAAGCGTTGCTCCGGCCGTCGATGTCTCTCCCTGGCTCCTAGCGACCGGTTCCATCACTGACTCCACCCGAATTCACTTTCTCGTCGAACAGTTGGATCAGGCAGTCCGGGCTCGAGCCCAGCAGAACGACCGCGCAGGTCCCCTCACCCCTCTCCCCCTCTTCAACCGCGCCGGCGCGCCTCTGGGTGTGCACGGCGATCCCGCCCGAGGCGGCCAGGTCTAGTCGTCGCGTCTCGCTGACGACGGCCATGGCCTCGGGAGCGTCCCTCGACGCCCCCGCTCCTCCGATTCCCCAGGAGGTTGAGATCAAACTACGCCTGCCCACAGCAGCTGACCACGCAGCCGCCCTGCGGCACCTGGCGCGGCTTCCCCGCCCCCCCGGCGCCCCCGCCCCGGTAGTCCTCACCCAGGTCAACGCCTTCTTCGACGGCCCCGGGGGAGAGCTCAGCGCGCGGCGCAGCGTGTTAAGAGTTCGGTCAGCCTCACGGGCGCACTGGACTGAGGGGGACGATGACGCCGGAAGCGCGAGCGGCGAGAAGGTCGACGTGGCTGGGGCTAGGGCCGACGTCTCGTGGACGCTGACGTACAAGGGTCAGCAGGTTATCAGCGCCGACGGAGTCGGCCGCGCCGCCGAGCTCGAGGGACCCCTATCGGATGCCACGGCCCGCGCCGCGCTAAGTGACGGTGACAGCGCCGGGGAGGTGTCGGCGGGTCCCTCGTCCCTGCTGGCCCTCGCCGATGCCCCCCCGGGCGACGACGTCGACCCCGGCGCTCGCGCCGCTGCGTCAGCCGCCGCCGCCTGCTTCCCCACAGGCGGACCGACCCCCTCGCTCATCGCCCTCGGGGGCTTCCGCAACCGCCGCGTCTGCCTCCCCTGGGCTTGGACCCCGCCGGGCTCCTCCAACCCCGTCTCCCTCGTCCTCGAGGTCGACCGCACATCGTACTCTCACGGCGTCGTCCATGAGGTGGAGTGCGAGCTCCCAGCGGCCCTCCAGGGGGATCAGGGTCCCGAAGGGACGGCGGCCGCCCTGGTCAGGGACCTGACAGCTGCCCTCGCTGCGGGGGGGGCCGAGTGCCGGCCCGCGGGGCGCAGCAAGTTCGCCAACTTCCTCAACAAGACGCTCGAGTGAGGGAAGTGAGGGGAGTGAGGGGTAGGGGGGGGGAGAGGAAGAGACCTCGGCTGCTTTCGAACCATGACCCTGACGGAGATAACACACTCGTCGGCATCACAGGGGCATGCCCGTCATCACCGCCCCCCCCATCGCGAGGAGGGCCGCCACGCACACTTGGAGGACGTTGATGACGTCGTTGGTCAGCCACGCCACTCCGCCCTCGAGGGATTTCTCTTTTTTTCCTCCCCCCTTCCCTCCCTCTCCCCGTCCCCTTCCCTCGCCCTCTCCCTCTCCCTGTCTTCCTCCCCCTCCCCCCCCCTGGAGGGACGCACCCAAGGCCGACTCAGCCGCGTTTGCCACTACGGCCGCAGCCACGACGATCCCCGCGGCGGAGGCGGACGCAACGAGGCCTAGCTGGGACGCGGCAGCAGCTACGGCGATGGCAGCGAGGGCGCCCGCGCCGGTGCCCTCGGCCGACACGGCGCCCTCGGTGCCGGGCGGGACCCTGCCCTTCCAGGGAGCGGTCGAGAGATAGGTCGCCTTGCCGAAGGCCTTGCCGATCTCGGACGACACCGTGTCGGCTAGTTTGGACGCGATCGACGCGACGCAGCCAATGCGGAGGAGAGCAACGCTACGTGCTACATCGGCCGAGACGGCGGGGGCGTCACCGGCCCCGACGCCCAGGGCAGCGCCCCACCCGCCGCCCAAGAGAACGACGATGACGAGAGTCGCAACCGACGCGGCCGCAGCCGCCGCGCCTGAGCCCCAGACGCTCCCGGGACCCCGTCGGCCCCGCTCCGAGGCCCCGCCCGCCGCCGCGCTCGTATCCGCCGCCGACCCCATTGCGCCCCCCCCCTCCATGCCCTCAGCGATCCCCAGCCGCTCCTTCCGTGCCCTCCCCGCACGTGTAACCAGGGTCCCCACCACGAAGTATCCGCAGAGGAGGACGAAGCCGGAGGGGCCAAAGGCCGCGGCGACGAGGGACCCGAGGACAAAGGAGTGGATCACGCCTGGGACGGTGAGACCCTTGCGCAGCACGTTCCACCCGAGGGCGAAGACGACGGCGGTGGCGAGGCCACCGGGGAGGAGACCAGGGCCTGTGGAGGGGTTCCGGTGGAGTGGGGTTAGGGTTGGGTCGAGGTGGGTCGCAGGGTTTGCGGGCACGACGGCCTCGACAGCCCCAGGTCGGCCACTGTTCCATCCGCCGCTGCCGTCTCGCTCTCGCTCGCCGACGGGGTCCTCTGCCCGGTGGGCGACGAACGAGCTCAGCTTGAGGCTTGCGATTGGGGTGGGGGGGGGGGGGGGGGGGGGGGGGGGGGGGGCTGGGGCACGACGGGCCCGGCAGGGCGCCAGACGCGCTGGCCGGCCAATGCCAAGAGGGCGGCGGGGCTGGCGCGAGGCCGCGGGGACGCTGATGGCCTTGGTGGCGTCGCGGGTGAGGTAGCGCATAAGGCGGCCCTCTCCGAGACCTCTCATCTCGTTTCTCTCCGCTTTGCGCCTTCTGGAAACGACGTTGGCGGGAAATGGCGATGCAACGCAGGACTATGCTCGGCTGCCCATTTTTCGCCCATGTTCGCCTGGAGAAACACCCCCCCAAGCCACCCCCGTCGACGTCTCCTAACCACCACCGTCAAAGAACCCTCCATCATGGCACCCAAGAAGGCCGTCGCCAAGTCCCCGAAGAAGGCGAGACCGTTAACGGGTGCGCAATGTCCTTTGGCAGACTTCCGCGATCTGTGATTTTCTTCGCAAGATTCCCGCTCAGCGCGAGAGGAAACGCTCCTAGAGTTCTGGGGACGTCGATATGGAGTCTAAATGACCCCTCCCGAAGCCGAAAGAGGGAAAAGAAGGGCGCCTAGGGCGACGTTTTCCTTTACGTGCCGCCTCGCCCGCGCTCGCCCCCCTGCCTGGCGGCACCGGGAGCAGACCCCGGTTTGGGGTTGGCTCTCAGAGGGAGGGGAGAGGTGGCGCCGGGGGCCTCCCCTAGGCCCTCTGTCCCCAAGAGCTACGAGACCTTCCGCGGCGCGCACCCTCCCGCGCGCCCCCCGCCGCCTCCGTCGTCGGGCGGCGGGGCTCCCGTGAAGATTCTCGCCTATCTCTTTCCATATGATCGAGTAGTTTTCGATTCGCGGCCGCGGTGGAGCCGCGGCGGCCGTCGGCGCCGTCCCGCCCGGATGGCGCGCAGGCGACGAATTTTGTGCTGGGTTGGTGGCCCTCCCCAGCTCTCCCGTCGACGCGTCTCGCCTCCATCCCCTCGCATCGCGTCGCTACCGCCTTCGCGATCCGAAAACCGCGTCGCCCTCCCCGAAACCCTCCCGAAACCTCCCTTAAATGCGCCCAGCGTGGCACGCCGTCGCCCGACCCACGCCGCAGCGCTCGCGACGAATTTTGCCCCCACCCCCCTTCCCGACCCCCTCCCCCCTCTTCCCCCCCCAGGCCGCCGCCAAGGCCAAGCCCGCCAAGAAGGAGAAGAAGGAGAAGGACCCCAACGCCCCCAAGCGTCCCCTCTCCTCCTACATGCTCTTCTGCAAGGACGAACGGGCCAACGTCATCAAGGCCAACGCCGGCATGTCGGCCCCCGACGTCCTCAAGGCCCTGGGCGCTGCGTGGCGCGCCATCGGTGACAAGGACAAGAAGAAGTACGAGGCTGCCGCCGAGAAGGAGAAGGAGAAGTACGACAAGGCCAAGGCGGCCTACGACGCCAAGAAGAAGTGAGAAGCGACTGCTCCCTCGCTGACTTGGGGTGGCAAGAGCCGCGCTGCGCCGGCGGGGGTCGGTGGCAACGGGGCTCTAAGTTCGGCTCGAAAGGGTCGACCCGAGTTCCCCGCCCAGGCGTTTCCCGTTCCTCCCTATCTCTCACCCCCGCTGTCGGTCGCCGCGCCCGCCGCCGTCATGCCCATTTCGAGCTGCGCAGTGTCGGCAAGGACCGGTCCGGCGCCTTCGGTGGTGCCCATTGTGTTGCAAGGCCCTGGGCTCGTCTCTCGCCGCGCACAGCCCAGACGGCGTCGAGCAAGTCTCAGCATTGCCAAACCGACCGCGGTCAACTCTCTGGCGCTTTCCTCGGCGAGCGGGGCGCGGTCAGCGCCCGTTCCCGCGCCGGTCCTCGTCAGCCACGCAGCCGTGGCTCTCGTCCCTCCCGTGCGCGATCTTCACCCTCTAACTCGACGCCGCAGGACGACGCATCACCTTTTGTCATGCTGCTGACTGCAATGCCGGCTCTGGTCGCTCTGGTCGCAACCACCCTCGCGCTGCCCTCACTGACCGACAGTTCAGACGAGGCCCGTGCGAAGGGCCGGCGCTGCAACGAGATCGGCGCCGACGACGACGACAACGATGACGGCGCCGATCTCATGTGGACGCTAGCCGGCCTCGTCTCCGTCGTGCCGTACCTGTCGTGGGCGAGCTTCCTCCTCCTCGCCCTCGAGGACGGAGGGGGCGACGGTGGAGAGAGCGCCGAACGGACCCGACGCGTGTTGACGGCGGCGGCGCTGGCGCTCCCGTGGCTGGTCGCTGGCCCCGAGGGGGCGCTGGAGGATTCCGCGTGCTGGCTCGCGCTGGCGGCGGGGGTGGCGGCCGTGCAGCTCGAGCGCGTCGCGTCGACCGAGGGGGGCAGTGGGTGGCTCGCGCCACGGCCCCGGCCGCCCGGATCCCGGGTCTCGGCCGAGGCCCTAGGGGAGCTCGAGGATGGTAGAGGGCGGGAGGGGAGGAGCGGAGCGCTCGAGCGCCTCCTCCGGGGCGACGGCGACGGCGACAGGGCAAGCGACATCCTCGATGCCGCCGAACGAGCGGAGCTGGAGTCGTTCGATCGGCAGCTCCGACAAAGGGGTAGAGCGCGGGGCGAGGCCGACGGGTGGGATTAGTAAGGGAGTCATGGAATGTTTAAACACGCACGGGTATCGCCCTCGTCCGTTGATTTCCGACGACGATAGAGTCCCGCTTCAGGCCCACGCACATCCCCTCGTCGGCGCCAAAGCTGCCGTCAGCCGGGAAGTCTCCTTCTCCTGGGGAGGAACCCGCCCGCCGGAAGAGCCACCCAAGCTGCCGGTCGCACGCGGCGCAGATGAGAATCTGCCAGGTTCGCCCCGGAAACCACGTCCCCTCGCGCAGCGGAGGCGAGACGACGCGGAGCAGACCGACGGAGCCCGGGGTCCCCCGCTGAGCCTCGTCCGGGGCGACGAGGACGAGGGCGATCAGGGAGCCGTCGGGGCTGAGGTGGAGCTGGCGCGGGACCGGCGGACCGTGCGACCCGCCCTCCTCGAGGAGGTGGCGGCCCTCGAAGGGGAGGCGGAATGTCCCCGGAGGCAAGGCGGGGAGCGTGGGGACTTCGGCCCCGGCCACTGCGGCCCCTTGCCGGTGGCGCCGCTCGGCCCAGCGGCGCCGCTCCCAGCAGCCTGCGCAGCTCATACCGACGGTCGCACCCGGGGGAGGCAAACGTTGGAGAACGGCGTGGAGCGCCCGGGCTGCCGTGCAGCCGTCACCGCCGCATAAGGCCGCCACAGTCGCGAGGCCCTCTGGCGAACCATCATCGGCGCCGCCGCTGCTGGCCTCGGCAAGGGGCAAGAGCGCGCCGTTGGCCTGGAGGCCGGGCGCGCGTCGGATTGCCTGCCACACGACTCGAAGCGGGTCGAGCCGGGCGTGTCGCTTGAGCCGTGCGAGTCCAGAAGAGTACGACGGGGGGGGAGCGGGGTCCACAACAGCGGAAGGGTCGGGGTCGGACCCGCCGTCATTGGGCCAGCCCCGATACGTGGCCCATTCGATCGCGTCACAAGATGAAGGCGCCCGCCGCTCGGCGACCAGCCGCGAGAGAACTCGTCGGGCGAGGACGGCAGGGTCGGCAACGGTCATTGCCCAGCGCGGCGCGTGCAGATCAGCCGGAGCGGGCCGGCCTGGGCGGCCTCCGCCCGGTGTGGCGCGTGGCTCCACCTCGGCTGCCACAATGGCGCCCTCAAAAACACCCTCAGGTAACCCCGGAGGCTCATCGAGCGGCGGGTCGGGTTCGGCCCAGAGGGCCGCTGGGGGCACCCGCACCAGGCTCCACCCCGGAACCGTCCGCTCAAACGCGGCGCGCTCTTCCTCCGCAGCCAGCACAGCGTGACATCGAGCGACACAGACAAGAGATGGCTGGGAGAAGAGCCCGCCTGGCCAGCCGGTGCGGTGCTCCACTGCCTCGCAGACAACTAGCCTAGTCCGCAGCCGTATCGATCCGAGCCGGTCGGACCCGTCGACGTCTTCGGATATGTCGTCGATCGTGAAGGGGGGGGTCTGGACGACGGCAAGGAGGAAGAGACGACGGCGGCCCTGGGCGCGCCCGTCCGGCACTCCCTGCAGGGATGTGAGAGGGTGAAGAGGGCGGGGTCGGCGTCGGACGGGGGCGACTCTGCCACAGAAGCGCCTTCCTCAGAGGGCTCGCCTCGGGCCCTGTCCACGTGACCATCGGGCCCACCCAACCCATCTGCATCGGGAAGCGTTCGCCCGGAACTGGCAGCGGGTAGTTGAAGGGGGGTGCTTGGACCACGGGCAGCCACGCCGTTGACGATGAGGTCAAGGCCGGCGGCTGAGGGTCACCGTCGTCGTCGTCGTCGAACGGCACGCACGGACCGAGGTAGTTGTAGTCGTTGGAGGACGGCAAGGGCAGCACGGCGGCAGCGAGGAAGGCCTCGTCGGGCTCACTCTCATTCTCTGATGACGCACTTTCGCTTTGCGACGACAACCCGCTCTGCGACGGCAGCCACGACGACGACGGCGATGTGGCGAACGTGCGGGGAGCGTCGCCTTCGTCAGAGCGAGCGTTCTCCATGTGAAGTGCCCAGCCCGGGGTCTTCCGCAACCAGTCCGAATCGTGTCGTCAACGGGGTCGGCGACGGCGCGGACTCCGTCGTCCAGCGAACGGCGGGGGTGGCAGGGGCGGCGACGTGACACACGCGGGGGCGAGGCCAGCTGGGAGCGGACAAAGGTGATGCTCTAGCGATTTTTGGGCAATATTCATAAAGCTAGCGCAAACTTGCGGCGCCCTCTGCGCCTTCGGGGACAGAAGGGTGCGTATATCGAGAGGCGACGCCGATTGGTCTCCTCCGCCCGCATTCGGGCGGCGCGAGAAAGGCGCGACGGCCGGAGCGGGCGCTCCACCACGCCCTCTCCACATCCTGGTTCGCACTTCCCGTGACGCGGCGGGACGCGAACGACGGGTGCTGTGGACGTAGGTGAACTTCCGCGTCGTCACGCGCACTCCACCGCCGCTCGAGTCCCGTCGCTCACCGCGGCCGAGGCCGTGTCGTTCGCGGAGCGGCAAAGAGAGCCGCCCCCGGCGTCCGCGCCCAAGCGTGGTCGACCTCGGCCCCCGAGACTCGTTGTAACGATGACTCCGAAGCCGTACGAGCCTCCAGGGCGACGGGAAAAACTCGGGAAGAAGGCGAAAAAAGGGGCAACAACAGCCACGGCGACTACTGCGGCGCCCTGGAAAGCAGCGCTGGACGAGGGCCTCAAGCTCCAGCAGCGAGCCGAGCGCGCCAAAGCCGGGGAGGGAACCGAACGCAACGAGGAGGCCTGCCGCGCTCTGCTGAGGGCGTGCGAACTCGCCGACGAGGACGGGGCTGGCGCCATCGCCGCAGCGACGGCCCACGACCACCTCGCCGATTCCCTCGTCGCGTGGGCCGGGCGGGTCGGCGACGTCGCCCGCGCCGCCCACGGCCCCCTAGGCGACCCCGCGGGAGAGATTGAGGCTGCCTCACGCGCCATTGCTCTCCTGCGTGACGCTTTATCCCATTACGCGGTCGCCCACGCCCGAAGCGCGGCCGTGCTGGGCGGCGACTCTGACGACCCCGGCTACGGGCCCGACGCACCTCTGCCCGGCCCCGCCCCCACCCCGGGGCAAGAGAGATCCCCGCGTGGGGAAGCCGCCGATGGGCGCGACGTCTCGGTCGGGAACGCCCTCTGCGCCCTGGCCGAGGCGACCCTCGACGCTGCCGGGTGCCCGGACGGCGCCGACCCGTCGGACGGCGCCGACCCCTCTGCCACTGCCGCTGCCGCTGCTGCCCGCGCCATAGCTCTCGCCGCCCTCGACCGTGCTGCGCGCGTCTACGCCCGCGCCGCGGGCGGGGAGGACCGATGGACGACGGCCACGGGGGCTGGCACACCCCCGCCCTCGTCCTCCTCCCCCCCCGCCGCCCCTCCCCCGGACGACGCTGCCCCTGCCCTTGCCAACCTCGGGGGCTGCCTCGCCCGCGCCGCTGCCCTCGGTGCCCGGTGCCCTGAGCTCGACCCTGCCTCTCTTCTCCTCTTGGCTCGCCGCGCCCGGGCGGCGTGGACAGCGGCGTGCAGCGTCAGCGAGCAGGAGAGGGGGGACGATCTGCCCGCTCTCCTCCACGACTGGGGGAGTGGATGGGGTCAGCTCGCTATGGACCTACCAGACGCAGTGACGGACGCCTTGGCGGCCGATGCGCAGGAGCTCCCTCCGCCGGAGGAGCCGGGGGTGGGGGCAGCCCCGGCGCCACTCCCACCGCCCCCCTCCGGAAGGGCGGCGCTTCTGCGGGAGGCGGCTCGGACTCTCGCCGATGCCGCGGCCTTCCACCGGGGCGACGCGGAGACCCACTGCGCGCGGGGGGACGTCCTCGCCGCGCTGGCCGAGGGCAAGTCTCTCTCTCCCTCTCTCTCTCTCTTACTCGGTCTCTCTCTCTTTCTTTCTCTCACTCTCATTGTCTGTCGCCTTCCCGACCCCCCGACCCCCTCCGCCTGTCTTTCTTTCTTCCCGCAGCTGAGACGGATCCTGCGACCTCCGCCGTCGCACGCGCCGATTCCGTGACCGAAGGCTACAACGCCGCCCTCAGGGTCGACCGGCGGTGCGCCGACGGGTGGATTGGCCGGGCCGAGGCGGCGTGGGCCGCGTCAGAGGCGGCAAGGGCCGCCGGGAACGACGGAACTGCCGAGGCGGCTGACGCGGCTCGGGCTTACGATGCGGCCCTGTCGATCGTCGAGGGGGGCGCCGGGTATGACCCCGCCGACCCCTGGCGCAACGCCGACTGGAGTCGGCTGGGCCGGCCCCGAGACCGGCGTGACGCTGCACACAACGCCGCCTGCGCTCGGGTGCGCGCAGGGGATCCGGCGGGGGCGGCGGCACGCCTGGCGGCCGTGGCACGGGCCGAGGTGGCGGCGGGACTTCCTCTCCCTCCGCCTTCTCTCGTTGACGCTGCCGCGGACGCCGACCTCGGGCAGGCCTTCGCCGCTGCTGCCGCCGCCGCCGCAGGCCTGTCGGCGTGAGCTTGTCTCGGTGAGCGCGATCGACACGGGACGGCAAGTCAACAATTTCTCCGTCTCTCTCTCTCTCCCTCAAAACACTACAGGCGAGCCTTTCGCGCCACGTTCGTCGTGCCCGTCCCCACGCAGGTGAGAAGGACCGTCCCCGTTTCCTCCTCGGCCTGCAGGGCAAACCGGACGCCCAGAGCATCTCGCAAGAGCCGCAGCGTCCTGACGGCACCCGGGGTCAGCGGCCCCATGCGGATCCTCTGTGCCTCAGCAGGCCCCAGGGCGGCGAGAATCAGAGCGAGGGGTTGGTGTCCCGAGTCGACGCACCCTCCACGCCGCGCCTCCTCGGCCAAACGGCCCGCCGCCCGCCGGCCCACCTCCTCTGGCGTCGACCGTGCCCGCTCTCGGCTGCCGTCGATGCCGCCGCCGCCCACGCCCTCGCCATCGCCCTTGTCCGCCCCGTCCTCACTCGCCCCCGCCGACAGCAGACATCCTGTCGTCGTCTCCGCCACGAGTTCCACCTGATATCCGGGGGAGGGGCCGGCCTGGGGCGTGATGGGAGTGGGGGTCGGGTTGAGGTTAGGGGCGGGGGTGGGTGTGGGCGTGGGGGTGAACGAGGGGCAAGGTGGGGGAAGGTGGGGGGTAACGTCCTCGCCTGGGCCCCGCCACGGGCATCGCAAAACACAAAGACGTCGCCAAGGAGGGACAAAAGGGCTCCCTTGGCGCCGTCAGCCGCCCGCGCGACGACCTGGGGCGACACGCGCTGGGAGGAGGCGACGCCGCGGACTCGGCGGACGAGGCCCGGGTCAAATAGGTCCAAGGCAGGCAGGCGCCGGACGGGTTGGACAGTGACGACGACCTCGCCGCCTCCACCGGGGGGGGCGCCGCGGCGGACGACGCGGACGGACACGGCCCCGCCGGCAGCGCGGCGCTTGGCCGCCTCGGCGCCAGCCGAGCCCTTGTCACCCCGCTGGCCGCCCGACCGGCCGCCGGCCCCATCGTCCAACGCGCCGCCGCCTCCGCCGTCGGCTCCACCCCCGCCGTCGGAGATATGCGTTGTCCGGTCCCCCGCCCCGGCCCCCAGCGCTGCCGCCCCCAACCCCTCGTCCGACCCCCCTCCCCCCACCCCCCACGTCGCCAGAAGGGGGCAGGTGGCCGACCTCCACCGGTCGGCCGAGGGGTCCTTCCGGTGGGACGTGCATCCTCTCAGCACTACCCTCAACGGCTCTCTCCCCCAAAGACCGATCAGGGCGAGCGCTTCGATGTAATACCCAACTCCGCGGCTCGGAGGGCAGTCGTGCTCAATGGGGCGAGCGAGGGTGGGGACTGGGCCGACGACGCCAGGGCGGACGCGGACGCGTGTCCCCGTCTCGTCGATCTCGCAGGCGAAGCCAGCACTGCACTTCTCGATCAGGCGGAGGAGGGATGCCTCAAAATCGCGCAGGCCGGGCTCCTGATCGCGCTCGCGGATACGGTCGATCCGAAGGGGGCGCTGCGAGGTCGGGGGGGCGAAGTCCGTGGGTCAGCGGCGACGGTGGCCTGAGTGGCCGGGTGGCGCGAGGTGGGACGGATTTTTTTCTCGCCTTCGCGAGCGTGGCCACGACCAAGCGCATCCTGAAGTGCGAGCTGCCCTCAAACTTGAGCATGGTGAGGTTCGAGCGCCACTGCACGACGGCGAGCAACAGATGGCAGCAGCGGCGGCCGGGCGCGGGAGGAGCCGCCGACCCCGAAAGCGAGCCGACCGGGCCGGCGAACGGCGGAGGTGGCGGATTTTCTTGTCACGCGCCCTGGTACGTCCGCGCTGCTTTCTTTTTGCTGGTCGAGACCAGAGAGACAGCACACTGCGACTCAACGTCTCGCGACGCGGCCAGAGTACTTCTCCCTCCTCGCTGCCCCACTCTCACGCCTTGCGTCTCGAATACACGGCGCGTTGTCGGCGTCATCTGGAGGCGCGGGCTCGACGTCGTCGCGGCCCGCGTCTTCGTCGTCGTCAAAGGCGAGGCGGCACCCCGATGCGCCCCGTCGCCCGCTTCTGGTCGTGGGCCTGACTGGTGGGGTGGCAACCGGCAAGAGCACCGTCGCGGCCGCGATGACGACGCTGGGCGTGCCCGTGCACTGCGCTGATGCGGCCGTCCACCGGCTCTACGCCCCGGGGGGGGGTGCTGTCGGGCCCGTCCAGGCAGCCTTCCCTGGCGAGCGACGGAGAAGGGGGGTGGGGGGTGGAAGAAGAAAACCCCGACCGACCAGACCAACCCGACGCCCGCCCCCTCCACTTTTCCCCCAACAGGCGTCGTGGACCCCGCCACTGGCGGTGTCGACCGTCGCCTACTCCGCCAACGAGTCGTCGGCCCCGGCAAGGCAGAGGAACGAGCTGCTCTCGAGGCCCTCGTTCATCCACTCGTCCGTGCCGATGCCGACGCGTTTCTCGCCGACGCGGCGTCGCGCGGTCTCGCGGCAGCGGCGCTTGACGTGCCTCTCCTGTTCGAATCCGCGCTTGAGTCGACCGTCGACGTCGTCGTGTTGTGTGCCTGCTCGGTCGAGGAACAGCGGCGACGGGCGCTCGCACGGCCGGGATGGGACGAAGCGAGGGTCGAAGGGATCCTGGCGGCGCAGTGGACGACGGAAAGACGCGCGGCACGGCTGGAGGCCGGTCGGGGGGATGTCCTGCTCGATACTGGGGAAAGCATTGAGGAGGTGGAACGACGTGTGCGGGAGCTTGTGGTGGGGTGGTTGGGCGGCGGGGCGGGGGGGGGGCGCTCGTGACGTCGGGCTGTCCCGTGAGGCCAATGCGGAGACCGACGCGCAGGCTGATGCGCCGGCCCGCAGTATCCCGACCGCAGTGACACATGGGGGGCATCGCCACAGTGGAGCAACGCACGCTTGCCCCAGCGGCGCGGCCGCCGCCTCGGCGAATCCGTCGCGGGAGGGCGGCGACCGTCCCCGTGCCGCTTGCCAACCTGGTCACCTCGTTGCCGTCGTTATACGTCGCCGTTCGCGCCCCACTCGGCTATCGCGACCGGAAAATGGTCCGCGGTCATTCTAATGCCATATCCAGACAGGTGCGCTCGGCTCGCCCGCAGGGCCAGACGGCCTCACTTTCACGCCGAGACCCCATGCCCGACACCCCCGCCCCAGCCCCTCGCCCGCAGGCTCGCCCCGCCGGTTCCGACTGCGACCCCCCCCACCGTCGCGTCCTCTTCGTCTGCCTCGGCAACATCTGCCGGAGCCCCACGGCCGAGGCCGTCTTCCGCGCCGCAGTTGAGCAACGCGGCCTCGCGGCCCGGTACGATGTCGATTCGTGCGGCACGGGCGGTGGCAGCCACAACTGGTACAAGAAAGGCGGCAGCAGCTACCACGAGGGTGATCCCGCTGACAGCCGCATGACACGCGCGGCCGCCGACCGGAAGATTATCCTGACGAGCCGGTCGAGACCGCTGACCCGGGCAGACCTCGCCGACTCGACTGTCGTCGTCGTGATGGACCGGGACAACGCCGAGGCCGTTGAGCGCGCCGCGGCCCACTGGGGGGGAGAGTGCCCGGCTCTCGTGGTTCGCAAGGTCCGCCAGATGTCTCAGTGGTATCCGGAGAAGTGGTCAGCTCGATACGACTCTGTCCCGGACCCTTACTACGGCGGAAGAGACGGATTCGACCTCGTTCTCGACCTGCTCGGGGACGCTTGCGCTGGTCTCCTTGACGATCTCGAGGGGGGGAGGATGGACGACGCGTGAGCATGCGCGTGAGTGGGCAATCGAAGGGGCATGGGAGAATGGTGACAAGACCTCAACTTCGACGAGGTACAGCCCCTCTCCCCTCCCCTCCCCCCGGCGAGACCTCGGCCCTCTCCCCTACCCTTCCCTGCTCTCCCCTCTCTCGTCTCCCCTATCGTCCCAGCCCCTCTTCAACGGGCGACCTGCCGATCGGCTTCGTTGGAGTCGACGGGCACCGTGAAGGCCTCGAGGGCGGTGCCGGCGAGACGGAGCTGGTCGTTGCCTCCCGACGCGTCCGAGGGGGGTGGGACCGGGGGTGCGGTCGCTCTGCCCCCCGGACCGAGGACGGGCCCCGCCGGCGGGCCCGCCGGTGAGACGGCGGCCGTCCTGTCTGCCTCGGCGGCATCGGGCCCCTTGACCCGCTCTCCATGTTGGGAGAACCGCCCGCTCCCCTTCCCTCGGGGGAATGGGGTAACAGCTACCGTGCAGGTGTCGAGGTGGTGGAGGAGCCACCGGCTCACTGACCCCACACCCAGGGCCGAGTCGAGCGTTCGACGGAGGGCCCCGTGGCCCCGGCTGCCAACCACCACAAGATCCATCCGGTTGACTCGAGCGTAGTGCCGAATGGACTCCGCGACGCCCGACGCCCCCCCCTCGGGTGCCAAGGCGCGCCAGAAGATGCTGGACCGGGGCATGCACCGGTCGGCGGCCTCGTCGATGGCGGCCATGCACACGTCGGTGGCCCGCGCGAGAGCGCGCGCCGCAGAGTCGCCGTCGCCCTCCTCGAACGTGTCGGCCGCGGCGTCATCCAGGCCGCCAAGGTAGCCTCCCGCGGCACCCCACCTCCCCTTCGCGCCCGCCGCGTCGGGGGGGGGCGCTGGCGGGGCGGCGCAGACGACGTGGAGTTCAGCTTTGTCGCCCGCAACCAGGACCGAGGGGAGAGCAAAATCGAGCACCGCTTCGCTCGCGGTCGACCCGTCGACGCAGACGAGGACCCGGAGGCCCGTCTGTCCTGCGATCTCCTGCGGCGTCGGTCGGACCTCTTCGGCGCCCGACCGATGCACCACCACCGGCACCCCCCTCTCTTGTCCCACCAGCCACTCGGCGACGGAGCCGAGCCCGACGAGTGCAGCTCCCGCCCTGCCCGCGGCTGAGAGGCCCCGCGTGCCGACGACAAGGGCTACGCGTCGCCGTGCCGCTGGCATCGGCAGCGTCGCCACCAACCCTTCCGCAAACTCGAGCAACCCCCTGCCAGCGCCGCTCGCTCCACCCGCGTGGGGCACGAGGTGAGAGGAGACGCGCACGGTCGGAAAGTAAGCCTGGGCCTCGCTCGCGCACAATTCGAGATGGGCGGCGGCACGGGCCTCGTCGTCCCTCTCCTCAGCGCGCCGGGTGGCGGCAGACCTCACAGTGCTGCCAGGGGCGGTGAAGCCCGGGGGGTAGGCAACAATGAGGTGAGGCGGGGGAAGGACGGTGACGAGGTGGAGGTCTGCGTCGCCGCCCCTCAATAACACGCGGCAGGCCCACCGCATCGCCGCTCGACCCCGGGGGCCGCCGTCGATGCCGACGACGACATGGCGGTGGGGGTAGGCGGGAGAGGGTAAGCTTTCGTCCGTGTTGATCGAGGCGTCCATCTTGGTGGGGGGGGAGATGGCGAGGTCTGGCATGCTGGGCGGTGGCGGCGGTGGCGGCGCCTGGGAGGGATCACGGTCGCGTCGGGGTCGCGTTGGGAACCTCGTCGCTGTCAAAAGCCCCGCGACGGCGAGGTTAATTTTCGCGAATCGTCGTGACACTCAGAGTGATAAAAAGGCAACATGGTCTCGCTTGAATATGATGGAGCCCCGGAGCTCCCAGGAACGCGCAGAAGAGGCCAGTCCGCCTGCCTGTCCGTGACCTTGTCGGGCCTGGCCTTGCCTCGTCTACTATGATTCTTTTATACGTGTTCGAGCAGCTCAGTGGAGAGAAGAGAGTGCGTTACCTCAGGTGGGTGACGCCAGTGTCTCCGATTTGGCGCGTCTATCCGTTAGGATGGACTGGCAGCAAGGGTTTGTCGCGTCGACGTTGTCGAGTCGACCTGTCGGGTTCGTGTCCGGTGAAGCGCCGCGCTAGCAAAACTACACGCGACGCCATGGACTCCGAAGGCGACGTAATCCGAGCCGCTACCTCGCGACAGGCCTCCACGAGCCAGGAGGTGACAACGCGGCTGAGACCCACCGCGTCGCGGGCTACGCCGTCCTTTCGCTTCGCCCCCGCGGTTCGGCTGACCCAACGAAATGACCAATGCAGTAATGAGTACGCGGAGACTCCACCGCGACGCACCGTGGTGGGCAGCGCTCCGGGCCTCCGCTTCACGTGGGCCGCGGCGCCGCCCGACCACGTCAAGCTACGCAAGGCAGGGGGGAGGGGCGGGGGGGGGAAGGGTAGGCAGCGGCACTGTCGCCAGCAGCGACAGTGGCAGTGGCAGTGGCAGCGACGGCGTCTGCGGCGTCGAGAACGATAGCAACGATGGCAGTCAAAGAGTGTGCGACAGTGGCAGTAGCATTGCCCAGAAAGCAGGGAGAACCAGCCCCACCCCTCCGCCCTCCATCCACGGTCTCTTCCCTCCCGCCCCTTACCCGCAGACGGTCAAGCTTTTTCCCCTGGCTGTCACCCTCGGCGCCGACTTCCGCCTCCGCGATAGTCTCCTGTCGTGCCAGGTTCGAGTGAGGGACGCACTGCTGGGAGGCACCCTCCACCTCGACACCGAGTCGGGAGAGGTTGGGTGGCGAAAGGAGATACCACTGCGGGGCCTCGCCAGGGGCGAGGACGGGAGAGGAGCGCCGCCGCTGCTCGCCGACGCGTGCATCGTGACGGCAGTGCGGGCGCGGTATGCTCCCCTCCTCGGGGACGACGTCGAGGGCCTAGGCTATCGACCCTCGTTCGCACTCGGGCTCTCGTCGGGCGGATCCCGGAGCCTCGTGCCCTGCCGTGCGGGCTACGACTGGCGGCAGCAGATTCGGCTTGCTGACCCTGTCGCGATCGAGGCGCGGGGCAACCTCAGGATCCCCTTGCCTGACTCAGAGTTTCGGTGGGCCGCAGGCGAGGCTGAGACGACGATGCGAATGGGCGAGGGGGACATCCACCTGACCGTGGGGGAGGTCAACGCCATCTTCTACTTGGGGCGGGGAGGGGATGAGGACGGAGAGACTTAGATACGGATAAATTGCCGAGGGACAGGCACGGCGGAAAAGTGCAGACCTTGTCGTCATCGGTCTTGGTCGTTTGTCGCCATTCGTTATCAAAGGCCGTCTTGTTCCCGCCTCCCTTCCCCCCAACATCTCCCCCCTCCCCTCTCAGTCGTCGCGCGAGCCGGAGCGCGAGGCTGAGCCCTTCTCAAGCCGTTCAGCCTCCTTCCGCGCCCGCTCCAAGGGGATCGACCGCATGCGCCGCACAAAATGTGTGAAGGCGTCCCACTGGTCAAACATTAGATCGCCCATGCGCAGAAAGGTGAGCTGACTCAAGTTGCCCTTTTGTGCCGCCCGATGGAATGATGAGTGGATGATGGCGTCAAACGCCCAGCCGTCGTACCGCTGGAGGGCATTTTCGCCGCCAACGGCCACGCCGTACTCAGCGGACAACTCGAGCATCTGCTCCAGCAGCCCCTCAGGACTGCAACGGGCATCGGCCGCGTCAACAGCATGGTCGGTGTCGCGCATCTCGACGCACGTGAAGTGGAGGCGGGCCTCATGTTTTTGGAGCAGTTGGAAAATGCGGCGGTATCCGTCGCGGGTGCGGGTGTTGTAGTGGCCAGCAGTGAGCTCAGCAGCGTGGCTGGCACCCTTGAACCACCAGTGGACGCCAGGGAGCTTGACCCCAAGTCGGAAGACGGGACGGAACGTGAAGAGGCGGCCGGCATCGTTGTCAGCGTCGGCGTCGGATCCGTCGACGGGCTTGACAGCCCCGATGGCCCCGTCAGCACCTGCCGCCCTGGCCGCCATCCCGCCCCCGCCCCCCCCCCCTTCCCGCAGCTCTCGCACCTCGCGGACCTCCATCGGCCCTGCCCGCCGCGCGAAAACCTCGGAGGCCGCCCCAAGCATCCGCTCAGCGTGCTTGAGAACGCGTCTGAGTACCAAGTGAGAAAGAAGTCCCCGTAAGGGGTGGCCCAGCTTCCGCCCTCATCAGCGAAGAAGCCCGTTTCGTAGGCGCGGCTGTTGTAGTGGCCGGCATCGTGCGGTCCGCCGTGGCCCCACTCAGGCCGGCCTGCAGCCTCGGCGGCTCTCGTTAAATCTGCCAGGAGGTACTTGTCGTAGCATTGGAACTCGCCCACGCCAGGAAAGCGCCACCGTCCCGCGCCCTCGGGGTAGGCGGGGTACCGAAGCTCACCCGCCGACCCCATGCCCACGGTCAGCTCAACGATTGTGGACCCCAGCAGATCCTCGAATGCGTCCCGGAACCCCTCCATGCAGTCACGGTAGCATTCGACAGCGGTGCGGCCGTGCAGCAGTGGCACGTCATCGATCCCGATGGTGAGGCACTCTTGGTTGCGCACACCTGACCGGTCGGTGAAGAAGACATCAGGGTCCTCAGCGCCGATGGCGAGGACCCACGTGGGCAGCGGCACGCTGCACGTATCACCGACGTTGCCTCCCGCAGCATGGAAGGACATTACGACCTGGGTCTTCAGCCCGGCCTTGCGAACGATCTCGAACAGGGCGCGGTAGCCCTCCCAGTCGTACCTTCCCGGCTCCTCCCGCTCCACCAGGCCCCACCACACGTCGACCATGACCCCCTCCACCCCCACGGCCTTCAGGGCCTGCAGACCCACCTCCAAGCCCCGCACGCGCCGCACGTACGAGTGCACGCGCTTGTCGCGGAGGTGGGCCCGGTGACGGGCCAGCGAGGCCTCCTGGTGGGCGGGGCTCTCTCCCTCGGACCACAGTGTGCCCAACTGGGTGCCGTCCTCCTCCTCCAGCCACACCGTGTCGAGCGGCAGCATGACGTAAACAGGGACGGGGCGTAATGCAGGGTCCGAGGAGAGAACACCGGCGTCCAGGGGGGCCATGAGCTCGGCACCGCGGTCGTCGACGAAGGGGAGAGGGGGGGGTGAGGTGGCAGTGGGCCGGCCACCACCGTCGCCGTCGGCGGCATCAGCGGCGACGGCGGCAGCAGCGGCGTTTACGGCGTCAAGGCCGAGGGCGCCATGGGGTAGACGCGCGACGTCGTGCGTCATTAGCTCCAAGGCGCGGCCCCACCGGAGATACTGCTGCGCCTCCAGCTCGTCCTGCTCGGCCTCGCTTTGCCCGTCAGACGCGCCCAGGATGCCGTCCCCCGTCTCGGAGGAGGGGCCGTCTCCAGCACTCTGACCATTCTCCGATTCCTGCAGGCGCTGAATCTCGTCAACCAGCTTGGTTGACGGCCTAGGTACAAAAGGATCGGGCGAGACCCCGGCCCACGCGCGGCAGAGCACAGCGCTGTCGGCTTTGCTCGCGCCGTGACGCCGTGTCGCATGGTTGCAGCGGCGGCCAGTCGGGGGGGGGGGGGGGGGGGGGGGGGGGGGGGGGGGGGGGGGTTGCGCGACCGCGGGGCACAGACTGGGGGATGCCGCGCCCGCTGCCGGTGGGTGGTCCCATGGTTGACAGCGGCGGACCACGACACCTCAACATCTCAGAGACGAGGTGGCCCTGGGAGAGAGAGGGAGCGAGAGAGGGGGAGAGAGGCGTCAAGGCCGAAAGACGAAGAACAATGGCAGAACGGGGTCCGCCTGTTAGCCTGTGCACAGCATACTGAAAATTATGAATAGATGAGGTCACTAAGCGCCTCGCAAACCGTTATTATGCAGCGGAGAATCCGGGGGAGGGTCAGCGTCGCGGTGCACGACAGGCGTCCCCCAGGCCAGCCTGAGCCGCGGGACCCCGCGGGACGCTCGCCTGGCCGGGAGGGGGGCGACGGCAGCCGCAGTCCTTGAGTTGGAAGGTCGCACGCCCCTGAACTTCGCCGAATCGGCAGTGCGGGGTGGAGGAAGGCAGAAATCCAGCCAGGGCCGTCTAAGTGTCGCCTAGGGTCGCCTCGGCGTCGCCTAGAGCACCTCCGTACAGCCTCTCACGGCCTGTCACTCCGGGGTACCGGCTCGAATACTACCACGAAGGGGGTGAAGGGAGAAAATAAGAAGACGGGAGACTCCACATGCCATCATCTGCGATTGCCAGGGCACCACCCTCCCAGCGAATGTCATTCAATCAGAGAATGCGCTCCATGCCTCCTCGCGATGGCGCTCTATGAGAACGTTGAGCGCGTCTCCCGGCTCGGCCGCGGCCAAGGCACGTCCCGCGCAGCGTACCAGGGACGCGGTGGCGGACGTTGCCAGATCGTCGAGGCTTGCAGCCAGCACCGCCGCGTCGGCCGGCGCCAACCGCGCCGGCCCAGCTCCATTTACCCACCTCGCGCGTAAGTCGGGCGGGCAGCCCGAGGCGATCCCGAGGAACCAGAGGCACCGCGCAGCCCCGACGGGGCCCGCGGCGAAGAGGGCACGGCCTGCCGGGCCCGGGGCGAGGGGAGGTGGGAGGGAGGGGGAAGAGGGAGGGGGGGCGGTCGTCTCCCCCTCCTCCTCGGCCCCTGTCCACCCCGCCAGCGCGGCGCAGCAGGCCGCCTCGACAGGGGAGAGGTGTTCGGGCCGGTCGGGCATCTCGTCGGGTGACCCGACAGGGGGCAGGGCGGGCAGCACAGGTGCGGGGACGACGACAAAGGGAACGTCGGGGCCCTCTCCCCGCATCTTCCACCACGGCCGGACGGGCCCGACCTCGCCGCGCGACGACGCCGCGCGCCTAGCCGCCGCGAGGGCCTCCGCCGCGCGCCGGTCCGCCTCGGCCGAAGCCGCCGCCTGGGCCAGTGTGGACCGCGGCGGAGCCCTGTCCAAGGGCTCCACCAAACACTCCTTCACCGCCGACGGTGGACTCAACTCCACCGCCCTCCACCAATTGACGGCCACCGTCCCCGCGTCCGAGTCCACCGCGTGCCACCACCCGGCGGGAATGCAGAGGGCCTCCCCCGGCCCCACCTCGGCGAAGAGGGGAGCCGTCGACTGCAACGGATTCAAATCCGGCGACGGCGGCCAGAATTGGCCCGCTGCCCCCGCCGCCATCCGGTGGGGAGCCACGGTCCACGCCGGAGGGAGGGGCGGCTCCCCCGGTGGGCCGGCCCAGTCGGGCGGCGCCAGAGCCACGCGTTTGCGACCCCGTAGCACCCCGAGAACGTTGTCGTGCGCGTCAAAGTGGGGGCCACCACGGGCTGGGCCAACACAGCACCAGAGGTTGGTGTGGTCGGGGGGGGGGGTGGTTTGGGTCGGCCCCGTCGGTGTCGCCTCTCCTCGGCCCCGGAGAGCCCGGCGGCGCACTTCGCTCTCCCAAGCGGGCGGAGCCGCGGCGGCGCCGAGGGGAGCAAGGGAGGTTCCCGGGCCCCCTCCTCCCAGGGGCTCCTGCGCCAGGAAGAGTCGGCCGGGCAGCCCCACGGGGGGCCGGCCAGCAAGGGCCGCTACGAGGACGCCGAAGGGGACCACGAGGCGACCGGCCTCGGCACCGGCGGCATAGGCCGAGGGGCGGTTGGCGGGGGCAGCAAGGGGCGGGGCGGAGGAGGGGTCGTCGGGGGGGGGGTCCTCCCCCACCATGACCTCGACCAAAGCGTCGGCGCACCCGGCGGCGTGGGCGGCGGCTTCGAGTCCGTCAGAGCCGTCCAGGGTCGATCCCCCCCACGCGGCGAAGGCGGGGACGGCGGCGAGGGGGGCGGGAGCGCGCCCGGTCGGGTCGGCGGCGACAAGGAGGGGGAGGGACGCCGCGGCAAAGCGGGCGGCCGTGTCAATCCACGCGCCGCCGTCGCTGCGGGAGGAGGGGAGGGGTGGGAGTCAACGAACCACGATGAGTGGCAGCGGCAGCGGCTTTGGCGGAGAAAGCCGCGGGAAGTGGCGGGTGGAGCGGTAGTGACGGTGGCAGCGGCAGTGGTAGCGGCGGCGGCTTTGGCAGAGAAAGCCGCGGGGGCGCCCCCTCCCGACCGATCTCCCAGAAACGACGCGGTGGCGAGGCCGTCGTCGGCGCTCAGCTTGGGGCACAGACGCGCCTGTCTTCCGCGACCACTCTGTCGATCGGACGCATGCAATTCTTGGGTGATATTCCGGGGGGAGGGAACCACCATTATTCGCCGTCGCGAGCGTGAGGGCGGACCGACCCTTCTCGCGACGCGAGCGGCGGCGTCGAGTAGCGACCCGAAGACCCCTCCCCGACCTCTGCCTCGATGTTGCCGCCCCGCCCGCGGGCTCCTCAGGAAAACAAGTAGGCTTCGTCCTCTCGTCTGCTGACGGCGCGGGCCACGCCGAGGCCTCACCAGGCCGAGGCGAGGCCCCTCTCGGCGCTGCGCCCCGGTTCGTTTCGGCCCTCCCGCGCTCATATCAGGCAGGCAGCACACTTTTCGGCTCCTCCAGACGCCTTTTCTTGGTCGCTCAGATCGCTCGTCTGCGAGACTTTCACGTAGTGTGCCTCGTGCGCCTCCCTTCGGTGCGGCCAGCATCGCCTCTGCGCTGCGCCCACAGCCCCGCCCTCGCGGCGCGCGCGACCCCGGTCTCGTCAACCTCGCGAGAGCATGGCATCTCTTGCGCGCCAGCACCTAGCCCCTCGCGCCCCTCGCTTCGCCGCGTGCGCCGCGAGGCGTGGACTCCGCCGGCCACGTCGGCTGCCAATACTCATACAAGCTTTGGAGCTTGCTACGGCGCAGACTGACGCCGGATGAGCTCAGGAGCTCATCGTGGACTACCTCGTGACTCCACCACCCCCGCCGAAGCTGCCCGCTCGCCGTCCGTTGACGCCTTCGAAGCAAGCTCCCTCGACTCGCGAGCGGACGAATGTCTTCGTCGCCCGGTCGAGCCGCTGAGCATCTGCGACATGAGGCGTGGGACTGCTCAGCGGTGCCGCGGAGTGTCCCGCGCGCATCACTTCGAGCACCACCTGCGCGGGGCTAACACAACGCTTTGCCCTCTCCCACTATCTCAGTACGCTCCCAGTTGACTCTTACTCCCCTCTCCCGCGTTCGCAGAGCGGAGAGTCTCCAACCCCGAGCTCATCGGGGCGTCGCTCGGCCCCCAGCCCTTCAAGGAGAGCTCCGGCTGGCCGAGGTCGAGGTCCTCGCCCACGAGGCCGAGGCCAAGGCCAGGTGTCGGGCCCCGCCGACTGCGCGCCCGTCCACGACGACAGCCCGCTCCCTTCTCTCCACCCACGCTCGGCGTCATATCACAGCCTCGCCGACGCATCTCGCGGCGGCTCGTGCGCCTCGCTCGACCGCATCACTGAACGCCTTGCTGGCCTCGACGCGTCCAACCCCCCCTTGGCCGCCGTCTTGGGCAGAGGCATCGCCAGGGCTGCTCCGGCCTCGGACTCGGCCTACGCCCCCACTCATCCCGCCTCAGACCCCTCGGGGGGCTACGGCGTTTCATCCCTGGCCCTCACGGCGCCTCTGCTCCGCCCCCCGCCAGACTGGCTCCCCCCCTCAGCGGCGGACCCCACGGACCCCGCCCTGCCCTTCCCCGAGGGCCCATTCCCCGCCCGGTCCTACGAGTCGCCCCCACCAGACCTGACGACCCCTGAGACGGCGCCCGACCCGCCCCCCAAGCGACCGCGGCCGCCCGACCACCAGTCGCCGACACAGGCGGACCTCGACACGGTTCGACGCCGGCTCGACTTCTGACCTGATACTCCTCTACGCATCGACATCATGTCTCCAGCGCACTCGACCCTGTCGTGCCGCCGCTCATCCGGCGGAGTGGGCCTCCCGGGCCTCGTCGGGGCCGCCGTCGAAGCAGCCATGTCGAGTCAGCTGCCGCCACCACCGCCGACGACAAACCGTGGCGGGGCGGCTGGTCCTGCTGGCAGGGCGGCTGGTCCAGTGGCAGGCCCCACGGTGGATCCTGCCGCCCTGGATCCCGCCGCTGCTGCCAAGGAACACCTCCACCAGACCCGTCGGACCCGCCCAGTTGTGGACGTGGTCCCAGCGACGGCGGGAATGGCCTTGGCGGGGCCCTCCGCCGCCTCAGCCGCCGCCACGCACGCGCCCGTTCCCTGCGGCCCAGCCCTCCCCGAGACGGCCGTCCATCCCAACCCAGAAGTCGATGACGTGGTGCCGATGCTGTCGACGAGCCAGGGAGAGGACGCGCCGGGCGCTCTCGGGTCTCTGCCGCTCTCAGCTGAGCCCCTGCCGCCGAGTGAGGCCGCGTCCCTCGCCAAGGGGCGGTCGGCGCCCCCGCCGAGCGCGGGCTTGTTGGCGGCGCCTGCCTTCTCCGGGCCCTCGGTCGCCGGGGCCTCCGTCAGCGCCTCGGGAGCCAGTACGCGGGGGGAACACGGGGAACCACGTCGGGCGCCGGGACCCACGGAACTTGCAGTGGTGAGCGAGACGGTCGCCGATGGCGTTTCTGGACGGATCCCGGGCCGGACACCAGGGCCAGAGCCGCCACCGCCGTCCGGGACCCTGACCGCGGCCCCGCCGCTGTCAGCTGACGTCGGCGCCCTCAGATCGACCTCATCCCTCCCGATTCTTGCGGAAGGGCCGGCCGGGGCGCGTCCTGAGCGCATCTCAGCCTCCCTCTCAGAGCGAACCCCCGCTCCTCACGCACCTGCTGCGCCTTTGGGGGTCGCGGCGCCCCTGCCGGCCCTGCTCATCCCACCAGTGTCCCGGCGATCGGCGCCAGCCCTGGCCCATCCGCTCCCTTCAGCCCCGGTCCGGCTCCCAAACAGCACCGTCGGATGGGTGTTTGCCACCGAGGCCGCCGGACTCCACGGTGGAACCCGCTACGCCGAATCTGACGCTGACGCTGGCTGGGGCCGCCCCCTCAAGAAGTGCCTGCGGCCCGGTTGCGGGGCCATGGCGGGGCGTCGGCGTCCAGCTTGTGACTGTGGACACGTATGGGAGGACGCGACACGCAAAGAGCGCGAGGCAGCGGCGGCGCTAGCCACATGGGCGAGCGCTGAGCGAGAGCAGGTGGCGGCCGTGGCGGCGGCTGCGACCCCGACTGCGAGAACCCCTGTGGCGGTGGCCCCTGCAGAAGGGCCCCTTGTGCACCCCCCCACTGCAGCGGCTCCCAAAGCGCAGAATATCCTCGCGCCTGAGGTGGCTCCGGTCCCCCCGGCAGCTCCTGTCCCTGTCTTTTGCCGGGCGGGCGTCCTCGCTCTCCCCTCGGTCGCGGACGGCGACTCTGAGTTGGGCGGTGGGCCTTGTCGCATCTCCGACTTTGAGCAGTCCATCGAGGACCGGCGCCCCGACCTTCTGGATCCCGGCTGCTACCTAGGCGCGGCCCCAGACATCGTCGCGGCCCTCGCTGGGGGCGGGTCAGGCGACTGCCCTGGCGCCCCTGCCGCGCCCCTTCGGCTATATCCCTGGCAGGCTGCCGCCCTCCTCGCAGGCGACGCCGGGTGCCTTGCCCTCCCCCTTGGCTCCCCGCCCGACGGCCCCGTGCTCCGCGGAGAGGCCAGCCTTGTCTACTGCGCTCCCACGAGCGGAGGCAAGTCCCTCGTGGCTGACATCCTCGCCCTTAGGCGCATCCTGGCCACACGGCGACCGGCCCTCTATGTCCTCCCCTTCGTCGCCCTGTGCGATGAAAAGGCCGACCGGCTCGACAAGCTCCTTGGGTCGGTTCAGCCTCCACTGCGGACCAAGCGCCTGTATGGGCGAGAGGGGTCGCGGTCGACCATAGACCCGGACACAGGCGCAGTTGTGGCGACCATCGAACAGGCACATCGGCTTGTGGGGAAGCTCGCCGAGGAGGGGTCGCTGGGCCGGCTCGGCTGCGTCGTGGTGGACGAGCTCCACATGGTGGGGGAGGGAGGCTCCCGTGGTGCCCTTCTTGAGCTTGCGCTGACAAAGCTGCGGTTTGCCGGGGTGACGCAAGGGCCCGAGTCTGCAGCCCCATCAGCTGATGGGTCGCGCCTGGACGTGGGCGCCTGCACGGGCCAGCTCTCAGGCGCCGGCGGCGTCCAGATCATTGGGATGAGCGCCACGCTCCCCAACCTCTCGACCGTCGCGGGATGGCTCGACGCGCGCCTCTACGTCACGGGCTTCCGCCCCGTCCCCCTAATTCGGTCCCTCGTGGTCCCCTGCGATAAGCCAACAGCGGACCACGGCGCCGAGGTCAAGGACAAGAGAGGCCGCGTCCTCCGCGTGCTGCGCGCGCCCGAGACAAACGACCCTGATCACCTCATTCGCCTCGTCCGCGAGACCGTCGACGGGCAGGGCGCTCAGGTCCTTGTCTTTTGTGGCTACAAAAAGAGCTGCGAAGTCGAGGCCCGGCGAATCGCCAAGGCCATCCAAGCCCGTGAGCAGCCCCGCGGCGTCGGGTCCGAGGGCTACATCTCACGCAAGGACGCCGCGGCCAACATTTCTGCCGCCAATTACCGGCCAGGCCAGCCCTTCCACGTCGACCGCAATAGCCTCGCAGAGTGCGTCGCGAAGGGAGTCGCCTGGCACCACGCCAACCTTACGCGTGAGGAGCGCGAGACGGTTGCCGCTGCCTACCGGTCGGGCTCTGTCTCTGTCATCTGCGCCACGAGCACCCTCGCTGCTGGCGTCAACCTGCCCGCCCGTCGGGTCATCTTCAAGGTCCCCTTCATCGGGCGCTCGGTCAACGGTGGATCCAGCTGCCCCATGTGCGACCACGGTGCGTGCCGAGGGCATCTCTATGACGTCACCAAGTACCGTCAGATGTGCGGACGCGCTGGCCGCACCGGCCACGACGATCGCGGCGAGGCCATCATGCTCGCAGGCCTTGGGCCCAATCGGGTGCCCGAGGCAACTCTCATGCAGCTGATGCAGGCCGAACCGGAACGGGCGCGGTCGCAGCTGGCGGGGTTGGACGGGTGGCAAGGAATGGTGCGGCCGATGCTCGACGCTGTAACGTCGGGCCTTGTCAGAACACGCGAGGACATCGACCGCTTCCTCCGGTGCACGCTCCTCTCCCATGCGGCGCTGGCCGGCGAGAATGACGAGGACCTCCCAGACAGCGTCCCTATCGAGGACGAGAACGGAGACCTACGAGGCGGCGGCCAGCCGGCTTGGGACCGCGTGGTCCGTCCTGCGGCCATGCAGGCCCTACGCTGGCTCGAAGGCGGCGTCAATGTTCTCCCCCCACAGAAGCCCCCCACCGACAAAGGCGGCCCAGCGGATCCGACAATGGGCGAGGCCCGCGCTGCCGCTGCTCCCGTGCCCCCGCTCCGGCGCCTCGTCCGCCATCCCTTCATCCGTTGGGACGAGTCCCTTTGCGCCTGGTCACCCACCTCCCTTGCTCACGCGACGGTTGCCTCGTCCCTGCCCGCGCCTGTCGCCCTCCACCTCCACGCCGACCTCCTCGTCGCCCGCGCCGAGGGCCTGATCCTCGACAACGATCTCCATCTTTCGGTCCTCAGCGTACCTCTGGACACGCGCCTCGAGGTCAATTATGACGTCTGCCTCCAAATATACAAAACCCTCAACACATCTGACCACCGGGTGGCACAGCGTGTTTTTGCAGCGGTGCCGGTGACGCACGGCCTGTGCCATGATATCAAGCCCATCAGCCTCGACCAACTCATGCAGAGGAGGGCGCGCGGCGCGGTGAGCGGCAGAGTCGCCGCCCGGCGCAACATCGCCGGGGGAGCCCGCGCCGCGCCCGCCTGCGTCAACGAGGCCACGCGCCTTGAGTACGCTGCGCGCCTCGAGCGAGCCGAAGGCGTGGCCAAGCGCTACTTTCTCGCCCATGTACTTCGCGACGTCGCGCGTGAGGTGCCTCTACCCGAGGTAAAGGCGCGGTACGGTATGGACGGGGGAGCCATCGAGGAGCTCCAGGAGCAGTCGGGCCGGTGGGCGGCCCTCACGGCGGCCTTTTGCGAGCGCTTCGACTGGCAGGACCTGCGGGCGTGCCTAGAGCTCTTCTCTCGCCGGGTCCTGGCAGGATCCCTGGCCGACGTGGCCTCGCTGGCCGAGGTGCGCCACGTGAGGCCGGCGCAGGCCCGGGTGCTCTACCGAGGCGGTGTGCGAACGCCGGGGCAGCTCGCTCGGGCCGACGTGCGATTGGTGGCGCGGCTCCTTCGCGAGCACGAGGCGGCTGCCGGCGCCGCTGGCCCCAAAGACAAGCTGACACGCTGGCCTCCTCGACGCCCTGAAGGCTACTTCGAGCGGCTCGCAGTGCGCTTCAAGGACGCCGCTCTTGAACGTGTCAAGGATGAGATGAGGAGCCGCGCCGAGGATATTCGTGCTCTCGAGGAGGAGGCGGGGGTTGTGCTTAGCCCGGCCGGGGGGGGGGGGTGTGCGGCGGGAGGCCCCG
>Ga0181573_10000458_pt1 | contig 42469 bp, 19 predicted proteins | sample 101ome_25_FD_148643 | JGI IMG/M metagenome (GOLD analysis project Ga0181573, IMG submission 148643) | Coastal salt marsh microbial communities from the Groves Creek Marsh, Skidaway Island, Georgia - 101409BT metaG (spades assembly) | ecosystem: Environmental > Aquatic > Marine > Intertidal zone...
CGAGGGTCCGGGCGGCGGGCTCTGCATAGCGGATCGACGGCGAACGACGAACGACGGACGACATGACGACGACGGCGTCAGCGACCGTGACGGCGCGAGAGTTTCTGGTGCGCGCCATGTCCGCGGACGAAGCGACGCGAACGGCGGGTGAACGCGGACTGAGGGAGATGAAAAAGACGCTTCCCGGGTCGGGGATCCCCGCGCTGCTCGAAATCGGGGCGTCGAGGACGGAGACGGACGTCGGGGTGCGGCTGTTGGCGTTTTCGGTGCTCAAGCGAGGGTGCAACGCCAAGGCGTTGAGTAAACTGAGTTCGAATGATAAAGCGGCGTTTCAGCGCGAGCTCTTGGATGCGGTGATGCGAGAAGAGATCTCGAACGTTCGAAACGCCGTCATGGATGTCATCGCACGAGTGGCTCGATTGACGGTGCCGTTGGGGCACTGGCCAGAGCTTTTGGAATTTTTAGGACAGTGCGCGTCGTCGCCGGAACCGCGGCACAGAATTTTGGCGTTTAAGATGTTCGCGACGTTGACGGAGACGATCGTCGGGGCGCTGAGTCATCACTTTGGGACGTTGGCGCAGCTGTTTTCGAGTGGATTGGTGGATTCGATCGTTGAAGTGCGCGTGAGCGCGCTTCGCGCAGTCGGCGCGTTGGCGAGTAATTCAGAGCCGGGAGATTCGGAGCAGTCGGGTATCATCAAGTCTCTCGTTCCGCACGTCCTAGAGGCGGCCAAATCTGCGGTACAAAACGGAGACGAAGACAGCGCGACGGTGGTTTTTGAAGTGTTGGATGAGCTGTGCATGAACTCGACGAGCGCGCTCAGTGGACAAATTCCCGCCGTCGTGAGTTTTTGCGTGGAAGTCGCCATGGCGGAGCAACATCTGAGCACGTTGACGAGACGGCGCGCGCTCGACGTTTTGGCCTACCTGGCGCGTCACAAACCAAAGGCGTTGACGAAATCAAAGCTCATCGCGCCGATATTGTCCGCGGTGTGTCCTTTGTGCGGTGAACCGAAAGAGGCGGAGCTCGCCGGCGAGGACGACGTGGACGAAGAGGAGGAGGAGCAGATGGAAATTCAAACTGTCGCCAGTCAACTCATCGATATTCTCGCGCTGAAAATCCCGGCGAAACACATCTTACCGACGGTGCTTTCGTTCGCATCGACGAATGTACACTCTGACAATGAGAGGCTGCGTCACGCCGCCGTCGCCGTTCTCGGCGTCGTCACCGAAGGTTGCGCCGAGGGGGTGAGAGCGCACTCGGGTACCATCATTCCGAGTGTCGTCGAAAAACTGAGCGATCCCAATGCGTCTATCCGAGGCGCTGCGGCGTTTACTCTCGGACAGTTTGCCGAGCACCTCAGTTTGACCATGGAGGACCCCGAAATGCACAAGCGAGTGTTGCCCGCTCTCTTCAACGCGTTGCCGACGGAACAAGTGAAGAGCGTTCAGGAGCGAATGATGTACGCCATGGATGCTTGGCTTGAAGACTTGGAAGAAGAAGTGGGTATGTATGTGAAGCCCTTGCTTGACATCGTGCTGTTGGCGTTGGATAGCGGCGCGAAGCATCACGTGCGAGAGATGCTGCTGTCGGCGCTCGCGTCGGCGTGCGCTTCCAACGGCGCCCTGGTTCATCCGTACTTGAACGAGCTGTTGCCGAGACTCGACAGGTGTCTGTCGCACACCGCCGATGAAGAATTGAACATTCGCGCGCGCGCACTTGAAGTTCTGGGCATGCTGATTTCGGCAGAAGGCGGTAAGCAAGCTATGGGCCCGCACGTCGAGAGCGCCATGAAGGCGGGTCTTTCCGGGTTCGACTTGGATTTCGCCGAGCTTCGAGAATACGGCCACGGGCTCTTCGGTGAAGTCTCCGAGGCGCTCGGCAACGACTTCATCCCTTATCTGGACGTTTGCGTGCAAAAGGCGTTTGAATCTATCGAGCTCGATGATGGAATTATGTTTGACAGCGAAGACGAAGCCGATCGCCAAGAGTTGGACTCGGACGACGAAGGCGATCAAGACGAGGACGGGATGCGAAAGACGCCTGGATACTCGATTCGATCCGGTGTCATGGATGAAAAGGCGTCGGCGTGTAAAGCGCTCAACTGTTACGCGACACATTGTCCTAATGCGTTCGCGCCGTACATCACGAGAGCGGTCGAGTTGCTCGACGGTATGACTGAGTACATGCACGAAATGGTGCGCGTGCAGGCGCATCTCGCGCTCGCGCAGTGCGCGATCGCGGCGCTCAAGGTTGATCCGTCATCGGGCGCCGGGGCGGTTGAGCTGGTGAACAAGTCGTTGTCTGCGACGATACTGTGCGTGTTGCAAGACGAAGATCGAGATTCGGTCGCGGCGTCCATTGAGGCGTCTGCGTTGCTGCTGAAGATTCTCAAGACTTACCCGGGCGTCAAGGTTGATCAGCACATAATAGATCTCACCGCGGCGAGTTTGGAAGTTCTGGAAGGCCGCACCTTTTGTCAGCAAGAGGATGAGTACGACAGTGAAGCCGGAGATGAAGAGGATGAGGAGGACGAAGAGGACGCCGAGGCGGGACTGGTCGTCATCGAAGCCATCGCGGAGCTTCTCCCGGCGCTCGCGAATTACATGGGGGCCGAGTTTGCGCAACACTTTGCGCCACACTTCAACGCTCTCATGAAGCGCACTGGAGAGAATCACACGGAAACGGAGCGTTCGCTTTGCTACGCGACGTTGGTGGAGGTTGTGAGAGCCGTCGGCGCGCCCGCGGCGATGTGCGCTCCAGTCGCGCTTCCGGGATGTCTTCGCGACACCAAGAGCGTCGACATCGGACTGCGTCGGAACAGTGCGTATTGCACTGGTGTTCTCCTGATGATTGGTGGAGAGTACGCGACGCAGTTTCACAGCGCTGCCGCCGAGGCTCTCGCCCCGATGACTCGAGCGGAGAACGAGTCGGATGGAGGCGTTCGCGACAACGCCGCGGGGGGCATCGCGCGTTTATTATTGGTCATCGGATCCGAGCACGAAGCTGCGTCGAAAGCGCTGCTCGGTGTGCTGCTCGATGCGCTTCCACTGCGACACGACCTCGAGGAAGGTCCCGAGGTGTATCACGGATTAGCCGCCACCGTCGGCGACGCGCCCGCTTCTTTGGAGGATGATAAACTGACGCGAATCATTCAAGTGTTCGCGCAAGTCATCACCGAGTCGCTCGCTCCGGCGGACACGTTGCGGATTTTAGGCGCCGCCGTGGCCCAGGGCGCGAACGCGGACGCGCGCGTGCATCAAGTTCTCGGCGGTTTGACTGCCGAACAGCAAGCCGCGATTCGAGCGCAAATGTCCGCCTAATCGAGCAGCGCGCGCGCGTCGTAGCCGTATAGTTTCGATGTTATCGTTATCATCATTATTAGCTACAGAAATACAAGTACAGTACGTATAGCTCAGCGCCGTGACTTTTTACCCGCGCCTTTTTTCTTCGAACTCTTCTTCTTCTTGCCTCCACCACCTCCACCTCCTCCTCCGCCGCCGCGTCGAGGTCCGCCGGAGAGCAACGCCTTGGTATCGACGAGTCTATCCTGGTTCACCATCTCCCTCTTACTCACCCTGACGACTCCATTCTTGAACGTCGACGCCCCCCACGCGACGCCTCGATCGCGATCCTCCTTACTCGTCGCTTTCTTCGCCTTCTTTTCCAGTTTATACCCCGCCGCGAACGCCTCTTGTCGCGTCGCTTCGATTCTCTTCTCGTTCGCCCTCGCCAATCCGATACCTATCGTCGGCGGAACGCGCGGGGACTTTTTCGGTTTCATCCCGAGCTCAACCAATCGTTTATTCTCCAGCGCTTGCCTGTCCCACTTACCCAATCCTCGAATACCGAACGCTTGCACTTCCTCCTTCAACGCGTTCAAGCCTCCGAATCGAGCCGTGCGCGCTTCGTCCTCTTCTTCTTCGTCCTCCTTCCCTCTTCCGACCCGCTCGACGTCGTCCTCGAAAACCTTACCCGCCTTGGCGCTCATGAACATTTTCCTCGCGCGTTTCGTATCAATCATCCGTCGATTCGTATCAATCGTCGTCGTCGTCGTCTGTTCGTTCCGTATCGCCGTTCTTCGCGCCTCTGCGAGCGTCACCGTTCGTCTCCCGTCGAACACGACCGTCTTGGTATCCACGTCGTCCACCGATGGTTTTCCCGCCTTTGACGCCGACGCCGACGATTCGTCTTTACCTCGTCCCCCGCGTTTCCCCGCGTCGTCGTCGTCGTCGTCGTCGTCGAACATCGCCTTTGTCGGTTCGTCAGCCGCCACGCGCTTTCGTTTCTCTTTCCGTTTCTCCTTCGTCGACCCCCGCGCCTCCACCGCGTCCGCGTCGTCGAACATCGCCATGAACGCCTCGCCGTATCGACGCAGCGCCGCGTCGTCCCCGGGCGCGCGCGTTGACGTTCGTTTCGAGCGCGTCATGAAGGAAGAGTTGAGTTAAATTCCTTCTTCGTCGCGTCAGTGTGTGCCGCCCCGCCCGTCCCCGCGATGCGCGCCCGCGGTGGACGCGCGTCGGACGACGCGACGGAGGACGGGGCGTCGGACGACGCGTCGGAGTCCGACGCGTCGGACGCGCTGGAGGAAGCGAGCGGCGATCCGAAGCGGCGGTTGATCGCGGCGATCCGCGCGTGGAATCGCTCGAAATCGCTCGTGACGCTCTGGTGCGCGCTCTCGATCGCCTTCGTCGTCTTCGCCCCGACCTTGCTCTACGCCTCCCTCCCCACCGGGTTGATCGGGATCGTCGGATCGGTCCTGTACATGTTTCCCGCCGTTCGCGGGCGCGGTGGGGCGCTGAGCGCGCTGGGCGGGGTGAAGATCATTTCGGCGTGTTGTTGCGCGTTGAACGGCGTCGCGAGCGTCGTCGCGTTGGTCGTCGCGTGCGTTCGGGCGAGAGACGACGTCGTGGGAGTATCCATGGGTTTGGCGTTCGCGTACGGCGCCCACGCGGCGGTTTCGTACGAGGTGTACCGGTTAGCGACGAGAGTTTTGGGCGCGGTTTCGGATAAGCGTCGGTTACGGTGAGCGCCGCCGATTCGATTCGGGCGCGTTCACCGGTCGTTTCGCTTCTCCGACCGCGCACACCGAGCGTCGTCGCGTCGTCGTCGTTAGTTTCCATCAGTAGCAGCGCCGGTTAGCGGTGCGCGTCGTTGTTGTTGTACAGTAGCGCGTCTTTGACGACTTCAGTCTGCGCCTCTCGGTCAAACCGAAATCGAATCGAAATCGAATCGAATCATGACGACGGCGCCGAAAAACGAATACGAAGCGGAGCGCGCGGCGCGAATCGCGGCGAACCGGGCGCGGATGACCGAGCTCGGCGTGCTCGACGCGTCGCGGACGATCGCGAACGCGGCGAACGCCGCCGCGAGCGCGAAGAAGAGACGAAGACGTAACGACGTGCAGCTGTCCGCGGGGACAGATTTCAAAAAAGAAACGCCACCGCGACGGGCGTCGAGACGTACGCGAGGGGAAGAACCGGAGAATTACGACCCGAACGACGCGACGAAGGAATTGTTCGAGCCGACGTACGCGAAGGAGGTGTACACGAGCGAACAGGTGGCGGCGTTGGGAACGCGAACGCGGGAGTGGACGCTGTTTCGGGACGGGTACGACGAGAGAGGGAACCGAATTTATGACCCAGTGAACGGGTTGTGTTGTCACCAGTGTCGACAAAAGACGAAAGGACGACGGACGTCGTGTTCGGGGTGTAACATGATGCGTGGGGTGTATTGTTTCGATTGTCTGTACATGCGTCAAGGGGAACACGGGGAGGAAGTGGCCGAGTTGGGCGACGCGTGGCGATGCCCGAGTTGTCGGGATATCTGTAACTGTAGCTTTTGCCGAACGAGGAAAGGATTTCCCCCGACCGGGTCGATGTATAGATCCGCGCTCGCGATGGGGTTCGATAGCGTTGCGCATTATTTGGTTTTATCAAATCAGGAGGACGAGGCGGCGCGCGAGGCGGCGATGAAGGAGGCAGAAATCAAGGCGAAGGAATACGCCAAGAAACAAGCCGCGATCATGGAGGCTGATCGCGAGGAAGGGGTGCCGTCTCCCGACACCAAACCGCACTGGTTGAAACCGAAAGTCATCGCGAGCGAGTAAATGGAAATGGAAACGCGTTGATTTTATTACTAAAATGTGTGAAATGTATTAAAAATATTATTGACGACGACGACGCCGCCGACGACGACGACGATCGACTCGTAAAACATGGGTACAAAAAAACAAAAAGAAACAACGTACCGGTACACTTCTCACCACATGTATTAAAAATATTATTGACGTCGACGACGCCGACGACGACGATCGACTCGTAAAACATGGGTACAAAAAAAGCAAAAATAACAACGGTACACTTCTCACCACAACCAGTGCGCCCGACACGCAAAGCTCGTCGATCGATTGCCTCTGTCATCCGTTGAAAAGACGACGCCAGGGATGAACGTGGCGCCGGCTTCTTCGCCGTCCGATCCCAATCGCAGGAAAGCTTCCGCCTGCACGCCACCGCGATTCGCCGGTTTGCCTAAAACAACACCCCATCCGGCGTTCTTGGCGACGCTCGAGCCGTGCGTCGGCGGTAGATTGGCTGCCAGACCCCACTCGAGCAAGTCTTCGCGCGAATTCTTTTGCGTCGCCGCGGTTTGCGCCCACGCGTTGGTCACGATGGCGCGCGTCGTCTTCGGCAGCGTCTTGGCAAATGTCAACGCGCCGCCGACGACGGTTTCGCCGCTCTGGCACCGGGACACGTTGAGCGCCGCGTTGAAGTGCCGCGTGGACGTCGAGCTCTTCGCGCTCAATTGCGCGAGCACTTTACCCATGTCGTCCTCCGGTTGACGGTTACCGGTGAACACACCGACGTGCGCCGCAAGCTTATTCTTGTACTCGACGCTCAACGACCCCATGCTATCAGTGTTGCACCGCTCGATGAGGTTGGATCCGTACGCCCCGAAACCGGTGAGCTGGTGCGACCGCCTGGACCCGCCGACGCCGCCCGGCGCCGCGTCCACGCCCTCCGCCCCGAACGGCACCACGTGCGCCCGCACCCGAATCCCCCTCGCATCGTCCACCTTGAGCGTCCTCGAGTACTTGACCTTTTCCAGCGTCACCACCCGGCTCTCAAACTCGTCGTCGTTCGCCAGATAATCCGCCCGAGTCGACGCGCACCTCGCCGTCAGCTCGCCCCCGCCCGCGTCGTCGAACCCCACTCGAACCTCGCGCGTCGCCCGAATCCCCCTTTTCGCGTCCGAGCTCAGCCACTCCTTGTTCGACCGAGAGTTTTCATCGCTCAACCACGCCACCTGGACCTCCGTCTCCGTCGTCGTCGCGCCGACGCCGAAGCCCGCGGGCGACGATCGCGACAGCTTGGACTCGAGCGATTCCACGCGTTTCGACGTTTCGTGTTGACGCTCCACCGCGTCTCGCATCAACCGTCGCAGCCGTCGCACGTCCGCCTCCAAGTCGTCGTCGTCATCGCCGCCGGCGGTCTCGCTTCGGTCGCCGCCGCGCATCGATTTTCGCGTCGGTGTTTGAGCGCGCGTTCGGTGAAAAGCGCACCGTTAGTCCTCGACGCGAAAATCGATGTCGTCCGCGTCGTCGTCGTCGCTCGCCCGTCGCGCGCGCGTTTTGGGAGCGGCGACACCGAAGAACGCGTCATCGTCGTCGTCGTCGTCGTCCGTCGCTCGACGACGATCGACGGTTTCGCGACGCGGCGTGCGCGACGATGATCATCATCAACATCGTCATCGTGACGACGTCGGTTTGGATGACGAGGAAGAAAACAGACGGACGCGCGGGCGACGAACGACGCTCATCGCGACGGTCGCGTCGACGATGACGATGGCGATGTCGGCGTCGACGGCGTCCGCGGCGTTCGCGAATCCTTTGCGGGCGTTGGGGGACGCGCGCAAGGCGTCCAACGCGAGATTCATCGTGGGACCGGTTGCGTTGAGTCGCGGTCGGTTGGCGGCGTTGCGACGCGATGTGGCGTACGACGGGGACGATAAGGATGCCGTCGTCGGGGATATTAAAGAGAGATTGACGTCCGCGACGTTGGATTGCTCCACGCCCAGGGATGCGCTTCAGGCGTACTCAAACGTCAAGGACGTGTGCACGCTGGGCATTTTGGCGCGAAGCGTCACCGCGGGTCCGGGGGCGAACAACGCCCCGGGAACAGAAGCCTACGTCGACGTCTACGCGGCGTTAGAGACTACCAGAGGGACGTTCAGGGTGTTGGAGGACGTGTTGACGTCGACGAGCGCGCGCGAGGACGCATCGGCGAGAGACGCCGCGTTTAACGCGTGCGACGCCGCGTTGCGCGCGTTCGCCGAAGCGCTCTTGGCGTGCTTTGGATTCGACGACGCCGCGCGCGAGGACGTCAAATCCGCCGTGCCCGGTGCGTTCGCGCGGTGAAACGCGTCCAGGGCAGGGCGACGGACGGATTCGACGACGACGGCGGCGACGGCGACGGCGACGCATTTATTATTATTATTCACCGACGTGTAATAGACTCTGCTCCTTTTTCGCCGTCGTCATCCTCACTCTACCGCGCGCGCGCGCGTCGCCGTGTGTCGTCGTCGTCGAATCCGACGATGGAGTTCACGGTGGTGGAATCGTGGGACGGCAAGGGCGTCACCTGGCGCCCGATATACGAGGACGACAGCGAATCCTACGTCGCGTACACGCACATGGTTGAGTACGCCAAGAGCGGTCGAGGCAAGTGCGGAAGATGCAGCGAAAAAATCGCAAAGGACGCGACGCGAATCGGTGAACCGCTGAAATACCGAGGCGGGGATTACGGATGGATATCCAAGTGGATGCACCCGGGGTGTTACCGGATCGAAGGGAAGACGCACGAGGAGCTGCGGGAGGAAGTGTACGGCTTGGACAACCTGAAGGAGGCGGACGTCGAAGCGTTGTTGCGAGCGGTGACGAACCCGGAAAAACCAGAGATTGAAAAGGATGAGCTCGACGTCGAGAGCGCAGAGTTTTTGTGTCGACCGGTGATCGCGCCGATGGAGGCGCCGGGGACGTTGACGCGACCGTTGTTGAGTTTTCAAAAGGAAGGCTTGGCGTGGATGTGCGGGAACGAGGAGGATGAAAATTTGCGAGGCGGGGTATTAGCGGATGAAATGGGCATGGGGAAGACGATTCAGTGCATATCGATGCTGTTGAAGAGAAAGGAGCGGTGGATGAAGGATCGGGCGGAGATGGGGGAGATGGTGACGGATGAGGACCGACCGCCGCCGACGTTGGTCGTGGTGCCGACGTCGGCGCTCGTACAGTGGGAGCAGGAGATTAAAGATTGCGTCGTCGAAGGGTCGCTGCGGGTGTTTGTGTACTATGCGAATCGTAAAAACGTCTCAGAGAGCGATATCAAAGGTGTGGATGTCGTGTTGACGACGTATCCGGTGATAGAGGCGGAGTGGCGTGCGATCATTAACCGACACATGGTGGCGTGCGAGTGGTGCGGCAAAAAGTACCTACCGAGATCAATGGTGACGCACTTAAAGTACTTTTGTGGACCCGACGCGGTGCGCACGGAAAAACTGGCGCGTCGAGAGGTGACCCGAGAGACTGCGAACGAAAAGGCGATGCGAACTTTGAAGATCAAGTCGGGGAACGCGGAGGACGTCAAGGCGTCCATTCCGACGCCGGCGAATTTCTACAAGGAACTCATGATTAAAGCTGGACGAGAGATGATGAGCATGTACGAAGGGGCACATAAAGCGCGAGAGCGCGCCGCGGCTGGTCTCGCACCCGGTGCTGCTGGCGACACCCAAGCCGTCGTCAAGGAGGAAGTTGAGGAGATTGAGGAGAAGACGGAATTGCCAAACGAAATGAAGACGCTCATCGCGGGTTTACCCACGCCGCCTTCAATCAAGCAAGAACCCGAAAACGAAAATGTGACTGAAAAAGACGAATTGACCTTGGCTGCCGAGGTGGCGTTAGAAAGCGCGGTGCGCTCCATGAAGAAGAGAATGAACAACTCGAAGGCTTCCACGAAAAAGTCGAAAAAGTCTAAGAAGAGTTTACGCGACGATAGCGAGAGTGAGTATGAACCCGAAGAAGGCGACGACGATGACGACGACGACGACGACGACGATGACAGCGTCGTTTTCGTTGAAGAAGTCAAGCCACCATCTGCTTCAAAGTCTACGAAGAAGAAGAAGAAGACGGTGAAACGCGAGAACGACGACACCGACAACGATTCAAAGTCAGTCGTGACGATTTCGTCGGTGGAAAATCTTAGTCAAGGATCTCAGGGAGAACCAGCCGGGGAAGACGACGTCGACTTGTCCGATTCGTTACTGCACCGCACGCACTGGCACCGAATCGTCCTCGATGAAGCGCATAAAATCAAAGCGCGAACGAGCAACACGGCGAAGTGCATTTATGCGTTGAAATCCACGTTCAAGTGGTGTTTGACTGGTACTCCTCTGCAGAACCGCATCGGTGATTTGTACAGCTTGGTTCGATTTCTGCGCATGGATCCGTACGCGTATTACTTTTGTTCTACGAAGGATTGCGATTGCAAGACTTTGTCATGGAACTTTGGTCCAGAGGCGAGATTTTGCGCGGGGTGTGGTTGCGGCGCGCCAAGACATTACTCGTACTTCAATCGAGCTGTGATGAACCCGATAAATAGATACGGTTACGTCGGCGCGGGGAAGAAAGCCATGCTGACTTTGAGAAACGACATTTTGTTACCGGCGCAACTAAGGCGCACAAAAGCGGAACGTGCGAACGACGTCAAGCTTCCCGAACTGAAAATCATCATTCAGGAAAATGAACTCAACGAAGTGGAACGCGATTTTTACGAGTCGCTCTACATGCTCACCCGCGCCAAATTCGATGGATTCGTCAAGAAGGGTAGCGTCTTGCACAACTACGCACACATTTTCGAATTGCTTGCTCGCTTGCGTCAGGCGTGCGATCATCCGTACTTGGTGATTCACTCAAAGAGCGCCAACGTTCAGAAGGATGCTCCCGAAGCGCCTAAGGTTGATTCGCCTGCCACCGCGGATACTCCAAAGTATTACTGCGGCATGTGTCAAGACGAGATCGAAGAGGAAGATGCCGCTCTCGCCAGTTGCAAGCATATTTTCCATCGCGAGTGCATCATGCAGTATGCGTCGTGCGCTCCGGCGGATGGGAAAAAAGTCACGTGTCCAGTGTGCCGCACGGCGCTCACGATTGATTTCACCCCCGATAGCTTTGATGGAGTCAAGAGCGCTGTGAATCGATTCGCAAAAGATCCCTTGCCGGATAAATCAATTCTGAGCAAGTTGGATTTGACACAATACACGTCGAGTACGAAAGTCGAGACCCTGGTGAACGCGCTACGTGACATGCGTAACCAAGAGAATGGACACTTGAACAAGGCCATTGTGTTCTCGCAATACACAGCCATGATTGAAATTGTTGAGTGGCGCCTAAAAAAGGCAAAGTTCACAATCGCAAAGTTGCTGGGCTCGATGCCGGTGACTCAGAGAGCGGCCAACTTGCAGGCGTTTAGAGAAGATCCAAACGTGAGCGTGATTTTGATGAGCTTGAAATCAGGAGGCGAAGGCTTGAACTTGCAAGCAGCCAATTATGTGTTCGTTTTGGAACCTTGGTGGAACCCTGCGGTCGAAATGCAAGCGGTGATGAGAGCGCATCGCATTGGACAACATCGTCCCGTCACCGCGGTGCGATTCTCAACCAAAGGCACCATAGAAGAACGCATGATGGAACTCCAAGAGAAGAAACAGCTCGTGTTCGAAGGCTGCATGGACGGTAATCAAGCTTCTCTCTCACAACTCAGCGCTGAAGATTTACAATTCTTGTTTAAACGATAAAAATGATTTTTCCTTAGAAATTACAAATTCAATTTCGCAGCAGAGCGAGTCGCGACTGCGAGGTGTTTTGATTTACCTAAACGAAAACCTTGTCAATTGTATCACGTATCAATAATCTCAAAAGTCTTTAAACATCTCAATCGCTCTCAGCAATGTCGCATCATTAGGCCCTCGAGCCGCGTCCATCTGCGTGCTCATAAGACAGTGTTTTTCGCTCTCTGCCAATCTCTCCTTTTGCATGTCGAGAAACTCTGGCGAAAGACGAATCGGCCTGGGCGTGTACAGTCCGCTCTCCAACAGAGTCCAATCGAAGTCGGCAAACCAGCGATGATTTTTAACGTGCGATACGCCCCCTTCGTAATTACCTAATCGTCTCGATGGGTTTCTTTGTAGCAAGCAGGCGATGAAATCGCACACTTCTTCCGAAGCGTACGTCGGGTACTTGACTTGGTACGTCATGTCGACGATTCGTCTCATCACTTTGATGGGTAGATCTTCTTCGCTTGCATCGACCGAAATCTTAAAAGGTTGCGAACTGGTGACGATGACGTACGTCAAGACACCCAGGGCCCACCAATCGACGCCGTATCCGTAACCCTTCGATAAGACAATTTCTGGTGCCACGTATCCGGGAGTCCCGCAAAAAGTAAATGCCTGTTCGCCAACATCGAGTTTCTTTGCGTACCCGAAATCACCGAGCTTGCACTTACCATCGAGAGAAACTAAGACGTTCTCCGGTTTCAAGTCGCGATAGATGATTTGATTGTCGTGCAAATATTCAAACGCGAGCGTGAGAACGCCTGTGTAATATCGCGCCATGTCTTCGCTCAGTCCAATTTGAGTGGGGATGTGCGTCACTTGTCCATCCGCACTTGTGGTTGGAATGTTCTTGATTGAAACCATGCTCGCGAGCACGTCCATGAGATCGCAACCTTTCATCAGATCGAAGAGCATGTAGAGATTGTGCTTGTCTTTAAAGCTCGCGTGTTGGCACATCAGGCTGAAGTGATTAATATCTCGCGAGACTTCCAGTTCTCTGAACACGTGCTTTGGCGCATCTATCAAGGCTATTTTACGAACGCGCTTGAGCGCGTATTCGCGTCCGCCGTGACTTCTACACGTGACGCGATGGACGTAACCTCCACTGCCGCCACCCAGCAATTCTTTCTCAATCAACTCAATGTTCAGCCGTGAGTCGCCGTCTGGAGAAAATGAACGCGGATTAGCCGATCCGCTGCACGATATCGTCGTCGACGCGCCGCCAACGCGTGCGCTCTCTGCGAGTCGAATGCTCGCTCGTTGCCACGTATTCTTCCCTGCGTAGTCACTCATTCGTCTGCGTATGACGTCTTTTGACTTTTGATACAGAAGCGCGTCTCTCGCCGGCGTCATATACTCTGTGAAGGCATTCCTGTCTAGAGCGTAGCACGTCAGAGCGTCTTCTCCACCTACTGTGACGCTAGACTGCTGCGTTGCGTTGCACTCCAAGAGTTCCGTTTCGCCGAAAAAGTCGTGACGGAAGAGTCGATTAACGATGCGCTCGACCTTTGTGTTTGGATCCAACTTTGTCACCACGGCGCGTCCAGAGGAAACCATGTAAAACTTTGCATCCTCACCGATGACGTCTCCCTCGCTCAACACGCGAGCGCCGGGCTCGAATTTTACCACACACATTGACTGCGCAATCTTTTTGCGCGTCTCAATGTCTAGTTGCGTCATCACCGGTACCTGCTCGATGAAGACGTGCTTGGACAGCTCGTTTGACTCGACACTCAGCTTGACCTCCGCCTTGAAGACTTCCCGCGTACACACCCAAACTTTCGACGCGCACTTCGCTGTCACCGTCGCCGCGCGCGGTACACTGTACAGTAACGCCAGTTCACCCACGACCTCGCCCGGCCCACGGGTCACAACCTTGACCGGCGTGCCCAGCCGGTCCTCGAAGACGTCAAACTCTCCTTCTTTAATCAAATACAACGCGTCACCCTCTTCTCCCTGATGCATCAATGTCGATCCCTCTGGCACATCCACGAGAAACATCGCGTCGGCGACGCGTCGCTTCACGTTTTCTTCCAATCTCTCAAACGCAAAGCTCTGCGAAAGCGCGTTGCAGACGGCATCTAACTCGCATTCTTCGACGCGCCGAGAGTTTGGCAACCGTACGAAATTCGCCCGCTTAAGCGTGCAGTCCAAACTCGGTCGTCCCTTTTTCGCCACCTTCTCGCTCACCGCATCCGTCGCCGCCCTCATCGTCCGTCTTTCACTCCCCCCTCGCATCACGACCCTTTCCTCGTCCTCATCATCATCCGAATCCATCGGCGACGACGCCGGCGCTCGAAAGCAACACGACAACGCTCGAAGCGCCAACGACGGTCCCGCCGCGTCCACGATCCGCATCGCCCCAGACGTCGTCGTTTCCCTCCCGCTCGAGATCCGACCGCTCGATCGCCCTTCGCTCGTCATCATTCGCGTTCGATCGTCGTCGCGCTCCTCGTTCCGAGCCCTCATCGTCAACGTCGGCACCGCTTCCAGCAGATACGCGAGCGCGCTCGCGACTTTTCAATTAAATCACCGCGCGCTCCGTCGCGAAATAACCCCCTCCCCCGACGAAGCCGCGCGCGACGCGTCGAAGTTTATCCTCCCCTTCGTATTCGGCGTCGTCGTCGTCGTCTCTCGTCGCGACCGCGCGCCACCGGCGGGGTTCTGACGCGTCAACCGGTGCCGACCGAGCGCGCGAGTTTTCAACGAAAACATTGATTTTTTATCTCAAAACCCTAGGTGAGACATTTTATCATACTGTATATGTTTTAAATCGATATCAATTGATTTACATGTCTAGGGTTTAGACAACACACCGTTTGCTTTTTGGATTGAAAAGTGCGTTGAAGCTCGCGCGCGCGCTTCAGAACGCGTCGACGACTCCACCGGGAGCGCCCGCCCGCGTCGACCGCTCGCGCGTCTGGGTTTGTATCGTCCTCGTTCGTTTAAACGCTCGCGCGCGCGCGTTCGGTGCGCGCGACGCGCGTTTCGAAACGCGAACAGATGACGTCAGTGTCGGCGCCGGCGGCTGGACGAACGATGCCGTTGCCGATGCGATGCTCGCCCGGTGCGGTGAGCGGACGCCGGGGACCGGTGGGACGCGCGGTCGGGCGAACTCGCGGACGGCGGTCGTGGGCGATCGTTCCCGAGCGGGACGCGGACGGGGAACGGGGTGGACGACGGGGACGAGGACGCGAGGACGAGGACGACGAGGACGACGACGAGGACGGGGCTGAAGCGTTTGGTGAGTCGTCGTCTTCTTCTTCTTCGGCGGCTGGTACCGGGTCGACGCGGAGAGCGAACGCGGATGCGGTGCGAAGGACACACCGAGCGAGGAAGTACGAGCAAGGGATGCGGGATAGGGCGAGGCGAGGGCGGGTCGTCGGGGTTGAGGGGGAGCCGACGACGGTTTTCGAAGAAGGAGAACGACGTCGCGGGAGAACTATGGATGCTAGTTCGTCGTCGTACTCGTCGCACGCGAAAGACGATGCGGATGCAGACGCGGCGACGGCGATGGAGGTTCGACGGGCGATGCAAGCCGGGGACGCGGATGGGGTTGTGCGGGCGTTAAGACGAAGCGCGTTGAGCGGCGTCGGAGAGACTGTGAAGGAGAGGCGACGCGTGAGCCGACTGTTGGAGCGAGAGCTTCGCGCGACACATAAAAAGTTTATCCAATCGTGCGCGTCTCAGCGTAGGATGGATGCGGCGCTCGAGTACGCGAGGTTGTTTGAGTCAAAGCACGTGACGGAGACGTCACCCGCCGCAGATTTGTACTGCGGGGTGATTTCGGCGTGCGGGCGCGCGCGAGATTGGAACACGGCTTGGACGGCATTTGAGTGTAGACGAGACGAGGGCGGGGTGGAGCCAGATCCCTACGCTTACAGTATGCTGATATCCACCGCTGGTAAGTGTGGGAATCTCAAGGCTGCGCGGGAAGCGTTCGCCGAAGCCAACCGAGTCGAGGCGGTGGACACGGTGCTGTACAACTCGTTCATCGACGTGTGCGCCGCGCGTGGGGATTACGACGGGGCGCGCGGGACGCTCGAGCGAATGCAGAATGTCGACGGGTTGGTGGCAAACATTCGTTCGTACAACGGCGTCATCTCGGCGTCGACGCGACAAAAGAACTTTTTAGGAGCGCTCTGGGCGTGGAATGAAATTGACGCGCAATCGCTCGAGCCCACCGCGCATACATACGGCGCAATGCTCGCCGCGGGCGCCGCGGCGAAAGAAGCGAGCGTGGATTGGTCCATTGAAATGTTCGATAGAGCCTTGGCGTCGGGCGTCTGCGGACGCGCGGGCAACAATCACATGGTTTCGTCCATGCTGTCGGCGTACGCGCACGGCGTGGCGCGAGGACAAATCGACAGAGAGACTGCCATGGAGAGGGGTGAACTATTGGTGGAAAACTTGATTGAAGACGCCAAGGGTGATGAACGCTTGGCTGCGTCGACGCCGAACGCGCGCGTGTGGTGCGCCCTCATCACGCTCTGCGCAAAGTGTGGACGCTCTGCACGCGCCATCGAAGTGTTGAACATGATGAACGCCAAGATGGGCGCGCGCGCGGGCGAACACTTGGAGTACGCCCTCACAGCTTCGCTTGGGGCGTCTAAAGAGGGCCCGGAACACTTTGCGCGCATGCTTGAAGTCTTGGAGCGCATGCCGGCGAATATTCGTCACTCGACGGGCGTGAGTAATGCGCTCATCGCGACGTACTTGCACTTTAGCGACTTCAAGGCGGCTTTCCGCGTGTACGGAGAAATGAAGCGCAAAATGCACGCGCTTCGTCGAGGCGAGGCTGGGAACGTTTCACACGAAATCCCAGACACGATTACGTACAACACGCTCATCACGGCGTGCGCGACCAATGGTGAAGATGAAAAGGCATTGCAGCTGTACCGCGATATGAAGACAAACGGCGTCCCGCCTTCTCTCCGCACGTACGTCGGTTTAATCACATCTCTCAGTCGAGCGCGCGGCGGAAGTCGGGTGGAAGAAGCGGACAAGTTTTTCAACATTGCGATCGACGACGGCATCGTACCGAATGAGTTTCTATTCACCACGCTCATGGATGCGCAAGTCAAGGCGAATCTGCCGTTGGAAGCCTTTGCGACGTACGAACGTATGCTTGCCGCCGGAGTGCAGTGCACAGCCGTCACCTTTGGCTGCGCGCTGCACGCATGCTGGGTGTGTGAAGACGCCGAAGAGGGCGTTCAGCGCGCGTACACGATACTGCGAGACATGACGGAGCGCAACGTCAAGATGAATGACTGGTGCTCAAATGCCTTTGTCAGAGTCATTTCTCGCGCCGGCCGCATCGAAGAGATGCTCGAAGAGGTGAAGAAGATTGTTCGACGCAAGGGCACGCTTGAGGGCGAGACCCTAGAAGCGGTCATTCGCGCCCTCTGCCGCGAAGGTTTCGTCGAGCGGGCGAAGAGATTTCTCTCCATCATGGAATCCAAGGGCTTGGAAGCCACCGAGGAGACGCTCGAGAGTTTCGTCGTGGCGGCGAGTCGCGAAGGCTATGTCGACATGTCCTGGGAAATGTACAAAAAGTTTACCCGACTCGGGCACAAACTCACGATGCACTCTCGCTCCGCTCTCGTCGCCATGCTCAGCGTCGCGTCGACCAGTCCAGATCCTGATGACGGCGAACTTTTGCTCAGCCGAGCCATTGGCGTGATTGAAGCCGCGCTCAAACTCTCTGGCGCCGAGGCGGATGTCGTCGATGAAGTCATCGACACCGAAGCGCGATGCGCGCTCATCGTCGCCATGGCGAGAGGTGACAAGCTCGATCTCGCGCTGAACATGTGGCGTCGTTCGCCCAACCTGAGCTTGAACACTGAAGCCGGCGCGGTGACCACGCGCAAACACACGTCGAGCGACTCGAAGGATTACATTGGCGACGCGTGCGCCGTGTACGAATCGCTCATCGAGATGTGCTGCCACGAAAACCGCATCGAAGACGCTCTGGACGTCTTCGACGCGCTCAAAGACACCAAACTGCGCGTGAGCACGGTAACTCTGGCGTTTTTGGAATCTTCGTGCCGACGAAGCCGCGTCGAAGAGTGGAGAATTTTCGACGTTTGCGCGCACATGCGAGCGCAGGCGGATCAAAAGCTCGCCGGTCGTCTCGCCCGGCCGTCAAAGAGAAGTCACCACGTTCGAGACGACGACGCGAACGATATCGCGAGCGAACTTACAACGAGGGGGTTGGGAGGAGAACAAATCTCGTCTTCGTGGAGACGCGGCGACTCGCGCGGCGCGTGATTGATCATGAAGGAGGAACAGACCCGTGGCAAGAAGGACGAAATGTACAGTGTATACTAGACTAGAATTACAACATCGCGCCGCTCAGCAAAGACGCAGCAACGCGCACAGAATGAATAAGGAAACGACAGCAACATTTGTAATCTCAGCATTCAAGAAGCATTTTCGCCACTCTTTGCGAAATCTTCGTGTGTTTCGTTGTACCGGCCAATCAAGTAGTCGCCGAAGCGAATCGGTTCGTACTTTGGCGCGGCGTCGCTCGCAATCGGTTCGACAATCGTGTCGTAATCTGGCTCGAAGAAGAACGCGCAACTGTACCGCTCGCTGATCCCACTCGTCATCACGCGGTGTTTGGTGCTTCGTAGTTTCCCATTCGACCATCGCTCCATGAGGTCGCCAAAGTTGACGATGAAGACATCTGGTTCGGGCGGCACGGCGTACCACGTCCCATCCGCCGTGAGAATCTCCAACCCGGGTGCGTCGTCCAAAATCTTTAAGATTGTCAAAGCGCCGTAATCACTGTGCGCACCCGCCGCGAACCGCCCCGCGGACGCGTCCGACGCTACCGCCGAATACTTGAGCGGCCGCAACAAACAGTTGTGCCGACGCCACTTTTCATCAAAAAATGTCTCTTCGACGTTTAAAATTTTGGCGAAAATCGGCAACATGAGCATCCCAATCGATCTAGCGTGTTCGTAATACGTCTCCATCGCCGCTCTGAATCCTCGCACGCGTTCACCGTGCGTCGGATCGGTTTCATCCGGCCACACGTTGGGTCCTACCAACGCGAAGGTCTCCCGCGCGCTCGCCTCTCTACCGATATAAAACCCCTCCTTCGTATCCCCTTCCGTCGCCGCGCCCGTGGAATCCAACGTCTCCTCTTGGTACCTCGTGTACCCGCGATTGTGTGCGTTCAGCGGCATCGCCCGCTGTTTTTCCTCGCTCGTCAGGTCGTCAAAGAAGCTTCGAGCGGCTCTGAACATGTCAGCAGTCACACCTCTCCCGACGTCTCCACGCGGATCACGGACGTAGAAAAAACCCGACGTCGACGCGGCGCGCGCGATCGACTCCACCGCAGCGTTCGCGTCGGTCAAATCGACGATCGGGACGTCGACGACAAACATTCGTGCTCGTTTCGCGCGTCGTTCACTGAGGCTTGAACGACTCGTTTCACTTGAAATTTGCATCTTGTTCTTCACTTCTTCAGACGCCGACGCACGCACGCCGCCGACGCATGCGCAGGGCGACGTCGCGCGCCGAGGTATTCATGCGTAAATCGTCATCCTCCGTCATCGGCGCGCGAGACGGGACGGATTTCGTCGCTGAAACCTCGTCGATTGAACCCGCGATGCATCACCGAAGAGCGTCCTCGATTAGCGTCGCTTCGTCGTCGTCCAACGGCGCGAACGCGACGACGGCGTGGTACCGCCGACCGTCGGTGTTTTTCATCGCGTGCGTCGCGGCGGTGTGGATGCTCGCGCACGCGACGCACGAGGAACGGTCGGTGTTTTGTTCGACGCCGCCGAAACACGTCGTCTTCGTGGACGCCGGGTCCACGGGGTGTCGAGCGCACGCGTTTGAGATTGATTATAACGATAGCGGTGGGTCTGGGTCTGGGTCGTCGTTGTTTCGCGTGAGGACGTTGGGGACCAAGGTGAAGACGAAGTTGCCGCTGGCGGATATGGGTGGACGGGTCAAGGAGGAACTGTTGCCGGCGTTGCGCGAGGCGCAGGCGTACATCGCCGACGCGCGAGATAGAGATTCCGCGGCGGTTTACGTTTGGGCGACGGCTGGGTTTAGAGTGTTGACACCGGTGAAGCAGCAGGCGCTGTGGGATGAGGTGCGAGCGGTCGTGAGCGCGGAGACAACGCTGAGACACGGACACGGGCACTTTAAAACCATCGACGGCGAGGATGAAGGATTTTTCGCGTGGTTGGCGGCAAATTACTTATCCGACGTGGACGTCACCGCCGTCGGTCGGGCGAGGGATTCAGCTGGATTTTCCAAGCCGTTTTCTAGGATTTCCGATTCGGATCACCCGTTGGCGAGCTCGGTGGGGGCGATCGATGTCGGTGGCGGGAGCGTGCAGTACGTGGCGCTGCCCGCGCACGGAGGCGCCAACGCGAAATCGATGCGAGAGCTTCGCGACGCTGTCAAGGTGCAATCTTTTCTCGGATTCGGGGCGAATCACATGGAGACGCGATGGCGGAGCGATCTCGCGTCGAGAGGTGAAAAATCAAACCCGTGCGCGTTTCCTGGGTACGCCGTCAAAGTGGATGGCGTCGAGCTCGTCGGAACGGGGGCGTACGACGAATGCGTGACGGGATTGCGACGACAAATCGCGAGCATGCAGCGGGAGCAAGGAGTCGATCTCGTCATGCCAGATCACTTTAGACACGTGGACAAGTTTCTGGGCATGTCTCTGCTTTATCACATTACCAATTTCATCACCGTCGCCCTGCCGGGTTCGCTCTCGCAAATGCCAAAGGCGACGCTCGGAGAGATTGCGAAAGCGGGAGAGCGACTGTGCGCCGTAGAGTGGACCAAACTCCTCACAGACGTGGACGGGAAGGATCCAAACACACCGACGGATAGATTGAACGGGCGCTGTTTCGACGCCGCGCTCACGCAGGCGCTGTTGGGATCGAGCGACGACGGGGTAGGATTTGGATTTAGCCAAAAGGATGGACGCGTGCGTTTCGTCGAGCGCGTCGCCGGAGCCGAAGTCGAGTGGACACTCGGCGCGGCGATGAGCGTCGTGCATCCCGCCGCGTCACAACTGAACCCAAAGTGGATCAAGACGAGAGCGCCGAGCGAGTGCTCTCGGGTTTTACACGACTCGTTCGTCGACTCGCTGTATGGTTGGTCTACGCTCATCATGCCGGCGGCGATCGTTGCGACGGCGTACCTCTTGCGCAAGAGCATCCAAGCCGCGCGGCCCGCGGGGACGATGGCCAAGTCGCCCTCGCTTTTAGATATCATCTAAGTTTAATGCTACTACCAGTTCCGGTACACCACTAAAAATCTACTTCTGTCTTCTCCAGCACTCTAAAATCTCAAACTCTTCGTCGCTCGCCGGCAAATCTGGATGCGCCGTCGACGCCGGTACGCGAACCACGTCGAACTCGAACTCGCTCATAAACTCGACAAAGATTTCTATGCTCTCTGGACGGTGTTCTTTACACGCGGCGAACACGGCGACTCGACCGGGAAGCACCAACATTCTCGTCGTCTCAGCCAACGCTCGAATCACCTCTACGTTCGTCGTGTACATCAAATCCGCCCCGAGCACGACATTCGGATGCCTAATCGCCTCTGGAAGCTTCTCCACGTCAGACGCGTCACCCCACGTCAACGCCGCAACCGCTAACGCCACATTCTTCGGCACGTTTCCTCCGTTTTCCGCTTTGTTATCCCTCGCATTTTCGCGTGTGAAATCAACCACGCCCGGCAAATCCGTCATCGCGCACGCCACGCTCTTCGACCCCGCCACCCCTCGCACCACCTCGCTCGTCGCCACGAGGAGCGTACACAACCCTGTACCCGCACCTAATTCCAACGTCGTCGTCATCGTCATCGATGCGTCGTCGTTCGCAATCAAACGTCGCCAAACGTCTTCGCGCGCGACGTATTTGCCCAACAACGCGCTCGCGTCCCAAACCGTGAAACCAGTCTCTGGCACCGGATCCCGTCGCGTCTGGTCGTCGTCGCCCCGCGTCCCGATCGCGCGCGATCCCGCTCGTTTACCGCATCCATCCCTCTCCATCGCCTTGTCGAACGCCGATCTCGACGCGTACTGTCGCACGCGAACGCCGTGCGTTTCGTGCGCATCGATAAACTTTTCTCTAAAACTCAACGTCGACCGTCGCCACGACGACGACGACGCCGGCGACGACGACGCGTCGGCGGCGCTCGACGCTTCTTCGCGCGACATCCGACGAGCTCGGCGTGCCTCCGCCGAGCGGACCCGACGCGCCCGCGCGTCGCGAAGTGCGGCGCGCGCGCATTGGGGTGCAAACCGTTGCACTTTTTCAAAGCGAAATCGCGGCGCCGCCGACATTGAACGCCGCGCCGTCGACGAACGCCGACGCCGACGTCGACGAGCGCGCGCGCGAGCCGACGCGAAGCGAAGCGACGAGCGCGTTCCGCGAGCGCGCGCCGCGCCGGTGTTTCGCGAGAGAGTCATGACGACGGCGTCGGCGTTGCGTGAAGTGCTCTTCGGGTCCGATGCGTCGTACACCGAACGCGTCGAACGCGTCGAGCGCGCGCTGGCGAGCGCGACGACGACGGAGGTATCGGTGACGTGCGCGGAGTGGGCGATGTCGGTGCTGGCGAACGCCGGGGGTAAACTCGGTGGGGCGGACCGAGCGTCGGCGGGGGGAAAGGCAAAGGCGAAGAAGAAGGGCGGCGGACCGAGCGGACCGACGGGTACCGACGCGCCGAGTTTTGAAGACGTGTGCGGCGATGGGAGGGTGTGGAGAGGCGTGTGTGATGCGTTGAGGAGGTTATCAATCGTGGATGTCGATGCGGAGGGTGATACGGGTGACGCGCGAACGACGAGGACGAGCGAGGGTGGTTTGGGCTTGGCTTCGTTGAGCGCGTCGGCCGCGTCGCAGACGGTTCGAGCGATAAAGTACGCCGTCTCGAGCGGGAACGTCGACGATGCGGTGTTAGCAGAGGCGTTCGAGCGGTTGAATGGGGACGGAATCGGTGGGCGGCGGCATCACCGGGCGTCGTGCGAACAGTGCGTGGATGTGGCGCGAGCGGCGTTGTCGGTGAATCGACTGGCGACGACGGAATTTAAGTCGTATGAGGCGCTTTTGAAGATTGTTTTGTTCGGTGCGGCGGCGGCGGCGAACGCGCAACCGAATAAACCGGCACCGGTGGGTGTGGATGGGGAGTTTTTGTCCGACGTCACCGCTTTGTGGTGGAGGAGCGGGACGTCGCGGGAGCTGATGGCGGCGTGCGAGGCGACCATGCGCGCGTTTGTTTTACATCCAATGTACATCAAGTCGATTCCGAGTTTGATTCACGAGGCTACCAGCGCAAAGCGGTCGAAAACGACCGAATCAGGCGGTGGTGCGAATCGATCCGCACCGGTATTCGTGTGCGACGCGGTGGAGAACATCGCTCGAGCATCGGAGACGTTGGATGAGAATGCGCTTCGCTTGGCACCATGGTTGCTTCGATCGATTTGCGAAAACGAACGCGACAGCGAACGCAAGACGACGACGACGACGACGACGAAGTCGAACGACTCGAGGGATTCCCACGCGGTTTTTGTCGGATTGTTCGAGCCGCTCGCGACAGCATTCGTGAGCGGTGCGGCGAAATCGAATGGTAAAAAGCGTTCAGCTGACGACGAAGCGTTGTCTACGGCGATTGTCGGTTTGCTCGTCGCGGTGAATGATTTCGCGCTCTATTCTTCCCTCGACGTCGGACGCATGCAGACTGCTCTCGAAAACTTTGTGGGTGACATTGCAAGCAGCGTGGAGGGCGCGAGCGGCGTCGTGCGAGTGAGCGGATGGTCGAGAGTACTCGGGGCAATTTTCAAGTTGGATTTCAGGCTCGTCGAGCCAAAGGTGAAGACGATTCTCGCTTTGCTCTTGGTTAAATCGAGAGACGACATCGATGAGCAATCGAACGTCATCATCGACGTGGTGCATAGTTTCACGGAGACTCGTCAGCTGCCAGATTTCATCGATACCCTCGGTGAAGTACTCATGGAGGCGAGCGAGCGAGGCGACGAAACGTTGAGCGACGCGCTCGTCACTACGAGCGTTTTGAGCGCCCTCGACAAGTCTGCCGAGAAAGTGCCCCTGGGTCAGTCTCCCGAGCTCATCAAGAGTTGTTGCTCGCTCTTCATAAGAGCGTGCGACGATGTAAAGTGTTCGGACGACGCTCTGGATAAGTTGTCGAGAGTGATCCAGCACGTTCTCGGCGGGTGTCCAGACGAACCGGGCGAGCCGTTAATGGTCGAAGCGCAGGAGCGCGTCAATATGTTCACCGAAGACGTCGTCGATCGCTTGCGAAGCTTTAAGCAACTATCGCGAGCAAAAGTCGGGTCGATCCTTCGCGCCTACGTCCCAGTCGCCGCGCTCAAGATGGGTTTGGGCGCCGCCGCGGATGACGCCGCGCGAGACGAATACTTTTGCTCGGAGGATGTCAGTCTGAGCGAGCTGGTCGATTATCTCGTTCGTGGTAATGCGAACGAAGCGCAACCTGACGAAAACGCTGAAGCGGCAGCCATTGGAAGCGCGGTGCAGCGCATCAGAAACCTCGCCCGGCTTCGTTACCCGCGCGAAGACGTCGGGCCAGATGAAGCTGCGAAAGCCGGCAAGGAGATGAAGCGATTGCTTTCGTGTTGCTTGCGGCTCGTCCCGGATACGACTGAGACCTCGTACGAGATGTGCAGCGAACGCTCCGAGGGTTGGAGCGTGCTCACGACCACTGTCGATATGTGGTTTGAGCACGCGTCGGAGAAGCAAATTGTAGATTATTACCGATGTAGATTAGAGATGGACGCGGATGGCAAGCGCGCGCTTTCGCCAGAGGAGGAGGACAAATTTATCGAGTTGATTGTCACCTTCCAACCGTGGACTAGAGCGATCAGCAGCGTGCTCGTGCGTTCGGCGAAATCGATGGCGCACGAAATGCACGCCAGAGGCGAGAAGGGGTCGCTCTGTGATATTCTGGAAGACGTCATTGAGGAGTGTGAATCGAGGCAGACTATCGACGCAGCGTGCGAGGCGATTAAACGTTTCTGGCGAGCGGCGGCGTCAACGGGTGAGGGCAATCACTTTGTCGGACCCGATGAGAAGGATGCGAGCGTGTCGATGAAACGAATGCGTCGCGCGCTCGAAGCGACGAGTCGGATTTTCCACCGTGCCATCGCATACGTGGACATTGTTCCGTTTGCAATTGCGCTCAAGGTGGCGGATTGTGTCTCCTTTGCCGACGCCATGTGTCATTCCGCAGCCTCCATAACTCTGTGTGAACACGCGCGCGCGATGGCAGGATTCTTTGCCACGAACGACGAGCAAGCGGCGAGCGCTTCGTGCCGCATTGTGTGCGACGAATCGTACCAAATAGCCACGATGCACGCTTTGCGCCGATTAACCGACGCGCAAAACGTGAGAGGTTTAATGAGCGTGACGACGGAAGAGCTCAACGCGAGTCTCACGGGAAGCGCGCTCGCGATGAAACAGTCTTCGTATTCAAGCGCCATCGCCGTCGTGGAAAAGTTTCTGGATGTCGAACTCTTACCCAAGGCGAAGAGTGGACAGATTGACGTCGGTGCCGTATTCGCGGCGTACCTCGCTGAATCGTTGCTTCGCGGCGGTATGACTGTGTACTCTGAACCGTACCGCGACAAGGTGGGCTGGATCAACCGCGAGCCCGAAGAGGAACCAGAGTTGACGGATGAACAGGGCGATGCGTTGACGAAACTGTGGGACGCACAGTCGCGTGTGTACTCGCAGCTCGAACAAGCGTTGAAGGATTTGTCGAGATTGACGAGTTCTCGTGAGAGAAACGACATCGACGTCATGGCTCTCGTCGCGAGTGGCGTCGGTAACGCGTTGACGATGTCGGCGGTGAGCTTCGATTTCAGCGAAAAGCACCATCGCGCGTTCGCACCGGAAATTGTGCAGTCGGCGCTCGCAGTTACGATTCCCGCGCTCACGGTGAATGACGGCGGAATCGAATCGTCGCCTCTCGCCGTCGTGAGATTTGTCAACTTTTTGAGCGCAGCGCTCGACGCAATGAAACAAACCGGGCCGACGCTGACGCCTGAGGCGCACGCATCCTTCGTCGCCGTCGTCATGTCGACGTACGCGCGAGGCACGCAGATGGCTACGGGTCGCGCCGCGGCGCCGGACGCTGTGTTGCTCGACGCGCTGGAAAACGCCATGGAGGAACTCATCACCGGCGCTGGAAAGCGCCCTCTCAGCGCCATGTACTCGACGTGCATCGAAATGTTCAAACTTGTTGACGCAGACGCTCGTCGCGCGCAGCCATCTTTTGAGAGCCTAGAAAAGACGCTTGCCGCTCCGATTTGGTGTCTGCGCAGTCTGGTCAAATCGTTTGGCGTGAGCAAAGCGGTGCGCACGGCGACGCAAGAGCACGCCGAAATGGTCATGGATTCGTGTGCGCGCGTCGTAAACGTCGCCGCCAAGACTCCGGGCGCGAATGGCCTCGTGCTCAAAACGCTTGAGATTGCGTACGAGTTTGCCAAGCTCGGCGCTCGATGTGAGCTGAGCACGCGATGCGTCTCTCGCATGTGTCAATTGCCGAGCGTCGCTCGCGCGTCCACCTCAGTCATCGATGACGACGAGTCTTCCAAGGCGGTCTTCGCCCAAGCGTGTGAACTCCTCGGATCTCTTCTCAAGGCTCGCCGAGAGCACCTGCGTCGCGCCGTGTCCAACGTCACCGCGACGTGCTCGCGACTCCTCGACGACTTGCGCCGATCGAAAGCCTCCGGAGCGCCCGACGACGTCATGCGCGCCTGCGCCGCCAAGCTCTCCTTCGTCTACGAAGCCGCAGAATCCAGCGGTTTAGAGCGTTACTGCACGCATCTCCTCGCCGATGTCATCAGCGCCATCACCGGCGGCGGAATCGGCGTCGTCGCCGAGCGCGCGCTCAAGCCCGGCGTTTTCGCCCTCCTCGACGCGTGCGGCGATCGAGAGCTCCAACAGCTCCACGCCGCGCTCGGCACCGGCGCTGGTGGCGCCCGCCGAGTCGTTCTCGCCGCCTTCATCGAGGAGCACAAGAGTACGCACAAGTTTGACGGTCGCGTGTAATACCAATCGAATCGAATGCACAGCCCGCCCGTCGGACGTTTCGCCTTTGGCCGCGAGTCAACACTAAAAATCTTCAGACTCGGCTCCAGACCGACTTCAGTCGACCGCGCGCGAGGGTCCTCGCACGCGACCGCGATGCACCGCGACGAGGAACGCGCGTCGTTACTCGGCGACACACAGACCCGGGGACGGCGGGGGCGCGGAACCGTCGCTGAAACCGGCGCGTCGTCGTCGTCGACGACGACGAACGATGATCATGTTCAACACCTTTTAGGACGCGAGCGCGACGGTGTTTGCGAGCGCAACGAACGACGGTGGACGCGCGCGGCGGGCGCGTTGATGCTCTTTGGGGTTTTGAATCTCGGAATCGGGACGACGCTTACGCGACGCGCGAACACGGCGACGCCGGCGTTGGGTGAGTCGGCGTCGGCGTCGTGCGCGCTCGAACCGCAAAAGACGGGCGGTTTAGGGACGTGCGCGATGGATTTATACGAAGAGGCGGGGTTTTTATCGCACAAACCGCGCAAGGAAGAGTTGGAGTATGAGCGCAAGCTGTACGATTGCATGCCGACGGCGACGAGCTCGCCGACCGTGTTACCACGGACTGGGGAGAAGAAATCCTTTGAAACCGAGTCTGGAACGTCGTACGCGTGGATGTTCGTGCACGTGCCGAAGGCGGCGGGGTCGTTCTTCATAGAAATGCTCAAACAGAACAAGAATCACGAGGATGTCGACCTCGGGCACCCGCGGGTTGTCGATTATTGGGAGGATTTGAGCACGAACCATTGGCCGCCGCTGACTACGTTTCAGGCGCGCGCCATTCCGCTCATGTTGTGGTCGTTTAGGAACGATAAAGAGAGAGGTGCAGGGCGATATTCCAAGGCTTTCATGGAGAAGGATTACAAAGAGGGGCGTCGGATGTATTTCACAGGGGCGACGGCGATGGGTATGTGCGGTACGTTGGACGCACCGTGCGCGTACATCACCGTGCTTCGCGATCCCGTGGAACGCATGTGGAGCGAATACACGTACTTGTGTTTAGAAGGTAGCGAAAACCATCAGTCTTGGAAGCCCGAGGAGGTGGCGGCGGATGACGGTGGTGGATGTCCGCTCAATCCCGTCGAATGGTTCACCCAAGGAAGAAGCAGAAGCGCCCAACTCACCGGATTGCTGGCGCCTCGCGCCGGTCACACGCAATGTGGCGCCGAAGTGGCAAAGGCAAACTTGGCGTCGGGATGCGTTCGTTACATTTTCCAGGAGAGCATCGAGGAGGGATCGCAACGCATTCGTGAAAAGCTACCAGATCTGAAGCACTTGGGCGACGACGGCGGCAACAAACGCTTCATCAATACGCAACTTTTATCTGGGCATAACGGCAGCGGATCCAAGCTCACGCCGAGACTCAAAGCTCGGCTCGACTCGTACCAGGCTGACGCCAATCTCGTCGCCCAGATGCGCGAGCTCGTCAAATACGACGTAGAAGTGTACGAGTACGCAAAGGAAAAGTACGACGAGCTCTGGAACCGTCCGCTTAATACGTGCTAAACGTACCACAGTGTCTCGCGGCGGAAGAGAGACAACAAAGTTGACACTTTACGATTATTTGATCGGCGTCTCGCCGTGTCAGTCGTCAATTTTTGTAACGAGCCGCATCATAGATAATAGCATCGCCATTCATCCTCCACACGCACGCTATCGCTCGTTCGGTCGCGTCTCTACGTGCGCGCATTCGCGTTTGTGAAGCTTTTATTCTCGCTCCGCGCCTCAAACTCAACACTAATCAAGTCATGAATTGACTTCGCCGACCACACACCGCGACGACGTCTCGCGCGTAGAGTCAAACGTCTCGCGCCGCCATGTCGACGACGCAAACGCAAACGACGACGTCCGCGATCGTCTCGCGACACCCGACGAAAACCGGTGGGGTTTCCGTCGACGTCGTACACCCGGCTGAATCGCAAATTTTCGCGCTCGAACACACTCGAGAGTCCATCTCAAAACTCTGCGCCGCGCTCGCACCCTTTGCGTACGTGTTCGCGACGCTCGATCGCGGGTTTCGCGGTACGGGATCGCTTAAGTTATCCATCGGCGTGCGGGTGTTGATGTTGGCTCTGATTCGGTATCCGAATCTGATTGCTCCTTGCGCGCTGCTGACGATCGCGCGCGTCATGAGCGTGGAGAAACGTAGAGCGGATTTTCAACGGGCGAGGACGCGCGGTGAGGTGCCGAGCGAGATGATGAATGAGACTTCGTTGTTTGGACCGCGGGCAGAGTTGGAGTTTACGGCGAAGGATGCGACGGTGGCGATGGAAAAGTTGGCAAAGGCATGCGAACGGTTGGCGAGCATAGCCGAGTGGCGGTCGAGAGTGGTGAGTCGAGCGACTCTTTATGCGGCGACGTTTATGGCGGTTCTGAGCTTGTTTGTGAGAGCGGATGATATGTTTTGCTGGATTGCCCTCTACGTGACGCGACCAGATCGCTTGCGGGTCGTACCAGATCCCGTCGGAGCGGCGTGGAGCCGTTTGCCGAGCATGTGGAAGACGGTAATAATTTGAGCTGCGTTGGTTTCCTACGCCGATCGGTTGTAATTTTAAAATCGCTACTAGTACTCGAGTTTTATACGATGTGTTTGCCTCCCGACACAACCTAAACCGTCGGTTTCTTCAACTTGAAGGACAATTTGAGTTTCTTTGGCGCGGGCGCCGGTTCAGCCGGTGGTGCCGCCGTCGCCGTCTCGACGAATGATTTGACAGACTCATCGTTTCTCCCGCGCTTCAAACCCGTCGCGGGCGTGTCTGGCGCGCCCGCGTCGCCCGTGATGGCGGCGGTGCGTTCGGAAATGGTCTTACTGTCCTCGATATGTGCCGCAGTTTCCTCGACAAAGGCCGCTTCCGCGTCGAGGCGTCTCTGTTGCATCGCTTGCTGATCCGCGGCTTCGCGCGCCATTTGCCTCGCCCTCTCGCGCTCGCGCTTTCTCGCACGTTTCGCTTCTTTTTCCGCGCGACGCGCTTCTTCCTCCGCCGTTCTCGGTGCGTGACCCGCGTGAACGTCAATGCCGACTGGGATTTGTTCGCCGGCTCTCTTGATTGCCTCAGCGATGGATTCGCACACTTCGTCCAAGCTCTTGTCGCACGCAGTGAGCGTCCACAAAATGTAGAACGCCGCGCTCGCAATCTCCGAGCCCCCATTGAGAACCCTGTCACGAAGCTGCGCCAGTGTATCCGGACGCACGGCCTTGAGCGAGTCTGAATTTCTAAACGCTTGCAAGTACTCGCACACTCGCCACAACATGGCGCTGTGCGTCGCGCTCGTCTGCTCTGACGAACACTTCAGAATATAATCCAGCGCCTCCACCTCACTTTTCGCCTCGGCGAATTTCACGTGCATCATCGTTTCCGCAGCTGCGAGAATGCACGTCTGCACTCCCAAATCAAATCCAACCTGGGCAATATTCGCGGCGTCTTCGCGCAATTCGGGTGAATCGATGCGAGCGACAAGGTTGCCCATGCTTTGTATCGCAGCGGTAGTGATGCGGTAACCTTCGCTCGGGAACCTCAAGTCGCGATTAATGTAGTCGTGCAGCTGTTCGAGCATTTGAATGCACGTGTTCGCGTCGGCTGGCGTACACCGACCCAAAGCGGCAATGCATGTCGAGACGAAGTCGTCGTCGAGTTGAGGATTGCCCTCATTGTCGTTGCGCTTAAGGCGGTCAACAAGCACTTCGAGCGCGTCTGGATGTGTGGCGTTTTGTTCCGCGTCAAATACACGGGACAACCCGTCAATCACGGCCTGATCGACAATCACCTTGGCCAAGTCTCTAAAGTCGTTGCGCTTCGGCTTGCCCGTCGCCTCGTCGCACTGATACTTTTTGTAGTGACGTATCAACGCTTGTAATCCACCCCACTGCGTCTTCGCGCTCGCACTCTTACCGAGCGCAAGCGCGGCCTCTGCGCGCACTCGGCAGAACGTATCCTCAGAGTTGAGGCATTTATCCAACACCAGGACGGCGCTCATGGACCCGTGAGACACACGTCGTCCTAAAAAGTCCACGGCGATGGCTTGCGCCACGACATCCTTTTCATTTTCGAGCATGTGCGCCATCATCGATTCCATACCGATTTGCGCCACGCTTTGTTCTATGTTAGCCATCCACTCGAACTCCGGGTCGACTCGGACGTATCGCACCGGACAGTCCATCGCAGCGATGAGTTCTGGATCGCCACCGGATTCGATAATCGTCTTGGGACGTCGATCCTTTTGCTTTGGCTGCAGAGGAATCTCCATCAGTTGCCACGCGGATTGCCCGAGAGACACGACGTGGTCGTTCGCGTCCGCCCTATTTTCTTCGCGCATGCGAACCGTCACGGATGTGCGGTGGTTTCTCGCGACGGCGAGCGCCGCACGATCGGCAGCGGCGGCGGCTTCGCTTCCTTCCAATTTCACGGCAAACTCCATGACGTTTTTCCTACGCTTGACGACGTACCCCACGCTCAGCTTTGGCACGCCAGCACCGTACACCCACCTCTCGAGGAAGGAGTTCACCTCACCTTTACCCAAGTTGACGGTCGATCTGCAGTGATCAAACAACTGCACGGTGTGAATCCAACGCGCATTGCTGGCGAGAACTTCAGCCGACGGACCTGCGCGCGTGGCTTGATCCTTCTTGTCCCGCTTGATTCTCACGTGCAAGCCGCCGAAGTACTTCATCACTTTTTGCAGCACGTCTGGGCCGAGACGTTTCTCTAACATGTACACGATGGTCACAGCCTTGGACTGCAGCGCGCGCTCGACGCTCGCCGATAGCGGCTTTGGAGCTCCGCCGGCGGCGTGATCTGGACCGGCGTATTGACCACCTCTCCAGATGCGTGCCGCTCTGCTCGCGAGCGGAGGCATAGTTTGCCCATCGTCCATGCTCGTCGTCAATCGCATCTCCTTCATTCTTCTAAAGGCGAGCTCGTTCATCCCCGCCAGAGACTTGATGTACTCTCCGGCGAGGTACTGCGCCAGGCCCTCCACGACCCAGCTATCCGTCGTGTCTGCCGGCACAACCACTCCCCCGAACCACTGACGCGCAATCGCCGTGGCGATGTGAATGCGAGATTCAAGCAGCGCGGAGTTTAGAGCGGCATCGACGAGCCAGCTCGTCCTATGAATGTTGATGCACGCACCCTGGTTTTCTCGTGAACCGACGTAACTGGCTGGCATGAAGACGACGTTCAAACACGAAATCGGATACGGATGTCCGAGGTACTCCTCAAACGTCGTGATCGCCTTACCCACGCCTCGCGCGGCGACTTCGAGCTTCTCTTCAAACTCTCCATCCTTCGGCGCGAATAGCGTGATACCCTTGATCGGACTCGACACCGCGACGAACCGACCGACGATGATTCGCATTTCGTGCGCAAACGTCGGGTACAACCCAGAAAAGAAGTGCCGGTGACGAAACCCGTCCTCATCCTCCGTCTCGTCTTCACAACGCTCCACTTTATCCCAATGCGCCGACGTGATCACCTGCAAGTACCTCGGCGCCGTCACCTCAAACTCAAACGTCGTCAACACGTCGCCTCGTTCCACGCACGGAAACCAACACGCCGGACGCCGCGACGGCCCCGGACACGAAAAATACGACGCATCCGCTACGATACCCGCGTTACTCGCATCCGTCTCGTACTCAATCTCAATCTCAATCTCCCCACCGCCGTTCTCTTGCGCGCCATCCCCGTCAGACGCGATGGGAACGCACCGAATCTTCTCTCCCTTTGCCTTTGGCGTCAGCACCACCTCGCGCGACCGCTCCTCCCCATCCAGGTTACACTCGCTCTCCAAATACCCCCGAGCCTCGCGGGCGAGCTCCATCGCATTCGTCGGTTTCATTCGCGTCGGTATCGTCGGTTTATCCGTCTTTGCCGCCTCTGCCGCGCACTCCACGCCGTTGACGCGACACGAGACGATCTTCAACCCTTCCGCGCACGCCCTGATCCCAGAGTACTCGTCCGGGTCCCCTGGACGCGTCCTCGCCGTCATCACCGTGCGGCCACGAAGCCTACGCGCGGTGAAAAGAACGTCCAGTTCTAACCGCTGTCGAGAGACCCTGTCATCGTCGTCGTCGTCGCGTACGCGTCACGTCAGTCGCTCGTTCGGGCGTTCGATCCGAATCAGTTTTACAACGAAAAGATTGCGCGCGCTTCAGCATCTTCGTCGCCGTCGCCGTCGTTCGCTCGTTCGCTCGAAGAAACGCACCTCGGGTAGAGCACCCCGTGTGCGTCGACATCCGTCGCCGCGCGAGACGTCGACGCCATGTCGTACCCAACTCGACGACGCGCCTTTGCGTCGAGCTGTGTCGCTGCGTCACCGCACGCACTCGAGGCGAGTCAAAGCGTGTCGTCACACCGAGACGCCGGCGTCGCGAACCGCGCGAACGGAGCGTGGGGGCGAAGGAGGACATACTTGGGGCAGGATCGGTCGTCCGTCGGTGTCCACGTAGGGGAACCGGCGACGGCGCGTCGATACCGAAGAGTGTGGAAGATTTGTGGAAGATTTCGTAACGCCCATGCTCTTCGACGGTTCGACGACGCGGAAACGCATCGTATCGCTCGGAGGACGGAAACGCGAGAGCGCCAGCGAGTCTTCTCGGGATATTGTGCACCGAGCGAGGGAGGAACGAGCGAAGAGGCAGTACGAACGGGATTTGGTGCGGTGCGCGACGCGGACGCAAGCCGTCGCCAGAGGGGCGAGAGCGACGAAGAACGCGAGAAGCGTCGCTCGGAAGGCGTTCGTGGACGCGTACGGGGTGGATGGGACGAAAGTACCCGATGCGGCGATTAGGGATCCGGGGTATTTGCGGAGTTTGGTGTACTTCGGGAACGGGAGGGAGGATTGGCGCGTCGCCGCGGGCGCGAGCAGACAGTTGGTCGCGTCAGCGTCAGCGTCAGCGTCGTCGAGTTCGAGTGCGTCGGACTTTCGTCTGCGAGCCGAGTTTACGGCGCTCTGCGCAAGCGCAGGCGAAGGATTAGAATGCGAATCGTTGTCAATTCGTTTGCGACGTTTCGTTCGGTTACTCATAGGATCGCTGAGGGAAACTGTTGTCGCGGATGCGCAGACGGAGCCTCTGCGGGCGGACTCTTTGGCGGCGCTGAGTGATTGCTTAATCGCATTCATGCGACGAGACGACCCGGTTTGGGGCGACTCTGGCGTCGCACTAGTGCGTGGAATGACGACAAAGGGCGATTTAGAGGCGTTGCAGGCGCTGTGCGTGGCGTTGGTGGGTTTGGACGCGGGTGACGACCAGACTCGAGCGAGACGCGCGGTGCGATTGACATGCGAAAACGTCGCCATGGGAGGGTGCGGGGACGCACTCGGGTGGGTTCTGGCCACCGTTCCAGGGGTTTGGAGAGCTTTAGGGGAATACGAGTCGATTGACTTGTGGAAATTCACGACGGTTCGGCTCGCGAGTGAGGATGCGCGAGACGCGGAGGAGCGTCCGCCTTGGTTTCACGGCGCCGACGTGGCTTTGGCAAACATTTTGCAGCCGTTGAGCGCACACGTGGATTTGTTGGACGTTGGCTCGGTTCGAGCGATCGCGCAAACCATCACGCGGTTGGTGCTTTCGCCGCACCTCAGCGCGCACCTCTTCGCGGTTGAATCGAACTCCATCGAAGACGAACTCGACAGAGAGGACGGAGACATGGAAGATGCCGATGACGACGAAAAGAAGGTGGACGTGTTGAATTTGCGAATGGTTCGCGCACAGGTGAGACGATCAAACAGGGTTGACGAGTCCATCGATCTCGCGGCGGTGCGACAAACGCAGACTTTCGTCGACGTTCGCCGATTCTTCTCAGACGCAAGCTGCGTGTCGCGATTCATGGCAAAACTCTTGCCGACAAACGATGTGTCAGCCTGTCTCGAGAGCGCGTACACGTTTGCAGCTCTCGTGTCGGCGTGCGAAACCGTGTTAAAAGGCGCGGAGCGCGAAATGTTCATGCGATCCTTGACTTTTGGCGTCGATTACTTCGTCCGATTGTGGCCCGCGCTCGTGCGTCTTAGGAACGTCGAGGATAGGAAATTTAGGCAACTCCTCGGAATATTCGCCAAGTCTTACAACATGTATACGATGATTAGCGACGACGAAGAGTTTTACCGTCTCGGTAAGCCTCTCGGTTTGCAAGAGACGGCGGTGCTCGTGGGGATGCTTCGAGACACTCTCTGGCAGCTCCTCTGGGTCGAGCGTGGTCCGGATGGCACGCCGATTCGGGAAGCGTCCATCATGGACGAATACGTCGACGCTGAAACTTGGCATGCGTGTTCGAGCGTCATCGCCCGGTTGCACGATCGCAACGGACGTCAACAATTCGTAGACCCGGTGGCGTTCCAGATGCACGGAAACGTGGACATTCAGACGCTCCTGTTGGAAGCAAGAGAGTCCAAGTCGCGCGCTTCGATGCTCTTGTCCGGTGCGCCATGCCTCGTTCCATTCGAAGCTCGCGTGTACAAGTTTATGGATGTGCGTCGCATGGATAGACAACGCAGTAGCTATGGATACGCGACCATACGCGTCCGTCGCGGGCACTTACTGGAGGATGGCATGAACGCGCTCTCGAGCAGATTGACAGAGACCCTCGGCGGAATTGTTCGCGTTCAATTCGTCAACCAACAAGGTTTGGACGAGGCTGGCGTCGACGGCGGAGGACTCTTCAAAGATTTTCTCAACGATTTGATCACCGAAGCATTTGACCCCAAGTTTGGTTTGTTTTTAGAAACCCCCGAGAGGATGCTGTATCCGAATCCGGCGTCTGAAATACACGCTGGAGCGAAGCATTTGGAGTACTTTTACTTTCTCGGCGCCATACTCGGCAAGGCGGTGTACGAAGGCATTCTCTTGGATGTACCACTCGCCGGATTCTTTCTCGCCTCGCTCAAGGGTCGACACATTCAGTTTAACGACCTCACGACGCTGGACCCCGAACTTTACCGCAACTTGGTTTCGTTGAAGCGCTACCAAGGAGACGTCGAAGATCTCTGTTTGTACTTCACCGCCATGGATCGCAGCGGAATGGAAGAGACGGAGATTGAACTCATCCCTCACGGCGCGAGCACGCCGGTGACTCGACTCAACCTGCCGCGGTATCTCCACTGCATGTCCATGTATCTTCTCCGCGTTCAGATGCACAGACAACTCGCGAGCATGAAGGCTGGGTTTGAAATCATGATGACCAAGCGCTGGTTGAACATGTTTACTCCAGCGGAATTGCGACTTCTCATCAGCGGCAACAGAACGGATGCGATGAACATTGCCGACATGGCGGCGAATAGCGAGTTTTCTGGTGGATACGACGCGTCGCATCCCGTCATCGGCGCGTTCTGGGAGGTGATGAAGGAGATCACGCCAGAGGAACAGCGCCAGGTGCTCAAATTCATCACGGCGTGCAGCAACACGCCGCTGCTTGGATTTTCCCATCTCGAGCCGAGGCTCACCATTCACCGGAGCGGAACCTCTGGAATCGATGCGCCCGACACCACGGCTGATTTGAACCGTTTACCCACGGCGGCGACGTGCATGAATTTGCTTAAACTACCCCCGTATTCGTCCAAACAAATGCTCAAGGATAAGCTTTTATACGCCGTCAAATCCGGAAGCGGCTTTGATTTGTCGTAACGAGCGAAGACGACGTTATATGTACCAACACGCGCCCACGATTGATTCAATTTAATTGTTACACATGTTTATTAGGTTGTCTGCTAATCAATCCGAGTCCGAGCCGTCGCCGTCTTCATCCGAATCAGACTCAGAGTCCGCACCGCCGCCACCCTCGCCAGACAATTGCTTTTGACACTCGTCGCTGAGCGGTTCCAAACACGTCCACTTTGGTCGATTTCCAAGGTCTAATTTCCACACGTCGTCGAGCGCCACTTCAACGTCACCCAACTCGACGATCCCACCAAAGAGATAGAGCGCGTTCGCCTTGATTGTGATCGATGCGTTGATTCGACCCCGAGGTTTTGGAAGACTCTTCGGCGCCGCCTCCCCGCTACCGGGAGAGTAGAGCAATTCGCTCACGACGCCGCCCACCTTGTAGAGCTTGTACGCCTTACGCACTTGATACCCTCTAAAGTGTGCCTGTATCTTGATCGCCGCGCGCTGCTGCTCGCTTCGAATGTTAAAATTTTCATTCACCACCTCACCCGCGGCGACGCGTTCCGCCTCTTCAAGGCTTCCAGCCTTGTGCGATTTCGACTTGTCTTCACCGTAGAGCGTCACCGGAAACCACTTTTTCGCTTCGAGATTGAGATTGTACGCGTCGGTGAAGAACTCAGAGACAATGACGTCACCACGCTTAATCTCGTGGTCGACAACGCCTCCGAACAATACGAGACGTTTCTTCAGAGCGTGTAGCGCGCTCGACGCACCGGCGCGAGCGCTCGGCGCCAATCCCTGTCGCTTCATTTTTTCCCAGCGCCATGTCTTCAAATCCAATTTCCACGCGTCGTCAAACGTCTTCCCGCGCTCGCTCGTGTCCTCCTCCTTGTCCCCGAGCTCGACATTCTTACAGTACCCACCATACAAAATGAACTCGTCTTCGTGCACGGTGACGTGACACGCGCTTCGCGGCGTCGGACCGAGCACGTCCTCTCCGCCGACGCATCGACACTTCCACTCATTCTTCTCAAAGTTAAACTCCCACACGTCGTTGTAATACCTCACCTCGCGCCCAGTGTCGTAAAATCCGCCGAAAAGAATCGCCTTCTTACCCCACATCGCCATCCGGTGTCCCGACCGCGCGCTCGGCCCGGATTTACTCGTCATTTGCTCCCAAGCGTTGTTTTCCAAATCAAACCTCCACGCGTCTCTATAGTGCAAAAAGCGTTCTTGGTTTGGGCTCGTAAACTCCCCACCGAACACGTACAGATACGACCCGTAGCACATCGCCTGGTGCCCCGACCGCGGCGACGGTCCTTTCGGCGCGATAATCTTCGTCCATCGTTTCTTATCCACGTCGTACCGATACAAATCACCATACATTTCACACTTTTCATCCGCCGGCGCGCACCGCTCGCCGCCGTACAACACAATCTCATTCTGTTTCCCACAACTCGTCAACGTCGCGTGTCCACGCGCCGACGGCCGAGGACAATTCTTTTCCACCGTCACCCCGCTTCGTTCGGCGTCCTCCAGTTTCAACGCCGCCAATATCGCATCGATATCGTCATCCGCCAGTCCGCGCTGTAACCTTCGCTCATTCTTTTCCAAAGTCTTCAAGTGTTTCGCTTCCGTCTTCTTCGCGCCCGTCGGCGCGGCGGACGTCTTTCCGAGCTTCTTGGCTGCTTTTTTACGTTTATCCCGCCCACCGCCCATGACGGGGCTCTGGCGAATCCGACGCCCGGGGCGCGGCGAGCAGTGAGGAAAGGAGGCGGCTGCGACTCGTCTTCACTGCGCGACGCTTTTCGTTCGTTTCACTCAACCATTTGATCGATCGAACGAAGCGACGTCGCCCGCGATGGCGAACACGCTCGAGCAGTGGTACGCGTCGATACCGACGGTGACGCGCATGTATCTCACGCTCACGTTCGCCGTGACCGTCGGGTGCGCTTTAGAGGTGCGCGCGTTTGAGTCGAGGCGTCGCGACTCGTTTTTTCTTTCGTTTCGTTCGTTGACGATGCAAATCTTTTACTTTGCGCGACGCGCGATCGATCGGTACGACGGCGCCCGCGCGAACGAGACACTGACGCGACGACGCTTTGCATCGCACTCTTCGATCGTCGGTCCTCGTGCGCAGCTCATCTCGCCGTTGAACGTGTACTTTAACAGCAAACTCATCTTCCAAGAGTACGAACTCTGGAGACTGGTGACGAATTTCTTCTTTTTCGGCTCGTTGGGCGTCGATTTCGTCTTCCACATGTTCTTCCTGTCGAGATACTGCCGAATGCTCGAAGAAGGGTCGTTTCAGGGACGCTCGTGTGATTTCTTTTACATGCTCCTCTTTGGCGGGTGCATGTTGACGGCGTTGGCGCCGTTTGTAAACGTGCAATTTTTGGGCACGAGTCTCACGTTTATGATGGTGTACGTGTGGGGGAGACGGAACGCGTCGGCGCAAATGTCGTTTCTGGGGTTGTTTACGTTTACGGCGCCGTATTTGCCGTGGGTGTTGCTGATTTTTTCAACCATCATCGGTAGTCAACCGGTGACGGACGCCTTGGGACTGATCGCGGGGCACGCGTATTACTTTTTGAAGGATGTGTATCCAGACATGACGGGGAGAGAACCGTTGGCGACGCCTGGGATTGTGTGCGCGCTTTTCGGCGCGCAAACGAGGGCGCGAGCGGCGGCGGTAGATGTGCGTGGGGTGGAGACGGTCGCCGCGGGGAGGAGGGTCGGCGACGCGAACGGTGAGGGGTGATTAGCGCGCGCGGTCGATGCGCACATTTGTAACCACACTGTAGCAAAACGATCTTTTTGATTTCTGTTCGAGTTAAATTTATTTCTAATCCGTACATGACTAATGCGTCTTTTTTCTCTTCTTCGTTTCCTTCTACTGCAACGCTCTGATCAAACCCGACATGACCGCCGCGCTCGCGTTACCATCCATGGATGCCACCGTGAATCGATACCTACCGCGAACGTTGGCGTCGCTCTCGATGCGTACGCCGACGAGCACCTCACCGCAAAGCTCGCCGACAAACTTACTCCCACCGACGAGATTTGCCGGGTTCGGGTCCAATCCCTTTTGCACGCCCAATCGCATGCCTCCAAGCGCGACGGCGACGCGCTCGATACCTCCGGATGCGTACTGCTGCGAGACGTCCATAATCTTTTGTTGTTGACTCGCCGACGCCATTTGGTGCCACTTGGCGATGAACTCTTGCGGCGATGTAATCGTCAACGGGGTCAAAAACTTGCTGACGCGGATCGGAAGCTCGAGCGTTCGCGAGAGCGTGCCGACACCCGGTAACGTGTACGCAATCTGCAGCGTCGGTGGCTCGATGAAGGCTTTCGTGATGGCCACCTGCATCATGAGTTGCACTTGACGCTTGGCGCCGACGTTGTCCGGAACGGGTTGTAATTGGTGACGCAAACCATCGATGGCGGGCATGACCATTTTGAAACCCTGGAGGTCGGCTGTCGGAGATTTGTTGCCAACGTAAAACATGATTCTACCTTGTGAACCTTGCCACTGAGACTTGATACCAATCTGGAGGTTGGCGTCCTCGTACAAGAGACCGTTGTCAGAGACTATGAGACGCTTGGCGCACTCGTCGACGTTGACAGACGGTTGCACGCCGCTCGCGGCGCTAGACGCGACCGATTGCGCCGGCACTAGTGCTGGCACCGAAGGAGCAGGCGTCGCGAGCGCCGGTGGAGCCGCTGGGGCAGGCACCGGCGCCACCGATCCCATGCCGAGCAAATCTTCGAGGTTCGCGGCGCTTGCCGGCGCTTGTCGAGCCGCGGCGGGTACTAACGCACTCGCGGTCGAAGGCGCCGCCGTCGAGGGTAGCGACAGTCGCTCTTCCGCCGGTGGCAACGCCGCAGGTGCATTTCCTAACAGTTGGTCGAGGTTCAATCCGCCGTCCGATCCCGCCGCGGGAAGCGCCGGCGCGGCGCGCGCCGAAGAGCCGCCCGTCAGCTCTCCGAGTAAATCAGCGACGGCATCTCTCGGCGCCGGCGGCGCCGGCGGCGCCGGAGCCGACACGGTGAGCGCCGACGTACTCTGTGGCGGTCGTCGCGATGACGGCTGAGGCCGCTCAGCCTTTGCAGATTCCAACCCGAGCTTGCGCACGCCACCCGCGATGTCGGACGCGGCGTTTTCGACTTGCACGTGTCGCTCCAACACGCTCTCGCGCTCTGGATACTCTGGCATCGCTTCAAAGATTCCTCGCATGCTCGGACCCATGCGAAGAAGGGACAGGTACTCTGACGCTCTCTGCTGAAGTTCAACGTTTGAGACGTGAATTGTCGAGTTGAAAATTTCGACAATCTTCGCCATGGATGGTTGATCGCACCCCTTGTGCATGGCAATCTTGATAAACGCGGTGAGCATGATGGCTTGCGTCTCGACGTCTGAGGCGTGGTAGATTGGCACCATGAGCGCAACGTACTCGGACGGTGGCGTCGGTAGAAGATATCCAAACTCACCGAGACAGTACGACGTCAGGCGGACGACGAGCTCGTTCGGCGCCCCGTCTGTTTTCAACTTGCTCAACATGAGCTCGGCGGTGCGTTGATGCAACTCGGGTTTGTTCGTCGCCACCTGCACCACGCGATGCCACAAATCGTCGTTGATGAAATCCCCCGCCTTGTCAATCATCGTCAGAGCAACTTGAATGAACCACATGCGATCGTTGACGCTGTAACGCTCCGCCAAAATGGCAGTCTTAAGCGCCAGTTCTTCGCGAATGTCGAAATCTGCCGTGCCGAAATAGTTGAGCAATTCGTCAATGATGGAGTGCACGTTGGACGCGTCACACATTGAAAACAAGAGCGACAACGCGCGCTTACGAATGGAAATGTCCGCATCGTGAAGCGCGTTCACCACCTCACTTTCATAAACCTTGATTGACTCTCGTAAATCGGGCATGACAGCCAAGCTGTTGAGCGTGTTCAACGCCAAATATTTAATGTTGACCTCCTTCATGCTCAAAAACTTGCCCAAGAGTTCCACGCACGGATCCATGAGTTCGTGCGCGAAATCCATGCTAGTAACTAGGTTGATGGCTTCAAACAAGATGGCGTGCAGTGCGTTGTTCTTGTTGAAGTTTTTCACAGTCTCCGTACCCAACAAAATGTTACGCATCGCCTTGAGTTGGGCGTCGAGAAGGCCGGGATCGTCTGGGGTGGGGAAGTATTGCAAAATCTTCATGCACTTCACCTGGAGCCAAGGAGAGGGGATACCATAGTATAAGTACTCGGGCGGAATGTCCGTGTTCCTCGTCAACCGCTCCATGACGGCGATCACTTGCGGCACGCACGCCTCGTACCCTTTGTAATCGTGTTGCACGACGCCCAAAAGCAAACCGAGAACGCCCAATAGCACGCCGAGATCGCGCTCCGAGTCGAGTAAATCCACCAACTTTGGCGCAAAGGTTTCCGGAATCAATATCTCCGAGTTTTTACGAAAGAGTCTCAACAAACAGAGCGCCGCTTTTTTCCTCACCACCGGTCGAATCGTCGGCGTCATCAAAATCGTCTCCACGTCCCCCGCCAACGAATCCGAAAACTCCCTCCCTCCGACGTTCGCGATGCACGACAACCCCAAGCACTGACTCGTTTCGTTATTCGAAATCACATCCGTTCGAATCGAGTTGATCGCCATGCGCAAAAACTCATTCTTTTCATTCAAAATGACCGACGTCGTCATGTACCCCACTTGTTTTTCGCTGTACGCGTTGGCGCTAATCAACTTGAGCGCCTCGTTGTGTCCAAAGTCCACGTTGTACCCCAACATGTAAATGTACAGCAGCTTCAACACGTACTTTTTCCGTTCGTACGACGTCAACGCTCGGTGCGTCTTGCTAAACTTGCG
>Ga0181573_10000459_pt1 | contig 42384 bp, 22 predicted proteins | sample 101ome_25_FD_148643 | JGI IMG/M metagenome (GOLD analysis project Ga0181573, IMG submission 148643) | Coastal salt marsh microbial communities from the Groves Creek Marsh, Skidaway Island, Georgia - 101409BT metaG (spades assembly) | ecosystem: Environmental > Aquatic > Marine > Intertidal zone...
ATCACGGTGGATGAGGGGAGGAAGCAGCTGGTCAAGGCAGAAACGCACCAGAAGAGCACGAGGATGATCACGTGCATCTATTTCCTCATGGTCATGATCTGCCTGATGACCTTGGTGGTGATATTCCAGAAAATGTAAGCGCAACCTGGTCGAGGAGGATGTTACTAGCCCGTCGAGAATACCAAAGACATTATATACATTACAATCTGATACGAAGGTACGAAGGTACCTTCGAAGGTAAGAATAATATGGCACCGTACTCGTCGTAATACGAAGTATGAATCGCCTCCCCTTTCACATCTCTGAGGTGCGCCGTTGACCCAAAAACCATCATCTCGCGCCTTGATCTTCCCTCTGGGCATCCCCGAACGGATCAAGGACGCTTCCCGCGGAAAGCCGTTCAGATTTCATTCCACTCGACCCTCTGCTGCCATCGGTGCCATTGGACTCCGGTATGGCGATGGCTACATCTTTGTCGGTCATCGCATCGTGCTGATAGCGCACATTGTCCCAGTATCCGTATCCCGGTGCGCTTTGCCGACCGCGAGACCCCCCGTGTCGGTTGGGGCTCTGGTCTCGACTGCTGCCGCCGCCGCCGTCGCTCGAGGAAGCGATGCCCCTCCCGTTGGACTCGTTGTCTTCCTTGAAGGCGTACGCCATGTTTCTGTCCGCCCTCGATGAGCGGTTCATGGCAAGCCCAGCAGAGTCACTGCTATTATGCGTGGATCCCTCCATCACCTCGCTAAGGGCCATCGCAAACTTAGCCGCGTCGCCCGCGCGAACCCTCATCTCCATGGAGTGCTGCGCGCCGTCCCTCGTCTTGAACGTGAACACGGTGGTCTGGAACTCCGTGTAAGACCTGCCACCGTGTTGAGACGCGTCGATACCCTTCATCTCGTCGTTGAGGTTCACCCTTAGCGTGTGCATAGACCACTGGATGGCGTATATTGTCAGCGAGCAAATGAGGCTGACCCACAGCACGAGCGCAAGCAGCAAGAGCAGATTGGCTCCCAGTAGGTTCCCGAAGTTATCGCAACCCATGAACAACCCGCAAGGCGCCTTGTACTCCTTGCCCTCGTATATCTCGGTCCTCGGGAAATTCGGGTACTTGAGCAGGTAAGAACTCTTGGTCATAAAGAGTGCCGGCGCGATTGTTCCCCAGATGCCTCCAAAGAGGTGGATGGGGACGGCGTCCACCACATCGTCCACCCTGAAGATGACGAGCATCTTGGAGGCCCCGACGTACACCATCCCAGCCACGAAACCGATTATGAGACTTACCCACACGTCGATCATTCCCGCGCAGCCTGAGATGGACACGAGACCGCACAGCACGCCGTTGTTCATCCTTCGTGGCTCCATCTTCTGATTTGGCATCAGGTGGTCCAGGAGCATGACCGTCGCCCCACTTGTTGCAGCACTCAGAGTGGTCGTCACGACACTCTTTGCGGCGAGAACGGTGGACCCGCCCGAAAGCGTCATCGTCGCCACGCTGTTGAAACCGTACCAGCTGAACCACATAAATAGGGTTCCGATTGTTTGGAACACGGGTGACTGCATCGGCATCTCCATCACGATGTTGCGGTTGTACCTGCCCACCCTAGGACCGACCGCCACGCAGGCGATGAGGGCCGCGAGTCCTCCGGTTACATGTACAACGCCCGATCCCGCGTAGTCCACCGCACCCACGCCCAACAGTAGCTGGTGTGGTGCTGTCAGGGGCGACGCCCAGCCTTTCTTGGACCAGCACCAGTGCGCCACCACCGGATACACCAAGGCGGTGATGACCATGGAGTACATGGCGTATGCCTTGAACTTGAAGCGCTCCGCGACCGCACCAGAGACAATGGTGGTGCTTGTGGCCGCAAAGGCGAAGGAGTAGAACCACTTGGAGTACTCGTAAGCCTGCATGTTGAGCGCATCTATGTCGTCAACATTATTCCTTGTGAAAACCTTCGTGCCGAGCGCAAAGTCGCTCGTGCCGATGAATTCGCCCTCCCTGCCGTGCAGAAAGGCAAAGCCGAAGAAGAAAAACGCGATCGCACTGCAGCACACGTCGAGCAGATTCTTGAAGAGCGTGTTTTTGGTGTTGCGAATCGAGACTGCGCGAGTGAAGGGGGGAGGGTAGACGGTGAGGGGGAGGGCGGAGAAAAGAGAGAGCAAAGTATTCCTTGTATGCATGTTTGTCGGTCGTCGGGTAGAACAGGGGTACGCGCGGCGCGGGAACGAGACTCACCTGAGCCGACCTCGAGCAGGGCGAACCCGGTCTGCATGAAAAAGACCATGGTCGCGCCATATATCAGGAAGAACACGTCATATGGCTCCTGCGACGTCGACGAGGGAACGAGGTGAGTCGGCGTAGGTTTTGCGGCGCAACGCCCAACAAACACGAGGCAGGGTACCAGCATCTTGTTTGTCGCCGTCGGGACAACCAGTGGTGGAACAGGCGCGAGGTGTACTTACGTTAGAGTGGGGCGAAGCCATGGTGTCGTCAAGGAGCGACAACGTCACTCTCCTGGCGATAGAACGCGAGCGTCAGGATGGCGCGTCGTGCTCTAAGCCGCCAATCCGCGAGTTCGTTAGTTATTTACTTCGGTTGTCTCACGTTATTCTTTACAAAAAGTGACCTGGCTGGCTGGATGACAAGGGAACTTTCCAAGGCCTGTCGACCAGAACAGCTGGCCCGAAAAGGATCAAACCGTCGAACAAAGGTTCACGGTTCGCTTTCACAGCCGATTCTCGAAATTTGCTCTCCACGGTTGGCGGCCAGGCAAACGTTGAGAAATTGTGTTTTTATTTTCAAAACCCTATACTGTTTGCTCTATGTTGTCCGGATAATTTTTCGTGGTGCGGGAAATGAAAATATCTCGAGGTGACGCCATTCGAAGCTTCTCGACGAACAGATCACGGTGGAGCGCAAATACTCATATCCCGCAGAACTCTTAGTCTATTATGAGTAATAAATTCACAGCTCCCCATCGGACGCACCCCGACTCGGTCCCTGCCTTCCGACCGTCGACCAGTCCAACGAGTTGCCCGAGATGTCCATGTGTTCCAGTGTGGACGCGGTGACGAGAGCGACAGGCACGGGACCGTCCAGCTCGTTGCCGCTGAGGTCGAGGTGCGTGAGGCTGCGCAGCATGCCGAGCTCGGGCGGTATGGAGCCGCGCAGTCTGTTGCCCCGCAGGTTCAGCCGCTCAAGGCGCGTTGCGTCCGCCCAGTTATCCCCGGATAGCGTCCCGTTCAGCTCGTTGTTCGACAAATCCAGAACCCTGAGGTTGGGTAGCCCGACGAGGGCTGGGGGCAGCGGCCCGGTGAGCGCGTTTGACGACGCGTCAAACTCCATCAGCGCTCGCATCACGCGAATGTCAACGACGCCCTCGTGCGGTATCTCCCCGGATACGTCCCCGTTTCCACTGATGTTGATGTGCCTGACCTGGGTCAGGGACATCAGCGTGTCGGGGAGGGTGCCGTTGAGCGCGTTTCCAGACAGGTCCAGGCGTCTAAGCTGCAGTTTCGGCGTGAACATCTCGGCGGGCACGGCGCCCGTCAGCCGGTTGTCCGATGCGGCGAAAATACGAAGACTCTCCGGCGGCGTCGACTTCGGAAGCGAGCCCCTCATCGAGTTCTTCGAGACGTCCCAGATGAGCAACTCGGGCGCGTCGGGAGGCACCGCGGGCGGCGCGCCGGAGAAATCATTCTCACTCGCGTCGAACAGTCGAAGCGTCGACCTTCTCCCGGCGAACCCGAGCGCCGCGGCGGGGCCCGAAAGGTCGCCGCTGAGCCGGTTCTTCGCCACGGAGAGAACCTCTAGGTTTTGCAGGCCGCACACGCCCGTGGGTAGCTCACCGGTGAGCCCGTTGGAGCTCACATTCAGCATGCGCAACTCGCGGAGTCGCGAGAGGTCCGACGGGAGCCGGCCCGCGAAGTGGTTCTCGGAGAGGTCGAGCTGCTCCAGACTAGACGCGGCGCCGAGCTCGCCCGGAATCTTACCGTAAAGCGCGTTCGAGCGCAGGATCAGCACCCGGAGGCGGGACATGGACCCAAACGCGCCGCTGACCGTGCCCCTCAGCCTGTTCCCCGAGAGGTCCAGGTGTCGCAACCGGTGCAGCCTCGCGAGAGTTTGGGGTAGCACCCCGGACAGGCCGTTGTGGGGCAGGGCCAGCGACAGCACCCCGAACTCGGCCTCGGGGGATACGCACGTCACACCCTCCCACGCGCAGTGATTCCTCGCGTCCAGCCAACCGTTTTGTCTGCGCCAGTACGTCCCCTCCGTGGTGCGATACAGGTCGGTCAGGACCATGAGCTCGACCCGGCGCTCCTCCCCGGCGTCCTCGACGTCCCCCGCGTCCTTCACGTCGTCACCGTCCGGACCGTCCCAACCCCACCGCGGAACTCTCGTGCCCCTTTGCCTCTCCGCGTCCCGCCGCTTCTCCTCCCACGACCGAGGCCTCGCCCGGTCGTCCCCGTCGCGGGCTTCGTCGGCGGGCTTCGAGTCCAGCAGCAGCACGTCTTCCCGGTCCTGCGCCAGTCTCGGCAGTTTGGACGCGTTCTCGCGGGACATCGGCGCACCCGCGAAGTCCCGCAGCTCGAGTTCCTCCTCCGCCACTCTGCGCACCGTATCCTTGACCAGGAACCTCGCGGCGTCCGCCGCCTGGGTCTCGGCGTCCGTCAGGAGGATGGCCTCTGCTTGGCATCGCTCGTGCAGCAGCTGCCGGAGCGCCGCGGCAGCCTCCCCGTGGGTCATGTCTATCTCGACCGCGTTGGCCAGCTCGGCGCACGCGTGCCCGGTCTGCCCGGGGGCGATCGGAGGCGCGTGCCTGCACTTGTGCCGCAGGAATATCACCGCCGCGTGCTGCAGGTGGAGCGCGGGCTCGTCCAGAACGTTCCTCGCGTACGCCTCGCACGGTCGTCGAAGCATCTGCACGAGCCTCGGCGAGAAGTGGAGCTCATCCTCGGCGCTGAAGCGGATTGCCGACGCGCCCGCGGGTCGGACGCTGCCGCGCCTCGCGTTCTCCTCGGACGTATCCACCGGCGCGGGAGGGGGGGCGATGGGCGCGCCATCACGGTGGGGGGGCCCGTTGTCAACCCGGGCGGCGAGTGTGCTCGCCGATGAACGCGCGCCCTCCTCCGCGTCCGCGTCCGACGAGACGAGCGGCACGAGCGAGAGTGCCACGAAGAGGAACACCGCCCGACCCGCGAGACCGCGCCGACTCGCCCGACACGGCCCAAACATCGTCCCACCGCCTGGGCCCGCGCGAGTGCCGTGTCCTGACCGCACGCAGCTCAACTTCACCGTATTTCCAGTTTTGTGTATGACTAAGATTGCTGTGGTCTTTTGCGCTTCCCTTAAGATTAACCATAAATGAGGATTTCAAGGCTATTTTCCCGTTCATTGGCGCTTGTCCCGCATATATTTTCACATCGATTGCGACGTCGGCTCGTGTTTTTTGGTTTTAGGGTCTCGGAGCCCCGCTGCCGCGTTCTCTTTCGCGGCACGCGTAGACGCATCCCTCAGAGGAACGTCAAGATGCCTTTCACTGTGAGTTATCGGTTCCATTACCCTGCCCACCGCGTCGGCGCGACGCCGAATCCATCGCCCCCGCGCGCCCCCCACCGCGTTCTCCGGTCCGTCATCCCGCTTACCGTCGCTCCATCCTTTCTCTCCAACAGCGCAACATCGAACTGGGCCGCGTGGCGCTCGTGAACCTCGCTGCGGATCCCCTCTATGGCAAGCTTGTCACCATTGTCGACTTCGTCGACATGAACAGGGTAAGTAGTGAAGCAGGAGCCCGTCCCCGCGCGCTCGCGACCTGCGATGCGCGCCTTTCCGGGCGCGAATGACGCCCGGAAACCCTAGGGGTTTTTTTGTGGTGGGGGGGGTGGTGCGTGCTGGGACCAAGCCCAGATCGCGCTCCCCGAACCTCCTCCATGGCCGACAACAATGAAACAGCGCATTCCGATCCCCACGAAACATCGTCGCTGACCGTTCAACCCCTCTTTGTGTCCAGGTTCTCGTCGATTCCCCCACCATCCAGCGCTGCGTGATCTCCCTCCGCCGCCTGGCGCTCACCTCCATCGTGGTGGACCTCAAGGGCGAGAAGTCTCCCTCCAAGGAGACTCTCGCCGCGGCGCTCAAGGCGGCGGACGTCGAGGGCAAGTGGGCGGCGTCCGCGTGGGGTAAGAAGATCGCCAGGCAGCAGGCGCGCAAGAACCTCACCGACTTTGACAGGTACAAGGTTATGGTTGCCCGCGTGAAGCGCTCGGCCCTCGTCAAGAAGGCCCTCGCCTAAACTGTCGGTGCCTTACTTCTGGGTTATGGGGTGTGAGAAGTCTCGCGATGCGTGAATGTGATAGGAACTACATAGGGTTTCAATGGCAGCTCTCGCCGTCAGGCTTCATTCTAACTTGTGCCGTCACACTACCGTCTGCGGTGGTTCTTCCAGCTAAAAGTCTTTGAAGCTCATCTTCTGGTCGTGGTCGCTCGGAGGCTTGCGCCCGCGTCCGCGTCCCCGTCCCCCTCGACCGCCTCGACCACCACCCCTGGCTGCACCCCTTCCTCGCGCCAGTTCTATGGAAGAGTTTAGCAGGTCGTCGCACGCAAGGCACGCCACGTGAGCCGTTTCGCCACCTGCAAGTGGGGTCCTGTCCTTGTGGTAAATCACCGTGGGACACCTCGCGCCACACGCCCCGCACACGTCTAATTTGTCCACCGTCACTCTGTGAACGCTGTCGTTGAGCTTGACGACCAGCGCGCAGCCGGTGCACACAAATTTCCACCTGGGACCGCCCACTGGCTCGAGCATGAGCCAACCCCCTTCCCGGCCCTTGAGCTTATCGTCCTCGCCACACTCCGGGCACGGGCACACCACGAGGGCGTCCACGATGGGATGTGCGCGGGGATGCGGCGCCCCCGACACCAGCCCCTTCGTCGGCCTGCTTCCCCCCGCAAACGGCGGGTGGTTAAAACACCACGGGCACATTGGGTATGTCCTGTCACCGTTCTGGTAGAGAAGAAGCTCGAAGCCGCACAGCTGGCACTCCCTGTTATTGTACAGCTTCATCGTCCCTGTTGGGAGCTCGAGAACTTCCTCTTGCGTGGGGCAGTACAGTCGCTGCGGCCGGGTGCTCACCAGGCGCATGTACCGGAGGCACCGACCACACTTGCTGAATGGCTTGCCGCTGCTACACGTCGGGTCGAAGCTCGCCTCGAACAGGGTATCCATACGCTCGATCTGATCCACGAAGTTTCTGAACTTGGCGGCGAACTGCGCGAGGGTGTGACGCACGATGGACTCGTGGTCCGCCTTGCCGGTGGCGATCATGTCGAGCTGCTTCTCCACGTGCGACCTCACCGCCGGAAGCGCCAGCTCGGGGTCTATGCGGTGATACCCCTGTACCAGCGTTACCCCGAGATCCGTGGGCACCACCCTTCGCCCGCCCTGGCTCCGGATCGTGACGTACTTCCTGCTCTCGATGTTGTTTATGTGCGTGGGTATGGACGCGTCCGTGCCGATGCCGTTGCACTCCATCAATCCGATGAGCTCAGCCTCGGACAGGTACGGCGGGGGCGAGGTGGTGCCCTGCTGCAACTCCACCGTCGCGATCGGCAGCGACTCGCCTCGTTCGATCTCTCCCAGTGGGCTGTCCTCGACGGCCCTGTGCGGCATCACCGTGGTCCACCCCGGCGCGATCACGGTCTGGCCACTCACGCGGAACCGTTCGCTGCCCGCCACCAGCGTGGCCCGGCGCGACACGTAAGCGCAGTCGGGAGACACGGACGCGATGAAGTGCCTCGCGACGAAGTCGTACAGCCTCCACGCCTCCCCGCCGCCCACCGCACTTTCTGTCGCCGAACGCACGGGCGTGATGGGCGGGTGGTCGCCCTCGTCCTTGCCACCACGCGGTTTGGTCATGGACCCCGCGAGAAGCTCCTCCACCCACTCGCCCCAGTCCGGGTGGCCCCGCTGCGCCTTTAGCGTGCCCTTCAGGTCGAACCCGGGCGGATACGCGGTGGACTCGGTGCGTGGGTAGGATATAAACCCCTGGATGTACAGCCTCTCCGCCACCTGCATCGCCCTGTGCGCTCCCATGCCCATCCCCGCGCTCGCAGCTTTGAGGAGGTCCACCGTGTTCAGCCCCGGGGGCCTTCGCTTGAACTCCTCCGTTTCCTCCACCGTTTCGACCAACGCGTGTTGATCTTCCGCGACCATGGACCGAAACATCTCTCCGACGTCGGCGTCGAACACCCTTTCACGCTCCCACCGCGTCACGAGCGTCTTGCCCAACGACGCCGACCGAACCTCCACGTGCAGGCTCCAGAAATCCTCCGGCGTGTGCGAGACAATCTCCAGGTGCCTCTGCACGGCGAAGTTCAACGTCGGGGTCTGGCACGGGCCGTACGAGATGACGCTAGCATCCAGGTGCGAGTACCGCCCCTGGAAGAACCTGGTTTGGAACCTGGTAAACGCCACGCCAACCTTGAGGTCGAGCTCCTGCCTGGCGTCGACGGCGAGCGCCTCGTCGCGGTTGGGCGCGCCCAGCGTTCTCATGGCGCGTTCGATGGACTCCTTCGACACCGCGCTGAATTTGGCTCTGTGTACGAACGTATGCCCAACAACGTTCGGGCGCATCACCGGCGCGCACGCGTCGATCACCTCGAAGCATATGTTCTCCCCCTCCCTGTCGCAGTCGAGCCAGAGGATGAGATGCGACGCGCCCTTCGCCTCCCGTTCGAGGTGCTCCACGACCCGGGCCTTGGGAGTCGCCTCCTTCTTCTGTACCGGCGCGTCGAACAAGATGGCGGGATCCAGGTCCCAAGACTGAAACTTGGCTGGGAAGTCGATGGACAGCACGTGGCCTATGACCGCGGTCACCTTGAAGTGGCATCGCGCGCCGTTGAAGTCGCGCTCGAACTCGTGCACCTCCTGACCACCGCGCCGCGAGCGGTGCTTCCCTTCGGAGAGGAAGCCCGCGATAGACGCCGCCAGCGAGGGCTTCTCCGCCACGCATAGTACCACCGGGAGCCCCGACATGGACCCTAGCGCTTAACCGCCCATCGCCACAGCGGAGTGACCTTTTCTTCGCGAAAGCGCACGCTCTCTGATGTGGGCTCTTTCCTGTCTCAGAGGGCTGCGGGCTGTCCGACCGTAATTTTGGGACTCTCGTATGCAATTCAGTCAGAAAATGGTCGGTTGCAGTCGCTCGCTCGCACCCAGACGAAGAACCCTAAGTTGATCTCGCCGGGTGGTCAGAGCGAGCAGCACGTCGACGCGGGTCGTCGCGTGTTAGTTCAAGATGGTTCGCGTCACGGGAACCGGTAAGTTCACCAAGGCGGTGTCCAAGAAGCTCCACGTCGCCGAGGACGAGGTCGAGGACGAGGCCGACTCCGACAAGGAGAAGGAGGAGGCGAAGGAGGAGGTCGTCGACGATGTGAAGGAGAATGCCGACGACGCCGGCGGCTCCGACGGGGACGAGGAGGCCGACGACGAAGACGACGAGAACGACGATGAGGATGAGAATGAGGAAGACGAAGACGAGGAAGACGGCCTCGGCGACTCCGAAGAGGAGGAGGAGGAGGAGGAGGAGGAGGGGGCCGTGAAGAAGGGAAAATCTCGCAAGCGCAACCAGTTCATCGACGATGCCGCCGAGGTGAGACTTTTACCCGAGTCGATGCGCGTGATCGCACTCGTCACCGTTTGTTTCACCCGGTGTGTGCACATCATCGCGGCGCAGACTGCGCGCGAAGACCTCCGCACCTCCGAGATCGGACCCTGCCTCCCCGATCGCATTTTCGCGCATTTTCTGATCGCCCCGCGCCCCAACCTTTTTCCGCCCCGAACAACAGGAGGACGAGGAGGACGAGGAAGAAGAGCGCGGGCGCAAGAAGAAAAAGAAGAAGAGGACCGGCGCGAGCGCGTTCATCGACGACATGGCCGAGGAGGAGGACGCCGACGACGACGACGACGACGACGAGGAGGGCGAGGAGGAGGATCTCGATGAGGGTGAGCGAGAGGCGGTGGAGCTTGAGGCGCAGCAGCGCATCCACGCGAGGTACCAGAACATGGAGAACATGGAGCGCATGGAGAACGAGGAGGAGCTCGAGAAGCAGATCAAGGAGAGGTATGCAGCGCACATGGCGAGGGAGTTCGACGGGGACGTCGTGGGCAGCGTGGTGGACCAGCAGGCCCTTCATCCCACGGTGCGGGATCCCAAGCTGTGGCTTGTCACCGTGAAGCAGGGCAAGGAGAGGGAGACGGTGGTTTGCCTGATGCAGAAGGCTATCAACCTGCACAAGTCCGGCAAGGGCTCGGTGGCAATCAAGTCCGCGTGCGTGCAGGATCACCTCAAGTCCTACATCTACGTCGAGGCTGAGAGGGAGTCTGACGTCAAGAAAGCTCTCCAGGGCATGAGGCACGTCTACCACTCCAAGCCCATCAAACTGGTGCCCATTACCGAGATGGTGGACTCCATCACCGTCACCAAGAAGAAGGTAGAGAACATCCAGTACCAATCATGGGTGAGGATGCGCGGCGGCGCTTACAAGGGTGACCTTGCCAGGGTGATCGACATCAACTACGCCGACAACCAGTGCACCGTGCAGCTTGTTCCCAGGTTTGACTACGCGCTCCTGCAGGCAAAGGAAGAAGGAACCGCGGCGGGCAGGGCCAAGCCCAACGCCGCGCTCCGCCCCCCCGCGCGTCTGTTCACAGAGGCGGAGGCGCGCAAGTACAACCTCTCCCTCGAGCGCGGCCGCATGGACCGCCGAACCGGCGACAGGCTCGACATCCTCTGCGGCGTCCACAAGCTCAGGGACGGCTACTACATCAAGACCATCTCCATGGCATCCTGTAAGCTGGCGGGCGAGCCCCCGCTCGATGAGCTGCAGAGGTACACCGCGGGCGAGGACGCGGCGGGCGAGGACCACGGCGAGGTGGGCGCGGGTAAGTCCACGACGGAGGCTAACCTTGAAGCGTTGGCCGCGTCGTTGGGCGACAGATCTGCGAGCGCCGACCGGGTGTTCCGCCCCGGCGACCAGGTGGTGGTCGTCAAGGGTGACCTCAAGAACCTGACCGGCATCGTGGACCGCGTGATGGCAGATGGTACCGTCAAGATCAAGCCCGAGCACGAGTTGCTCCACGATATTCTGGACGTGGACAAGGAGAACCTTCGCAAGTCCTTCAAGATTGGCTCGCACGTCCGGTGCATCGAGGGCCGTCACGAGGGCGAGGCCGGCCTGGTGGTCAAGGTCGAGGGCGAGGTGGCCACGGTGTTCTCCGACGTGACCAAGGAGGAGTTCCTGGTCTTCTCCCACCACCTCGCGGACAGCGCGGAGACCACGCACAGAGTCGAGACCCTCGGCGAGTACGGCGTCCACGATCTGGCGCTCCTCAAGGACGACTCGGTGGGCATGCTCATCAGGGTGGAGAAAGACGCGGCGATGCTGATGATGTCCACGTCCAACTTCGACAGGCCCGACGTGCGGGCGGTCAGGCTCCACGACTTCCAGCGTAAGCTCTACACCAGGACGAACTCTGCGGTGGACAGCGCCATGGAGACGATCGAACCCAAGTCGATGTGCCGCATCGTCGACGGACCCGGCAAGGGCATGACCATCACCGTGGAGCACATCTGGAAGGGCATGCTGTGGGGTAAGGCTAGAGGCGTGTCCGAGCACGGTGGCATGCTGGTGTGCCGCTCTAGAGACGTCAAGATCCACGGCGGCAGGGCCAAGGACCCGGTTACGGGCGGGAAGGGCTTTGGCGCCGTGCCCATGTCACCGGGCTCGGCGCTCCTCCGCTCACCTTCCCGCCAGGACAACGGCGGGCCCCAGGCTGCGCCCCAGCGCGGTCGTTTCGGCGGCGGCGCCGTGGGCAGGAGAGATGCGGGCCTCATCGGTAGCAACGTCAAGGTCACCGCCGGCGTGTACAAGGGGTACAAGGGCAAAGTCGTCGACGCGACGGAGACGACCGTTCGCGTGGAGCTGCAGGCGCAGGGTCGCACGGTCACGGTGCAGCGCACGCAAATCGCGCAGCCCGGCGCCGCGCCGGTCGCGTCCTCGTACGGCGCCGCACCCTCCGCGTCGTCCGTCGACTCCTCCTTCCAACCGCCCGCGCGCACCCCCCAGCACCGCCCGACCACCCCCGCGTATAACCCGGGCATGACCCCCTCGCGCGACGACGGACAAACGGGGGGACGCACCCCGCTCAGGGACACCGCGTGGGGCGCCCAGACCCCGGCGTACGACACGTCGCACTGGAACGACGACACCCCCACGCCCGGCGGCGAGTCCGGTTACACGGGTACCCCCGACGTTCGCCACATGGGCGGTACCCCCGACGTTCGCGGCGGCGGTCAGGGCGCACTCGCCATCTCGGCGTCTGACGCCGGGTATCGCGGAAAGTTCATCACCGGCGCCGTCGTGGTCCTGCCCGGCGGGAAGCAGGGCGTGGTGCGGTCGCGCTCCGGTGATGAGGTCACCGTGCAGATTGGCACGCTCAAGACCCTGCCCAACGGCGAGACCCGCATGGAGAGCTTGGAGGGCGACGAGAGGGAGACCGTCTCCGAGGCGGAGCTGGAGCTCGCCAAGCCGCAGAAGAAGGACAAGATCATCGTGGTGGAGGGCACGGACCGCGGGCTGGGCGCGGAGCTCATCGGCGTCGATAACGAGGACGGCGTCATCAAGATGGACGCCACTAAGGAGATTTCCATCTACGGAATCGGCACCTTGGCTCGCATTTTCGTCGGGTGAGAGACAACGAAATATATTTTTGGGAGACGCTTAGCTTACGGCAATTTTGTCGCTTTATCAATCGCGAAAGCGCTACAGATTCACGTACTAAAGCTTCATCTGCTAGAGAGCTTGCTAATGTCCTCGTAGTCGAACCGCATCGTGGTGCCCTTGCCGGGTCCCTCCCGAAGCGTCACCACCGCCTTGTACTTGTCCGTCTCGAGCCCGTCCATCTTTCCGGTCAGACCCCGGTGCTCCCCTCTGAGAACCACCACCGCGCCCCCGACCGACGGAAGAACCGTCTCGAGCTCGGTCTGGTCCACCTGGACCCTCGCATCGGTGTCGATCGCGTCGATCTCGGCCACGTAGCCCCCCTGAAGGCACCGCCGAACCACGCCCTTCCTCTTGTACAGCCCCTCCGACTGGAGCGCCTTGGAGACAATCTTGACAACGATGCCGGGCTGGAGCCACGGCGTTTCTTCGCCCGAGGCGGGAGCGTCCACCGGTTTAGCCTTCGCGGCCTCCTTCGCCGCGACGCCCTTCCGAAAGATCTCGTCGAGCGCGGACGGTTTCTTCCTCGCGGCGTGCGCGTTGAGTACTAAAGGTTCGTTGAGCTCCGCGGCGGCGTCGGAGGCCAAACGCGAAGCCCCGTCGAACTCCTTGGGCGGGTGCTTGGCGCGGTCGAGCTCCTCCGCCGTCTTTACGCGCTTGACACCGGCCAGGCTCAGTCGCAGCTCCCCCTTGGCGTTCTCGTCCAGCTCCGTCGCCTCGGCGTGGCGTTTGGCGTGCTCCGGGAGCGCGGCGTTGGCTCGCTCAATCTGCTCTCGGATCAGCCTCGCATTGCGTTCGTCCTCCTCTTCATCCGCGAGCTTTCGCTTGGCCTTCATCGCCTGCCGCATCTTCTCCTCCTTGTCCTCGGGTCTGTAGGTGATGAACCAGCCCTTCGGGGTCTCGTCCACCTCGCAGATGCCCTCTCGCCCGAGGTACTTGATGAACTCCGTCAGCGTGGTCCACCTCGTGGCGTTCATGTGGATGTGCGTCTTGTGCGCGATGTACTCGTTGTACACGATGTTGGCGCTCACCCTGCTGTTCCTGTGCGACGTGGCCATCAGGTTGAGGAAGGCCCTCTTGAACTCCTCGCTGTAGTTGCCGATGAACTTCCCCTGGTTCATGCCGAAGATCTCCATCTGGCGGAGGTGGGCCTCGCTGGTGCAGTGGCACTTGAAGCCGTTCGCGTCCCTGCACTGCTTCTCGCAGATCTGGCAGTAGAACTTGAGCTTCTGCAGGCCCTTCGCCTTCGCCCGGTTGGCGATATCCTTCGGGGTTCCCGCTTCGGCCTTCTTCCCCATGGCGCCGGCGTCGGGTCGTCCAGGGGCGGCGCCGTTGAGAGTCCGGGATTTTTGGGAGGAGCGCGCCGACTAAAAGTTCTTCGGACTTCCATTTCATTCCCATGCTGATTTTCTAGTCACGAATACGTGTCACGTTGTCCTATTTCCGATTAACTTCCTATTTCACTAGGGCTACTTCGGGGCGCCCAACAGGTCGACGCACCCCTTCGGCGACAACATGCACGACTGATACGTCTCCCGCTGAAATTTCACCAGCGGACCGACGATGGGCGCGTTCTCCCATATCTTCCCGTCCGGCAGATAGTCCCTGTGATACGCCACCAGGTTCGCCTCCTCGTCCCCGTCACCCGCCGAAGGCTCCCGCGGGACGAACCGTAGCACGGATATCCCCGGCATCTCGCGGAGCTCCCCGGTCCCCAGGTCCATGTCGAGCGACCACTCCGCGACGTACGTGTCCGCCGCGCACGTCTCATCGCTCACCGTGAGGTATTGCCGGGAGAACTGGAACTGGTTGGCGAGGTACGTCCCCATCTGCGCCGCGCCCCGTATGCGCGTCAGCCCCGGCCCATCCGTGTACTCGACGTCTGCGGAGTAGTGCGCCAGGCAGTTCTCCCTCCAGTTGTCCTGGTTGCACGTCAGTATGTCCCTCGCCACCTGCGTGCGTCTCGCGCTGAAGTCTCCGCACGTGGCTCCCGCGGGGTACCCCGTCCGCAGCGCCTCCGTCGAAGTCCCCGCGTCCCTCCTCCCGACGACTGCGGATGGGTCGCGGACCCATCCGCGGAGGGAACCGGGATCCGACGAGGGCGCGAGCGCGACGCCGAGCGCGATGGCGGACGCGGCGAACGCCCCGACGGCCCACCGCGGCGCCGAGCCCGCCTCGTCGCTCGTGCTCGCCTCCGCGCCGGCGTCCGCGCGCTCGCGTTCGCCGTCCACGTTCACCCCGGCGACGCCGTCGTCCGCGCCCATCGCGCGCTCCTCCTCCGCCACCGCAGTCTCCAGCGCGCGAACGACGGGCTCGCCGGACCCCGCGCCTTTCGCGGCGATCCGCGCGCACCCGCGACGCCGGCTGATGCGGCGACGCGTCGCTCTGGGTACCCTAACCCATACCCTAAGGTCCGCTGACGCACCCACGGCGGTGCTCATGGTGCTATCTGCTCTGTCCCGGGGCCAAGCTCGCCGAGCGTGCTGTGGGAGGAGGGATCACGTGAGACTGGCGACGAATTACAACCCGAGAACTTTCAGACGGTTTTTCTGAGTTTCCCATTGGTGCAAAGAGGACCCAAGCGATGACGCCGTTTCCGCCGGTCCCTCGCAGACGGAGGATCTCATCAACTTCCCAAGATCTTCGGACGGGATGAAATCGGAAGGGATAAAATCGGGTAGGTTCCTCGCAATGCGGTATACCCTCGACACGCGTCGACGTGCGCGAGACTCGCCGTCAGCCACAAGGACACGCACAACACGATGTCGGCGTTCATGATGAGCGCTAACGCGGCCCTCTCCCTCGGCCGCGCGCACATGCGCGGCGCCAAGGTGGGTCGCTCCACCCGCGGGGCGATGTCCCGATGGGCCTCCGGCAACCGTCGATCGGTCGCCGCGCCCGTCACGCGCTGCGTCGCCACCGAGTCGAAGATCGAGATCAAGGTCCCGCCCAACGACGGCACCGTGCGCGTGCGCTTCGCGCCGTCCCCCACCGGCAACCTCCACGTCGGCGGAGCCCGCACCGCGCTCTTCAACTGGCTCTACGCGCGCCGGATGGGCGGCAAGTTCATCCTCCGCGTCGAGGACACCGACACCGCGCGCTCCACCCGCGAGTCCGAGGACGCCATGGTCAGGGATCTCAAGTGGCTCGGCCTCGATTGGGACGAGGGACCCGACGTCGACGGACCCTACGGCCCCTACCGCCAGTCCGAGCGCGGCGCCATCTACAAGCAGCTCGCGCAGCAGCTCGTGGACGAGGGCTACGCGTACCCGTGCTTCTGCACCGACGAGGAGCTCGCCGCGATGAAGGAGGAGCAGGAGGCGAAAAAGCTCCCCCCCAAGTACATGGGTAAGTGGGCTACCGCCTCGAAGGAGGAGGTGGACGCGGAAATGGCCAAGGGCACCCCGCACACCTACAGGTTCAGGGTTCCCGAGGGTGAGCGCGTCGAGATTGACGACATGATCCGCGGCAAGGTGGGCTGGGACACCGACACCCTCGGCGACTTTGTCCTCCTCCGATCCAACGGCATGCCCGTCTACAACTTCTGCGTCGCCGTAGACGACGCCACCATGGGCATCACCCACGTCCTACGCGCCGAGGAGCACCTCCCCAACACCCTCAGGCAGGCGCTCGTGTACGACGCTCTCAAGTTCCCCAGGCCCACCTTCGGTCACATGTCCCTGATCCTCGCGCCGGACCGATCCAAGCTGTCCAAGAGGCACGGCGCCACCTCGGTGGGGCAGTTCAAGGAGCAGGGCTACCTGAGCAAGACGATGATCAACTACCTGAGCCTCCTGGGCTGGAACGACGGCACGGAGCAGGAGATTTACGAGAGCTCGGAGCTTGTCGAGAAGTTCGGCGTGGACCGCATCAACAAATCCCCGGCGGTGTTCGACACCGTGAAGCTCAACTGGATGAACGGTCAGCACATCAGGCTTTTGCCGGAGGAGGAGCAGATCGCCATGGTCGGAGCGGTGCTGGTCAAGGAGGGACTCGCGGCGTCAGCGGATGGCGAGTTCACCAAGAAGGCGGTGGCGATGTGCGCCAACGGCATCGAGCTCGTGGAGGACGCCGCGAAGGAGGTCAAGGCGATCCTGGAGTACCCGCTCAAGGAGAACCTCGCGGACGATAAGATGATTAAGGTGATCGAGGATGACTTCGGCGAGATCGCCGACGCGGTCATCACCGGGTTCGAGAGCGGCGAGCTCCAGGCGGCGATCGAGAAAAACGACTTCAAGGGTTTCGTCAACGCCACGGGCAAGGCGCTGGGACGCAAGGGCAAGAGGCTGTTCATGCCTTTCCGCATCGCGCTCACGGGCCGCATGCAGGGGCCCGAGGTTGGGGAGGTGCTCGACCTTCTCAACACCGAGGGGACCCCCGAGTCGGCGGTGTCGCTCGCCGATCGCGTCGCGGCGCTCAAGGCTGAGTCCGCGGCGTGGGCCAAGTAGAATTTTTAACACCTTTTTGACGACCGAAAATATGCGAAGCACTGCTGCTGACTTCTCACATTAAACCCTGGCTAATTACATCACCTCTATAGCTGTAGCTAACACATAACCATGTTAACGTTTAATCGGCCTTGGCGGCGGGCTCGACCTTGTCGACGGGGGGGTTCGCCTTCGCCTCGAGCTTCGCCTTTGCGCGTGCCTCCGCCGACTTCTCGGCCGACTCTGCCAGCTTCTTGGAAGTGGACTCGGCAAGCTCCCCAGTCACCGCCGCGATCTTCTTGACGTTGATGCCGGTGGCGTCGTCGATCTCGGTGAGCGCCTTGTCGAGGTCGCTGCGGGCGGAAGGGTTAGTGATCCAGTTGTAGGTGAAGAAGGAGGTGTAGCCGATGCCAATCACCTCGAGCGCGGTCTCGAGGGCGGTGGGGAGCACCGCGAGGGTGAGCAAGAAGGTGCCCGCGAAGATGCCCGCGACGCCCAGGGTGCCCGTCTGTTCGGCGTTGAGGGTCTTCGCCTTGGGAGCCTTGTACGCGGGCTTGGACTTGATCACGGAGCCGCCGCCCATGGGCTTGATGCCGTAGCCGCCGGCCGGCTTGACGGCGGGCTTGGGCTTCTTGCTGTAGTCCACGGTCTTGAAGCTGGTGGACTTCTTCTTGATCTGGGAGCCGTCGAATTTCTTGATTGTGTACTTGGACTTAGCGGCGGGGGTCACCTTCTTCACCATCGTGCCCTTTGCCGCTGGCTTGGGCTTGGCGGCGCCGAAGGAGAAGAGGGGCTTGGCCGCGGGCTTGGGCTTGGCCGCAGGCTTGGCCACAGGCTTCTTCTTGGCGATGGGCTTGGCCACAGGCTTCTTGGCGATGGGCTTCTTCGCCGGGGGCTTAGCGGTCGCGGGCTTCTTGCCGAAGAGCGCCACTGTAGTGACGGGCTGTGGGTTTGGAAGGAAAGGGATGTTGACGGGTGAGGCGCGAGTTGACGGCGTCGGTTCGCGGACATGGGTGCACCCCGTGAAGAAAAAAAATATCTGGAGATGGCCGGCCGAATGTGCCTTTCCCGGACGACTTGGAACGCATACGGCGCGGTGAGGACACCGGATACGTAGGAGAGCGTTCGTTCGAGAGAAGATGTCGCCTCGGACGACCACTCCGCGGGCCGTCCAGCGCCGGTTCCAGTCCAGACGGCGGGGCCGTCGTCTTTCTGATTATCGCCAAACAGAATTTTGTCCCCCTGGTTCGGGAGTCTGATGTGCACGCACCTTAGAGGAAGCCTTGGTGGCGGTGGCCTTTACGGAGAGCGCCTGGCCGACCATCGCGGTGCGGAAAGTCATAGCCGCGGACATGTTCGCGGAGTTTTTGAGGTAGGTCTACGAGAGAACTTCTGATCCCACCAGCGCGCCGATCGCCCAACCCAGAAAAGAAACAAACACCACTCTTTCGCCGTGAGGTGGCACCGTATCGAGATTTGACCAATCCCGTATCTACTTGGGTGAGCTTTTGCAACCGACCTTTCACTTTTAACTTACTCGTCAAAACGCGGTCATCAGATCTCCCGCTTTGGCCGGACAAGGACAAGCCTAACCGACGAAACGGCGGATTTCATTTTCATTTCATGCCACGAAACGGTGAGAAAAACAAAACGGTGGCTTTTGGTCGGGTTTTAAATTTTGGGGGCGGACACAAACACCGACGCCCTCGACGCGTGTCACCTCCACGTCGCAACGATGGCGAAAAAGAACGCCGCGAAGAAGACCCCCGCGTCCTCGGTGAGCACCCGCGCGCTTATGGCCGGATTCTCGTGCGCGCCCGCGGCGGCGCGTGCGTGAAAACTATGAAAAGACGATTGGACAATTTTGCACGCGTCCCTTGGATTTTTTCGGCGCGGGCGGGTCGCGAGCGGGGCGCGCGCGAGGGAACGCGCGCGCGACACCCACGCCCCTCCGCCGCGGATGCGACAAAAAATATTCCGGACGCATCGCGAGACTTTTGAACACGTAAATCGTACATCGCGCGCACCCGCAACCACCGTCCCGGCTGACAATTACGTCACGTCCCGTTCCTCTTGCCAAACAGAACAAGAAGAAGATGAGCCTCGCGAAGCGCAAGACCTCCTCCGCGTGGACTACCTCTGAGTCCGCAGCGCTCGCGGCTGGTGTGAAGGCACACGGAGCCAGTAAGTACCCGTACCTATTTCAGACCGAGAGGCGCGCGATTGCGGCGGCGTGAAAGCGAGTTCCGCCCGCCGATCCACCGACCCCGATAACGGATAACCATCCCGAAGCGGAAATAGTTCCATCCTGACCGTCCCAATCCCAACCCCCGCAGGCAACTGGGCCAAGATCCTCAAGGATCCCAAGTTCTCGACTCCCCTCAAGGGTCGCAGCAACAAGGACCTGTCCGACAAGTGGAGGGCTCTCACCCCCAAGACCGGCAAGACCCCCTCCAAGGCCAAGACTCCTGCCAAGTCTCCCGCCAAGCCTGCGCCCAAGTCCCCCGCCAAGTCTCCCGTCAAGAAGACCCCGGCTAAGAAGACTCCCGCAAAGAAGACTCCTGCCAAGAAGTCCCCAGCCAAGCCCGCGGTGGTCACCCCGACCAGGCCCCCTTCGGCGAGGCGGGCTGCGAAGGCTGCGACCCCCAAGGCGAAGGCTGTCGCTCCCAAGGGTGGCGTGACGAAGAAGACCCCGTCAAAGCCCGTCACCAAGTCCCCTGCCAAGTCCCCGCCCAAGCCCGCCAAGAAGAAGGAGAGTGGCGGCTTCTGCGTGATCATGTAAATATAGCAAATTGATATCACAGCAGGGGGTGAGGGAAGAGAGAAGAGGGCCGATGGCGGTCTGGAAACGGAAACGGGGAGTTGAATTGTATAGCAACCCAATCAGTATATGCCTTATTCCACACGAGTAAGTTACCTAAAGCTCGTCTTTTACCTGGCCTCGCCCGGCTTTTTCCCACGCCGCCACCTCCCGCCTGTGTCGCAACGTCAGCGCGTGCTCGATCGCCCACACGGACCCGGCCCGTTGGCTCATCGCCGACCGGAACCCGCCGTCCTTCGCGTCCCAAGCCTCGGGGGTCCTAAACGCCAAACCCCGCTCGTACGTCCCCGCCGCCACGCCCCGCGCCAACTCCCAGGCTTCATCGTCCATACCGGGTACCAGGAGCATGTGCGACGCGGCCGCGTACGACACCCCGGGCCAAACCTCCCGCGAGTGCGCGCTGACGGCATCCACGGAACCCGCGGCGGTGGCTCCGTTGACGGCGCCGCCCGCGGCTCCCGCGGCGGCGACGTTGAGCCGCGCGACGGAGGCCAGGGCCGCGCGAACCTTGCGCGCGGGCAGGACACCGCGAGCGCCGATCACCGCGAGCGCCCACTCGCCCATGACCTGCGCCGCGGACGAGACGTCGCCCCCCTCCGTCCCGCTCGCGTCGAAGCGGTAGTACCCTGAAGCGTTGGTACCGTCGTCGTCGCCGAGCCAGAGCGCGGCGTCGTGGGCGACAGCCGCGGCTCGCATCGTTTGCTCCAGGCTATCCCGCGCGTCCGTCTCGTCGAGGTCCGTGGCCAGCCCCGCGGCGGCGCGCAACGCGGCGAGCCACAGCCCGCCCGCGTACGCCGACGTGTCACCCCTCGCGCGCCACGCGACGAACGAGTGGTCCGGCCCCGCGTCGTCGTCGTATGAATCGTGCTCGATCAACCCGTCGCCGTTCCCGTCGAACCTTCGAAGCTGCGCGGCGAGGGACTGGTAACACGGCCGGAACAGGCGCCGGAGTACGTCGCGAGGTATGCCCCGAGGGTCGTTCGGGCCCCTGAACCCGCCCCGCAAGGCGTGCGCGCGCGCCAAGGTCAACATGAGCTTGGGCGCGAGATCCTTCCAACGGTTGACGTCGGTGAGGTCAAAGGCGTTGGGCGACGAGGTCAGCGGCGCATCGAACGGCGCGCCCAGATCCCTCGGCGCGGAACCCCGCACCTTCCTCTTCCTCATCTCAGGCGCGCGCCCCGCGTCGCGCGCGTTCCACGACAGCGCGCGTTCCTCGTCGTCCTCCGAGTCCACCCCAGCCGCCAGGTCGGCCAGGACAGCCAGGTCGAGCCCGGGCCAGAGCATGGCGAGCGGCCACGACCCGTAGAAGTGAACGTCCAGGGCGTTGTACACCGGCGCGTCGAAGCTCTCCAGCAGTCCGAACCTCCCCAGGGTTCCGCCCCACTCGCCCCCGTTTCCCGCGACGTCCTCGGCGTCTCCCCCCTCGCCGTCCTCGCCGCGCCAACCCCCCTTCCGCGCCGCGGTCAAAGCCTCCGACTCCTCGACGTCGCCCGCGAAACCCGCCACGGTCAACGGTCGGCCCCACAGCGTGCCACCGTCCACCAGGTAGTACAGCTCGTTAAACAGCGCCGAGACGAGCCACGCGGGACGGCGCAGCGTCGGCCGATCGCGGACCCTGCCCGGGTGGTTCCTTCCCCGCGCACCGGGCGGGTCGTCCAGGTTGGCGCCCTTCTTCGCCGCCGACTGAACGAAACCCCGCTGCCACCGCGCGATGTCACCTTCCCACTCGTCCGCGCGGAGCAACGCCTCCGTCGCGATATCCGGCGCGGCGGCACCGCGCGGCACGTCCCGGCGGTGAATGAACGATCCGTGGTACCGGGTGTACCTCTTCGCCCACGTGACGCCCCTCGGGAACGAACTCGCGGGTAGGTCCCAAGCCGCCGCGAACGTCACGTTGCGACGCTCACCGGGCGCCAGCGTGAACGCCACGCTCACAGCGCACGCCGACAGCGGACCGGCGGCGATCCCGCCGTCGCGCTCGTTCTGGCGCTCGTTCTGGCGCTCGTCTGCCGCCGCATCGAAAGACTCGTCCCCGCCGAAACCGCCCGCCGCGGAAAACGGGCGCCAGAACCGCGACTCGATCGAATCCGCGTCGCCGACGTCGTACAGCGGAAGCACCGTCACGTTCAGCCGGGTATCCGCGGAATCCGCCGCCACCGCGACACCCCCGTGCCACGGCTCCGAGGGCGCGCGGGTGCCGTACACCACGTCGTCCGTGTGCATGTGCGCGCCCACGACCCGGCCATCGGCGCGCTCAAACGCGGAGTGCGTCAGCGCGTGCGGCGCCAGCCTCCACGATGCTTTCGGGGGACCGACGTCCACCGGCGCCACGTCCGTGGTGGCGAGGACGTTCTCGAAGCTGAACGCCAGCGCCACCTCCGCGGGGGATGTGCCTTCATTCGACGCGAGGAAGCGAAAGACGCCGACGGGCATCGACGCGTCGCGGTACTCGCCGGGGATGACGGGCGAGAATTGCGTCTGCGACAGCCGAACCCGGCCCCCGGGGGCGAGCGCGGAGGGATCGTACTCGTACCACGACCGCGGGTAGAGCGCGTGGTAGGTCCCACCGGTGCCGTCCGGGGGAAGGACGCGACGCGAGTGGGTCCGGTCCGAACCTCCACCGCCGGGCACGCCTTCGATCACCGCGTGCGACGGCAGCGCGGAGAGCACGGTGGCGGTGCCGTCGACGCGCGCGGCGAACAGGGTGTGCGCCGCCGGCCTGTGCGTGTGACCGCCGACGCGCATGTGCCACCTCGCGAAGTCCCCGCGATACGTCCTGCCCATCGTCCCCGCGCCCATGCCCCCGATGGGCGCGCCAGCCACGGGCCCGTCGTCCACACACGGCACCCTCGGTCTGGTGCGCTCGCCAGCCGCGGGTCCGCCCATCGCGTGGGTCCAAGCCACGCCGAGGGGCGGTCCGAGGTCATCCTCGGGTGTTGGATAGCCCCCAGCGCCGACGACGAGGAGCACCAGCAGCGCCGGGAGGCGCCAGGCGCCCCGCATTCGGCCCGCACTCTGGCGCTAACAATATTCCTCGGTCCTTTCAGTTCGACGGTGTTTCTGTTGGTCAACGCATTTTTCAAACGCGCGCGGCACCTGCGGCGGCACGATGACCCCGATGAAATCATCGTGCGCGGTCCAGGTGGAGCTCATCGCCCAGCGACGGGAGGCCAGGAGGCTCCGGGCGTTGCAGGAGAAGGCATCGCTGCAGGAGGAACGCAAGCAGTCGGCAGCGCAGTCGATGACGCTCGACGATGTCCGTTTTTCTCGGATGGTTAGCGCCGAACGTGCATCCTTGAAGGCGGTCTCGCCATCGTCCAGCGACGACGACGATACCGATGCGACGGATGCGTCCACATCTGCGCCTCGCGTTGCGGTGATGGTGCGCAAGCGCCCGCTGTTTGAACGCGAGACCACGAGGGGCAAGCAGGTCGATGTCGTCACCGCGCTTCCCATGGGCCGACTGGCGGTCCACGAGCCGAAGACCTCCGTTGACTGCTCCAAGCGGGTGGAGTCCTCTGTGTTCGAATTCGACGATTCGTTCGGTGAGGACGCCACCAACGACGACGTGTACGTCAGGGCCGTCGCACCGCTCGTTCGGTTGTGCATCTCCGGCGCTGAAGAGGGAGCCAACGCGACTTGCTTCGCGTACGGTCAGACGGGCTCCGGCAAGACGCACACGATGTCCGCGTGCTACGAACAGACCGCGAGGGACTTGGCGGCGGGATGCGAGGAGAACGGGCTGAGCATGAAGGTCAGTTTCTACGACATATACGGGGGCAAGTGCTACGACCTGCTCAGCGACAGGGCGCCCTGCCAGGCTCTGGAGGATGCGCGCGGGCGGACCAAGATTGTTGGCCTTCGCGAGGTGACGGCACTCGACGCCGACGAGGTCCTTAAACTCGTGGAGCGCGGGATGCGATGCAGGAAGACGAGCAGGACGGACGGTAACGCGACGAGCTCACGCTCGCACGCGGTGTTCCAGGTGACGCTCAAATCGAAGCTGCCGGGGGAGGAAGGGGTTAGGAAAACGCCCTCGAGGCTCGCGCTGGTCGACCTGGCGGGGTCCGAGCGAGGCGCCGACAGGGGTAAGCTGGTGGACCAACGTATCAGGCGGGAGGGCGCCGAGATCAACAAATCGCTGCTCGCCCTCAAGGAATGCATCCGCGCGCTGTCCGTCGGGTGCGGCGTGAACGGGGGCAAGGATGGCGGTGCTCTCGCCGCGGAGCCCAGCTTTGTCGGCGAGCAGAGGGTGCCGTTCCGAGGGAGCAAGCTCACGCAGGTGCTCAGGGACGCGTTCATCGGGAAGAACAGCAAGACGGTGCTCCTGGCGCACGTCTCCCCCGGGCACGGCCACGCGGAGCACACGCTGAACACGCTGAGGTACGCCATCAGGCTCAAGGACGGCTCGGACGGGACGAGCAACTTGCCCGTGGGCCCGAAGCCCGCGAGCCCGTGTTCGCCACTCGCGCGCGGCTGCGACCCGACGTCGTCCCCGTCATCCGGCGACGGCGGCGACGACGAGGAAGTAAACTACGAGAAGTATTCCACGGACTCCCGCGAACACGTGTCCCATCGGGAAGCGATCGATCCCGCGCGTCTCAGGGAGGCGATGGATGCGCACGCCGGCGCGGCGGCGGCTGCGGCTCGCGCGGGCGAGGCTCTCATGGCGCGGCACCTCGAGCTCGCCGACGTCGCCGAGGAGGAGCGTGCTTTGCTGTCCGACGCGACGTCACGCGCGAGCAGGGTGACCAAGGGGAAGGGTGACATAGACATCCTCGAGCACTACGACTACTGCGACGCTCTGGATGATTTGCTGGAGCGAAGGGCGGGGATGGAGGAGGGACTGAGGGCGGCCATCGCGACGCTTCGCCGGGCGCAGGCTGACGAGATGGCGGCTTCGGCGGACCTGGACTGGGTCGAGGGACGTTTGGACGGGGACCGATAGGCTCTCGACGAGAGTGTATGCTTCATATCGTGTGTTGCTATCCTAGATTGCTATCGTACCGTCGCGTCCCCGTTCGTCTCAGCTCTGCTCCTTGTTCCGCGTGAGGAAGTTAGGGTCGCGCCTGAATTTGTTGAGGAATTTGTTGAACCAGTTGTCGATGACGTTGCCCACCCCGAGCCTGTCGTCGCCCAAAAAAGACTCCATGTATCGGAACAGGTCCATCGCCACGCGCTTTGCGAAGTCCTCTTTGCTGCCGAGCACCAATTGCTCTCTTCCCGCCACCTCCGAGAGCGGTTCCACGCTCACCCCAATCTGCGCAGTCGCGGGCAGAGTTCCGTCGGGATTCAGGGGCCAGTTCAGCGGGAACACCTCCGACGGCTGGACGTTACTGACACAGCCGCGGTACTCCCACGGTGAGTTCCCGGCCTGTACATAGAGCGCCAGCGCGCTGTTGTTGTCCAGCAGGTTCGCGTTCGGTATGAAGAGGCAAACGTCCCGGACCTCGTGATAGGCACCCTGCAGAAGGGGCGCGAGGTCGAGGGTCCAATGCGTGGCGTCGGCTCGCGCGAAGGAGTCGCTGCTTATGACGAAGGACTTACGCACGAACACCGCGCCGAACAGCATCGGCGGCGGTGCCGGCACGAGCGCCATGAGTTTGGACGTCTTCTCCGGCAACCCTCGGTCGTGGCGCGCGGGTTGCTATTGGAAACGGATGGAATCTTCTCGTTCCTTCTATTTGGCAGGCGCGGGACTGGCGCGGCGTTTGCAACACGTTTTGGATCTCAACACCGGCGCGCCGCGACCCCGCGTCGTGTCATCGCTACGCTATCCATCCGACTCCACCGCTCTACAAGCCTACTTCTCCTTCTTCACCTCCCCCGCCGCCGACTTCTCCCTCGACCCGGCGAGGAATCCCAGCTGGAAAAGAAAATCCGGCGCGCCTCGCGTGAACTTCCTCGGCACGAAGGGCAGCACGACCGCCATGACGCCGATGCCCCCGATCACGTACAGCGTCAGGTACCTCCAGTACGAGTTCTCGTCCAGCGCGAGCTCCGCGCTCCAGTGCACACCCGCGGCGATTGTGAGAGCAATCACGTGGTACCACTTGATGAACCTCAGCTTCAGCTTCATGTAAATCAGCGCCAGCTCTCCCAGGATGAACCAGGTGAGGAACAGGTAGGCCACGCTGTTCCATCCGATGTGCTTGGCTCCCGCGGCTAGGGGCAGCCACATGGCATACTGCACAGCCTCGTGCACGAACGACTCCTCCGCCACCCTCTTCTCCAGGTAAGAGGGGAAATGCTTCGCCACCGCGGTGACGTCGCGGAAGGAATCGTTGCGCTTCATCGCGAACCCCACCTAGCTACCGGACACGCGTGCGCTCACCTTTGCGCGAACCGTCACCCGCGAATCACCGTCGATATCTATATATCGCCGCAGGCTTTGTCCACCTCGAGCTGAGCCTCGATCTCCCCGGGGCTGCCCTATATCCAACTCTCAGAGGAACACTCGTTTCTCATTCCAGCAGTTCAAAATCATTTTTTGATGACGAAGATGAAACACGCAATACGGTCACATTTAGATGTGAATTATGTAGTCAAAACCATAAATAAGATGAAATCACGTTGAAAGAACATACGAAAGAAGTGAAGGAGGGAAAAATTCTGAATTTCACAGGTTGGAAGACCAAACTCTACGAAAGCTTCGCCGCTGCCCTTCCGCTCGCCCTCTCTTCAACGCGCGTGACAACACACCGCTACACTAAACAAGATGGGGTGAGTTACCGCGCCCGCACCCGTACGCCCGAAGCAGCGCCGTGACGCCGGATCCGCGTGCCCGGACCCTTCGCGAGGCGCGGTTCGCCGGTTCGCCCCTTGGGGCGGGATCCGGGGCCGCCCGCCATCTAGGGTCTGGACGCCCGGACGAGGCCTACCGGGATGGTTAGGGGCGACGATGAGCGCGCTCGACGCTCCGGGGGCGACTCCTCTCGATTCGGACACCTCATTCGGCCGTCGATGAGCGTCCCTCTCGGGTCGACGCGCCCGTGGCGTCGTCCCCGCGCCGTCCGTTCGCCCGTGATTTTCGTTTTAGGGTTCGGGTATTTTCCAGGGAAAAACCCGACCCGTCCAGAGCGTCGGATCGACCCTCCCTCCACTCCGCGCGACCGATCGCTGACCTCCCGCCTCCTCCTTTCTTCCTCTCTCGATTCAACAGTAAGACTCGTGGTCTTGGAGCCGGTCGTAAGCTGCGCAACTTGCGCCGCGAGCAGCGCTGGGCGGACAAGGACTTCAACAAGGCGAACCTCGGTTCCGAGTGGAAGAAGCCCTTCGCCGGCTGCTCCCACGCCAAGGGCATCGTCCTCGAGAAGCTCGGTATCGAGGCCAAGCAGCCCAACTCCGCCATCCGTAAGTGCGTGCGCGTTCAGCTCATCAAGAACGGCAAGAAGATCGCCGCCTTCGTGCCCCGCGACGGTTGCCTCAACTTTGTCGACGAGAACGACGAGGTTCTCATCGCTGGCTTCGGCCGTAAGGGCCACGCCGTCGGCGATATCCCCGGTGTGCGTTTCAAGGTGGTGAAGGTGGCGGGTGTGGCTCTCTCCGCGCTCTTCCGCGAGAAGAAGGAGAAGCCCCGTTCTTAAATTACTGCTGGGTTGTGGGGGCGCAAAAGCTCGAGGGAGATTTGCGCCAAACGCGTTTAGCGAGGCCTACTTAGCAGGCTTGATAACACGCAAAGAGTTTACGAAACACACGCACCTATCGCGCCAAGCTAAACATCTAGCACGTTCCTCCCCCGATCTACTCGCACGGTCAGCACCTTCCCGGGCTGGCTCCCAAACGGACCGTCGCTGTACAGCCCCGGGAGGTACGCACGATACGCCGGCAAGAATCTGTCGACGAAGTCCGCCACCTCGTCGTCGGTCAGCGCGCCCCTCCCCGCCGCCCTCGCCTCCCGCTCCGCCTCCAGCCTCCACTCCCTCACCCACTCGATGTGTTCCACCCTCACCACGACCCAGTCGTCCACCGCGAGGTGGAGCCGGTCATACCCGCCGCGTCGGAGCTCTCGGTTGACGGCGGCGAGGTGCGGCCCCGCCTCTCTTGCCGCCTCGTCGCCGACGGGAGAGAAACCCAGCATCCAACCCTCCAGCATGACCAGGTGCAGAGGTGCCGTGTGTGTCGGCCAGGTATCTCTCGGCGCCCTGTCCCCTCGTCCCCCGCGCATCGTCTTGTCGTACCTGGGCACCGCCGTCGTCGACCCCGGGTTCGCGTTGAGCGCTTTCAGCGACTCGATCGTGCGCACGCCCAGCTCGACGTCGTGGGACCCGGCGTTGCCCCTGAACTTGAGCAGCGGGTTGTGTGGGTTTTTGTTCGCCAGCTCCTCCTGTTCCGCGCCCGTCAGGTACACGTCGTCGATGGACACGGACGCGGCGCGAACGCCGTCGGCGTCGAGCAGTCGGGTCAGCTGGGCGACGAGCGTGGTCTTACCGCAGCCCTGCGGGGCGCTCAGGCCGAGCACCAAGGGCGGGCACGCGACGCCCGGGGCTGAGGCGGACCTGTGAGCCTCCAGGCGGGCGAGGCACCACAGGTAGACGGGCAGGTAGTACCTGTACACCCTCGAAGCCTGCGCGGGGTCGAGCGACGCCTGTTCCATCGAGAGCTGGTCGCACAGCCGCGCCGCGACGGACGTCCACCGGTCGACCACATCGTCCGTCGCGTTCTCGCGGGATATAGACAGTTGATCGATGAGCGGACCGCCCAGGACGTAGTCGCGCACCGCCGCGCGGTCCGAGGGGTCCGGCGAGGTCACCTCCGAGAGGGCCATGACGGACACGGAAAGCTTCACTCGCTGACGCGGACGACTCGAAGCGGGGGGATGGACGCCTCTACGGCGACAGGACCGGCAGATGTTATCGAATGGAACGTTCGCACGATACGTTCGTGTATCGACGAGATGCGCGGATACGGCTGCCACCGACACCGGAGGCATCTCCGCGCGCGGCCCTGTGATGAACTGCTGTCATCAAAGTTTTCGTGCAGTTACGGGATACAAAGTTTTGCACAGACAGGCCCTGCAAGAATTCCTCGCTAGCTAGGGATCAGTTTGAGCAGCAGGGAGGCGGCCATGGCGACGACGATCGGTGACAACGCCGTGGTCATCGATTACGACGATGATTTTATCCGCGCGGGCTACGCCGTCCCCGAGCGCGAGCCCGGGGTGCTTCAGCCTGCGCTGGTGCGACCCGCGGGATCTGGCGCCGGCGGAGAAACCTCGCGACCAATCCGCGATCGCCGCGTCGAGGACTGGGACCAGCTCGAGGCTCTCCTCGCCGACGTGTTCTACCGCCAGTGCGCGTGGGTAAAGGGCGACGAGGGCGCGTGCCTGATAACCGAGCCCATGTTCACCTCCAAGGCGGACCGCGAGCGACTGACGCAGATGATGTTCGAGTCCTTCAACGTGTCCGGCTTGTACGTAGCGGAGCAGCCCGTCGCGGCGCTGTACGCGGTGGGCAAGGTGACGGGCGTCAGCGTGGACGTGGGGTACTCGGTGACGGACGTCGCGCCGGTGGTTGAGGGCAGCCTGGTCTCGCCCGCGGCGCAGAGGTGCGAGGCGGGGCATTCCCTCATCACCGCAGAGCTCCTCGCGCGGTGCGGCGAGGAGCACCGCCGCCTGCGCGAGCACGAGAGGGACGCGGTCAGGGACGCGACCGCGGCGGTGGCCCCGTCGCGGGCGGACGACGCGAGCGGCGACGCCCCGTTGAAGGATGAGACGTACACGCTGCCGGACGGGAGGAAGGTTTCGGTTCCCGGCGCCGCGAGGAGGGAGTGCGTGGAACGCGGTTTGTTTCGTCCGATTGGCCGCGCGGGTCTCGTCGACGCCGCCGCCGCGTCCATCGCCGCGTGCCCGGCGGAACAGAGGAGAGCGGTGGTGGACGCGGTGGGGGTGTGCGGCGCGTGGGCGGGTCGCACAGAGGGACTGGACGCGAGGATACTGGCGGATCTGGAGCAGCAGCTGCCCCCGTCGATGAAGCCGTTTCTGGCGTCCACGCCCGAGTACATGCCGCCCGGGACGGCGCGGTGGGCGCCGTGGATCGGCGGGGCGATCCTCTCCAAGGTTGTGTTCACGCACAACCAGCACGTGACCAAGGTGGAGTACCAGGAGACCGGTCCATCGGTCGCTGCGAAACTCAAGGGATGAGACTAGCTAGGCGAGGCTCTTGCGAGTTGAAAGTTACCTGTCATCGTTAAACAGTTACAATGGGGTAGGCCGTTGGTTACAAAACAGGCGGCCAACACCACAGAGCAATCTACAGACACTGCACTTCGACGCCGTCAAAGTCGTCTACTACACACGCCAACACTTAAGAATCGTTTGGGCGGCTAATCCATCGCCCCTAAGCAGAGTGCCTCCCAAGGATGCAAGAAAGTGTCGAGTCGAGGGTTGAGCAGATTCGCTTAATCCTCGCCCCAGTCATCGTCGTCCGAGGAGACCGCCTCGCCGCGGGCGATCTTGGCCTTCCTGATCTTCTCAGCCTGCTTCTTCTCCTTCCTGGACATCTTGTCCTTGGACTTCTTCTCCTTCTCAATCTTGACCACGTTGCCGAGGGCGTCGGTGATCTCGTCGAGCTGCACGGCGGCTTGGACGCTCTCCTTGGCAGCCTTGGCCATCCACTCGGCGTCACCCTTGCAGTTGCACTGGGCGATGCCGTCGGCGGGATCCTTCTGCATGAGCCACGTCTCGGGGCAGAGCGCGGAGCAGAACTCGTTGTTGTGGGTGATCATCACCACGCCGCCCTCGTACGTGCGGATGGCGCCGGCGAGGGCGCCGAGGGAGTCGCGATCGAGGTAGTTGGTGGGCTCGTCGAGAATGACGATGTGGGGCAGGGCCCACATGGCGGCGGCGATGACAACCTTCACCTTCTGGCCGCCGGAGAGGGCGGACATGCGGGTGTGAGTGCCGAACTCCTTGTCGAGGCCAACGTCCTCGAGGTGCTTCTCCACGTTGGCGGTGGTGAGCGGGGTGGAGAAGGCGCCGGCGCGCTGTGCAACCTTCTCGTCAACGACGAGCATGTGCTTGGTGAAGCCCCACTTGGCGAGCTTGGAGGCAGAGACGTACTTGTTGGAGTTGTAGGACATGCCCACGAACTGAACCTCGTACTCAACCTCCTTCTTCACCTGCTTCCTGCCGCCGGTGAGCTTCTCGATGCGCCACTTGACCTTGGTCTTGTTGCCCTTCTCGTCCTCAATCTCAAAGGTGACGGGCTGCTTGACCTTCTCCTTCTCCTCATCGGTGAGCACCATGGTGTCCTTGGCGAGAGCCTCCTTGTCGTCGCCGTGCTGGAAGCGCCAGCGGATGTACTCGTTGGGGGTCTTCTCGAGGTGCTGTTCGATGTGGTGGAAGGCGTGCTGCGCGACGTAAGCGACGCGCGCGTTGGGGTGCTTCCACACGGTACCCTCCTGGGGGACGACCTCTCCGGTGAGGAGCTTGATCATGGTGGACTTGCCGACACCGTTGGGTCCGACGCACGCGACGCGCGATGCGAGCGACACCTGAACGGTCACGTTCTTCACCGTCGGCACCGAGTTGACGGGGTAGGTGTAGGTGCAGTTGGCCATCTTCATCAGGGGCTTACCCTTTGACTTGACGCCCTCGATGAAGCCCGGCTGAGGGAACTTCATGACGAACCCGGTGGAGGACTTCAGCTCGAAGAAAGACTTCGCCTTGGGGTTCTTCTCGACGTACTGGGTGAGGTTACCCTTGAACTGCTTGAGCTTGAGGTTCTCGATGGCGATGATATTGTTGCACACGCGGTCGAGCAAGCCAGTGTCGTGGGACACCATCACGCAGGTCACATCCTTGAGCCCGAGGAGGTATTCTTCGACCCACTTCACGTTCATTACGTCGAGGTGGTTGGTGGGCTCGTCCATAAGGAGAATGTCTGCGTTGAGGCACATGGCGCGCGCGAGCGCGAGCTTCATGCGCCAGCCACCGGAGAGGTAGGTGACCAGGGTCTGGCCCTTGTTGGGCTGCTCGCCGAAGCCGACAGACATAAGCATGCGGTCGACAACCTCGGCGGTGATACCCGCCTTCTTGATGCGAGGATCCGCGAGGATGTAGTCGACGCAAGGAAGGTCAGAGAGCTCGCCGACAATGTCAGCCTCGACAAAGACGGTGCGGAGCTCGGAGGCGGGCGGGAAGCCGTCGACTTGCTCGTTGGCGATGGAGCGCATCAGAGTTGTCTTGCCAGAGTCGTTACCGCCCAAGAGACCGTACTTGTAGCCGCGCTTGAGCTTGAGCTTGGTGTTGTGGAGGAGCACCTTGGAGCCGTACGCGAGGGTGAAGCGGCAGTCGCAGAGCTGCTCGACGTCCTCCTCGTCGTCACTCTCATCCTGCTCGGTGAAGTAGAGCTTGGCCATAGCCTTGTACATCGCGATCGCGGCAGCCTCGGAGACCTTGTACGCCTTGAGCTCCTCGACCCAGTCGCCGTCGTCGTCAACCTTGCAGTTGATGAGAGAGCACACCAGGGTGGTGACGTACTCGGCAGTTTCGGCGGGGACGCCAGCGGACGCCTTGACCTCCTTGGCGACGACGTCGCGGACAGCCTTGACGGACTTGTGAGTCTTGAGCCTGGCGTCGATGGACTGCAGCTGCTCGAAAGCCTTGCCGCACACGGTGCGCGCCTCCGGGTCGGAGACCTCCTCCTTGGCCTTGTCCAGCGCGGGCATGAGCTTGGGGAGGAAAGGCGCGGCGTCCTCGGGATCCTCAACGAGCTTGGACATGTTGTTGATGATCACGGCGCACATGCGCTTGGTGGCGGTGGTCCTGACGCGGAAGCCGAGAAGGAGGAGCGGCGCGATGAGCGCGAGGGGCGCAGCGGTCACCGTCTGAACAAAGGTGGTGGACGCGAGCTTCTGCACGCACTCGACAACCTGCTCGTGGTCGATGGTGGCAGCGACGAGCGCGGGGATGAAAGGCTCGACGTCGCGGTTATCGATCGAGTTGCAGATGTTCTCGAGGCACTTCCTGGCCGCGACGGACACCTGCTCCTTGGAGTCGTTCACCATCTGCGTCACAACCGGGATGATGTCGTTGAGCGCCTCAGAGATGGCCAGCGGGGAGGTGACCGCGAGGGTGCTGACAGTGTCAAGCGCGCCGACCATCGTCTGCCACTTCTCCTTGGGGTCCATGGCATCGATCATCGCGGGAAGAATCGCGCGAACACCGTGGCCGGACATGGACTTGGCGAGCGCGCTGAGCGCGTTGGCGGCGGCATCCTGCACCTCCTTGCTGTGCTTATCCGCGCAGCAGGTGACAAGCGCGGAGACGAGGGTGACCATCTGGTGCTCGGCAGCCTGCTTGGCGGTACCCGCGATGGCCGCAACGGCCACGCAGGCGCCCTCGCGCTTGGCGGCGGTGCCCTTGGATCCGTCCGCGAGAGCCTCCGCGAGTGCAGAGAGATCGGCAGAGCTAAGACCCGAGCCCGAGGACTTGACCTTCTCGGCGATCTGCGACGCGGCGGTCCGGCTCGCGTCGCCGCCTTCGAAGATCGAAGAGCTCAATACGGACATTATGTTTGGGGTTGTTGTAGAAGGGGTTTGGAGAAACCCGAGTGCTGTTGTGAGAGGGGCAAGGAGCGTAGGGTCAGCGACACACCCGAGAAGATATCTTTTTGTCGTCACGAGACGCGGTTTTGGTGGATCGCGATGAATTTACGCCGCGTCCGCGCACATCGGACGCGAAGAGGCCGAAATCGGAGACGCGACGCGGATGGATTCGCGATGAAGAGTCTCAGCTCGCGAGAATGAGCCTGATCCGAGCGGATCCGGCCAAAACCGCCGGTTCGAGCCCGCGGAGGAGGCCGGATGGGCGGAACGGATGTCACATCCGCTTTTTCCCACCCCCCGCGAAAAAAACCGCGAAACGTTGGACTTCCCGCGCGTCGCCATTGACGCCGCGAGACGCGCCGATCGAAAAGGATGAACCGGGCGTTGAAAAGACGGGTCGATCATAAAGAATCGCCCGCTTTCGCGTTCGTCTTCGCCGGTCTCGGGCGCCTCGACGCGAGATCCGACGAAGGTTTCAACATCCCGAGAGGGGACGCGAACGTGGAATCGGCGGAAAAGGACCGGGCCGGGAAACGTCACTCGGGGGACGAGGGAGGAAACGCACCTTATGCACGACGGTCGTCAGACGTAGGGTTGAGTGTTTGGAATAGGTTCGCGAGTGTCCTTCGCGTTCCTTCGAGTTGTGCTCGCTCGCGCGCGCGTGAGTGTGTGCCGGGGGTTCGCGATCTTAAACTGTTTTTTGGCGCAGACCCAGGAACCGTGACTGTATAAAGCGCACGCCGGGATATTTGGTCGATCGACGAATATTTTTGACAATATTTGGTCATGTGACCAAACCCGGTACGACTCGAGGGTTTTGTTACCAGCGCCACCTGCGTAGATATTATTGGCTGTTTACGGACTGCTGACGCCGCACGAAACGACTCGCACTTTTGTGACCAGTACTCCACTGAGATTTTCGCGAAATCTCAAGATCATTTTTCGATTTGTGGCTCCGAGGTGGCGACGCGGGCCAATAGGGTTCGGGATGGAAATTTGGTGTATCGCGTCTGGCAGGGCCAATATCTGTCATCAATTTCCACAGGGGTGCCCGAAAAGTGGGCTCATCGGGTACATGAGCCTAGGAATTCATCTATCAACATGAAATCGACAAAAGCACTTTACCGGATGAACATTCGGAAGAAGCTCATACACGAAGACATCGTGGCCGAGCGGTCTAAGGCGCAGGATTAAGGTTCCTGTCCGAAAGGGCGTGAGTTCGAATCTCACCGATGTCAATCTTTCTTTTTTTACTTTTGAGGACATGGGGCGACGCCTCGCGTCGTCAGCTACGTCCTCGCAAAGTTTCACATCGATCCGAGCAGTGTGGAGGCGTCGGGGGGGAGCTGAAGGCGAGCATCGATGCTTGCCAAAAACTTTTGCAACCATGCGCGACAGTAGCTTTTAACATGTGAACGTCGACTTCGTGAAAGCACTAAAGTTCTGTATACATCGACGCACGTAATCAAGCTTCTGCGACCTCACGAGGCCCTGAGAGCCCTCAGGACCTCCTCCCCAATCGCCCTTACGAGCGGCACGCACACCGAGTTTCCGAGCTCGTGGTACCCCCGATTCGGATCCGGATAGAACGTCTCAGGAAATCCCTGCAATCTCGCGCACTCGCGCACGGTGTAGTACCTCGGCCTGGTCCTCGTCGTCTCGCCGTCGTCATCCATCGGCGGCACCAGCTCGGCGTTGTACACGCTGCTCTTCCTGTACGACGCGCACAGAGTCCTCGCGATGCCGTCCACGGGATACAGGTACCCCGCGTGTTCGCCGCCCTCGTCCCCTCCCCGGGACTGCATCCTTCGAAAGAACGCCGCGGCCCGTTCCATCTGGTACTCCGACACCTCGCACCGCGCCGTCTCGCGTTGCTCATCCTCGAGGACGTCCTTAACCGTCCCGCCGCAATCGCGAGGCTCCTCCGGCCACTTGAACACCCCGTCCTCCCTCGCCGCCCGTAAGTCGGACCTGAACCCCACGAAGAACACCCTCTTTCGGCTCTGCGGCACCCAACCCCGCGCGTCGAACACCCGGGTCCCGACCGCGTACCCGACCGACTCCAACGCGGCGACAATCTCCGCCATCGTCTCGCCGTCGTCCATTGTCACCAATCCCTCCACGTTCTCCAGCACGAACGCCCTCGGTTCGGCCGCGACGAGAACCCTCAGGATCTCCCGGAACAGCTGCCCCCGCGGGTCGCCGAGGCCGAGCCGGTCGCCGCGCCGGCTGAAGGACTGGCACGGGAACCCGCCCGTGAGCACGTCGTGCGGCGGCATCAACGTCTCGCACACGTCCGTGATATCGCCGCAGCAGACGAGCGGCGGTCGAGCGTCGGTCGAGCCGTCGTCACCCCACGACCCGCCGTGGTGTGCCAGGTAGGTCCTCCGCGCGTGTCCGCACAGCTCCGACGCGAACACGGGCGTTCCGCCGAGGCTTCGCAGGGCGACGCCGAACCCGCCCACCCCCGCGAATAGCTCCGAGAATGTGAACCCGTCCGACGGCGACGACGGCGACGACGGCGACGGGAACGGCGACGAGCGGGCGTCGCCGCCATCCACGTCGTCGCCGCCATCCACGTCGTCGCCGCCATCCCCGTCGTCGCCGCCATCCACGTCGTCGCCGCCATCCCCGTCGTCGCCGCCATCCACGTCGTCGCCTCCTCCGTCCACCGCGGCGGCGAGCGCGGCGTGCGCCTCGGGTCGCCATCGCGGGGGCGATAGGCCGCGGGGTGCGTGCGACGCTCGCTCGGCCTCCGCGCGATCTCGCCTGGTGCGCTCGAGCTCGGGTTCCGCGATGAGCGGCGACCACGACCCGAGTGCCGACCCGGGGTCGTCGCGTCCGGTCCTCGCGTCGACGTAGCACGCGGGTGAGCCGATGCGGACGCCCGGGACGTATCGCACGTCCCCAGATGCGAGGAGCTCCTCCACGTCGTTCACCTCGCGCTGACCCTCGGGAATGCCGAACACGTGCACAGCCCACTCGACGGCGGAGCGATCCTCGCGCAGGGATTCGCCGTCGACGTACCCCGTCGCGCACAGAGCCTCCCACACGTGCGCGTCGAAACGCGTCACTCCGTTCGCCTTGAGCCGCCCCGTGTCCATCAGGGCCTGCCGCACCCTCTGCACTGCCTCCGGCCGAGAGGTTACGAATGCGCCGACAGGGATGCCCACCCCTTCCGGCAGACGCGCGTGCGGGCGCCACGTGCACACGGGCCACCTGGGCATGCCACTCCTCGCGAGGAGCTGAGCCTCGGACGCGCGACCGCCGGTGTCGCCGCGTCGCTCGCCGCGCGGCGGCGCGACGGTCACAGCCGCCGCAGCCGCCGGCATGAATAGTGTGAGCAAGGCTCCGTTTCTTGACCGGATGGTGTGTTGTTGCGCAGTTCTGTTGTGGGCGGGCGGCTCAGGGATTGTGGTCATGGATAGAACTTAGACGAATTCGCTTGCATCGTGAGATTAAGTCTAGCGACACGGCCGTCGATCAACGTTCAGACGGTGACCGCGACGTCCGCGACCGCCTCGTCCGGCGTCGCCGGTCCTGGCACGGTCCATCTGGCGGGCATGAAGTTCAGCCTCGCCGTGCCAGCCGCGACGTGAGCGCGAAGCGCTTCCATCCCGGCGTCGCCGATCGCGTTCGACCGAAGGTCCAAACTCCGCACCATTCCGCTTTCGATGCACTCCTCGAGCGCCCTCGCCAGCGCCGCGGCTCCCTCGTCCCCGATGGAGTTTCTCTGGAGGTTCAGCTCGGCGACGGAGGCGCCCAGCCCGAGGGGAAACGCCGACGCAATCACTCCCGCGCCCGCGTCGCCGAGGTTGTTGTATCCGAGGTCGAGGCGTCGCAGGGACGGCGCGGATGCGAGGCTCGAGGTGAGCGCGATCAGGCTCGATGTCTCCGCGAACGTGGCGGGCGACGCGTCGGTGGGATGGAGGAGATCCGACGGAGGGGCAAAGTCGTCGAGCTTGCGCGCGTCGCCGTCGCCGTCATCCGCCGTCGGCGTCATCTGCCGTCGGAACCCCGCGCCGGACTCGCCGATGTCGTTCGCGGATAGGTCGAGGTGGGAGACGTGCGAGAGTGGTCCTCCCGGGACGATCATCCCCGTCGCCAACGCGGATGCCCCCGATACGCCCAGGCGCGTCGCGCTCAGGCTCAGAACCTCCAAACTCGGTCTCGCTCTCGGTTGTCGCTCAGAACCTCCAAACCCAGCCGACGCGCACGCGTCCGCGATGGCCGCGGCGCCCACCGCGCCGAGGGGGTTACCGTGCATGAACAGCTCGCGCAGCACGGGCGCGCCTCTCACTGCGGACGGTGAGTGAGGCTTCTCGTCGTCATCCCCGCCGACGCCGTAGACGAGGATCGACCTCGCCATTGCCGCCGCGCCGTCTGGGCCGATCCCGTTCATGGGAACCTCCAGGCGCTCCAGGACAGCGAACGCCCCGGAATGAGCCGCCGCCGACGCGATTGCACCCATCCCCTCGCACCCAATCGCGTTGTTTCCCAGCTTTAGCTCCGTGAGAGTCGCGTGGAGTCCCAACTCGGCTCTCGCCCTCGCGCCCCTCGCGAGCCCCGCCGCGATTGCGCTCGCGCCCTCCGCACCCACAAAGTTACGTCCGATGTTCAGCGAGCGTAAGACGCACCCCGGCGACGCTAACGCCTCAGCAATCGCCGTTGCTCCAAGTTCCCCCACCCCGCAGTTCTCCAGGCTCAACGTACCGATGGATCCCTCCGCCACGAGCCCGGCGATGGACCGAGCGCCCTCGCATCCCAGCGACGGATTATCCCCGAGGTCGAGGTCGAGCGGCGGAGCGCGACACTCATCGTCGACGCCCTTCCCGCCGGGCCTTTTTAGCGCGGTCGCGGGTCCGGGTTTAGGGTTTAGGGTGTCCCAGGGACTGAACCCTGGGTGTCCCTGGGTGTCCCCGCCGTCACCCGCCGCGACGGCGTCGGCGAGCGCGGCGGCGTCGTCCCCGTCGAGGCTGCACGACGCGAGCACGAGGCAGCGGAGGGTGTCCTCCTCGCCCTCCTGCCCGCCGCCGAGGCCCTTGAAGCCCCCTCCCGCCCCGAACTGGTTCGTCATGTCCGTCAACGAGAGAGCCGAGCCGGACCTGACGAGCGCGGAAGCCTTGCTCCGCATGCGCGCGATTGCTTCAAACAGCTGCACCTTTTCAACCGCGCCGAGCTGGGCGGCTCGAACGTCCAGGCGACGCACGCGCACCACCGGGCACGCCAGCTGCTGGATGAGGGCGAGACACACGCCCCTAGACTTGACATCCACGGCGAGCCTTCGAAACCTGGATCCCGCCGCCGACATCGCCGCGTGCACCTGCTTCGGAGTCCAGTATCCCCGCTCCCCGTCGGCTGAGCAGAAAGCATGGAGCTCCTTCAGACTCTCGCGGTTGTCCCTGACGAGGGAGACGAGCGCGGAGCGGGAGATTCCCGCCTCTCCGGGAACCTTCAGGACCCTCATCTTACCCCTCGCCGCGCCCACGGCGGCGGTCACGTTCTCCTTGTTCACCTGCGCATCGGGAGGCCATTGCCGCGTCAGCTTCGGAATTCGGGGAAAGTTTCTGAAAAGCGCCCCTCGTCGTGTCCCCGGGCGCGGCGGTTCGGGAGGACAGGGACTCTGCGCACCTTGAACGTCTCGTCCGCGCCCCGAACGAAGTCGAGTTCGCGCCAGAGCTGCTCGGGCGGGAGCTCCCGCATCATATTGCGCCAGGACCTGCACACCGAGGCGCACCTGGCGCGCGTGTGCGGCGGCAACGTTGCCAAGACCCGCGCGGCGACGTCGAACGGAAGGTGGCTGAGCTCGGGAGCCTGCTCGGCGCGGGGGCTCGCGCTGGCCGCGCATCCCTCCTCTGGAGAGCGCCGAGGCCAGCTCTCGGGGGATTTACAAGCGATGCGCTCCTCGGAGGACATCCCTCGCGCGCGATATTTTCGCCCTCTTTGTCGCGACCGAGTGCGCGGCGCCGACCGCGAATGGAGAGCAGCCGCCAACGCGGCAAACGTCTGGTTCGGGAGGCTTCAAAAAGGCGGGGAAACGGATCAGAGCGAGCGGGACTCGGGAGAAGAGGGGGGTTTGCGTTGATCTTCGCCTGTCAGATAGACTGGTAGACGGGGGGTTCTTTCCCAAGACCCAAGATCAACAAATAACTCTTAGCTGAGTGCTACGAACTGCCGAACTGCCAAACCTTCCGGGTTTTGTCCCTCTACTTTTGCGGTCCTGCCTTCGTGACAGCAAGGAACGTCGCGTGCGCGAGGGGGGCGTCACCGCGCTCCCGCTCGCGTGCATCGCGTCGCGTGGAACGGACATGAACGACTCGCGCGGACCGGTTCGCGGCAATTCGTCGCGGGGAGACGACGGTGGCCGCTTCGCGGAATTCGACTCATGGGAGAGGAAGGTTTTGGTCGCAACCGACAAGCTTTGCACCCTGATGAGCTTCGTGCTGCAGGTCGTGGCGATGCTCTTCCTGTTTGGGTCGTGGTCAGCGCAGCCGGGGTCGAGGCTGAACGCCGATGCCTCGCTCGTGTGGGCCAACGCCCTGAAGACCGCGACCTTGGCAGCGCACGTGTGGGTGATGCGCGCGAGGCGAGGTTGGTACGCGGTACATCGCGAAGCCGTCGTGGTTGCCGTTCGTCTGCTGACGTTTACATTTATCATGGCTGGGTACGTGCACAGCGGCGCGTGGGAGGTGTCGAAGTCGTGGTTCGTGATCGCGCGGTTGTTTTGGGGGTTGTGGGGCACGGTGGGGTGGCAGGTCAGCACCCTGCTCAGCCTGGTCTTCCAGCTGGCGTTGTTCACCTTACTGCGATTGGGACTGGCGCTGAAGGAGTTTGTCCTCGACACGAAGGAGGAGTGGAGGTGCGCGCCGATGGCGGTCTGTTGGCCTTCATCCAAGCTGTCGGCTATGCGGCGGGCAGAACTCGAACTTGAGCAGGACTTCTCCTTCACGAAGCGCGGCTTCATCCTCGACTTCGGCTTCGTGGTGGTGATGCCAGCGCTCATCCTGCTCGTCAAGAAGAGGCACTCTCGGCTGATGTTTGCTATCGAGAACCAGAGAGCCAGAAGAACCTCGCGAGGACGATTGCCCCCGCAAGAAGTTGGCCAGCGTTCATCGATGAATGTACGATCGAATGGAATGCGAAGGACATCGGATATCGACGAGGCGTTTAGGTTGGGGTCACAGATCACAGATGTGTTCAAAAAGTTTTGGAAGGGCTCGACGGTATGGGCGCCACTCATGGAATTTCGTGACCCAGTGATGGAGGCACGATTTGAGTATTGGCACCGCTCGCAGATGTTCACCGTGGATTTACTGAAGTGCGGTGTGTCCCTGGTCACCTCGTCGTTATACTACATTCGCGTGAGGCCCGCTTCCCCGTCGACACAGTTTACCTCCTTGTTCTACTTCTTGGTCAACATGCTGCAGACATACATCATGTTGACACAAAAAAAAACATACGTGCAGTACCGTACTCAATTTATCATTGGCTTACGTTTGGTGTTAGTGGCCAACAGCGTGACAAACTTCTTAAGTCTCTTAAACTCCCCGGTCGTTGGCGAAGGCGGGTTCAACTTGTCTATGATGGAGATTCCACTTCTCTTGGCCGCGATCCAGGCTATTGGTATGCACCTGCTCATGCGTTCGTTCATCATGACATTTGCGGCCATGAATGTCATCTCCTTCGTAGTGACCAAGCGAATGGCTGTGGAAGGGTTTTTCTCAAGGATTGAAGGGGTGAAATCCTCAGTTCTCCTCGAGAAGATTGGTTTCAGTTTTGGCTGGTTCGAGAACAAAACGCAAACTGAGATGATGCTTCTCCCTTTGCTCGCGTACACGCTCGTTTCCCTTCTCACAACGTTCGTGGTGGAGAACCGTCACAGGACGGTCTTTCTGAGGATGCAAGTACATTCGGACACCCACGATGATGGCCGACAGTCGGAGGTGATTCGACAGGCGCACTTCAGCCACAACACCGCCTCCGAGGAGGGAGGGGCAGAGCCCGATGTTGACGATTCAACTCGGAGGACGCGGAGTGTTCGGCGTCGCACCTCCGCGAGAGCCTAGTAGAAATCATAATACACAAGTCAACGAAATACGGGCCTACTGCTCTTCACGCCATATTCATCACGCGAGCCTACACCAACCCCGACACCTGTCAGATCAAGCCCGGGAGCCACACTCACAGCAGGCTTCTTCCCGCTTACCCCGCTCAGCCGCCTCAGCGATGAGGTGAGCTTATCGACCATTGAAGCGGATCGTGGCGGCACCTGATCTGCCCTGAACGGCTCAGCCGAGACGATCGTCATAGGCGCCGCGGATGAAATCCTGCTTCCCGTCGACACCCTTTTCCAGGTCGCGGTAGAGCTGAGCCTCCTGGTCGCACCTGCCACTGGGGTTGATCCACGCGATTGCGCTGTTCTCGATGCTGAAGATGCCGTGTTCGGACGCGAGTCATCTTGGTACAATTTTGGATTCCTCAGCGCGTGTTTGTGACGCTCCCACTTGCACAGCAGCGCATTTTCAAACCGTGGAAACTCAAAGTTTTCCAGGTAGGCATCATTCTCCCCAGGATCGGAGGACGGGAAACACCGGTCAAACTCTCCCGCGCGCGCTAACTCAGCCTCAGATTCCACGATCACCTCTGGAAGCTTATCGACCGGAACGTCGTGAAAGTTCAGGCTACCCAATGACTTGAAATCGCGCCGCGACGCGACTGTCTTCTTGGTGGTGCCGCGACCTGAAGAGGACACGCCCGTGATGCGCTCCATCCGCCGGCGCTTCTCCGCCTCGGCAAAATGCGCACGG